>Ga0302220_10001610_pt1 | contig 17504 bp, 17 predicted proteins | sample II_Palsa_E1_3_FD_194572 | JGI IMG/M metagenome (GOLD analysis project Ga0302220, IMG submission 194572) | Peat permafrost microbial communities from Stordalen Mire near Abisko, Sweden - II_Palsa_E1_3 | ecosystem: Environmental > Terrestrial > Soil > Palsa > Peat permafrost | place: Sweden...
GATGAGTTTGTTCGGCGAGCGTGGTTTCGACGGTGCATCGACGCGCGAGATCGCTACAAGCGCAGGTGTCCCTACATCCGCGTTGCCGTATTACTTCGGCAACAAAGACGGGCTATACCTCGCGTGTATTGAGCATGTTGTCTCGGTCGTGTGCGCGCGCATGGCTGAGGTGATCGAGTCCGCGGAGCGTGCAGTAGCGGGCGATGCGAGCAACGCCGAGTTGATCGAGGCGTACTGTGCGATTCAAGCACGGGCCGCAGAATTTACGTCCGCGTCAGAAGGTACCGACGCCTGGGGACTCCTCATAGCACGGCAGCAGGCTGGCTTGGAGCCGAGCGCTGGTTTTCAAGTCTTCTATGAGGGCGTCAACAAGCGCGTGTCCGCCGCGGCGGCGGCGATCGTTGGTCGCCTGTTAGGGCGCCCGGCCGATGACGAGGAGACGCTTATCCGCACGATGGCGCTGAATGGCCAGCTAATGATGTTTCACGTGATGCGCCGTACCGCCCTGACCACATTGGACTGGCGCGAGATCGACCCACCCCGCGTTGCGCTGCTCAAGCGCATCGTTTGTGAACACACCCGCACACTGCTACTGGCAATGGCCGCTGAACGGGAGCATGACATTCCACGCAAAATATGAGTAAACCTCGCGTAATTATCCTATAATGCAAATCAAGCTCCCCCTTGAGCTGACCCCCGACACCGTTCTGGTGCCGGTTTTTTTTTCGAGAAAGACAAGCCCCGGCTACCGTGACTCTCTGCCGGTTCCTGCACTCGCTGTGGCGCCGCTGCCTATCCGTTCCTCCAGGTAGCTGCCCAAAGCCCGCTGCATCTCCCTACGGAACGCGGCGCCCTTGCTCTTCTGCACCATCCGATTGCCTTGCAAAGTCGCTCGAAGGATGAATGAGGTCGCCAACGCAATTGCGGATAGATCTGAGTGCTTGATCGCGGGATCAAACTTTATTAGCAGCTCCCGGACCCCTTCGGAAAGGCGATCCATGCGGTATGATCCCGGCACGGTCGCTGGCGTTTCTGCAAGCGCCCCTATTGCGGGCAGCTTCGAGACGTAGCCATGTACAACAGAAATCAATCCACTTGCGAATTCCCTGGGCGTATCCGGCAAGGACGATTGCCACTGATCCATTGCTGCGATGATTCCATCCGTGTAGCGGTCCAGCAGCGCACTTGCGATGCTTTCCTTGTTGGGAAAGAACTGGTATAGCGAGCCGATGGCGGATCCCGCGAGACTCGCTATTGCGTTCATGGTGGTGGCCTCATAGCCCGATGTCGCGAAAAGTTGCTCGGCCGCATTAAGCAGGTCGGCCACGCGTTTCTCTCCGCGCTCCTGGGTAGGAGTCTTTGGTCGCCTTGACAAAACATGAGTATCGGTCATATTATCTTCTGAAATACGAATAACGCTTGCATTTAGTGGGTGATGGGCTCGGCATCCCGATGGCGTCTGCTTTGCCGTCCGCTTCGCATTGGCACCCGCGCGAAGTTTCGGGTGTAAACGCCGACCGATGGAGCTTTTCGGTTATGCCAAAAGGGTTCCAGTATGCCACGCCTCCATGCGGCTTCAACCCCTGCGTGCGAGGTTCCGTGGGATGCTGCACGCCTGTCGTCTGCCGGCCCCGCTGGCGGGCTACCAAAAATTCCCCCACCTCCTTGCATTTTTCCTTGACAGATATGAATGGTCGTCACATTATTCCCTCCATATGATGTCTACTCGCATTCCAAGGTAGAGTGATAGAACCCCGTGGAGGCGAGGACTATGCTCCGAGAAAAAAGGGGAGCGAAATGGAATTTCCCGGAGTAGTTAGTATGTACACCGAAACAGATGGCCAATCGGCCCTCGCGGCCCAGATCGACCGCGGTTGCCTCACACTCTTTCACCGTTGGTGTGAAAGAAAAAGTGTCGTCAAACTTGCTTATCTGATGCACGGATGGCCACTGCCCACGCCTGCCCCGCCCCAAATCGCACGCCTGTCCTCAACTCTGCTTGAGCTTATGAGGTCGCATCCAGAATCTTTCGATGTCGAAGATCGTCACATGCTTGCGGACGTTGTCCTGATGTGTAACCGGATCCTGGAGCAGAGCACACCAAGACCAGCCCATTTTTCCAACATGCACCACTAATGCCCGTACTTCAGCGGCGCTAGCTCAGTGAGCAGGCCGTCGCGTGTCGATGCGCTCCTGTGCCTCGTCGGCTGGCGCGATCAGCCAGTTCGATCAGCGGCACTGCCTCCTAGGGATGTCAATTGGTGGCGCAGTAGCGATGCCTTGCCAGGACTATCGCTCGCATTCGTTCATGAAGACCTGCCAGGCAGGGCACGGGCGAGCTCGGCCAGAGTGACGACGGCCGCCTGCTTCGCGATGATAATATCGAGCAACATCGCATGCACCTGCGCATCTGGGTCGGCGCAGCAATCGCGCACGACGACCAACCGATAATCCAGATCGCCGGCGTGTCGAACGGTCGATAACACGACGCCGCTGGTGTGGACACCCGCGAGCACCAGTGTGTCGATGCCGTTGGCGCGCAGCAGCGTCTCCAGATCGGTACCAACGAACGGGCTGATGCGGTGTTTGACCACGATAGGTTCCCCCTCTCGTGCCGCTGCGGCGGGATGGATCGCGGCGCCTTCGCTCCCGGCCGCCATCATTGCGTTTGCCTTCAGCGCGCTGAATACCGGGTTACGCGGGCTGACCTCCGGATGACCGGGTCGGAATGCGACAACGACATGAATCACCATCATGCCCGCATCTCGTGCCGCGGCGATCAGCTCGGGCACGCGCGCGACCGCATCGGCGGACTGCGCAGCCGTCATGAACCTTGTAAGGACGTCGACCTGATAATCCATCACCAGCAGCGCGGCTCTCTTGGGATCAATGGGCAAAAGTTTAGACATGGGCTTCTCCTTGCAGATGATGAGTTCTCTTACGATGTACCGCTGACATCGCTCAGCCTAACGCCGCTTCTTGACCGACGCTCTGGTTCTCGGGGCGCCAGGGCCTAACCGCTCCTCGAGATAACATCCTAACGCTCGTTGCATCTCCCGCAGCATCGATGCACTCCTCTTGGAATCAACCATCCGGCTGGCTTGCAACGTCGCACGTGCCATTAATGAAGCAGCCAACGCAATTGCCGATAACTCCGCGTCGTTCCTGCCCGGGGCGAACGTCGAAAGCACACCCTGCACGCTCGCCCAGAGCCTCTCCAAACCATCCGCATTAGGCATCGAGGGTATTTCCGTCAAGACGCGGCACGCTGGCCGCCGCGACACGTAATCGAACACGGTCGTGATGAGGTCTTGCCCGAACTCCCTCGGCGTGCTTGGCAAATTCGCCTTCCAACTGTCAAGCTGATCACTCAACTCGTTTGAGTACTCGAGCAACAAGGCACTGCCGATGCTTTCCTTGTTTGGAAAAAATTGATACAGCGAGCCAATCGATGCGTCAGCGAGTTGAGCGATGCCCACCATCGTCGTCGCCTCATAGCCCGTTGTCGCAAATAGCTGTTCCGCCGCGCCTAGCAAGTTCGCAACCCGTCGTTCTCCGCGCTCCTGCGTGGGCACTTTCGAGCACCTTGACAAAACGTGAATATTAGTCATATTATGAACTATAAAATATGAGGTATGTTCACATTATACTGAAACCGTGTCCGTCCGCAACCGGGACGTCCCCCCTGCATTGCTCCACTGCCTGAACCAGGCGTTGCTACGGAGTGTTGCTGCATCGCACAGGTAAACATGATCAGAAGAAGCGCGCCATCGAGACTGTCGAAACGCGGGATGGTAGAGGCAACGAGGGTGGCGCGGTTCGCTGGCGCTGCCAGCAACAGCGGCAAATTGGACCGCCTACCGGCGTCATGCGCCAGGTCCGTTGAGCGTGTCGACCACGCAGGAATGAAACAATGAGCGCCACATCGAGCCCTGCCGCGATCGACGTGCCCCACCGCGGCATTATTACGATTTCAATTATGTTGGCAACGCTGATTCAGTCACTCGACAGCACGATTGCCAACGTAGCACTGCCCCATATGCAAGGCAGCCTGTCTGCCTCTCAGGACCAGATTACCTGGGTTCTGACGTCGTATATTGTCGCGGCGGCCATCGCAACACCACTCACCGGCTGGCTGTGCGATCACTTCGGAAAGAAACTGGTGCTGCTCACGTCCATCACGGGCTTCACAGTCGCGTCAGCTTTGTGCGGCATTTCCGTCTCGCTGCCGATGATTATCGGCGCCCGCCTCCTGCAAGGGCTGTTCGGTGCAGCACTCGTTCCTCTATCCCAGGCCATCCTTCTCGACATCAATCCGCGCGAAAAGCAGGGGCAGGCGATGGCCATCTGGGGCATGGGGGTGATGGTCGGCCCAATCTTGGGCCCGACGCTCGGCGGTTGGCTGACCGACAGCTATAACTGGCGTTGGGTTTTCTTTATCAACGTGCCGATCGGCGCGTTTGCTCTGTTCGGCGTTTTCACATATATAAACGGCGAGTTCGTTCGCCAGAAAACAAAGTTTGACCTGTTCGGTTTCGCGACGCTCAGCATTGCGATCGGCTCGCTGCAGGCGATGCTCGATCGCGGTGAGCAATTGGACTGGTTCAGTTCGATTGAAATCTGGTGCGAGACGCTCGCGTGCGTGATCAGCTTCTTGTTTTTCATCATCCACACAGCGACCGCACGAGGAAAATCTTTTTTCAACGCTCGCCTGCTGGTCGATCGAAATTACGTCACGGGCCTCGTGTTTATCTTTGTGGTCGGTGTGATTCTTTTCGCCACTCGTGCATTGCTGCCACCCATGTTGCAAAACCTGATGAATTATCCGGTCGCGACGGCAGGGCTCGTTGTCGCACCAAGCGGGCTCGGCACGATGTTCGCAATGATGCTGGCCGGACGACTACTCGGGCGCATCGATCTACGCTTCATTCTTTTCTCCGGACTCGCACTAACCGCATTCTCGCTGTGGCAGATGTCCGGATATGCGATTGTTCTGTCCGAACGCAATATCGTCTGGCCAGGTGTGATTCAGGGACTAGGCCTTGGTCTGGTGTTTGTCCCGCTGAGCACTATGACGTTCGCTACGCTGGCGCCAGATATGCGCGCTGACGGTACGGCAATTTTTAGTCTGATCCGCAACATCGGCAGCAGCATCGGTATCTCGGTTGTGCAAACAATGCTCACGCGGCATACACAAATCGTCCACTCATCTTTGGTCGAGCACGTGAGTCGTTTCAAACCGTTCCTGCAGAACCCGTCAGGTGGCAGCCTGTCTACCTTCGCACTCGCCGCCTTGGATCGGCAGATCAATGAGCAGGCGGCCATGATCGGTTATATCGACGACTTCAAGTTCATGATGTGGATGAGCATCATGGTTATCCCGCTCCTGCTCATCATCCGGCCCCCTAAGCGAAGCATGGCGGGCGAAGCGGCACACGCAGTAATGGATTAATGGCAGTTTTTATATGACTTCGCATGAGGCAATCTTTCGAAGGCTATCGATGATGTGCAAAGCAGAAGACACGCCATGCCTTGCGACGGGATGTCGCATTTCAGTGCTAGAGCGACCCAAAGCCTATCTTCTGATGATTCGCTGGAGCGATGCGCGTCGGTGTCACTATGGCGAGCAGATCTGGCGGCTCAGAAAAGCGAGTCGCGACGGCAGGTGTGCGCTTAGCGGATCTCAAATACGCCGGGGCGATTGGGTATTCAAACCGAGCACGCATCCACCACCATTGAATGCAGCTGAAATGATCCTGCAAAGCGCTGTGCCTGAAAGTGTCGGAATTGATGAGGCGCCGTCGACGGAACAGTCACGTCCCGCGACGTCAGACTATCCTCTCCATCGACCGGCCAAGTAACTCTCCTTTTTCAAAGGGATGATGCTCGGGGACATCACGCAGTCGAGGCGGCGCAGTTAGGGATCGCTAGCTGGCGCTTATTCACCGATTCCGGCGGATCCCCGAGTGATTGCGGCGAGTAGTCAATCAAACACGAGGGTCATGTGATGGCTCCGTTTAACCGGATTCTTCTCTGCTACGACCCAGCGATAGAAGGGCGACGAGCATTACGCAGCGGAGCTTTGCTTGCGCAACAGCTTGACGCGGAAACGCATCTTCTTTCCATCTCGGACTTCGCATGGTGGTCAAACGGATTCGATGTGCTGTCCCCCGTGAAATTCGACGCTGACAAGCAAGCGGCCACGGACATTCTTCGTGAAGGCATAGACGCGCTTCGCGCATGGGGCGTCACTGCAAGAGGCCACTTCGCGCTTGGGATGGCTGTGGACCAAATTCCGCGCGTCGCCAACACCATGAAGGTTGATCTGATCATCATTGGTCACCGCCGTGGCGGCACTGTCGCGCGTTGGTGGGCGGCGGGCAACCACATACTGCTACTAAATCGCGTGTCATGCAGTGTCTTGGTCCAGACGGGCCAATGAAGGCGATACGCCAAGAACTCTCGCTGCCCCTATGAAATAGGACTACCGGCACGTTCTGCATGTTTGCGATGCGCCTACTGCATTCGACCACAGCATCCTCAATTTCAGCTGAATTTAGCGGCATAGCTGTGCACAAAACTCGTAAGTTCAAGCGCTGACATTGGCCTCGAGAACAAAAAACCTTGCAATTCGGTGCACGAGGTTGCCGCGAGATAGTCGCGCTGCTCACGGGTCTCGACACCTTCCGCCGTGATCGCGAGATTCAATGTTCGACCCAACTGCGTGACCGCTTGAACAATCGCCGCCGCGGCTTCGGATTGCACCATGTGCATAATGAACGATCGATCTATTTTGATTTTGTCGACCTCAAGCTGACTCAGGTGATCCAGGCTCGAGTAGCCCGTTCCAAAGTCGTCGAGAGCGATCCTGATTCCTTGCTTTCGCAATCTGCGCAAAGTCTCTTTGGCGACCGTGCTCGCGTTCAAAATCGCGCTCTCCGTGATCTCCAGTTCGAGCCGAGTCGCGTCGAATTTGCTTTGCGCCAAAATCTCTAAGATGCGGTCCGCCAGATTTGGATCGCGTAATTGGATAGGCGAGACGTTGATCGCCAAGGTTAGTCCGACGAGTGTGCGCAGCGCCAAGCAGGCCTGTCTCAAAACCCAGTCGCCCAACTCGAAGATGAGATCCGATTCTTCCGCCATCGGGATGAATTGCACTGGCGAAAGCGGTCCTAAACGAGGGTGATTCCAACGGACAAGCGCTTCCACCCCGATCAGAATTTCGCTGCGATTGCAGACCGTGGGTTGATAGGCCACAGTCAACTCCTTACCGTTTCCCAGAGCCTGCATGAGATCATGCTCAATTTCGAGCCGATCTTTATACCCGCCATCCATGGAGTCGTCATAAAAGCGGTGACAGCCACGGCCATCGGCTTTGGCGCGGCGCAGCGCGATGTCCGCCTTACGCAATAGCTCGCCGAGAGTAATGCCGGCCCCTGCCGCCATGATCACACCACCGATCGACGCAAAAATGTGGGCATGGGTGCCAATCACGTTAAAAGACTGGCTTGACGCAGTTGCGATACGCCTACAAATAACCTCAACCTCATCGGATGAGTCGGCGTTTTCAAGGAAAATTGCGAACTCGTCTCCCCCGAGTCGGGCTACCGTATCGTGCGCACGCACCACCGCCGTGACACGTTGAGCGAACTCCCTAATCAATGCATCTCCCGCAAGGGGCCCGTGGGTGATGTTGAATTGCTTGAAATGATCTAGATCGAGTATCAATAAGGCCGTGCTGCGCCCGACGACCGTGGGTAAAGTCAATGCGCGCTCGATGAGGTCGAACAGAAAAGTACGATTGGGCAATCCGGTCAGTACATCGTGGAAAGCTAAGAAGCGGTTATACGCCTCTGCTTTACGAAATGCCGTAATGTCTTGTAGAACACCAACGAGAACCTGGGTTCCGTCAAACTGAACCGGCACCTTACGAACCAGGAAAGTGCGCGTTTCATTACGGACACTTGTCAATTGCGCTTCCACTTCGACTGCTTCGCCACTCTCGAAGACGTATTTGTCAGTTCTGTGGAACGATTCGAATTCGCTATCTAAATAGACTTCACGACCGTCTGCTTGCAATAATTTTTCACGCTCGACACCGACTAAAGTTGCGAAAGCGATGTTCACGAAAATATAACGACATTGAGCATCCTTGATGAATACAGGTGCGGCGACCACATCGAGAATGTCCCCGAAATTATGACTGGCGGACATGAGCATATTGTCGAGCATATAATTTACCCTGGTTTTCCTGTTGCTCATGCAGTTGAACACTAAGACTAGTCATACGCTTTGCACTCCTACTGATTAATTTCAGTATTCCGGGAGTTTTTTTCGAAGCTTCAATGTCGAATTGATACGAGTGCTCATGTTCGCTTCTTTTTGATAATATGATTAACACTCATGTTTTGTCAAGACCGCAAAAATCGTTGATGCGGCATTGTGTGGGACACCGCCTAGCGCAGTGGATGGACTCGTTGACCGAATGTGGAATAAACACGCCACGTTATGCGTTTACTTGAGATTAGTCGGCGACACTCGCCATTTCGACGATCCGTTATGGTTCGCGCCGCGGTGCGCTAACCAGGGAAACGCACGCATTGGCATGAAGCCGCCACGTACCTGAGGCGATAGCGGCCCCCCACACACTGGACAGGCACGAAATAGGATACAAACACAAATGGCAGAGACTGACCCGCGACGTAGTTCCCATTTCCCGGACGACGCCGCGATTCAGACGATCCTCGCTGAGCGAATCGATGCCCGGCGCCAGGGCGTCGGTATCGTGCTAGGGATCATTGAAGGGACGCGGCGCCGATTATTCAGTTACGGCCGCTTCGGCAATGATCATGCTCGCAAACTCGACGCCGATACGTTGTTCGAGCTCGGCTCGGTGACCAAGGTGTACACGGCGCTTCTTCTCGCGGACATGGTGCGGCGAGGCGAGGTGGCACTTGACGAGCCAGTACAGGCGTTGCTGCCAGCCCACCTTCAGGTGCCCACGCGTAGCGGCCGTCCGATCACGTTGCACGATCTCGCGAGCCATACCTCTGGGATGCCACCCATGCCTGGAAACTTCGTCAACGGGGGTTCGCCCGATCCGTACGCCCATTATTTCGTCGACGACCTTCATCGGTTTCTGGCGACACGCACATTGACGCGTAAAAGCGGTGCACGGTACCGATATTCGAACGTCGGGTTCGGATTGCTGGGACACGCGCTAGCGTGCCGTGCCGCGACGGACTACGAGTCATTGTTACGCGAGCGGATCTTGCTTCCGCTTGGTCTGGACAGCACGGCCATTGTCCTTTCCGACAGGTTAAAAGGTCGCTTCGCCCAGGGTCATGATTTGAAGCTGGAGCCCGCGCCTGCCTGGAATGTCGGAGAGCCTTTCGCCGGGGCCGGCGCTTTGCGCTCCACGGTCAATGATCAGCTCACGTTCATCGAGGCGATGCTTGGTTTGCGCCGTTCCCGTCTCGACGCCGCGATCGACGACACGATCAGCGTGCGGCGCTCGCGCGGCGAGCGTGCTCGAAAGGTTGGCCTCGGTTGGGGGGTGGATGTGTTGAACGGCGACGAAATGATTGCCCACGGTGGCGAGACGGCCGGCTATAGCGCATTGCTCATTTTCTTGCGCCGAGCGGGCGTCGGCGTTGTCGTTCTAGCCAATTCGAAGTTCAAGATCGCAGATATCGGTTTTCATCTGATCGACCCAAGCATCCCGTTGTCAGCGCCAAATGAAGTTAGAACAATCGTCAGTCGTAGAAATCTACATATTACAAAGAAATAATAACGATTCATGGCGGCCCCCAATCGTCTGAGCTCTAGGCGTTAGCAGCAAGATTTGTGACGTGGCGCGGGCGACATTTGTCGTTCCGGTTTAAAACCGTCCACTGGATCATGATGAATTTTTTCGATCAATTGGAAAGGTTAATTTCACCCCCCTCTTCGACTTTGGAAAATGACGCTATGAATTTCAGCAACATGAAACTAGGTACCAAACTAATCAGTGCCTTCGTCCTGGTGTGTTCCATTGGCGCCGTCGTCAGCGGGATCGGCATCCACAATATGGCGAAGATTAACGACGAGGCCGACAGGTCCTACCGTCTTGATTTGATAGGGCTGTCCCTAACCAAGGAAGCGGACATCGATATGCTGGACGCTGGGCGCTCGTTAAGTAACGCCATTCTGAGCTCCACCACCGAACAGCGGGCCGCATTTCTAACCCGAGGCGATAAGAATTTGTCTCTGGCACGGGATAACCTCGATAAAGCTCAACCGCTGTTTTTAAGCGCGCAAGGTAAAGCTGCATTCGCCGACATCGATCAGAGCTGGCGCGATTATGCTCAAGCCTTCAGGCAGATGGAGGCTCTGACCAACGCGGCTTCTTTGCAGGATCGTGGCGAGCTAACCGCAAACCTGTTCGGTGAATTTCGCCAGAAGATCGACAAAATTGACGAGTTGATGGCTACGTTGGTGAGCAGGAAGCAGGAGGACGCTAAAGATGCTGCCGCATCTAGTCAGGAGCTATATCAGGCAAGCCGCAATCTGATGATTGCGTTGGTGATTTTCGCTGTCTTGACCGGCATTGGAATCGGCGCTTGGCTCACGCGTAGCCTGACGCGGCAGTTGGGGACCGAGCCGGCGGTCGCGGCTGACTTGGCAAAAAGCGTCGCCGAGGGCGATCTTAGTGTGGACATAGCGCTGCGGCCCGGCGACACGAGCAGCCTGATGGCATCGCTAAAGAACATGCGCGACAGTCTGTTGCGTGTCGTGTCGGATGTCCGCCAAAACGCCGATGGCGTGGCTATCGCGAGTGCGCAAATCGCGCAAGGTAATCTGGATCTGTCGAGCCGCACTGAAGAACAGGCGAGTGCCTTGGAAGAAACTGCGGCGTCGATCGAGCAACTTTCCAGCGCCGTCGAGCAAAATGCCAATAATGCCAAACAGGCCAGCCAATTGGCGCTTAGCGCCAGCGCAGTTGCCCTCAAGGGTGGCCAGGTCGTCGGCGAGGTGGTCGAGACGATGAAGGGCATCAACGACAGCTCCAAGCAGATCGCCGACATCATCAGCGTGATCGAGGGCATCGCTTTTCAGACCAATATCCTGGCACTGAACGCGGCCGTGGAAGCGGCGCGGGCCGGTGAGCAAGGCCGCGGCTTTGCCGTGGTCGCCAGCGAAGTGCGCAGCTTGGCGCAGCGTAGCGCCGCCGCCGCGAAGGATATCAAGACCTTGATCACCACTAGTGTCGAACGGGTTGATCAAGGCACGGTGCTGGTCGATCAAGCAGGTATGACGATGACCTCGATCGTCAGTTCGATCCAACGTGTCACGAATATCATGACGGAGATCAGTGCCGCCAGCAATGAGCAGAACATTGGCATGGGGCAGGTGAGTGAGGCTGTGAGTCAGATGGATCAAGTCACGCAACAGAACGCGGCGTTGGTGGAAGAGAGCGCAGCGGCGGCAGAAAGTCTGAAGGGGCAAGCACAGCACTTGGTACAAACGGTAGCGGTGTTCAAGCTATCGCCGGGGGCGGCACGGATTTCGCATCCCTTCGCTGCGTCGGCTCCACCGGCTGTCATTGAGCGTCGCAACGCGGACCGGGTCAGAACCGTGGCCCGTGCGCGATTCAAGCCCAGCACCAAAATAGCCCCACGCAAAGTCGAAGCCGCTTCGGCTGAGTCGGCGCGTACGGGCACAGACGACTGGCAAACGTTCTGACATTGAGCCCGGGGCCCGCTACGCCTGATGAACCACGTCAATCTTCGCAATGTCTAAAGCGGGCTTCGATCGCGTCCGATTATCCTAAGAGCTGCACGATCGCCGACTGCGGGGTGTCTGGGCTCGGACCGAAGCGAAAGCAGACGTTGATCGATTATGGTGTTAATTTGCGCCGAAACCTGATCCACTAAGACCAGTTGGGTCAGGATTCGATGCAACTTAACAGATTGTTTTTCAGGAGCGCCTTTGGTCGCGGAAATTATCAAATATCACCACAAATTTTCAGATACTTCTGTAAATCTGCACGATATTTTCAAATAACGTTGTCTATCACACCCGCTTCAAACGCCTGCACATCAGCGTGATAGCTTGAGCGCACCATCGCGCCCACTGCCGCATGCGTGAAGCCCATCTTGTTAGCTTCAGCTTCATACATCTTGAACACGTCCGGATGCACATAGCTGCGCACCGGCAAATGATGCTCGGACGGCTGCAGGTACTGACCTATCGTCAGCATGTTGACGTCATGAGCGCGCAGGTCGCGCATCACCTGAAGAATCTCTTCCTCAGTTTCACCCAAGCCCACCATCAACCCAGATTTGGTCGCGACATCCGGATGCGACGCCTTGAACTGCTTGAGCAAGTTCAGCGAATGCTGATAATCGGAACCCGGCCGCGCTTCACGATACAAGCGCGGTACCGTTTCAAGATTATGGTTCATCACATCGGGCGGCGCCGCCGTCAGAATTTCCAACGCGCGATCAAGACGACCGCGAAAATCGGGCGTCAAGATTTCGATGCGCGTCTGCGGCGACAACTCGCGCACACGGCGAATACATTCGACGAAGTGAGCCGCGCCGCCATCGCGCAAATCGTCGCGATCCACGCTGGTAATCACCACATATTTGAGCCTGAGCGCCGCGATGGTCTTCGCAAGGTTTTCCGGCTCATTGACATCGAGCGGATCCGGCCGGCCGTGGCCGACATCGCAAAACGGGCAACGCCGCGTGCACTTGTCGCCCATGATCATGAAGGTCGCCGTGCCCTTGCCGAAGCACTCACCGATATTCGGGCAGCTCGCTTCCTCGCACACCGTGTGCAACTGATGTTCGCGCAAAATCTGTTTGATTTCGTTGAAGCGCGAACTGCCGGTCGCCGCTTTCACGCGGATCCAATCGGGCTTCTTGAGCTTTTCGGCCGGGATGATCTTGATCGGAATGCGTGCCGTCTTGGCCTGCGATTTCTGCTTGGCAGTAGCGTCGTAGCCAGTGGCGTCGGCCGCGATTGTTTCAGTCACGGTACCGGTATGTGCTTCGGTCATATCAATTCCATTTTCTTGCATCCGCCGCAGCCCACCATGAGCCTGGCCTCAAGTTTTCAGACAGCTTCGATCTCGACGGCAGGTGCCTGCAACGCCGCAGCAGTGCCGCAAAACTGCACGGCCAGTTGCTCGGCAAGCGTGAGCGCCACATCGTTCCAGTCAGCCTCGATGCCGAGGCTGGCCATATCGACCGTCTGCAAACCCGCATAACCGCAAGGGTTAATCTGTAGAAACGGACGCAAATCCATACTGACATTCAGACTTACGCCGTGATAACTGCAGCCTTTGCGAATTTTCAATCCCAGCGCGGCTATCTTGGCGCCGGCGTAACGTGCAGGCGCAAAGTCCTGGGTCAGATAAATGCCGGGCGCGCCGGCCTTGCGTTCGCTGGCCAAATTATACGCCGCGAGCGTATCGATCGCCGCCTGCTCGATCCGGCGCACCAATTCGCGCACCGTCAGTTGGCGGCGGCGCAGATCGAGCAGCAGGTAAGCCACCACCTGGCCCGGGCCGTGATAAGTGATTTGCCCCCCTCGGTCGACCTTGACCAGCGGGATCGCGCTATTCGGATTGAGCAGGTGCGCCGGGTCGCCAGCCAGCCCCAGCGTATAGACGGGCGGATGCTCGACCAGCCACAATTCGTCGGGCGTATCGGCCGTACGTGAGTCGGTAAAGGCGCGCATTGCGTCGAAGCTGGCGGCGTAGTCTTCTACGCCACGCCGGCGCAACACGATGGGCAAGACAGGAGAGTTGGCGGGAAATTCGGATTCCATCGCGCAAGTGTACCGAAAAGCGGCCAGCGGCGCGCACAAGCCGCCCCCGCGCCGCCGTTCATTACATGACGACCTTGACCATCGGGTGCGCGGTCAGCGCACGGTAAATATCGTCGAGATGCGCGCGGTTGATGGCGCGCACGGTGCAAGTCAGCCCCGTGTAGTTGCCCCCGCTGGACGGCCGCACTTCCATCGTAGCGGCATCGAACTCAGCATCGAATTTCAGTATCACCTCGGTTACGGCACCGGCGAATTCCGGATGGCTCTTACCCATCACCTTGATCGGGAAATCGCACGGAAAATCAAACAGCGCGTCGATCGCACTGGTATCGGTACTATCGGTAGTCATGACATTTCTCCTTTTCAGGCTTGGGCCGAGCGCGCCTTCATCTGCTGGTAGCCGTCATACAGCGCCGCAAATACCGGGCCCGGGCGACCCGTCCCCACTGCAACGCCATCGATGAGCGTGACCGGCACCACTTCCTTGGACGCCGAGCTGAGGATGATTTCGTCGGCACTGCGCAGTTCCGCTTCGCTGATTGCGCGCGCTTCGAAGGCTATGCCCGCCGCTACGCAGAGTTCCTCGACCAATGCATAGCGTATGCCTTCCAGAATCAAGTTGCTACGCGGCGGCGCCAACAAGCGCCCTTGTCGTACCACCCAAACATTGGACGACGACGCCTCGGTCAGGTAGCCGTCGCGCAACTGGATCGTCTCCAGCACGTCGTTCTCGGCCGCGTGCTGCGCCATCAGCACGTTGCCGAGCAGCGAAGTCGACTTGATATCGCAATGCAGCCAGCGCTTGTCGTCGGCGACCACGACCGCGACGCCGCGTTCGCGCTGCACGGCGCTCGGCAGATTGAGCGGCGTGACCATCGCAAACACGGTCGGTGTGACGTGCGCCGGAAATGCATGGGCACGTTTGGCAACGCCGCGCGTCACCTGCAGATACACGAGGCTGTCGGGCACATCAGGATCGAGCGACGGATTGACCGCCAGCGCCTGCCCGATCAGCTCGCGCCACTGAGCCGGGCTGTGCGGATCAGCGATGCCGACCTTGGCCAGGCTGCGCGCAAGCCGCTGCAAATGCTGCTCCAGCCTGAACGGCCGGGGCCCTTGCGCGCTGTGATACGCCGGCACCACTTCATAAATGCCGTCGCCAAAAATAAAGCCTCGGTCCAGCACCGATACGCGAGCCTCGGAAACTGGCCCCCAAACTCCATTTAAGTACACCACCTGTTCGGTCATAACGTGATCCTGACATGCGCCTCGGAACCCGAATCGCTCTTCGGGTTATGTGTCGGCTTGTTGCTGGACTGTTGCTCGATTATTTCTACGCGCTGTTCTGCTGGATTATTTCTTCTGGAACATCAGCAGCGCCGAATCCCACAAGCGGCCCAGAATACCCGCTTGCGGCACGGCGTTAAGCGCCACCACCGGCACGCTGGCAATTTCCTTGCCGTCGTCCGACATCACTTTGGCCGTACCGACTTGCTGGCCCACCGCAATCGGTGCGATCAGCGGTTCGTTCAATGCGAACGCGGTCTTGGTCTTGGCAGCAGCGCCCTTCGGAACCGTCACGAATTGGTCAAGCTGCACGCCCACTTTGACCTGGCTTGCCGTGCCTTTATAAACACGCGGTGTGGCCAGCGCTTGCCCGCCATGAAAGAGGCGCACTTCGTCATACGCCGAGTAACCGTACTCCAGCATTTTCATGCTGTCCTGCACCCGGTTATGCTCACTCGGTTCGCCCATCATCACCGATACGAGGCGGCGGTCCACGCCGTCGGCGCCCGCCAACGGACGTTTAGCGGAGGCAATCAGGCAATAGCCGGCGGCTTCGGTATGGCCGGTCTTCAGGCCGTCAACGGTCGGATCGATCCACAGCAGGCGGTTGCGGTTCGGTTGCTTGATCTTGTTATAGGTAAATTCCTTGATCGAGAAGATTCCGTAGTACTGGGGAAAATCGCGAATCAAACGCGCCGACACGATGCCCAAATCGCCGGCGCTGGTGTAGTGCTGCGGATCGGGCATGCCGTTCACGTCGGCAAAGTGGGTATGCGTCATCCCCATTTTCAGGGCTGCCGCATTCATCATCGTGACGAAATTCGATTCGCTGCCGCCGACCAGTTCGGCCAATGCGATCGCGGCGTCATTGCCCGACTGAATGATCATGCCGTACACCAGGTCATGCACGGTGACGGGCTTGTTCGCCTCGATGAACATGCGCGACTCGTCCGTATGCACACGGCGCACCGCCTCGCTGGGCAAGACGGTCTGATCCATCGAGATCTTCTTGTCGGCCAGCGCCTCGAACACCAGATAGGCGGTCACCAGCTTGGTCAACGAGGCGGGTTCAACCCGTTCGTCCGGATTTCCGGAGGCGAGAATCTGATTGCTCGTCGCGTCGATCAGCACCCAGGAGTGGGCGGTAACGGCAGGTGGTGGCACCTGGGCCGCGGCCTGCAGCGAGAATAGCGAAGCGTAAGACGTCAAGGCTGCGGTAAGCAGGGCGGAACGGGAAAATGCGACGGGGAAGGTCATAACGGGCGGGGAAAGCTCACTGGAGAAGGTCAAGAACAACGGCGCAAATTATACGCGCCACGCATCGGAAATGATTTGTTTGAGCAGGTGCAGCTTGCGGTGAAAGAAATGTTCGGCGCCCGGAACCACGATCACCGGCAGTTCCTGGGGCCTGGCCCAGTCGAATACGGATAGCAGCGGCACCGTCTCGTCTGTCTCGCCGTGAATTACGATGGTGTCGGCTGGCACGTCCGCGACTTGCCAGCGGCTGGCGGCTGTTGCGACCAATATCACGCGTAGCGCGGGCGTGCCGGCCTGCGCGAGCTGCTGCGCCACGTGCGAGATCACGAAGGTACCGAATGAAAAGCCCGCCAGCACCAGCGGCAATTCGGCAAAACCGGGCCGGGTGCGGGCATGCGCGATCACGGCCAGCAGGTCGTCACGCTCGCCGATACCTTCGTCATGCGTGCCGGCCGTGCGTCCGACGCCGCGAAAATTCGAGCGAAATACCGCATAACCCAGTTGTGCCAGCGTGCGGGCCAGCGTTTGCGCGACCTTGTTGTCCATCGAGCCGCCGAACAGCGGATGCGGATGCGCAACCAGGGCAATTCCCTTTAACGCACCGGCCTGCGCAGCAGGGTCTGCCAGCGCGCGCGCTGCGTCAGGCAAGTCGAATGCGACCTCGATGGCCCCCACGGGACCATCGATCAGGTAAATCTCGGTGTGTACGTTCATTGTCTCGGGTCGGTCGCGGAAAAAGAAGCGCGGGTAAAGGTGTGATGCCTAAGTTACGTCAATAAGTTAGGTAAATAAGTTATTTATGTAAGCAAGATACGTAAGATGCCCGGCGAACTAGGCCCGGCGCCTTTATTGCGGCAGCAGCAGGCGTTCGACAATCTTGCCCTGGACCAGATGACTGTCGACGATTTCATCGATATCGGCTTCGTCGATATAGGTGTACCACGTGCCTTCGGGATAGATAACCACGACCGGACCTTCCTCGCAGCGGTCCAGGCAGCCCGATTTATTGATGCGCACTTTGCCCGGGCCGGCCAGCCCCAACTGCTTGACGCGACGTTTGGCGTATTCCTGCATTTTCTCGGAGCCGCACGCCGCGCAACTCGGTCGGTCGCTGCCTTCGCGCTGGTTCAAGCAAAAGAAAA
>Ga0302220_10001614_pt1 | contig 17466 bp, 15 predicted proteins | sample II_Palsa_E1_3_FD_194572 | JGI IMG/M metagenome (GOLD analysis project Ga0302220, IMG submission 194572) | Peat permafrost microbial communities from Stordalen Mire near Abisko, Sweden - II_Palsa_E1_3 | ecosystem: Environmental > Terrestrial > Soil > Palsa > Peat permafrost | place: Sweden...
CGCCGCAAGGTGTGGAGGTTCGAGTCCTCTTCTGGGCACCAAGTAGTTGTTTTAAGAGATCCAAAGAAGTCCGATAAACCCCGTAAAGCCTAGAGCCTGCGGGGTTTTTTGTTTCTGGACGGCCAATGCGTTCCACGACGAGCCGGCTGCAAACGAGTACACTTTTGAGTACATTGAAAGTTCGAGTTAGGAAATGTACTCATCATGCTCCTTACCGCCCGACAAGCCCAAACAGCCAAGCCCCGTGCTAAAGCCTACGGAATTCCCGACGGTGGTGGCCTGATCCTCTGGATCACACCGGACGACCATAGATACTGGCACTTCCGTTACAGGATGGCGGCAAGCAACCGCGTATCTCGCTTGGGACCTACCTTAAGGGCGAGACTATGCGCGTCGTCCCGAAGCGCTATAGCGCTACGCGAAGTTCGTCAGGTCGACATGCCAGGGCAGACTCATATACGGTTCGAATCGGCCTCAGCGAACTCGATGATGGTGTTTCCGGCATCCTCCGGCGAGACGGCAATGCCTTTCGCGGTAACGTCGAAAGCGACCCCGTTCTGAGTGAGGACCTGTTTCGTTTGTCCGATATCACGAACGCGAATCTGAAGCGCGATGCCATGAGGCTTGTCGGTATAAGCGATAGGCATCCGTGCATTGAAGCGGGCGGTTACCTGTGCTTGCGTCAACGCCACCATCCGGCCGCAGCCAGTCTCGGCTTCGACGTGGCCTTCGACGCGATGAACGTTGGCATCACCGAACAATTTCCGCCAGCGCGCTTCCAGAACATCGAGATCCGGTGAGACGTAAATAACCCCGTCCACGGCAAGCGCACCGTTAGGATGGTTTTGCCAGTCCTTGCGCCAGATAAACTCCGGGCGATGCTGCTGGCACAGGAAGTTGGACACATCCCCCAGTTCAGCGTCCATCATCATGCCCAAGGACACTACGGCTTCGTCCGGTGTTCCGTCGGCCTTGGTCAACTTGCGACGAAAATCGACGCGCTGCTGCGTTGGCAAACCGCTAGCCTTCACCGCCGCAAAGTCGCCTTCGATATCTTTGCTATGGAGCGCGACGAGTCCCAAACCCTCGGACCTGTCGAGAAACTCTCCCAAGGTTCTACCGTAGCAAAAGCCGTTCACTTCACCGGTGCCGAATTTGCCCGGGTCATCCACTCCGATGAGTTCGATAAAGTTGTTCTCGAACATCATCAGCGTCAGTACCGAACCCCACGGGTGATACGAAATCGGACTCGGCGAGAAGCCAAGCCGAATGTACTTCTCTACTGCCTCGGGATGGTTTCGTACAGAGACTACCGGGTGGTCGATACCAAGCCGACGCTGGTTGGGTGGAATCATCAGTCTGTCCTAGTTCTTGGATGGGGCTGTGATGGCGGCATACGTACCGGAGACGGGCTTGATGACCTTGGCCGGAACGCCTGCGGCTAACATCCCTGCGGGAATGGAGGTACGAACCACGCTACCTGCTGCAATCACTGCGCCCTCGCCTATCTCGATGTTGCCTAATATGACGGCGTGCGCAGCAAGCGTCGCTGCGCACCGGACTTTGGGATGGCGGTCGCCCGCCTCGGCAAAGGTACTTCCCAGGGTCACGCCGTGCCATATGCTGACGTCATCCTCAACGACCGCGGTTTCGCCTATGACGATGCCCATTGCATGGTCGACGAACAGACCTTTGCCGATACGTGCCGCAGGATGGATATCGACGTTGTAAGACTTCGCGCACCAGTTCTGCAGCAACACCGCAAACGTTCTTTCGCCGGCGACCCAGTAGGCGTGTGCGATGCGATGGAACTGGATCGCATGAATTCCGCGAAAGGACAGGAACGCGGTTAGCGCGTTGGGGCAAGCGGGGTTCGAGGATGAAATCTTGGAGATATCAGCCGCGGCACTGTCGTCGCTCGAGGTTCTTCTCATAACGGCACTGAACTCTTGTGCAAAGTCCGGCAGGGTGCCGTCGACACGGACGAGTTCCGCGCCCAGCAGCGACGCGAACGCCTCGCCTAGCGTTTCGTGCTTCAGTACAGATATGTCGAAATACCGTTGCAACGCAGGGCGAAGTTGAGCTTCGCGTTGCGCTTCGATACGAATTGTTTGCCACAGCGCTTGGGTGTCGATATTGGTCACGTTATGCCTCCATTGGGCACAGTCTGCAACCGACAATAAGAACGTCCAATGCCGCAGATTAAGAAATTTGTTCTAAAAATTAGATTGGCTCGGGCTACGGGCGTGGTTACCGGAACGCCTGCATTTGCGAAGACATCATCTGCAACATCTTGTTAGCCGCGACCGACAACTTGCGACCGACTCGGGTCACGAGGTGAGCTTCCGCCTTCCGCAACAAGGGGTGGTCGATTTCAATCGAGTGAAGTTCTCCGGCTTCCAGTTCGGTCGTGACAGCGAAGTTGGGTAGCACAACCAGCCCTAGCCCCGACTTCGCGAACTGCTTCAGGATGCTGATCGAGTTGGTGGTGACGATAGGCTCAAGGCGAATCTTCTCGGCGAATTCGACAGCCTGCAGCATCTGCCTGGTTCCGTAGGTCGGATGCATCGCGGCAATCGGGTAGGTCGCCAGCTCTTGCACGCTCATCGACTTCTGTTTGCTCGATCGCGCGAAATGCGAACCGATGATCGCCATCATCGGCTGCTGCTTGAATGCACGCGACACGATTCTAGGTTCAGCAGGAGGGCTATACACCAGGCCTATCTCCCCCTCATCCTCGGAAATCCTCCTGATGACATCGTTCGTGCTGCCGAGGTCGAGATTCACCTTGATGCCGGGGTAGAGCTTGCAAAACTGCTGCATCGGGCCGGCGAGCACATCCGAAACAAAACCCTCCCCCAGCACCACACTGACGTGCCCAGTGCTTAGCCCCCGCAGCTCCTGCAGGCGTGATATCAGGTCGTCCTTGTGGGCGAGCTGCTCGCGAAAGTACTCGATTAGGTATTCGCCCGCTTCAGTGGGCTTCACGCCGCGCGCGTGCCGCTCAATCAACGTTGCGTCGAGTTCCGTCTCAAGCAGGCCGATTTGACGGCTCACGGCCGACGGGGCCACGTTTAGCCAATCCGCTGCGGCGCGTATCGTGCCGCAACGCACCGCCTCGAAAAAGTAGACGATCCGACTTTCTGTCAGGTTTTCAGCCATAGCTCTCTGTTCGAAAAATTAGAACGATTCCAATATTGGCGTTTATTGATTATAGGGGTTCAAAAGTCGAATATGACAATTCCAAACGCGCACGGCGACCAATAGAAGTCTCTATTCGGCCTGCGGCGTAATCGCAATGGAGTGGGCTTATGAAGAGGATTGGTGTCATCGGACTCGGAAACATGGGGCGCGGAATGGCGCTCTCGCTCAAGCGCGGCGGCTACACCGTGCTTGGTTTCGACGCCGTTCCCGGCGTGGCCGAAAAACTGCAGGAAGAAGGCGTTTCAGCGCGGTCATCGATCGCGGAGATCACGCGTGACTCGGATGTCCTGATTCTTTCGCTGCCGACCTCGGCCATCGTCGAGGAGGTGGTTCTGGGCGAAGGTGGCGTAGCTGCGAGCGCGAAGCCCGGTCTCATCGTCGTCGATACCACTACAGCAGACCCCAACAGCACACGGAAAGTCGCCGCGGCACTTAGCGCGGTCAAGGTCGGACTGGTCGACGGACCGGTTAGCGGCGGCCCGAAGGGCGCAGCGACTGCAACGATGACCATGGTCCTGGGTGGTTCCGATGAAGACGTGGCCGCCGTCGAACCGATTCTTTCGGTGATGAGCGCGAAGCGTGTACACGTCGGCCCGGTCGGTGCGGGGCACGTCACCAAAATTATCAACAACCTGCTAACCGGCGTACATCTGCTCGCGACGAGCGAAGCCGTGCGCGCGGCCGAGGCCGCCGGCGTCAATCCGGAAAAACTGATTGAAGCCCTCAGTGGCGGCTCGGGCCGCAACAGCGCGACGATGACAAATTACCCGACCTGGATTTTCAACAACACGTTCGATTCGGGTTTCACGATGAAGCTGATGCGCAAAGATGTGCGGCTGGCGATGGAGCTGCTGAGCAGCCAGGGCGTCAATGCCCCCATCGCGGCGGAAGCCGGCCGCCTGTGGGCGGAAAGCGCGAAGACCATCGGCGACGCGGAAGACTTCAACCGCATCGTCCAATTCACCGAACAGAAATCATCCAGGTCATAGGAGTCTTGCAATGGAACGCAACGCAGCAGAAAACCTTTTGGCGGCTTTCGCGCACTTCTTCCCGAACGCAAAGACCATAGGCTCGTTCGTCGGCGGCGAGTTGCTCGAAGGCACGGGCGAACTCATCCAGCTATATGACGCAGCGACCGGAAAGCCGAGTCTGGCCTACAAAGACGGCGGTGCCGCGATCGTCGAGCTCGCCGCTGAGGCCGCACAGCGGGCCCAGAAGCAGTGGTGGGCCCTGACGCATGCGGCGCGTGGCCGGGTGATGTTTGATATCGCTCGCGAGTTACGCAAGGACACCGAGAACCTCGCTCGCCTCGAGTCCTTGGGGTCGGGTAAGCCGATTCGCGACTGCCGCGCTGAAGTGGCAAAGGTCGCCGAAATGTTCGAGTACTACGGCGGCTGGGCAGACAAATTCTATGGGGAGGTCATCCCTGTCCCAACATCGCATCTGAACTACACGCGTCGGGAGCCGGCAGGAACGGTGCTTCAGATCACGCCGTGGAATGCACCGGTATTCACCTGCGGCTGGCAATTGGCGCCCGCGATCTCGATGGGTAATGCCGTCCTGCTGAAACCGTCCGAGCTGACGCCGTTCACTTCGCTGGTCGTCGGCATGCTCGCAGAACGCGCGGGTGCACCGAAGGGCCTTATCAACGTGCTCGCCGGGTTCGGACACACGGTCGCTCAGGCGGCTATCGCCCACAAAGTGATCAAAAAAGTCGTCTTTGTCGGTTCGCCGGCTACCGGCGTGCGCATCGCGCAGGCCGCGGCGAAGCGCGTGCTCCCATGTGTCCTGGAATTGGGTGGAAAGTCGGCCAACATCATCTTCGGCGATGCAGACCTCCAACGTGCAGCACTGACGGCGCAAGCTGCCATTTTCGCCGGTGCCGGACAAAGCTGTGTCGCGGGCTCGCGGCTGCTGGTGCAACGGTCGGTGTATGACGAATTCGTCAACATGGTTGCCACCGGCGCGAAGAAGATCAAGGTTGGCGCGCCGATCGACGACGCTACCGAAGTCGGCCCCATCAACAATCGTACGCAGTATGACCACGTCATGAAGATGATTGCGAGCGGTGTGCAGGCCGGTGCCACGCTTGCCGCAGGCTCGGCCGAACGTTCCGACGGGGGCTACTACGTCTGGCCTACCGTTCTGGCCAATGTGACCAACGATATGGATGTCGCCCGCACCGAAATCTTCGGTCCGGTGGTCGCAGCGATTCCGTTCGACACGGAGGAGGAAGCCATCGCGATCGCCAACGACACGGAGTTCGGCCTGGCTGGTGCCGTCTGGACCAATGATGTCGGCCGTGCGCATCGTGTCGCCGCCCAGGTTGACGCCGGCACTTTCTGGGTCAACGGCTACAAGACCATCAATGTCGCATCGCCGTTCGGCGGTTACGGTCTGAGTGGATATGGCCGTTCGAGCGGCGTCGAGGCGCTTTACGAATACACGCAGACGAAGAGCGTATGGGTTGAAACGGCCAAGGCTCCCGCGACCGCATTCGGTTACCTCTAACGCTGTTGCGCCCTCGCTGGCTATTGGCAAGCGAGGGTTATTTTGGAGAGAAGGCGATGGAAAGTACGCTATACGCAGAACAATCGGGCAATCGTCGGCTGAGGGGCGCAAAGCTTTTTTTCTATGCTGCAGCCATCCTCCTCATCGCAGAGTTTATTGGCTCCTTCGCGTTCAAGATCGGGCCGGGAAAGGTAGTACTGCTACCGATGATCTGGGCGCTCCTGATGGGCACGGCGCTAGGCCTGGCAAGTGATCGATGGGGCGGCGCCATTCGCCTCGATGTGAAGACCCAATTCCTGGCTGCAGCTATCCTGCAACCGGCATTACTGCTTTTCGTCGCCAAACTCGGACTGATGGTCGGTGGTGCGTTGCCCAAACTCGCGGCGGCTGGGTGGGCGCTGGCTTTTCAGGAGCTGGGCCACTTCGTCGGCACCATTATGCTGGGCCTGCCGCTGGCGCTTATCCTCGGCATCAAACGCGAAGCCATAGGCGCAACCTTCTCTGTTGGGCGCGAACCCAGTCTCGCTATCATCGGCGAAAAGTACGGTATGGATTCCGCTGAGGGGCGCGGCGTTCTTGCGGAGTATCTAACCGGCACCGTCTTTGGGGCCGTGTTCATTGCAATCTTCGCGGGGTTCGTCGCGAGTTTGCATATCTTCGATCCATTGGCGCTCGCGATGGGCTCGGGCGTTGGTTCCGGGTCTATGATGGCAGCCGCATCGGGGGCGATTGCTGCTCAACAAACGCCGGAGATGGCGAAAACGGTGCTGACGTTTGCGGCGGCAAGCAACCTCATTACGACGACGATAGGAACTTACTTCACGTTATTCATCTCGCTGCCGATGGCAGCATGGGGCTATCGACTGCTGGAACCGCTGATTGGACGCAAGAGCAAAGCGTCGGATGCGTCCGACGCGATTGAAGCCTCTCGTCCCAAGCTCGGAGACGTTGAGACAGCGGCGCCGGAACTTGGCTATGGGGGCAAGCTGCTGGCGTGGGGCGTCACTGCGTTGTTCGCTTTGGTTTGCGACTGGATTACCCATGGCACGGGGCCTATCCAGGCGCTCCCCGGCATGCTGATCATGGTTCTTGCAACCGTTGTGGGCGACGCGTTCGCCACTGCATCCGGGAAAAAAATGCCGGCCGTATGCTGGGTTTCGATTGTCGCGATGTTCTTGACATCCCCTTTGTGTCCATGGGCTTCGCAGGTTGCGGCGTACAGCTCGCAGAACGACTTCCTGGGCGTGACGACACCGATGCTCACATTCGCTGGCTTATCCATCGCCAAGGACATTCCCGCGTTCCGCAAACTCGGCTGGCGTATCGTGCTCGTGTCGTTTGTAGCCAATGCCGGAACCTTTCTTGGCGCCACCGCCGTCGCTCAATTCTTTCATGTCTAGCCGCCGACCTATGCCCTCGCAGGGGACACTTCAGCGATGCGCGCGGTCGTGTTCCTGCTCCTGGCTGCACGCTGTCCTATCGACAATCCCCTAGAAACCTAGAAAAACAGACGGCTTGAGACCACGACCAGCGCGTACTAAAAATTAGAACAAAACTTTATATAGATTGCATCCCTAATCATTTTTTGATAACTCAAAGTCACCCTTGTAGTAAAAAATATCCGATCAGCTCCAGGCGATATACGTATGGTTGGCGTCGATTTTATTGCTCGGTTCAGCGGCGGTGATTGAACCAATAGCGCTGTACATCGAGAAATCTCTTACAAGGAAAATGGAGAAAAGTATGAACAGTGAATTTCGCAAGCTGCTTCCGATAGCCACCCTTGCAACGCTATGCGTGGCCTCGGCGTCACAAGCTATGGCAGATGAAGTCGTGCAGATCGGCCATGTTGCTCCGCTCACGGGTGCCATTGCGCATCAAGGGAAAGATAGTGAAAATGGCGCTCGCTTGGCTGTCGAAGAAATCAATGCGAAGGGTCTAACCGTCGGTGGCAAGAAAATTACCCTGGCGTTGGATGCGCAAGATGATGCAGCCGATCCGCGACAAGCGACTCAGGTGGCTCAGAAGCTGGTTGACGACAAGGTGGTCGCTGTAGTCGGTCACTTCAATTCCGGCACGACGATCCCAGCATCGAAGATCTACAGTGATGCAGGGATCGCCGAGATATCGCCTTCCGCGACAAATCCCGTTTATACCTTGCAAGGTTACAAAACCGCGTTCCGTGTCGTTGCAACTGACGCTCAGCAGGGGCCAGCATTGGCCAATTACGCGGCAAACGCCTTGAAATTCAAGAAGGTGGCAATCGTTGACGACGCCACGGCATATGGCCAGGGCTTGGCGGACGAATTTGCGAAACAAGCTAAGGCCGATGGAATGGTCGTGGTCTCCCGCGATGCGACCAATGACAAAGCGGTGGACTTTCGCGCGATCCTTACCAAAATCAAGGGCGAACAACCGGACGTGATCATGTACGGCGGCATGGATGCAACCGGTGGCCCGTTCACCAAGCAAGCCAAGCAGCTAGATATCAAAGCAAAGATCATGGCCGGTGACGGTGTATGCACCGACAAGCTGGCAGATTTGGCTGGCGATGCGGCCGACAATATCGTTTGCTCAGTGGCAGGGATGCCACTGGAGAAAATGGTCGCCGGTCCGGCGTTCGAGAAGCGCTATGAAGCACGTTTCCATCAGCCGATTCAGATCTACGCGCCGTTCTCGTATGACGCTGTGTACATCATTGTCGATGCGATGAAGCGTGCTAACTCTGTGGCTCCTGAGAAAATCCTGGCGGAACTGCCGACAACCGATTATCACGGCGTTATCGGCGAGACGCAGTTCGATTCTCATGGGGATCTGAAGCATGGGGTGATTTCGCTGTACCACTACCAGAGTGGCAAGCAAAGCCTATTGGATGTCGTCAAGATGTAATGACTTTGCGAGCGTGCGCCGGGGAGCACACGCTCGCAGCGTTTCCAGTTGGAAATATGCGCGGTAATTGGCCTCTCCTTGCCGCGTCATGCGTCGACCACACGACGGCACTTGCTGACATGGGCGCGTACTACGATGCCGGTATTACTGCATTCAACTGTGCAGACATTTACACGGGTGTAGAAGAAATGATCGGCGAGTTCCGCAGCGAGTACCGAAATCGCCGCGGAGCAGCATCGCCACTTATAACAATTAGCATTACAAATTTAAAAAAACAATTTTTCATTTTATCCATCCCGTTGTCGTTGCTTATCAGTAAACTCGCGTTTAATTTCTTCGATGCATGGTCTCTCGACGCGAAAGCGAGATCATCACTCAGGTCAGTACCGGCTTGCCGCGCACGAAACTGACGGCCACTGCAGCAATCGCGCACACCCCGATCACGTAGACGATAGGTGCATATGGCGTAATAGGAATCGCCAGCGAAATCAATATCGGCGTGAGACCGCCGAATGCCGCATAAGCAACGTTATACGAAAAAGAAATGCCCGAAAAACGCACTGCGGCAGGAAATGCAGTGACCATAAGCAAAGGAATTGCGCCTATGGTTCCGACCATGAAGCCGGACAACGCGTACAAGCTGAGCCAAGTCGCAACGCTCGCACCGATCATCAGTTGGTGGTACAAGGCGATATAGCTCACGCACAGAATCGTCGCCCCGAGTTGGATCACGGTGCGCGGCCCGTATCGATCCGACAGGATGCCCGCCAGCGCGCAACCGATCGTCAGGCATACGGTTGCTACGCTGCTACCGAGCAAAGCCAGACGCGGTGCGATACCAAACACCTTTTGCATGAGCGTCGGCATCATTAAAATAATCACAATGATGGTCGCAGACAACATCCACGTGAGGACCATCGACAACGCTACCGCGCCGCGATGCTCGCGCAACACCGATTTGATCGGTGCACCCGAGGCCAATGCCTTGCGTCCCTTGAGCTCGTTGAAGACCGGCGTCTCTTCGAGCCAGCGCCGCAAATACATGGCAACGATGCCGAACAGGCCACCAACGATGAAGGGCAAACGCCACGCAAAGGTCAGCACCTGCGTCGTGTCGAACATCGTGTTGATCCACGTAGCTACCAGGGAGCCGAGCAGGATGCCCGCGGTCAAGCCACCGGTGAGTATGCCGCACGCCAGGCCGACGCGCCTGGCCGGCACATGCTCAGACACGAACACCCATGCACCGGGCACTTCACCGCCGACCGCGGCCCCTTGCAGCAAGCGCATCAGGAGTAACAACAGCGGTGCAAACACACCTATGGTCTGGTAAGTCGGAAGCAAACCAAGAGCAAGAGTCGGCACCGACATCAGCAAGACACTGAGCGCAAACATTTTCTTGCGGCCGAACAAATCGCCGAAGTGCGCCAGCACAATTCCGCCTATAGGGCGAATCAAATACCCTGCCGCGAAAATGCCGAAGGTCTGCGCCTGGCGTATCCATTCGGGAATGCCCGGTGGGAAAAATAGCTTCCCCAGCACCGAAATAAAAAACACGAAGATAACGAAATCGTAGAACTCGAGCGCGCCGCCCAGTGCCGCTAGTGCAAGCGTAAAGTAGTCGCGGCGCCCTAAATTGCGATTGATGCGGTGCTGTATGACCGCGGACGACCTTGCCCCGCCTGAGGTGCCTGCTGAAAATGTCATATCGGTTCCTATGAATGAAAATGAAGACAACACCTTTCCAGACCGTGCAGAGCGACAGTCGAATTTTCAGTGATCGTCAAGGTGCGGCGTGATACCCCAACAGCGGCAACGACTTCCGGCGTGCGCCGTCGGGCAGCAACGCTTATGAGGCGGGCGTGGCAGGAACGTAGTTGTAGAGGCCGATTCCCTGCATCACGAGGAAGATGCACGGGTTACCCTGCGTGCCGGCAACGAAATGCGGCTGGCGCGCATCGACATCGCACGTGTCGCCGGGCAGCAGCACGTGGGTCTGCCGCGGGTGATCCGTTTCGACCCGCATTGGGCCTTCGATGCAAAAAAAGGTGTCGCGAATTTCGTCATGCGTATGCCAGGGTACGCATCGAAACTCGCCCAGGCCCAAAATCAGCAAGCGCAGGGACTGGGTTTTCGCCACGACATCGACGCGGGTGTAGCCCGGACTATATTGATCGAAGGCTGTGTCCGGCGCTACTGGGGTCGCGAGGGGTTCGGGCGCCGACAGCGTCCTCAGGAACTCGTCGCGCTCGCCTCTCGCCACTGTGGCCTCGGTCATATCCCAAGGTAGCCCAGCCTGCACAAGCAAGAACTTCGTACCTGCGTCCATCGCGCCGATCCGATAAACCACGTTGGCAGGAATGGTGTACATCTCGCCGGGCCCGAGTATGGTCGAAAACATCGGCTTGTCGATATCGACGCGTAAGTCGCCCTTCATGCACAGCACAGTAATCGCGACGGCGGAGTGTTCGCGCCAACTCGTCTGTTGTTGGCCGCTCAGCTCGACGATGCTGGTGTGCAGCCCGGGCACGACGTCGAGCATTGCTTCGCGAGCCGCAGGCAAGCCTGTAAACCGGGCCATCGCCGATGAAGTCATAGCTGTTTCCGAATGAAAGTTGGAGTGATGGGAATGATATTAGCCACCGCAGAATAGCGCCGCTTGTTCGAGCGCGCCAGCCGCGTTGACCGCAACCGACATCTTTGGCGAGCCCACGCAGGTGTCCATGATCCTTGCCCAAATATTGGGCTTGATCGCCCAAATTCACGCATCGCAGCCTCACAAGCGCGCAAGCGTTGCGTGCAAGAAGGGTCGCCAGCCCCACTCGCCAAGCTCTAAAACAAGCGAGCAGTGCTAATTCCGCGTTTACCCCCGTGCAAAAGCTCGCGATCTATCTGAAACTGTAGTTTGGCCAAGGGTTGAGTCCAGCGCAACTGGTGTGATCCTTGCTTGCTTTATCCTTACTCGTGCACTGGGTTTTAGAACGCCATGGACCTCACTTATTCAACGCTCGCAGTCGATCAGGGACAACGCTTTTCCTATTGGCACGATGTGGTCTGCAAGCACTGCATTCCCGCCTCGAGCATTCCCCTATCCAACGGCGCGTTCGATGGAAAATTGACGGTACGTTCGGTCGGCCCGTTAGCCATCAGCGAGATGTGCGCCCCCGCCCATGCGTGGGAGCGTGACGCTCACCATCTACGCACCGGCCCGGACGAAGATTTCTGGCTCAGCTATATGATCGAGGGCGAGGGGCACTTAAGCCAGTTGGGCCGAGAAGTGGTCCAACGGCCCGGCGACATGGTGCTCTATGACGCCGCACGCCCGTTCAAGTTCTCGCTGTCTGCCGGGTCGATGTATGTCCTCAAGGTGCCGCGCAACCTGCTTCATTTCCGCTTTCCGATGGCTGACACGCTGACTGCTGTGAGGCTGGGCGAAGGGCTCTCTTTGGGCAGACTGATGGGAGGGATGGTCAGCGAAGCGGCCACCATGAATCTTCCCGCGGACCGGCCCGGGACGGCTACGTTGTTCGCCAGCGCGTTGCTCGATATGCTCGCGGCCACGATGGAGTTGCAGGCTGCGCAACCAGGGCGGCAATCGTCGCACCAGGCCTTGGTGCGACGCGCCAAGGATTATATGGAAAAACATCTCGACGACGCCGACATCGATGTAGCGCAGCTAGCCGCCGCGCAAGCGGTGTCACCACGCACGCTCACTCGTGCTTTTGCCGAGCAGGACACCACCCCGATGCACTGGCTGTGGCAGCGGCGTATCGAAGCCAGCTATTGCGCGCTGCGCGAAGGCCATGCCCGCAACGTCACAGAGGCCGCCCTGCGCTTCGGTTTTTCCGATTTGTCGCACTTCAGCCGGGCGTTCAAGAAAGTCTACGGGGTGTCCCCGCAAGCGCTGATGCGCCAACGGAACTGATCAAGCCCAGGCCGGACTCAATCCAAGCGCCTGCACAGCGCCCAGTCAGCATCAACTTATGCAGGTGTGCCCTGCAACAGGCTCGCACGTAGTTCCTTGCGCATCACCTTACCCGTGGCTGTAAGGGGCAAACTCTGCACAAAACGAATCTCGCGCGGATACTCATGCGCGGCCAGCAGCACTTTGACGTGTTGCTGAATCTCACTGACCAGTGCGTCGCTCGGCGCGTACCCGTGATTAAGCACCACGAACGCCAGCACGATCTCGGTACGCTCAGGGTCAGGAGCACCGACGACGGCAGCCAGGCACACCGCCGGATGGCGTAGCAGGCAATCCTCGATCGGTGCCGGACCGATCCTGTATCCCCCGCTGGTAATCACATCGTCGTCGCGGCCCAGGAAGCGTATAAAGCCGTTTGCGTCGGCGACCCCAAGGTCACCGGTGAGCAGGAAGTCGCCGCGAAACCTTTCGCGTGTCGCGCAGGGGTCGTTCCAGTAGCCGAGAAACATCACCGGGTCATGCTTGGCGACGGCGATATTACCGGGCGTTTGAGCAGGTAGCACGCGGCCATCGTCGTCGACAATCGCCACTCGGTGGCCGGGCACGCTGCGCCCGATCGCACCGATCTCCGGCGCAAACAAGGCGGCGCACGAAGACACGACCATATTGCATTCGGTCTGTCCGTAGAATTCGTTGATCGTAACGCCAAGCGCTACCCTACCCCAGGCGATTAATTCCTTGCCCAGCGATTCGCCGCCGCTCGCCACCGATTCGAGACACAACGGCCATCGACCCGGTTCGGCCACGGCACGCATCATCTTTAATGCGGTTGGCGGCAGGAAGGTATGGGTTACGCGGTGGCGCGCCATCAGTTCAAAAGCGTCAGCGCCGGTGAATTTCTCAAAACGTCGCGCCAGAACCGCCACGCCGTGGTGCCACGCAGGCAGCAGAACGTCGAATAGGCCACCGATCCAGGCCCAATCCGCCGGCGTCCATATCAGTTGCGCACCCGCCGGAAACAATTGCTGGGACATCTCCACGCCGGGCAAATGACCCAGCAGTACGCGATGCGCATGCAAGGCGCCTTTGGGCTTACCCGTGGTCCCGGAGGTATAGATAATCACAGCCGGATCTTGCGCAGCCGTCTTCGCGGGAGTGAAGCGATCGGGCGCGGTTTCAACCGCCTGCCAGAATGACGGAACATCGCCGTCAACACAAAAAATGTGTGCCAGTGCAGGCAACGCATCTTCGACCGAGGCAAGTTTCGCCAGGCCTGCGGTGTCGGTCACAATCGCCGTGGCGCCGCTATCGGCCAGCCGGTAGCGCAGCGCATCAGGTCCAAACAAGGCAAACAACGGTACGGCAATGCAGCCGGCCTTGTAGACCGCCAAGTGAGCGATTGCAGTCTCAGGGGATTGCGCGATAAAAATGCCTACGCGGTCGCCCCGTTTGACCCCACTCGCGACGAGCGCGTTGGCAAAGCGATCGGAGAGCGTCTTGAGCTGGTCGAACGAATAGCGCGTGGTTGTCCCGTCGCGGGTTTCGTAGATCAGCGCGAGCCGCCCTGAACCGTCGGCCCACTTGTCGCATACGTCCACTCCGATATTATAAAACTCCGGAATCTGCCAGACATAGCCGTCAGCGATGGCTTCATAAGTTGCGCCGCGGGGAAGCATCGACTACTCCTTGATTGACTTCAGCTTGATGCAGGCTGCTGTGTTTGGACGCGGGTTCAGCCAACTTGAACGAGTTGCGGAGTCCGCCGATGAAATGTAGTAGCGCCTTGGTAGGCATGTCCGACGCGAAATAACGTGGCTTCGTCAAACGGCTTGCCGATGATCTGCATGCCTACCGGCAGCCCATCCTGATCGAAACCGCATGGCACATTCAACGACGGCAGGCCAGTCAAGCTAGCGATACCAGTAAACTGCATGATGGCCGACAACATATCCTCTTCGATGCCGTTTTCAATTGCCACGGTAGTCGCGCCAACCTTGGTCGCAGTGAACGGCAAGGACGGGCAGATGAACACATCGACCTTCTGGAATGCATCCAGGAACGCCGCGCGCAGCAACGCGCGATAACGCTGCGCCTGGATATACTGCGTCGCCAACAGCAGTTCGCCTGTCTCCAGCAAAGTCCGGACGTCATCCCCGTAGTCGCCGGGGCGCTCACGCAGGTTGCGTTGATGGTAAGCGCTCGGCTCGGCTGCCTCTATCGTCAATTGCGCAGAGATATTGCCGTCGATGTGTTCCATATCGATTTCGACGATCTGCGCCCCGAGACTCGTGAACACGCGCAGTGCTTCCTGGGCGGCCTCATACACGGCCTGTTGCAGGTGTTCAAAGAAATAGCCGGGAATGATGCCAACGCGCAAATGACGCACGCCGGTACGCAGCCCCGCCATATAGTCTGAGCACGGTTGCCCCGCACTCGCTGCATCAGCGGCATCGTGTCCGGCAACCACACCGAACATCAAAGCGCAATCAGCCACCGTACGCGCCATCGGACCTGCCGTGTCCATACTCCAAGCGAGCGGAACAATGCCGTAATTGCTGACCCGACCGTACGTGGGCCGGATTCCGACAATGCCATTCACGGCGGAAGGTAGGCGAATCGACCCGCCCGTATCAGTGCCCATCGCGCCGAAGCAGAAGCGCGCTGCGACTGCCACGCCCGAACCGCCACTGGAGCCCGCGGGAAACCGTTCCGTATCCCACGGATTACGCACGAACCCATAGTGCGGATTGGCCGAAGTGCCGCCCCAGGCATACTCATGCATATTGGTCTTGCCAACAAACACCGCGCCTGCACTGCGCAACTTTGCGGTGACAGTTGCGTCTCTGGCCGGGACCCAATCGGCCAGAATCTTGCTCCCGGCGGTAGTGCGGTAGCCGCTCAAGGCAATGTTGTCCTTGAGCGCAATCGGGATGCCGTGTAGGGGCCCGAGGTCGTGTCCGGCGTCAAGCATGATCGACGCCGCCTTGGCGACCTCAATCGCTTGTTCTTCGAATACGGTGATGAACGACTTCAAGACCGCGTCATGGCGTCGGATCGAGGCAAGCGACGCTTGCACCAGATCGGTGGGGGATATCTCGCGCCGGCGCAGCAGCCGGGCTGCTTCGCAGAGGTCCAACTGCAGCAATTCATCGCTCATAGATCATGGCCCTCGCAATCCTGGTGCACTGTACCGTGCGCAAACACGGTCACGGGCAGTAAGGCCGCATACTCGTGCGCACTCATCTTGGCGCTCAGGACGAGCGCGTCAGGGTGCCATGCTTCAAGGACGGCGGCGACAGCAACCGCTCGCATGCGACTCAGGGGCAATCCGGCGTAGTCCGCTAAAAATTCGACGTAAGCACCGTCTATAGGTCGTGAAGAATGCATTGTGTGCGCTCCGTTGGTCTGAATACAGAGTACCGGTGCCCGTGAATTCAGCTTGGTTCCAAGCGCCACCTTCTTTGTCTCATCGCGCCACGCAATTCCCCGGCATCGACACAGTCAGCCCTGCTTAGCTTGTGTCGTTTTAAGGCAAACACCGTGACCGGCCCGGTCAAGCGCTTCCCTATAACGCAGACTAAAATGCGCAAATACGGTTGTGGTTGGAATGCCGCTTAGTTCGATCGGTTTATTAGATCCATTCATCGGAGTTTCCATGGACGAGCACAAATCATCTGAAACACGGCCCACGCCCGGCGATCGCGCGCGCGCACTGCAAAAAGCGCTGGCCAGCAAGGACCTGATCCCGAAAGGTTATGTCGAAAGCTTTACCCGATTAATGGAGCACGAGTGGGATCCGTCCAACGGTGCAAGGGTCGTGGCCCGTGCCTGGGTCGATCCGGAGTTTCGTGCACTGCTTCTGAAGGACGGTACGGCGGCATGCGCGCAATTCGGTTATACCGGCCCGCAAGGGGAGTACATTGTCGCGCTTGAAAACACGCCGATGCTGCAGAACGTGATCGTATGCACCTTATGTTCCTGCACCAATTGGCCCGTACTCGGCCTGCCGCCGGAGTGGTACAAAAGCTTCGAATATCGCTCGCGCATAGTCCGCGAGTCGCGAACCGTGCTTGCCGAAATGGGGTTGTCACTTCCCCCCGAGGTCAGTATCCAAGTTTGGGACACCACCGCGGAGACCCGTTACATGGTTTTTCCCTATCGACCCGAAGGAACCGCGCATATGAACGAAGCGCAACTCGCGTCGCTCATTACCAAAGATGTGCTAATAGGCGTTGCGCGACCGGTTGTGCCGCGCGACGCGCCCGGCAGCCATGCCTGATATCTATCGAAGACGGAAAATAGCTGCAATGAAGATCAGCAATGAGGAGCTGCAATGGACGGAATCCATGATTTGGGTGGCACGCAGGGATTTGGCAAAGTACCGCACACAATCAACAGCCTGACCTATAAACCGGTCTTTCACGAAGACTGGGAGCACTTGGCCTACAGCCTGCTGTTTCTAGCTGTGGATGCGTTGAAATCGTTCAGCGTGGATGAACTGCGTCACGCGATCGAAAGAATGGACACGCGCCATTATTTTACTTCGCCTTATTACGACCGCATCGTCATAGGTACCGCAACCTTACTGGTCGAGAAAGGCGTACTGACGCAAAAGGAACTGGACATTTTCCTCGGCGACACCTTCCGCCTCGCACAGCCGTACCGCAGCCAAGGTCGCGAGACCCTACCTGAGCGAGCGCCATTCGAAGTGGGCGACGCCGTCATCGTACGCGACGAATACGTGCCCGGTCATATCCGGATGCCAGGCTACGTACGTGGAAAAAAAGGCATCATCGTCCACCGTACTACCGAGAAATGGCCGTTCCCCGACTCGATTGGCCATGGTCGCGAAGCAGGAATGGAACCTACTTACCACGTGCGATTCACCAGTAAGGAGATATGGGGCGATGCAGCGGACGAGGCCAACATCGTGGTCG
>Ga0302220_10001616_pt1 | contig 17461 bp, 14 predicted proteins | sample II_Palsa_E1_3_FD_194572 | JGI IMG/M metagenome (GOLD analysis project Ga0302220, IMG submission 194572) | Peat permafrost microbial communities from Stordalen Mire near Abisko, Sweden - II_Palsa_E1_3 | ecosystem: Environmental > Terrestrial > Soil > Palsa > Peat permafrost | place: Sweden...
AGCATCAGCAGGCGGCAAGCGCCGATCGCGACCTGCGCGTCTCGGTCAACCAGGGTCGGCCGGCAATTGCGGCGACCAGCCGCCCTGGTCAATTCAGCGGCGCAGGTGTGGTCTCGGCTCGGGCGGCAGGTGGACCGATCTCAAACTCGGTACGCGCGGGTGGGGCGCCTCAATCGGGCGAGGCTGCTCGCCCCGAAGTTCCGCATCCGCCGGGTGCGGGTGCTAGGCCAGCAGAGCTTGCTCGGCCGGGTGAGGCCGCTCGCCCTGGCGAGACGCCGCGTGCGCAAATGCAAGGCACACCGCAGGCACCGAGACCGGATATGCAGCGCGCACCGCAGGCACCGCGGCCGGAGATGCAACGTGCACCGCAAGCACCGCGTCCAGAAATGCAACGCGCACCGCAAGCGCCGCGTCCAGAAATGCAGCGTGCTCCGCAGGGCGGCCAACCGGGGGGGCAGCGCGCGCCGGAAGGACCGCGTCCTCAGGCGGAGCGAGCCGCTCCAGCGGCACATGCCGAACCTCAACATGACGACAAGAAACACGAGTAGGCGACACGCGTTCGGTTTGTGTTGAACGCACAGACGAGCGACGCCACGGCGTCGCTCGTCAAGAGAACTTGACGGTGCCTTGGTGGTGCCTGGACAGCCGAGCAATGTAGCGACGGCGACCCGATTCACGCGCGTCCACCGTAAGAAAAGTAAGAAGAATCGTAAGCCTGCGATTTCATCGCTCGTCACGGCGTAGCCGTAGTAATCTTGGGCCACAAAGCGTAAGCATCGGTAACTTCGATCCCAATCGGACGCGAAGCGCTGCTGCTCGAAACGCTCTACTATGGATTGATTGCTACCAAGCCAACGCTGCGAGGGGTAAACCATGGCGAATCACGATAACGCTGACGAAGGCGCCGATCTGCCCGACGGTATCGAAGTGCTACCGGTCAATCGCCGCACGTTTCTCTCATGGTTGAGTAGCGCCGGCGTTGCATCCACAGTCAGTTGGAAAACCACTGCAGAAGCGGCAACGATCGATGCGCCCCCTGTCGATGCACCCGCCCTGGCACCCGCAGGCGCGAGCACGACCACGACCACCCACGTCAAGCTGCGCATCAATGGCGCGGTCTATGAAACAGACGTCGATCCGCGAACCACGTTGCTCGATTACCTGCGCGAGACCGTGCAACTGACGGGCACCAAGAAAGGCTGCGACCATGGTCAGTGCGGAGCTTGCACTGTCCACGTCAATGGCCGACGAATCAACTCCTGCCTCAGCCTGGTTTTGCTGCACGACGGCGGCGACATCACGACGATCGAAGGGCTCGGCCAGCCCGGCCGCTTGCATCCGATGCAGGCAGCGTTCGTCGAGCACGATGGCTTTCAATGCGGCTACTGCACCTCAGGGCAAATCATGTCTGCGGTAGCGCTATTGAAGGAGCCGTGTGGCCCGGCAAACGCGGACGTCAAGGAAGCGATGAGCGGCAATATCTGCCGCTGCGGGGCCTACTCGAACATCGTTGCCGCGATTCAGCAAGTGCGTAAGGCCTGAAGAACCGGGCCTTAAGTCACACAAGCGCGAAACAAGCGCGAAACAAGCGTAGAGGGCGACATATGGAAATGTTCGGGTTCACGCGCGCGACCAGCGCCGCACAGGCGATCGGCGTTGCGGCACAGGCGTCTACCGCTCAACAAGGCGCGCAAGTGCGATTCATGGCGGGCGGCACCACGCTGCTCGATTTGATGAAATTGAATGTCGAGCAACCGCAGCAGGTGGTCGACATCAATCATTTGCCGTTCGATAGCGTCGACGCCATGAGCGACGGCGGCCTGAAAATCGGCGCACTCGTGCGCAACGCCGATCTGGCGCATCACCCGCTCGTCCAAAAAAATTATCCTGTGTTGTCGCAAGCGCTGCTCTCCGGCGCGTCGGCGCAATTGCGCAACATGGCGACCACCAGCGGCAATCTGCTACAACGCACGCGCTGCATGTACTTTCGCGACACCGCGATGGCGTGCAACAAGCGCGAGCCCGGTTCGGGCTGTTCTGCCATCGGTGGCGCCAACCGCAACCTGGCGATACTCGGCACCAGCGAACACTGCATTGCGAGCAATCCCTCCGACATGAATGTCGCGTTGACTGCGCTCGAAGCCAGCATCCATATCGAAGGCGTTCATGGTGCGCGCGTCATACCGATTCATGATTTCTATTTGCTGCCCGGCAGCACGCCCGAGAAAGAAACCGCGCTGGAGCCAGGCGACCTGGTGACCCACGTCAGCTTGCCTGCGGCGGCGGTAGGCAGCCGCTCCATCTATCTGAAGCTGCGTGACCGTGCGTCGTATGAGTTCGCACTGGCCTCGGCTGCGGTGGTCGTCACCGTGAAGAGCGGCACGATCCAGCACGCACGTATCGCCATGGGCGGCGTGGGCACCCGTCCATGGCGAGCCCTCGCGGCCGAGCAAGTGCTCGAGAAAACGAGCGTCGCCGACAGCGCGTTTCAGCGCGCCGCCGACGCCGTGTTGCGCGAGGCCAGACCGCAAAGCGGCAACGGCTTCAAGGTGGAACTGGCTAAACGGTGCCTGGTGTCTGCGCTGCGCACCGCCACCCAAACTCTCTAATCGACCAGGAACGACACGACCATGACGCCGACTGCGCTGCCCGATGCATCGTCTGCCGTAGGTGGGGCCTTAGGTGCCTCTTACACACGCACGGACGGTCCGCTCAAAGTGAGCGGCGGGGCGAAGTACGCTTCCGACCGGCACTTCGCCGGCTTGCTCTATGCGGTACCGGTATGCGCGACCATTGCGCACGGGCGCATCGCGCAAATCGATACGAGCGTCGCGGCCAATATGCCGGGCGTCAAGGCCGTCCTCACGCGCGATAACATCGGCGGCTTCTACCGGACCAACGAAGCGTCGAACCTGCGCCTGGACGAGAAACGACCGCCGCTGGACGATGACACCATCCTGTATTACGGCCAGTACATCGCGCTGGTCGTAGCGGATACCTTCGAACGCGCGGATGCCGCCACGGCCGCCGTCAAGGTCAAGTACGACACACAGGCGCCCGACATCAACACGGCGCTGATACACGGCGACGAGCCCAAGGTCGACTCCGAACGCGGCGACGCCAATGCCGCGTTTGCCGCTGGTGGCGTCGTGGTGGATGAGACTTATACGACGCCCGCGGAAACGCACAATCCGATCGAACTGCATGCGAGCGTGGCGGTCTGGGATGGCGAAGCATTCACGCTGTACGAAACCTCCCAGGCGATCGTCAATCTGCGGGCCGTGCTGGCGCAAATGCTGGGGGTTGAGGCGGAAAATGTTCGAGTGATCACCGAATACCTGGGCGCGGGTTTTGGCGGCAAGGGCAGCCCCTGGACCCACTCGTTGCTGGCCGCCGCCGCGGCTCGCAAGTTGCTGCGCCCTGTCAAGCTGGTGCTCAGCCGCAAGATGATGTTCCAGAATGTCGGGCACCGCGCCAACACCCGACAGCGCATGCGCTTGAGCGCGACGAGCGATGGACGGCTTACGTCGATGCAGCACGACTACGCCTGGCAAACGTCGCGATTGGATACGCGCAAGGAAAACTGCGGTGTGGCGACGCCATATCTATACAGCTCGCCGAACCTGCGGGTCACCTCCGCGCTGATGCGTGGCGACATCGGGCCGAACACCTCGATGCGTGGACCAGGCGCTGTGCCGGGGCTGTTCGCGATCGAATCGGCGATGGACGAACTCGCTGTCAAACTCAACATGGACCCGGTCGAGCTGCGGTTGCGCAACGAGCCGGCGCTGGACGAGGGCCGCAAGGTGCCGTTCTCGTCGCGGCACCTGAAGGAGTGTCTGACACTGGGCGCGCAGAAATTCGGCTGGTCGCGGCGCAATCCGCAGCCGGGATCGATGCGGCGCGACGGGCTGATCCTCGGCTGGGGCATGGCGTCTTCCACGTGGGAGGCAGCGCGTCGTCCGGCCAGCGCATCGGTCCAATTGAAGGCCGATGGATCGGCTCGCGTATCGAGCGCCACGCAAGATATCGGCACAGGGACCTACACTGTGCTCGCGCAAATGGTCGCGCAACTGACCGGCATCGAGATGTCGAAAATCGAAGTGGTGCTCGGCGATACGAAGTTGCCGCCGGGACCGGCTTCGGGCGGATCGACCGCGACGGCATCGTTGATTCCTGCAGTGGCTCAAGCGACGCGCGCGGCCATGGACCAGACGTTGCAAACGGTCAGTCAGGCGAAGCATTCGCCGTTTGCGGGCATGGAACCGCAGGCACTCGAATTCAGCGGCGCGCGCGTGCGTCGCAAGGGCGATGCAGCGGGGGCAGCGGTGCCGTTCGAAAAACTGTTGCAGGCAGCGCGGCTCGGTTATGTGACCGGCGCCGGCCATTCGGAAGCGAGTTCGGCGGATGCGGATGCCAAGAAAACTTCGATCCATTCCTACGGTGCGCATTTCGTCGAAGTGACCTGGCAGCCGGAACTGGCACGTTTGCGTGTGAGCCGCGTTGTCACCGTGATCGACGCCGGGCGCATCATCAATCCGCTCACCGGTAGCCATCAGATCGAAGGGGCGATCATCATGGGTGTCGGAATGGCCATGCTGGAGCAAACGGAATACGATCCGCGCAATGGCGCGCCGATCAACAGCAACCTCGCCGACTATATGGTGACCACCAATGCGGACGCACCGGAAATCGACGTCAGCTTTCTCGATTACCCCGACCTGGCGCTCAACGAGCTAGGCGCGCGCGGCATTGGCGAGATCGGGCTGGCCGGTTTCGCGCCGGCGGTGAGTGCCGCGACCTATCATGCGACGGGTGTGCGTGTGCGCGATCTGCCGATTCGTATCGAGGATTTGCTGGGCGTGCAGAAAAGCGTTTGAGTGTCGCCGTTATCTTCGCGCGATCAGTGCGGTGCTCTCTACACGTTCGCTCAGACCTCCGCCATTCGCATGCGCATTCAGTAGCTGCTCGATTTGGCTTAGCAACGTGTCGAGTTCGGGGCCCTCGCCGCGTTGCATCACACTGGACATCGATAGCGGACGCATCATGAGGCGCTCGACGGACACGCGGCGCAACTCGATCGTCGAGATGCGCTCCAGCGCTGAAAACGGCGAGTTCAACAATACGGACTCGTGACTTTCCCAACTATCCGACTTGCGCTGAGCGCGCGCCGCATCGTCCCTGGAATAGTCATCGAGCAAGGCTTTGTATTGCGCGAGCCAAGGACTGCAAACGTCTTTACGCACGGAGGTGCCGAACAGCACCACCGCACCCCCGGGCTCGATCAGCTTATCGAGTCGCAGCAGCGTATCTTCCCGGTCCATCCAATGAAACGCCCGGCCGATCACGGCGGCCCTGAATTGTCCGAGCTCGGGCGAGAGCTCGGATGAACTGGCCAGACGATACTCGACATTAGGTGCGATCCCTTCGCCCAGTTCGGCCGCGATGCGCAGCATCTCCGGCTCGGGATCGAGCGCCAATGCTGCACCGACCCAGGACGACAGCACCAGGGACAATTGACCCGGGCCGCAGCCGAGATCGAGCAACCGGTGCGTGCCGTCGAGTCGACATAAGGTGGCGACTTGCCTGATCAACGCGGGCGAATAGGCCGAGCGGCCCGATAGATAATTGGCGGCCGCGCGCTGGAAACGTTCGGAGGCAACAGGTGTTGGAGCTGGGGTCGGCAGTGACATCGGAGTCTCACATAAAAGCGGTAGCGTAGGGCGTTATGGTCTCGCCAAGTATGAAGGTGTTATCTGCGTAACGTACAGAGCGGCGCAGCACGCATTGGACAACATTATGACATTCGCGTTTGTGTCATCGCACGGTAACACTCATTCCCCAATAATGTAGGCCTTCATCAGCCCGCATGAATCCACAACGCGACCGCCCGCATCCAAGGCTTGTTCACTAGTTTGACCAGAGGCTTGCCCATGACTATTCGTCATCGCATCACGTTGCTGATCCTCTTGATGTTCACGGCCTTAATGGCAATAGGCGGCTACGCCGTTTATCAAACTCGAGGTAGCGCATCCCAGGTAAAGCAGGTCACTGAAGGCGTGGTGCCCAGCGCACTGGCCTCTTCCGATCTCGTGTCGGAAGTCAAGGACGTGCAGTTGGCGACGATGGAGCTCGTCTATGCGGCGGACGGCAATCTCGTAGCGCAGGCGCAAGAACAGCTCAAAGCGAAAAAATCGTCGCTGCAGCAAGCGCTGGCGCTGCAGGCCAAGGGTGCGGACAGTCATGCGCAGATCGGACTGGTAGCGGAAGCGAAGGACAGTCTCGACAATTATTTCTCGGCGATCGACGACACGGCCGAGATGAAAGCGGCCGGCAAGAACGATCTCGCTCAAGCGTATCTGTTCGCCAACGTGGCTCAGTACCGCGATGAACTGGAAGGCATCGTCGAGACGCTGCGCATCGAGAAGATCCGTGAGAAAGATGCGGCGATTAGCGCATTGAACACGACGTTGTCGACGACGACAGTCGCGATTGCGATTGCCACGGGCGCCGCGATCCTGTTGTTGACGATCATCGGCTCGCTGCTCTACCGCCAAATCACGCGTCCGCTGAGCCGCATGCAGGCCATGATGAGCGAGATCGCTGCGAGCCAGGATTTTTCGCGTCGCGTGCCGGTGGGCAGAATGGACGAACTGGGTCACTCCATCGTGGCGTTCAACGGGATGATCGAAAAGATCCAGGAAAACTCCTTGCTGCTCAAGCAAAAAAACGCCGACATCCAGGCGATGCTGCAGAACATGCAGCAGGGTATCTTGACCGTCGTCGATGGAGCCGTAATTCATGCCGAGTATTCGGCTTATCTTGAAGCCATCTTCGAGACCAAGGACATAGCCGGGCGTGGTTTGATGGATCTTATTTTCGCCGATACCGACCTCGGCGCCGACGTGCTATCTCAAGTCGATGCGGCAAGCCACGCGTGCCTGGGCGAGGACAGCATCAACTTCGAGTTCAACCAACATCTGCTGGTGGGCGAGATTGCGAAACGCATGCCGGATGGGCGAGTCAAGACGCTCGACCTGAGCTGGTCAGCCATTACGGATGACAACGACACCATCGTGCGCCTGATGCTGTGCGTGCGCGACGTCACCGAACTGCGCGAACTGGCGGCGCAAGCAAGCGAACAGCGGCGTAGGTTGGAGATGATCGGCGAGATACTCGCGGTCAGCCAGGACAAGTTTCACCAATTCATCGAAGGCTCCACCCAGTTCATCAGCGAGAACGAGCGGATTATTCGCCAGCACCCGCAGGCGGACAGTGTCGCCATCGCCGAGCTGTTTCGCAACATGCACACCATCAAGGGCAATGCGCGTACCTATAACCTGCAGCACCTGACCAACATCGTCCACGAGATGGAGCAGAGCTACGACGAACTGCGCCGCCCAGATGCCAGCAGGGTCTGGGACCAGGAAGGCTTGATGCTGGAGTTGGAACAGGTCAGGGATGCCGTCGAGAGCTACGCCGAGATCAACGAGGTGAGCCTGGGCCGCAAGGGGCCGGGCCGCCGTAGCGGGGTGGATCAGTACTTGATGGTCGACCGCGTGCATATCCGGGAAAGCTTGCGTCTGCTGGAGACGGCCAATGCGGAGAGCCTGCGCGACCTGGTGTCGATGCGCGATGCGGTTCACCAGACCTTGCGTTTGCTCGGGACGGAGAGCGTCGGCGAGGCGCTGTCCGGCATCGTCAAATCGCTGCCTTCGCTGGCGAGCGAGCTGGGTAAAATCGCGCCCGCCGTGCATATCCATGACAGCGGCTACCAGTTGCGCAGTGAAGCCGGTGACATATTGAAAAACGTGTTCATGCACCTGCTGCGCAATTCCATGGATCACGGCATCGAAACGGCCGAGGTACGTAGCGCTCAAGGCAAGGCTCCGGCCGGCACGATCAACATCGAAGTCGGCGCTGTCAAAGGCGCGGTGCAGATCGCACTCAGCGACGATGGCCGTGGCTTGGCTTTGGGCCGGATCCGCGCCATCGCCGTCGAGAAAGGCTGGATCGCCGCGGATGCGACACTCGGTGACGAAGAGATTGCTCATCTGATCTTCCGCCCTGGATTTTCGACCGCCGAGAAAATCACCGAGGTGTCCGGCCGCGGCGTCGGCATGGACGCGGTACAGGATTTTCTCAAGCGTGAAAACGGCAATATTGAATTGCGATTCACGGACGACAGGCAGGGTGCGGAATTCCGCCAGTTCCAGGTGGTCGTTTTTCTGCCGGACGGCTTTGCGGTAGAAGGTCTGGGTAAGCATGCTCCGAACGCGGCCGGCAACATGTCGCTCGATGCGCTTGCGGTTGGCTAAAATTTTGGAAGGACTGTTGTGACTCAATCGTATCTCGTAGCGGCGCTGATGGGCAGTGTGGTGACCGCGATCGTCGCCTACTTCCTACATCGGTTTTACGCCGCCCAAGCCACGACTCGAATTCGAGTAGAAGCGCACGCCCGCACCGATGCGCTCGCGCAAACCCAAGCGCGCCGGACCGAGGAAACCGGCCAGGAGGAGCAGGCGAAGCAGGAATTGGAATCGGCGATCGTCGATTTGCGCGACGACCTGGCCAGGCAGATCGCGACCACCGACGAAATTCGCGTGGCGCTGAAGACCGCCGTTGAAGAGAAAGATCAATGGACACAGCAGGCCAGGCAAATCGCCGATGAAGCGTCGCGCCTGAAGAGCCTGGCGGCAACGTTCGAACGGTGGCATGAGCAGATGATTTCGCTGATGACGCAGAACCAGGACATGCATGCAAAAAATCACGAGCTCTCGGCTATCGTCAGGCATGTGGTGATCGTCTCGCTCAACGCATCGATCGAAGCGGCTCGGGCCGGGCCTGCCGGGCGCGGATTTGCGGTCGTTGCCAGCGAGGTCAGGGAACTCGCGGCACGCTCGGAGGAGCTGTCTAAAAGTTATCGAAACAGTCTGCACCGCAACGACTTGACGACCACCACGACGTTTCAGGATATTCAGGCCGGCGGGAAGATGATTACCGCATCGCTGGGCAGTGTCGAGGCGCTTGCCAATCAATTGCAATCGAAGCTTCATTAGGCATCAAAGTGATCAGCAGCCAGGCGAAGGACAGCATCGAGCGGATTTTCTACAAGGCAGCGCAAGCGCGGCTTCCAATGGCGCCGGGCGACGTGTGCGACATCGTTCCGATCAAGCCAGGCAGTGTCGCGGGGAAAGGCGCAATCGAAGCTAGAGCAAAGGACGGCGGCGCAACCCAAGCTGGCAGGCCCCAAGCACCTACGGGTCAGGTCGTCGTTCTGACCATATCAGGCATTCTGTTCAGGCTGATGTTGCTGCTGCATTTTAATGAGGATGACAGCACACGCGATTATTTCGTAAAGGATGACGCGCAAAGCACGTTCGGGGAGATCGTCGCGGAAATCTCGAACCTGTGTTGTGGCGCAATGAATCAGGAACTGCTTCGATATTTCCCCGATCTTGGCATGTCGACGCCGTACATGCTTAGTGCTCAGTGCGTCCCTCATCTGGAGAATCTGAAACCGAGCTATCTGTCATCGTACGCGATCCAGCTCGGCGATTCCGTTTATGTTGCCGCGACGCTTTGCGTGTGTGCCGCGGCGCCGATCGATTTCGTTGCCGATGTTAGTGCCGTCGAAGAAAGCAGCGGCGAACTCGAATTGTTTTGATAGTTGTTGCAGGAAAAATCATAGGAAAAATCATGGCAAAAATTCTGGTTGTAGACGATTCAAGCACGGTACGCGACGAGGTTGCCGGCTTCTTGAGAAAGAACGGACTCGACGTGGACACCGCGGTCGATGGTAAGGATGGACTGGCCAAGATGAAAGCCAGCCCCGGGATCAAGCTGGTGGTCAGCGACGTCAACATGCCGAACATGGATGGCTTGACGATGGCCGAGAAGATCCGCGGCGAACTCGCGAACGGCGCAGTGAATATCATCATGCTGACCACCGAGAGCAGCCCTGCGATGAAGGAGCGCGGCAAGGCTGCCGGCGTCAAAGGCTGGATCGTGAAACCGTTCAAGGGTGATGCCGTGTTGGAAACGTTCAGGAAGCTGGCAAACTAGCTTGGTCGCGCCCGCCGGCGCGCGCGTCGTTGCCAAGCCAATGCGGCAAACCCTGCTGCGCCCGCCATCAACGGACAATAGAGCGTGGCGAAACGCCACAACACCAGCGCGATCGCCATGACCGCTCGCGGCACCCAGGGCGCGAACGCCGCCGCGAGCGCAAGATCGCCACCGCCACCGCCTGCGGGAACGCCAGTCCAGAGCGCCACGTGCAACACGACGGCCTGTACGGCAAGAACAAATGCCGGCGACAAGCGGCATCCGAGTTCAAGCAAGGCGAACCATAGCGCACCGTAGCGTAGCAGCCATTGCAATGTTGTTAGCAACAGCAACGCAATGAAGCGTGCGCTGCCCGCTGCGGCGAGCGAGGCAATCTGGCGTGTCACGTTCAGATGAAATCGATGCCAATGCGAACGTCGCGAATCTAGCCATGAATCGAGCCACGTGATGCGCCGTATTGTCATGTTGAGCATCGATACTATTTGGCGGCGACACACCCATAGCGCACACAGCAGGGCCGTGGCGCCCAGCAGTACGGTTTCGATTCGTGGTGCACTGATAGAGGGCAAGATCAGAGCGAGGGGCCCGAGCGCCAGCGCAAGCGCGATAGGTACGGCTACGGCGAAAAACGTCAGATCGAGCGCCTGATCGGCTCCGACGACGGTCGCAGCGCCGGCCCATGATGCGCCGGCGCGCCGTAGCAATGCAACATTGACACCGTAGCCCGCGGCTCCCAGCGGAGAGACCAGAAATGCAAAATCGCTAACCAGTGTGATCGCGAGCGTGTGTCCGTAACGTAGACGTATGCCAAGCTGAGTCTGCAACAGTTGCAGTTTGGCCGCCTTCGCGGCGGCGCTGATGATGGCGCTCGCGGCTAGCGCGAGAAACACCCGCAACGGGATGTGCTGTACGCCGGTGAGCACGACTTGCGCATTCAATAGGAAGGGCGCACCGATCGCGAGCCCGACTCCGGCGAGGGCAAGCCATGTTGCGGCATGGCGTATGAGCAACCGGGGCATGAGCAGCCGGCGCAGGAGCGCAGCACGATTCTTTGCCTCAGGCGGTGTTTGCTGAGGTGTGAGCGCTGCATGCTCGATAGCCGAGGACGCAAGTGTGTGTTGGCGATCGGCGCGTCCAGTGGGTAAGGGCATGAATAAGTTGGCTAGGCAGAATGCGGATCAACATACCACGCAGACATGGCACTGTGCTACCGACTCGCCGATTCAAAATCTTGAACGGTGTTGTCAGACGCATGAGCCCGCGCATGGGCTCAATGCATGAGCGCGTTGCTTCATTCATCTCTGGCTAAATCTTTGTGCTTTAGTGCCGTTATTGAAAGGGTCTCGCCTTCACGCGAGGCCACCAGATGTAAAATTTTTCGTAGGCGCATGGAGTTGCCAACATGACATTGTCTGTTGCAGAGTGCATCGAAAAGCAATTGCTAAGACCCGTATTCCAGCCCATCGGAAATCTCTCTACCGGGGATGTCCTTGGATACGAAGCATTGATTCGCGGTCCGGTAATGACGGCGCTTGAACATCCTGTGCAGCTCTTCGAGCGAGCTGAGCGCGAAGGGTGTTTCGTTAGGCTGGAACGCGCCGCTTCTCGCGTATGCGTACGCGCATTTGCACAGGCTCAACTGCCCGGCAAACTGTTTCTCAACTTCAGCGCCGACGCGATTCGGGAAATCGACAACGAAAAAGAAGAGGTGTGGGACTTTCTCGATTCGGTCCACTTGGCGTGCGCGCGTATCGTGGTCGAGCTCACGGAACAAGCGGCTACGGGCGACCTGCAGACGCTGGCATCTTCTCTACGGGGTATCCGCGAAACGGGCGTGCAACTGGCGCTGGACGACTACGGCACGGGTAACGCCGCACTCAATCTCTGGATCAAGCTCGAGCCGGACTACATCAAGATCGACCGCTCGATTGTCGACAAGGTAAAGCAATCGGCATTTCGTTTTGAAGTGCTGCGATCGTTGCAGCGGCTCGCTACAGTCGGCCACGCTGCGTTGATCGCCGAAGGCTTGGAAACTGCCGAAGACTTGATGGTGTGCCGCGACCTCGGCATCGCCTACGGTCAGGGCTTTCTGCTGGGCAGGCCCAGACCCGACCCGATTGCGCGGCTCGAAGACCCGGCCCTCAATGGCATTCATGCCAACGCCATAGCGGTATTTCCGCAGGCCATGAAAATGGCGCCGCGCGCGTTTTCGGCCGGCAAGCTCGTGATCAGGGCGCCTACAGTCCAGCGCACCGCGCGCAACAACGACATTCTCGATTTGCTGACCCAACATCCGGATTTGCATGCGATCGCGATCGTCGAGGATGACATCCCGATTGGACTGATTAACCGACGCTCATTTGTCAACGCTTATGCGCTTCCGTACCACCGCGAAGTCTTCGGCAAGAAAAGCTGCGTCGCGTTTGCGAACATGTCGCCCGCCATCGTCGAAAAAGGCTCGACGATGGAGGAGTTGGCCCAGCTCCTGACGGGGCAAGATCAGCGCTATTTGTCGGATGGACTCGTGATCGTGGAGCACGACCGGTATGTGGGCTTGGCCACGGGCGAGGATTTGGTGCGCGCCGTCACTGAAGTGCGCATTGAAGCGGCAAGGTATGCCAATCCGTTGACGTTCCTGCCGGGCAATATTCCCATCGATGCCCACATCAAACGGTTGGTTGAACGTGGCGCTTCATTTCACGCATGCTACTGCGACCTGAATAGTTTTAAGCCATTCAACGACCAATACGGTTATTGGAAAGGCGATGAAATGCTCAAGCTCACGGCCGCCATTCTCAGCGATGCATGCGATCCTCGTACCGATTTTCTCGGTCACGTCGGCGGCGACGATTTTCTGATTTTGTTCCAGAGCGACGATTGGGAAGCACGTACGCGCACGGCCATCGAACGTTTCAACGCAAGCGCCCGACATTTGTATTCGCCGACCGATTTTGAAGCCGGGGGCATCCACAGTGAGGATCGCCACGGCAGCCCGCGCTTCTATGGTTTCGTGACGATCGCGGTCGGTGCCGTGTCCGTCGAATCGAGCTTCGACACTGACAGCGATTCGATCGCCACGCTCGCAGCCGCGGCCAAACGCGAGGCAAAGAAATCGCCTTCCGGTTTCTACCTGGCATCCTCTCAGGCATTGCAGCTGGCTGGATGATGCGATGTCCCGATGTCCGATACTACCGGCGCGCGGGATTGATCACAAAGTCATAGTCCAGCGTATAGAACGGGGTTGAGGAACGTTGCCCATTGGGCGTGGGGCCGCTTTCGTGCCGCACCCAGTCGGCGACTAACGATGAACGTACACCGAACACCACATCGGACTCCAGGTACTGGCTTCCTTTGCGGAACACGTGCGTGATCAAGGTCTCAAAGCCAGGCGCCTTGATCATGAAGTGCAAATGAGCCGGACGCCAAGGATGTCGCCCAAGGCCGCTCAGCATCTTGCCCACCGGCCCGTCATGCGGAATCGGATAGTCCTCGGCCAGGACGGACTTGAAGTCGAAGCTGCCGTCGTTGCGGCTGCGTATGACGCCTCGCGCTTGCGGCCCTGTGAGATCCGCACGTTGAACATCGTAGAAGCCTTGGTCGTCGGCCTGCCAGACGTGGATTTCAGCGTCCGGTACGGCGGTGCCATCGAGACCACGCACGGTGCCGCGCACAAAACAGGGCGCGCCCGACGCGCCGTTTGCGATGTCCGCGCCGTTATCGTAGGCCGGAGCGCCGGGAACATAGAACGGTCCAAAGACGGTCGACTCCGTACATCCGTGCGGTTTCGCGTTGTTCATCGCGACCACTAGCGTCGACAAGCCCAGGGTGTCCGACAGCAGAATGAACTCCTGCCGCTTGTCGTCCGTCATATGGCCGGTTTCGGTCAGGAACTGTATGCCCGCCGTCCATTCGTCTTCGGTCAGCCTGACTTCACGAGCAAACGCGTGCAAGTGCCGGGTCAGGCTGCTCATGATTTCGGCTAGGCGCGGATTCGGGGCATCCACGTATCGCTCGAGTACCGCCTGCGTAATCGTGGTTTCGTCGAGATTGATCATGATTTGAGCACCAGACGTACGCCGAAGATGATGAACAGGGTGCCTGCCACGCGGTCGATCCCGAGTCGTGCTCGTTCGTACGTGCGTGACATCCAGGGCATGGTAAAGAGGCTGGTGACGAAGACATACCAAGTGATCGAGATCGTCGTCATCAGCGTGATGGCTAATGCTCCGAGCACGAGCGATGGACCTGCCGGCATGGCGGTGGCAAATACGCTGGCCATGAAAAGCGCCGACTTCGGATTGGCCAGATTGGTCATCAAGCCCAGCCGGAACGCCGCTATGTTCGAGAGATGGGAGGCCGATGCTCCGGGTGCGGATGCCGACGGATCGCGATTGCGCATCAGCAGGCGGGAGCCGAGGAAGATCACGTAGATGCCGCCGACAATCTTGAAGCCAAGATACAGCCAAGGCGCGGTAGTGAACAGGGCGTGTATGCCGAAGAACCCGGCGCAGCCCCAGACGGTGGTGCCCACACCGATGCCGGCCACCGCCATCAATCCTCTTGCGCGCGATTGCGTCGCCGAGATGCGCACCGTCATCAGGAAGTTGGGACCGGGCGTTATCGCGGCGACAGTCCAGATAGCCGCGACCATGAGAAGAGGAGTGAGTGACGGCATGGCGCCTCCAATGTCGTGTATGTAGTCGGTGAATGCGGCGGCCCGGTGACCTGGATGCCTCCGTGCTTTAGGCAAATAGTGCAGATTCTTGCCGATTAGCTGTATTGTTGCAGTGTATTACAGTTGGGCTTTTCCGTTCCTCGATGCCAGAAGGGATCCCAGATGACAGTGCGCAATCTCGATGCCTTGTTCGCGCCTGCATCGGTGCGAGAGATCGGAAGTCCTACGGCCGCGTCGTCTCACGACAATGCGCCATCTTTGGCGCTGGTGCGCACGCCTCGCGAGGAGTGGGCCGGCATAGTGACAGCGCTGGGCGATGGCGGTACTCGTGCCGTTATCCTTGCGGATAGCGGCGAGTCTATCGACGGCTCGGTGGCGGATTCCGGCGCCTGCGATCCGCATCTGGCCAGCACCCTGCGCGCCGCACGCCCGTGCCTGCTGCGCGTGCTCGGACCGGGCGACGCGGGCATTGCGACGCCGCGCATCGGCGTGTATGCGGGTCTTGCGAATTCGCTAGCCGAGCATACCGGGGCTGCATCGGGACCAACATCGGGACCAACATCGGCGAAGGATGTGCCAGGCGGCATTGCTTGGGTGTGCCAATCGGGGCGTATCGCGCAGCACGCGATCGATTTCGCAAGCACGCGTGGACTGCGGCTGTCCAGTGTGGTGGCGCTCGGTGATGAAGCCGACATCGATTGCGGCGACGTGCTGGACTACTTGGCGAGCGACGCAGCGACCCTGGCGGTAATGGTCTGCATCGATCATGTGCAGGCGGCACGCAAATTCATGTCCGCTGCCCGAGCCTGTGTGCGCAACAAGCCGGTGCTTATCTGCTGCGATCCCGCCGAGGGCGAGAGTCACCTGGCTTACGATGCCGCGTTCGAGCGTGCTGGATTCATCCGCTTGACCGATGTCGATGCGCTGCTGGAGGCATCAGCCACACTGCAGTCGCCGCAGGTTTCGGGCAGCGACTTGATGAAGCGGTATCGGATCGCGCGGGAACGGCTGGCCCAGACGCCACCTTCCTTGCCGCTGCATCACGCCCAACTGCGTGATGCCTTAGCATGGGTGCATCGACGGCTATCGGACACGGCAAGCCGCGCCGGCCACGTTTTGAATGAGGAGGAGGCGGTAGACTTGCTCGCTCACTTCGGCATTCCCGTCCAGCCGCGCACGACAAACCCGGCGCCGGGCAACCCCGCAAACACACCGTCGCTTACTACGACCCTGCGCACGACCCTGCGCGACGATCCGACATTCGGCCCCTTCCTCGAATTCACCACGCCGGATGGACATGCAAGCAGCGCGTTGTTACCGATCAATGCCGCCCTGGCGTGCACGGCGCTCGAACGACTCGCGCAACTTGCGGCATCGCCTGCCGGCGAATTCGCGGCGTGGATCGAAACGCTCGCCGCCGTATCGCTATGCTTATGCAGTGTCGAGTCCATTTGTGCCTTCAGTGCGCAGCTTTGCCTCGTGGAGGGACGCGCGGTGTTGTACCCGATCACGATTCAACTGGATGCACCGGGTGCGCGCCGGCCGTTGGCCATCCGCCCTTATCCGGTCGAACTCGAAGAGCCTATCGAATGGGATGGACGTTGCTTGACGATCCGTCCGATCCGGCCCGAAGACGAACACGCTCACGCAGAATTTTTTCGTGCCATGACGCAGGAGGATCTGCGGCTACGATTCTTCGCCATGACGCGCCAGCCCGATCACACGCAACTCGCGCGCTATGTCCAGATCGATTACGACCGGGAGATGGCATTCGTCGCATGTACGGAAGAGGGCGGCTCGAGCGTCATCCACGGCGTGGTCAGGGCAGTATGCGACCCGGACAACGAGACTGCCGAGTTCGCGGTTACGGTGCGCTCTGACGAAACGGGCCACCACCTCGGCCGTATGCTGATGGACCGGATCATCGGGTACTGCCGCACACGCGGAACGCGCGTGATGACGGGCGAAATACTGAGAGAAAACACACGCATGCTGAAGCTGGCGTTCGATTGCGGCTTCGTTGTGGAACCGAGCGAAGACTTTTCGGTCACGTCCGTCAGACGGGTGCTCAACGCCTGAGAAAATCGGGCACGGTTGACCCACATCAAGTTATGCGAAGTGCGTTGGACTACGCTAGGGACGACGGTAATCTGACCATCCCCCTGGAGGCTGAAGATGAAAGCACTTGTTTATAACGGGCCTGGCAAAAAAACGATCGAGGACAGACCGGTACCGGAAATATCGGCGCCTGGCGACGCGATCGTGCGCGTCACACGCACGACGATCTGCGGCACCGATCTGCATATTCTAAAAGGCGACGTGCCGACCTGCGCACCGGGAAGAATCCTTGGGCACGAAGGCGTTGGCGTGATCGAGAAAGTTGGCGCCGCCGTCAGCACATTCCGGCCCGGCGACCATGTCCTGATCTCTTGCATTTCGTCCTGCGGCAAGTGCGACGCATGCCGGCGCGGCATGTACTCGCATTGCTCGACGGGGGGATGGATTCTTGGCAACAAGATCGACGGCACGCAAGCTGAATATGTGCGTATCCCTCATGCCGATACCAGTTTGTACCCGATTCCGGCGAACGCCGATGAAGAGGCGCTCGTCATGCTCTCGGATATCTTGCCAACGGGTTTCGAATGCGGTGTACTTAACGGCCGGGTGCAGCCCGGGAGCAACGTTGCCATCGTAGGCTCCGGTCCGATCGGCCTTGCAGCG
>Ga0302220_10001622_pt1 | contig 17418 bp, 16 predicted proteins | sample II_Palsa_E1_3_FD_194572 | JGI IMG/M metagenome (GOLD analysis project Ga0302220, IMG submission 194572) | Peat permafrost microbial communities from Stordalen Mire near Abisko, Sweden - II_Palsa_E1_3 | ecosystem: Environmental > Terrestrial > Soil > Palsa > Peat permafrost | place: Sweden...
TCAGACTGCTGTTCGGCAATCTCGTTGTTTTCTGTCATCTCAGTCGGGGTCAAATCCATGCCTTCCAGGAAGCGTCTGTGTCTGCCGCCTCGCTCGCCATAAGCAGAACGAGCGGTCTACGCCTCTTTACTACTGTACGAGGTGTGGTTGTGGGGGGTCAAACCTCCAACCGCCCCACGCCACGGTCCAACGCCTTTGAACCTCAAAATAAACCCGTTCGAGACGCCTACATTACGTGCTGCGACTCGTTTGCTGTCAGCGAAAAGATCTCCAGCCGTATCTTCCACTGTACCGATTGTCCGGGCTGCAACACCACCATTCCGGTGTCTTCCTCCTTCGCCCACTCCCTGCCAAAGGGGTCGTCATAGTTGAACTGAGGATCGATCGAAACAAAGTTTGCGCCCGCCGGAGCATACACCCGCAGCGTCTTGATGGTGGGGCTCATCACCGTTATACGCAGACCGTAGTTGTTTTCCGGATCCCGCAACTCCGCGATGGGCCCATTATCCATAAATCCCTGCCGTAGATGCACAAAGCTGTCGTCCAGGTTCAGAGAACCCAGCCGTGCGCCGTTGCGTGCGGTAAAGTCGTACTCCGTTCCTGCAACCGGCAACAGCTTTCCGGTTGGCAGTCCGTTGCGGCGATCCGTAACCTCTGCCCGCTCACTTACCGGGAGGCGCAGCGTCACCTGTCCACGGTCCCCGCTCAGAATCGCAAACCGCGGCCGCCAGCCTATTCCCATCGGCTCGGGCTCGCTGCCGGTGTTGCGGGCCAGCACCGTCATCTCGATGGCGTGGCCGCTCAGTTCGACGGTCGTCGTAATGTCTGTATGCGATATCCAGTGCCCGTTGAAGCCGCCCGCGTTGAAGGTTACCTGCGCCTCGCCACCGTCCGGCATCACGTTCGTGGTCTCCGAGTCCGAAGCCTGCTTCAGCAGCAGCCCGCCCACGGCCATGCCGCTCGTCTCCTGCATCGGCAGGCTCAGATGGCGTCCATGCCACGCTGTGGTCAGATTTTTCCCATCCGCGGTGGTTGCTCCGGAGATTCCGCCAGCCCAGGGGATCTCAATCGCCCCTCCCATCGCCAGGCTCTCCCCCCCTGCCACATCGGCGCCAGTCCCATTCATCCGTTGAGCGGCCTCCGCCAGCGGAGGCGAAGCGAGCAGAGGTACCTCACCTTTCTGTGGGAGATAAGCCGTAATCTGCAGCACATTCATTCCGCGTCCCGGCAGCAGCGTGGTCGAAAGAAACTCCGGATCACTGTCGCCGGGCATTTGGGAGCGCTGCAGCAGAATCACGTCCTGTCCCCCTGGCCTCGCCTGTGTCTCCGCGGGGGCCGCCGGCTTCTGCTTCAACTGCCTCTTCAACTCCGCAAACTGGCCCAGTCTGTGCTCCCGCCAGCCAATGGCCAGCCCCACCACCAAAATCGTGATCACAAGAACCGTCACCACACCCGACCGCATCAGTGCCGCGTGCCACAACTTCCTGCGCAGCCCGGCGAACCACTGCACCAGTAATGCCAGATACATCCTGCTTAATCTTGGGTCTTCCAACGTGCCGCCTATCTAAAGTTGTTGCATCTAAAATATTTTACGGAAACCACACAACCGGACCAGCCATAATCGGTTGTACAGCGCTACAACTATGATTGGATGCAGTGAACGCTTCTAACAAACAGAGTACGGCCCCAATCTTTCCGCAGATTCATGAAGCCATCATCACCTGCGAGCTTTGCCCGCGTCTCCGTGAGTACTGCCGGGGCATCGGCGAGACCAAACGCCGCGCCTACCAGGATCAGACCTACTGGGCTCGTCCCGTTCCCGGCTTCGGAGACCCGCGTGCCCGCATCCTCATCCTCGGCCTCGCTCCCGGAGCCCACGGTGCAAATCGTACCGGCCGACCCTTCACCGGCGATGGCTCCGGCGACTTCATGTATCCCGTCCTGCACGAACTCGGCCTGGCCAGCAAACCGCGTGCCATACACCGCGACGATGGCCTAAAACTCCGTCACGCCTGGATTGCTTCTGTCGTTCGCTGCGCGCCACCGGGCGACAAACCGCTGCCCCAGGAGATTCGCAACTGCGGAACCCATCTTGCCGGAGAGATCGAGTCCTTGTCCCGTATCCGCGTCGTCGTCTGTCTCGGAAAGATCGCTTTCGATGGATATCTGGCCTATCTTCTGCACACCGGTGTAATTCCTCGTAAATCGGCTTACCGGTTCGCTCACGGTGCTCACTACGTTCTTCCCAATGGCCTGCACCTTCTCGCGACCTATCACCCATCGCTGCGCAACACGAATACGGGCCGTTTGAACCGCCCTATGTTTACGAAGGTATTTCTGCGGGCAAGGGAACTGGCCGGTCTTGCCGTCTAAAAGCGGTTCTTTTTTGGAGAAAATACGTTCAGTGCTGCAAATGCAGGCGCCACGAGCACCGCAAGAAAGCCGATTGCAATCAAAATATCCTTCACGCGAGACCCTCAATGCAAACTCTAGCCTGCGGCTTGCAGGTCTCGCGAGCATTGAACGGGGCAGAACAGCCCTCGTCATTATCCAAAAGGGTTCTTAGGCTCTCGGGCAGCCTGCGGGAAACAACCAACCAATCCCCACCCACCCGAATCCTAAGAAGCAGGAAGAGACATAAATCCAGCACGAGGTATCTTCGTATGAGCGCAAAGAACTACTGGTTCGCTTTCGGCATCGGCGTCAGCGCAGGAGCCGCTATTGCTCTTCTCTACGCTCCACAAACCGGGGCCAGGACCCGCAAACAGCTCCGCAGAGGAGTATCGGATGCTGGCGACTACCTCGAAGACGCCGGAGACTATCTCAAGGCACAGGCAGAACGTTTCAGTGACGAAGCGCAGAAGGCCATCAAGCGCGCCAAAGGACAGGTTGATTACGCCGTAGACAAGGCGGGAGACGCCGTTCAGGGCGCCGTAAAAACCGCACAATCTCTCGTCTAGCAGATGTATGGATTCACGGCTTCAAAAAACATCCCGGCACACAGCCGGGATGTTTTGCATAATATTTGCCTCTATTCCGGCGGCCCTACCGTGACCACAAAATAGCTGATCGGTTTATCGCTGCTGTTAGCGATGTAGTGCTTGTCTCCGGCGATGCAGATTCCCACATCGCCAGCCTCCATCTTTCTGATTACCCCGTTCGTCATCAGATCCGCCGTGCCCTCGCGCATCAGCCAGATCTCGCTATGCAGATGTGTCCCAACCGCCTCATGCTCTGCGCCTGGCTGAATCGTTGACTCGTGCATCTCCAGCCGTATATTGCCGGCCTTTAGCATGCCCGCTAAAAAATGGCTGGACGTGTGTCCCGCCTGTCCTCCGGCCTTCGGGGGCGTGGGTTTGTACACACCCGACTCAATCACAGGTAAACTGCTCTGCCCTTCGGCACTCTGCGGCACCAGTGCCGAGCCCGCCAGCAGCGCAGGCAACAGCGTTGCAAATTCGCGACGATCCATAAGGTCTTGTCTCCTCCGAGTTAAACAATACGCCCCGGCAATTCAGCCGGGGCATATTTTCATATTGCAATTCGGAGACTAAACGGTAGTGAGCGCAAGCCCCGCCATCTTCTCTTCGCCGTCCGCCGCAACCGGCCGGTAGAAGAGCAGATTGTTCTCCATGTAGACCTCGATGAACGCCGGTCGCTGCACGATGCCGCCACCGATCAGCGCCTCCGACAGAGGATCCTCGACGAACCGCTGCAGCGCCCTGCGCAAAGGCCGCGCGCCATAGCTGCGATCCGAAACCGTCTTTTCGATGATCCATTTCTTCGCATCGTCCGTCACCGAAATCGTGATCGCCTTGTGCACCAGGTTGACGTTCAACTGCTGCACCAGCAGTTCGAGAATCTGCATCAGGTCGGCATCCGACAGCGACGTGAAGATGATGATCTCGTCCAGACGATTCAGGAACTCCGGATTGAAGGTACGCTTCACTTCGCCGCGCACCAGCTCCTCCATCTTGTCCAGCACCATGTCTTCTTTCTCGCTCTGGAAGCCCAGCCCCTGCCTCTTCTGCAGATGCTTGGCCCCAATGTTCGAAGTCATGATGATGATGCAGTTCTTGTAGTCGACCGTGTTGCCGAGCCCATCGGTCAACTGCCCGTCTTCAAACACCTGAAGCAGCAGATTGAAGACATCGGGATGCGCCTTCTCGATCTCATCGAGCAGCACCACGCAGTACGGATTCCGCTTCACGCGCTCCGTAAGCTGACCGCCCTCCTCGTAGCCCACATATCCCGGAGGCGAACCGATCAGCTTGCTGACCGAATGTTTCTCCATGAACTCCGACATGTCGAAGCGGATGAGCGCCTTCTCGCTGCCGAACAGAAACTGCGCCAGCGTCCGCGCCATCTCTGTCTTACCGACACCCGTAGGGCCAAGGAACAGGAAGCTGCCAATCGGCCTCGCCGGATTTTTGAGCCCGGCACGCGACCGTCGAATCGCCCGCGCCAGCGCCGAGATCGCCTTCTCCTGCGAGATCACGCGCTTGTGCAGCTCTTCCTCGACACGCAGCAGCCTCTGTGTCTCCTCTTCCTTCAGCGAAGTAATCGGAACACCCGTCCAGCGGCTGACGACATCCTCGATATCCTCACGCGTCACAATGCCCGCAGACGAATCATCGAGGTGATACTTGTCGCGCAGCGCCCGCAGGTTCTCCCGCTCCTTGCGCTCCTCGTCCGAGTAGAACCGTGCCTTCTCAAACTCATGATTCGCAATCGCGTTCTCCATGCGATGCACGATGAACTTGATCCGCTTCTGCACCTCGGTCAGCTCTTCGGGCATGGAGGTCTGCCGCAGCTTCACCCGCGCGCCCGCCTCGTCGATCAGATCGATGGCCTTATCCGGCAGGAACCGATCAGGAATATACCGGCTCGAGTGTGACACCGAGAAGGTAATCGCATCGTCGGTGTAGCTCACCGCATGGAACTTCTCGTACTTCTCCTTGATCCCCATGATGATCTTGATCGCATCTTCTTCATTCGGAGGAGGCACCTTCACCGCCTGGAATCTGCGCTCCAGCGAGCGATCCTTCTCAATCGACTTCCGATACTCCGCCGGAGTCGTCGCGCCGATGCATTGAATCTCGCCACGGCTCAACGCCGGCTTCAGAATGTTTGCAGCATCGAGCGAACCCTCCGCCGACCCAGCGCCCACCAGCGTATGCAGCTCGTCGATGAAGACAATGGAGTTCTGATTCTCCATCAACTCCTTCATGATCGTCTTCAGCCGCTCTTCAAACTGTCCGCGATACTTCGTTCCCGCAACGATCAGCGAAAGATCCAGCGCCAGCACTCGCTTATCGGCGAGGAAACTTGGCACCTCGCCGTCCGCGATCTTTTGCGCCAGCCCTTCGACAATGGCAGTCTTGCCCACACCCGGCTCGCCGATCAGCACAGGATTATTCTTCGTCCGACGGCACAGAATCTGGATCACGCGATCTACCTCAGCATCACGCCCAACCAGCGGATCGAGCTGCTGATCAATCGCCGACTGTGTCAGATCCCGCGAGAACTCCGCCAGCATGCTCTGCTCGCCGCGCTGCCCCTTGCCTCCGCCTGATGAAGGTGCCTTCTCCTGGGTCGTCCGCTGCAGCTCCTCGCGAATCGCCGGCAACCGTAATCCACGCTCCTGCAGTATCTCCGCCGCAAAGCACTTCTCCTCGCGCAGCAGCCCCAGCAGCAGGTGTTCGGTCCCGATATGCTTATGCGACAGCCGCTCTGCTTCTTCCGCAGCATAGGCCAGCACGCGCTTGCACTCGTTCGACAGCGGCAGATCGACCGAGGTCGATACCTTTTCCCGAATCGTCGTATGTCCCTCAATCTGCTTGCGTATCGACTCCACCGACGCATGCGACCGCAAAAAGCGGTTCGTCAGCGCCTTGTCCTCACGCAACAGCCCAAGCAGCAGATGCTCAGTCTCGATATAAGGCGACCCAAACTGACTAGCCTCATAGCGAGCAAAGAAAATCACTCGCCGCGCTTTCTCCGTATAGCGTTCGAACATGTCATCCCCTTCAAGCCGGACACCACCCAGCCCGAAGGCCGCATAGCGCCGTTGGTCCTGTACCGTCTCCGTGCCGCCTGCTCCCGACTCCGAAGACCAAATCAGGCTGCTTCCGTCGTGCAAAGCATCCATCCCACTGTACCTAGTGTAGCCGTCTGCGAGACATCTGTGAAAATCCCTCGAAAGTTATGCATACCCTAGCATCTTTTTAGACGTTCGCTGTGCAAAACCAGCACCAAATTAGGTGCAACCACTCCATTCTTCCGCCTCTCCATCAGTACTGATGTCCTTCTATACGAATAAGATTCGGCCGCGGATTGATCGGCAGGAAATCGCGAACGGAACGGAACAGGATCAGCCAACCGGTCAATCTTTCGGTTTCGGGACGGCTAAACCCTGTGAAAACAGCTATTTAGAATTCGGCCATCTTCTTCACTGCATGGCGGGCGTCACACCGCCGACGACCTTGCATCGACCAGCTGCCCCTCGCGCAGCTTCAGTACCCGGTCACACCGTTCCGCAAACTCCAGGTTATGCGTCACCAGCACGCTGGTGAGCCCATGGGCTTCATGCAGCCGCTGAATCAACCCGAACACGGCCTCCGCCGTCTTCCCATCCAGATCGCCCGTGGGTTCATCGGCCAGCAGAATCTTCGGCTCTGTAACCAGTGCCCGTGCAAGGCTTACCCTCTGCTGCTCCCCGCCGCTCAACTCCCCTGAGCGATGTGCCGCCCGGTCCCCCAGCCCTACCTCACCCAGCCAGAGCTGCGCCTTCTCCAGTGCTGCACTCCGCCCCACCCCGCGCGCCAGGAGCGGCATGGCGACATTCTCCAGCGCCGAAAACTCCGGCAGCAGGTAGTGAAACTGCCATACATACCCCACGTCGCGATTACGAAACTCCGCCGCCTGCTTCGGCGTAAACGAGCTCAGCCTCGTCTCCCCACACCAAACCTCTCCGGCAGTCGGCGTATCCAGCGCAGCCAGCAGATGCAGCAGGGAACTCTTGCCCGCCCCGCTCTCCCCTACAATCGCGACCATCTCTCCTGCATGAACCCTGAGGTTCAACTCCCGAAAAAGCTCCAGCGCCCCACGCGACCCGGCCCCCTCCGAAACTGCCGCGTAGCTCTTGGTCAACCCCACAGCCCGCATCACCACCGTCCGCTCCCGCACCACCGGCAGAGGCTCCAGCGTCCCCTCATTCTCAAACTCAATATCGCCTTCGTTCGGATCGATCAAGATTTCACCCCGCCCTCATCTTCCGAACGGCCCTGACCCGAAGCACCATGTCCCGGATAAGCTCCCAGCGAGATCGCAATCCGGTTCCACGCATTGATCGTCGTAATCACCAGCGTCAGGTTTACGGTCTCCACCTCATTGAAGTGAGCCCGTACCTCGTCATACACCACATCCGGCGCATGGCCATCCTGAATATCCGTCACGGCCTCAGTCCACCCCAGCGCCGTCCGCTCCCGCTTCGTATAAGCCTCAGAGCCCCGCCAGTCCGCGAGCCCTTCGATGCGCTCCGCCGTCTCATTCAGCTTCTTCAGCTCCGCCCTATGCAGATGAATACAGTACTCACACCCATTCATCAACGAAGCCCTTAGCCGGACGAACCCCAGCAACGAAGCCTCCAGCCCCGCCTCTGCATTCAGGTAATGCTCCAGCGCGGTCATCTTCGCCAGACCCTCTGGCGCGACCTGCCCATACTTCAATCTCGGTTCACTCATACCGCAAAGCCTCCGCAGGCAGCACCTTCGCCGCACTCCCACTCGGATAAATCGTAGCAATCAAACTAACCCCCAGGCTCACCGCCGCTACAATTACCGCATGCCAGACCCGCGGGGCGAACGGCAGATGATCAATCGAATAAACCGCTGGATCCAGCCGGATAAACCGGTAATGGCCGCCCAGCCAACTCAATCCATACCCCAGCACTAACCCGAGCGCCGTCCCAATCGTCGAGATCAGCAGTCCCTGCAGCAGAAAGATTCTTCGCACCTGCATCGCCGTCACGCCAAAGCTCATGAGCACCGCGATATCCCGCGTCTTCTCCATCACCATCATGGTCAGTGCGATCAGAATATTCAGCGCAGCCACGCAAAGAATCAGTGCCAGCACGATAAACGTCACCACCTGCTCCAGCTTCAGCGCGCTGAACAGCTCGTGGTTCTGCTCCATCCAGTTCGTCGTCTGAAATCCCTTGCCAGCAGCATCTTCAATCGCCACTCCCACTTTGTCCGCGTGATAGAGATCGTCCACTTTGAAGCTGATCACCGAGATCAGATCCGGCTCGCTGAAAAGCTTCTGCGCATCGCCCAGCCGCGTAAACGTATAGGTGGAGTCGTACTGATAAAACCCCGATTTGAAGATCCCCGCAACCTCGAACCGCTCATACTTCGGCACCAGGCCCAGCGGCGTGAGCTCTCCCTGCGGACTCGTCACCAGTACCCCATCCCCCACCTTCACGCCGAGCGTCTCCGCCATATCCTGTCCGATCACAATCGGCGGAATCGCCTGCGTCACAGCCGCACCACACCCGTTCCGCGCACTCGAACCCGCCGGGCAGGGAAGCGCAGTTCCTGAACCAGCCACCGGTTCCAGCGCCGCGGCCGACCCCTGCGCCACACTCTGCAGCAGATCGCCCACCGTCTTCTCATCTGCCGGAATCACGCCTTTGATCAGCGCCCCGGCACTCCGCGCACCCTTGGAGATCAGCACCTGTCCATACAGTCCCGGCGCCGCCGCCGTCACATGTGGCACCCCGCGCAGCCTCGCCAGCAACGGCCGCCAGTCACGTATCCCATCCCCCGCAATCCGCATCAGGTCCACATGCGAGGTCGAGCCCACCAGCCGCTCCTGCAGATCCCTCCGCATCCCGTTCGTAATCGCCAGCGCAATAATCAGCGAAGCCACACCCGCAGCCACGCCAATCACGGAGATAGCCGTGATCACTCCCACCACGGCCTGCCGCCGCTTCGCCCGCAGATACCGCGCCGCAATAAATAATTCAAATCGCATCGAATCCCAGCTTACTATCCGCCGTGCAACAAAGCCTCAATGCACAATCACCTTCGGTAGATTCCATCCCCGAGACACTGCCACCATCCGCAGCGTAAAACACGTCGCCGCTCCCAGCGTCATCACCAGGCTTCGCGGCAGCTTCGTCTTCAACCCAATCACCACCACCGCCGCCCCGGCCAGCGCAGCTGCCGCATACACATCGGTCCTCAGCACCCCCGGAACATGCGTCAGCAGCACATCGCGTATCGTGCCTCCCCCCACACCCGTCACAGCACCCATCAACACCGCGAGCAGGGGATTGATGCCAAACTCAACCGCCTTCCCCGCGCCCGCAATCGCACACAACGCCAACCCCGCCGCATCCAGAGTAATCATCAACTCCGTCGGCACCCTCTGAAAAAACTGGTAAAAGAAAAACACCGCCCCACCGCCAACGAACGCCGTAACCGGATACCTCCAGTCGCGAACACTGTTAGGGGGCACTGCGCCAATCAGCAGATCACGAATCATGCCGCCACCCAGCGCCGTCGCGAACGCCACTACCATCAACCCCAGTAGATCGAGTTCCGCCCGAATCCCAGCCATCGCACCTTCCACAGCGAAGACCAGCGCTCCCGCAAGATCGACAATCAGCAGCAAAAGATCCGGGTGATACCGCGCAAACCGCCCGGTACCTTTCTTCAACTCGCCATCGTCACTCACCGCACGACCGCTTTCACGGCCACCACATTCTCATACCTGTCATACACCCGCACCGCCAGCACATGCTCCTTCGCCTCTGTAACCGGCGTGGTTGCCGCTGGTACCGGGGCGATAAAATCATACCGCTCCATCAGCGAGTCCGAAACCTTCCCCACCGGCTCCAGATACTGCCACGGTCCTGCATCCACCGAGTACTCCGCATGAGCGATCGGCGAAGTAGCATCCCGAGCCTCCAGCGTCGCATGAATCCTCTCCGGCGTACCCGCCACGATCTGCGCCATCAACGTTCCCGGCACCGGCGGTGTCGTATCCACGACAAACACATCGCTCGCTCTCTCACCTGTCAGCGCCTCGGCATCGGTGTGCACCGGTGCATCGCTCGCCACAACCTTCACCTCGTAGCTCCCATCGGGCAGCAGCGCCGAATCGAAGCTATAGACCCGCTCAGAGAGCTTATCCTTCAGCAATCGCCAGTTCGCCTCGCCCACGCCCCGATACCAGACCGCGAACATCAGATCGTCGCCGTTATCATCATGCGCCATCCACCGCACCGTCACCGCAGTCTTATCCTTCTGGGCCATCAGCGGACCAGAATTCGTATCCGGCGTAGTGATCACCACAGCTGAGCCCGCAGCAGCAGGGAAGCCCACCTGCACCGTTGCGGCACTGGCAGCTGCAGGCGTCGGCACGACCCGTGCTCCCGGCTGCACCACGATCTCATCCACCACCGGAGCCATGTTCTTCGTCAGATAGTTCAACCCAACCGAATCGATCGAACCTCCACTCCGCAGCACAGCTTTCCACTGCACATACCGTCCCGCCGGCACCGTTAGCGCTCCATCGGCTCCCACGTGTGCCCACTCACTCCACCCCATCAGTGGACTCTCCACATTGCCGCTCCGCGTAAACAGATCAAACCCCGCAGCCGTGCTGGCCCGAACCTCCGCGCGTCCCCACTGCGAGTAGCCCTGCGCATCGAACACATCGCTCGTATACGTCGCTGCCGGAGCAATCGCATCCCCCAGCCGAAACACCTTGCCGCTGTTGCTAGTCGCCAGCAGCAGACCATCCTTCACTGTGGCAAAGGCCATCCCCTGCGCCGCCTCCAGATGCGCAACATCGGTGAACCGTCCAGCCACGTTCGTATCCACCCGATACACCCGCCCACGATTTCCCGTGGCCGCAAGCAGACTTCCATTCCGCACCGCCAGCGCATACACCACATCGTCCTTCAGCGTCAGCAGCTTCTCCGGACTTCCATCCGCCGCAATCCTGTAGATCTCCGATCCATCCGGCACCAGCGTATTCGATCCCGCCGCCGTCGAAGATCCTGGCTGCACAAACGTGATCGTCACTCCGACACTCCCTGTCACCGGCAGCGGCGGCAGCGACGAATGCCCCTTCGTCCCAACGCCTGCCGCATACACATTCCCGGCAGCATCCATCGCCAGCGCCGTAATCTCCCGTCGTGCCGCCGAGTACACCGCAAACGGCTTCGCACTCGGCGTTCCCGTAGCGAACCGATAGATCACGCCGGACCCATCCGATCCCGCCCACAGCGTTCCATCCGCCCCCAGCAATAAACATCGAATATGCTGATCTGCTGTCTTGAACAAAACCTCCGCTTTGCCGCCACCCGCAGGCACCCGATACACCACTGCCGGAGCACCCGCCGCGACATACACCTCACCGCCCTTACCTACCGCCAGGTCCCAAAGATACTTCGGCTTCTCCTCGGTCGTCGCTGGATCGAACACCACCGTCGCCGCACCGCCACCCTGCGGAATCCGATAGACCTTTCCATCCGGGGAGGTCGCTGCAAGCACACTGCCATCGGCCGCCACACGAAGCGCCTGCACCGCCAGCTCCTTACCGTCGAAGATCTGCGCAGCCTTTCCATCAGGCCCAACCCGCATCACCACCGCCGATCCTGCAATGGTTCCCCCCAGCCCCACATAACCGTTGCCTGCACTGTCACTGGCGAGCGACCACGCATAACTCTTTCCGGTCGTATAGAGCAGCGAGGTCGACGGCCCTGCCTCCAGCTGCCCATCGCTGCGAATCGCAACGCCCTCCGCCGTGCCCTTCTCCATCTCGTCGTAGTGCTCCACGCTCCACAGCTTTGTTCCCTGCGCGCTCACCAACCCCGGCAGCAGGGCACTCCCCGCCGCCAACACCGTCATCAACACTCGTCGCATCATTCTGATCCGAGTCTAAAGTATCTGCGAGATCTGCGGACTTCCGCGGTCGACGTATTCACACCGCCCGCCTAAAATCGATGACGTGACGAAACGTCCCATTATCCGGGCAGTCTTCACCGGACAGCCCAAATCGATCACCGATGAGCGTGGGACATGGACCTCGTCGATCTTCCGCGATCGTGTGGATGGCCCGGTACAGGTCTCTCTTCACGGACTCGCCGGTGACAGGGTTGCCCAGCCCTATCACGGTGGTCCCGGGGCAGCGGTCTGCGTGCATTTGACCGATCACTATTCCTTCTGGAATGCCCGATACAACATGGATTTACAAGCCGGATGCGTCGGCGAAAACATTACCGTGGACCATATCGCCGAAGATCAGGTCTGCGTGGGCGATAGAGTGCGGCTGGGTACTGCCGTCGTTCAGGTGAGCGGCCCCAGGGTTCCCTGCGCGAATCTGGGCCGGCGGATTGGACGCCCCGATTGGGTGAAGCTGACCATCAGAGAAAATCGCACAGGTTTTTATCTGCGCGTGCTCGAACCGGGAGCGCTTCAGGCAGGAGACCCGTGGGTGATCGAGCATCGAGTCAACCATGACGGCTCGATACCGGCAATCAACCGCTGCATGTATCTGGAATTCGATGCAGAGTATGCCCGCAGAATGCTGGAAATGCCCGGTTTGGAAGCATGGTGGAAAGACCAGGCGTGTCAAAAAATCGACAATGAAACCGGGCACTGGACCTCGACCATGAAGAGTGGAGGCGACTGACCGTTGCCATATAAGCGGATATCCGCAGGTTGATAGCCGCCCTTAATTCGTCAGAACCGCCCGGTACCGCACCTGATTCTTCTTCACCCTGGTCACCGCATCGTTCGCCTTGGCCATTGCGAACCGCTCCGTAATCGCTTTCACGCCATGCCGCGCTGCAACATCCAGCATCTCGAACAGGTCGCGCGGGCTTCCCGTTGGACTTCCCGCAATCGCCTTTTGAGTCAACACCAGCGAAGCTCCCTGAATCTGCATCGGCGAAGGCGCAGCCCCTACGATGCAGAACGTTCCCTTGGGTCTGAGCGCATTCACATAAGCTTGCCAGTCCTGGTCCGCGCTCACTGTCGACAGTAGAAAATCGAACGACCCCGCAACCTTCTTCAGCGCACCGGTGTCCCGCGTATTCACGAAGTGATGCGCGCCCAGTTGCTTCGCCTCAGCCTCTTTGTCCTTTGAGGTCGAAAACGCCGTCACCTCCGCGCCAAACGCCTTTGCGAACTGAATACCCATGTGTCCCAGGCCGCCAATCCCGATCACGCCCACCCGGGACGACGGCCGTACCCCATGGTTCCGCAGCGGGCTGTACACCGTAATCCCTCCGCACATCAGCGGAGCCACATTCTCACTCTCCAACACCGCCGGCACCGGAATCGCAAACCGCGAGTTCACTCGAATCCTGTCGGCAAACCCACCATTCCGTCCCACGCAGGTCGGCTGCGACTTCAGGCACAGATGCTCATCTCCCTGCCTGCACCACTCGCAGATTCCGCAACTGTCTGCCTGCCAGCCCACGCCTACGCGCTCACCCACCGCACGGTCCTTCACCTCCGAACCCAGCGCGACTACCGTCCCCACAATCTCATGACCCGGAATAAATGGATATTTGCTGATCCCCCAGTCGTTGTCGATCAGATGCACGTCACTGTGGCAGACGCCGCAGTGCGAGATCTTAATCTCAACCTCATGGGTCTGCAACTCGCCCGGATCGTATTTGTACGGCAGCAGGTGTGCACCGGCCGCGTGCACGGCAAGACCATGTATTTCACTCATTTGAAATCGTTCCCTTTTTTGGCGCCTGGCGTACCCGCCTCAGCTTCTCTTTGATGCTACAACACCGCATGGAGCAAAAAAAACATCCACAGGCCATCCGCGCCTTCGCAGATTCCCCATAAGAGAATCTCAGTCAGCACTTACGTAAAGATCATGTCCTGCCGGACGGGCCTCCTGCGCGGAGGACGGGCGTTTGCACGCCTTTTAAAGGTGTCGAGGCAAACCAGACAGCATCGGTCCTCCCGTTGGTCGGAATCATCTGGTGCCGATCAACGGGAGGGCCCTAAAGATCACCCCCGCGAGACAAGGTATACACACCACGAAGTGGTCGCCCTCCGCGCAGCAGGCCCGTCCGGCAGGACACCCTCTTTACCTCACTATCATGCTGAGCACCTGAGACCCACTCACCGCGTACTCCGTCACTGCTGACCCCGCATCCACCACACTCTCGCCCGTAAGCTGCATCTTCTGCGCCGTCTTCAGCGGCTCGAGCACATTCGCCATCGACAGCGGCACTCCCGGCAACGACTCGCCATCCAGAACTGCCTGTGCCTCATGTTCCAGCAGCGTCACATACACGCGGTCGTTCGGGTGCATCCGATTCAACTCTGTCACGGTATCGGTCAACCCCACGGCACGCTCGCCCCCGGTCCGCGCCGTCAGCCGATCCACTGACGCTCCATCGCTGACCACCAGGCGCAGCGGCCCTGGCGCAAGATCGGCGGGCAATGTGATCCTCATCCGCACCACCTCAGCCTCGGCCTGATAAGGATGCAGTGTTGCTTCAACCACTACCGTATCGCCTGCCCGCGCCTCCGTCGTACTCAGCCGTGCCGACTCCAGCACCGCTGTCCTGCGTTCCGCAATCGCCTCCACCTTCAGCCGCATCCCCGTCACCACCGGCTGCTCCAGCGCATTGCCATATACCCTGCTGAACCGGTCATTCACAAACAGCGCCGCATTGATGGTCGCGGGGTTGAACTCATTTTGCGCCATCATCCCCTCCATCCGCACCGCCTGTTGTCCCTTCAGCCCGATCTCCCCGGTCAGCCTGTAACTCATCTCTGCGCTCGCAGTATTGTTCACCTGCAGACTCTGGTAGACAGACACCAGCATTGCCGACGGCGTCAGCTGCCGGTTATCCAGCACTTCAAAATGCAGCGTCTTTGCCGAAGCCGCCGCTCTTCCCGCAGTCGCCTTCGGCACAATCTCCACCTCCACCGGAATCATCCGCGCCTTCGTCCCAAACCGTCCCATAATGGCCGACGCACGATCTTCGGTAAACGCTCCCACCGTCTCCGTCGTATTGATGATCTTGAACGCATTCAGCGGCGACGCCAGCGAAGCCAGCACATTCGCCTTGGTCATCGGCATATCCACCGGCCCCGACTGCGTAATCGGATGCCCGCACGCCAGCAGCCGCGTCGGGTCGACGTAGGTTACCGTGCACGTCCCCGACATAGACAGATCCCCGCGCACCAGCACCGCACTCACCGCGCTTCCCGGCACCAGCGGCTCCGGCTGCGACGCCTTTGCATCGGCTCCGCCCAGCCCTGCCACCGGCGTCATCCCCATCGCCCGAAACCTGTCCCCAAACCGCTCCACCGTCTCCTGGCTGAACCCGCCAAACACCAGCGGCGTCTCCATCGCCTTTATCTCCGGTTGGGTCTGCCCCTCTGCCTGATTCACCGGCGTCGCTGCTGTACCCACCCCGTCCCCATCCCGCACCTGCAGCATGTACTCAATCGGAGTAATTCCCGCAATCGGCTCCTTCGCAAACTGTCCAATCCGATAGCTCAGCGCCCCCGCCAGCCGCCCGTCAATATACACCGGGCTTCCGCTCATTCCCGCGACCACCCCCGTATACTCCGGCTTCGGCCCATGCAGCCGAGCAAGAATCAGATCCTGTCCCGGTCCCAGCGAATCCTTCAACACTCCCAGAATCTCCACCTCCATCGGCTCCGGCGTCACGCCTTCAAACACCGTATAGGCGACCCCCCGCTGCCCACGTTTCACCTGCGCCAGCGGAAAGAACTTCGTCACCGCCGGAGCTGCCGCAGGCATCGGCGCCGCAACCCATCCACCCCCCGCCACAACTGGCTCCGTAGCAGACACCATCGTTCCACCTGGCGTCTGGGCCCAGGCACTTCCTACCAGCGTCGAGCACACTGTCAGGCTGCAAATCCACCGTAGAGTCTTTACCGCAGCAATCACGTCTACCAGACTAGAGCGTCCCGGCCTTAACGCAAAACCTTACGCTCACCACTCCACTAAATCAACGTCGATCTACCCGAAGTAAAGTGTCAGGAGTAAAGTTTCAGATGATGACTACCAGCCTTTCCAAACCGGCCCGTACCGTCCTTCTCCTCGCCTGCGCCTTCGTCCTCACCCTGGCCGCCGCCCGCGCCCAGGACGCCCCTGCGACCTCGAACGCACCCCAGCAGACCAAGCCCACCCCAGCTCCCGACGACGCCGGCCCACAGACCGATAACGGCGACATCATCCTCAAGAAAAAGAAGGACGTTGACGAGCCCCCGCCGCCGCCCGCGCCCGCCGCCCCAAAGATTAAAAATCCCGACAACGAGACCTACTCCCTCCGCGTCGACGTCCCCATCGTCAACATCGACGCCAACGTCATCCTCGACAAGACCCACCAGTTCGTCCCCGGCCTCAAGGCCGGCAACTTCCTCGTCCTCGAGGACGGCGTTCCCCAGACTGTCACCAACGTTCGCATCACCCAGACTCCCATTACGGCCGTCATGCTGCTGGAGTTCGCCTCCAACAGTTACTACTTCATCCGCGACATGCAGAACGCCTCCGCCAGCTTTTTCTACTCTCTGCACCCCAATGACTACGTCGCCGTCGTCACCTACGATCTCCGCACCCACATCCTCACCGATTTCACCAACAACAAAGACCTCATCGCCCAGTCGCTCCAGTCCCTCATCATCCCAGGCTTCTCCGATACCAACCTCTTCGATGCCCTTTATGAGACCCTCGACCGCACCAGCCGCATCGAGGGCCGCAAGTACATCATCCTCATCGGCACCGGCCGCGACACCTTCTCCAAACTCACCCTCGACAAGATCCTCGCCAAGATCAAGGCCACGCCCAACGTGACCATCTTCTGCATCGGTACCGGCGGACTGGTCCACGAACTCAACGAAGGCCGTGGCGGCATGGGCGGTGGCATCCGAGATCTCAACTACCTCCAGGCTCAGAACCAGCTCAACACCTTTGCCAGCATGACCGGCGGCCTCAGCTTCAACCCCTTGTTCCAGGGCGCGCTGCCCGACATCTTCTCCCAGATCAACGACTCTATCCGCAACGAGTACATCCTCACCTACCGTCCCACCAACAACAAGAATGATGGGAGCTACCGCAAGGTCAAGGTTCTCCTGGTGGACAACGAAGGCCACCCCCTCCGCATGGAGGACGAGAAGGGCAAACCCCAGAAGTACTCCGTCATAGCCCGCGACGGCTACAACGCCAAACTCCCCGTCGAATAACCGAAAGAATCATGTCCTGCCGGACGGGCCTCCTGCGCGGAGGACGGGCGTTTGCACGCCTTTTTAAGGTGTCGAGGCAAACCAGACAGCATCGGTCCTCCCGTTGGTCGGAATCATCTGGTGCCGATCAACGGGAGGCCCCAGGCATTTC
>Ga0302220_10001623_pt1 | contig 17417 bp, 15 predicted proteins | sample II_Palsa_E1_3_FD_194572 | JGI IMG/M metagenome (GOLD analysis project Ga0302220, IMG submission 194572) | Peat permafrost microbial communities from Stordalen Mire near Abisko, Sweden - II_Palsa_E1_3 | ecosystem: Environmental > Terrestrial > Soil > Palsa > Peat permafrost | place: Sweden...
CCAGGATGCAGTTCATAGCGAATGCCGTAGGTGAGGGTGAGACGGTCGAGAGCCTTCCACTGGTCCTGAGCAAAGAAGTGATAGTGGATGGTGCTGCCGTCGTTGTCCTGCTGGACGGTGTCGTACTCTGTGCCGTTGGGGATGCCGAGGAGAAAGTCGGCGAAGTCGACGCCGGTATAGTTGCCCACTGCGGAACCGGTAAGCGTGTAGCCGAAGGTGCCGTAGTTATCCGCTCCATAGAAGCTGAGCGGCGAGATGGACTCGATGGTGCGGATATCTCCGCCGAACTTGAAGGTGTGATTACTGTGAGTCCAGCTCAGCGTATCTGTGTAGACGAAAATTCTGGATTGGTTGACCGAGGAGAGACGGCCCGCTGTGAGCCCCTGCATGTGCTCAAAGGAGATATATGGCAACCCGTTGAAGAAGAGATTCTGAAGGCCAATCAGACCGAGTCCCTGCGTGAAGCCTTTGCCGTCGAAGCTGTTGGTCTGACCCGAGGTGTAGAGGGTAAAGCCGAAGTGAGTCTCATTGACGAGATTCGGCCGGGCAGTCCAGGTGAGGTTGGTGCTGAGCACACGCGACTGGTTGGAGTTGACCGCTGAGGGGACGAGAAGCTGCGTGGGGGTGACGGAAGGATAGTTCTTCCAGGTGAAACGACCCCAGATGAGGAACTTCTGGTTCGTGCCGAGATACTGGTCTCCGCGAATGTCGAATTGATCGCTGTGCTTGCTGGAGTCCAGGTTGACGTAGTAGTTAGGGTTTTGACCGTCGACATAGCTGTTGACGTTTCCGTGATTCGGATCGGGGAAGAACGTAAGCAGTTTGTTTGCGATGGGACTGATGATATTGCCTGGCAGCACTCTGCCGTAAGAACCACCCATGAACGGGTTCTTCAGCGCACTGAATCCGGAGGCGGTGTAGTTGGTGAAGTCACCCTGCTTCATCGCCGCGGTCGGCACGACCTCCTGAACGGGGGTCTGCTGCGGGAAGCGATATCCTTCGTAATCACCGAAGAAAAACGTTCGGCCGTGACCGTTGTAAAGGTGAGGAATGACGACGGGGCCACTCACCTCCGCGCCGAAGGTGTTGCCTACCTTGTGAGGCTTGGTGGCCGCACCGAAAGGTATCGAGTCAAAGGCTGCGTTCTGGTGATACCAGAACGCCGATCCATGGAGGTGGTTGGTGCCGCCTTTGGTAACGATACTGACTTCGCCTGGCTGGCCGAACTCCGCATTATTGCCGACGCCGTCGGTTCGCAACTCGGAGATTGCCTCGGTCGAAGGAAGCGCATCGGCGAGGGGGCCTCCTCCGCTCGCGTTCTGAACGGTGATGCCGTCGACTGCGACTTCGGAGGCGAAGGGCAGACCTCCCTGCAGCGAGTAGGATCCTGCCTCTGTCTGCACGCCAGGCAGGGTGGAGATCAGGCTGAGACCGCTGGTGCCGCCCGAACCGGCGCGATTGTTCACAGGAAGGCCCTCTGCATCTTCACGGGTGTAGACGGCGCTGATGGAGTTGGTCTCCGTCTCGATGGCGCTCGCCTTATCTCCGCTAACGACGATCTCCTGCTGCACGCTGCCCAGCGGCAGCTTCACGTCAAAGCGAAGCTGCTGACGGGCCGCGAGCGCGGCGTTGGTCTCCGACCACTTTTCAAATCCTTTGGCCGTCACCGTGATCGTGTAGTGGCCGGCTGTCGACTCCAGAAACCTGAAGTCGCCAGAAGCATTACTGAGGGTCTCGCGAACGATTCCTTCGTCCGTACTAAGCAGCGTAATCTGCGCTCCGGGGATGATGGCTCCGCTGGGATCCTTTACGGTGCCAAGGATGACTCCCTGGTTGGACTGCGCCCGAACGGAGGCGGTGGCGAGAACAAACGTAAAAAATATGGCCATGACGGCCCATTCCCACCGCAAGCGTGGTCGGCACGACATGTGAGTCCCTGTCTGGATCATCATTGATTAGCTCCTGAAAAGTTGAAACAACCCCCGAGGCAGAATCGCTTCTGTCGTTACGGCGCTGCATGTGCGCCATCCCTGAAGCGTTATTGCCTCATCGCTATCAAAGAGGAGACCGGAGTTGAAAGATAGGTTGCTAACGGTTAAGGTTCGGCTGTTTTCGCTGATAAACCGCAAATCCCCGACAAATAATTCGCACTGTGTTCATATGGGCTGCCGCGTTCTTCACAGAGAAAGGGACCGTATTCAAGGTCTGTTAACTCAGGCTGGTTAGCGTAGAGGAATACCGCACAGAGCAGAAAAAGGATCAAGTCATGGCGACTGCGCCTCCAATGCCGAAGAGTTTTGAAGATGCACAGCTCCTTCATCTGCAGGTGGAGAAAGAACTGGAGCGAATCTGTTCGGCAGTCCATTTTCGGACCAGCAAACGTGCCTGCGAGTTCCTTCGCTATGTCGTTCTCGTGACTCTCGACGGACGACTGGATTCGCTCAAGGAGCGCTCGATCGGTATCGATCTGCTGGGGCGCGAGACCTCGTACGATCCCAGCTCGGATGCAGTCGTCCGGGTCCGTGCCAATGATGTCCGCAAACGGCTCTCCTCTTACTACGCCTCTGTGGATGTAGCTTCGGAGATTCAGATCAACCTGCCGATAGGGACTTATATTCCAAACTTCCTGCCGGGCGCTCCGGTTCGCGACAGAATCGAACGCGATACAGCTGTAACTGTTGAACCGAAGCCTCAGGAAGCAGTACCCTACCCCGCGCCGATCAGCAATGTGACGCTGATGCGGCCCGCTCTGCTGGCTTTATTGCTTTGCGTCTTACTGATGCGTCATCGCCTGGAGGACCGGGAGTCGTATCTCCGCTTCTGGGACCATATATTAAGTGGGCGCAACGTGCTGCTGCTTTCAATCGCGCCGCAGGATGAGGCGAAGCTCGCGCCGAGCCTCTATCCAATCGCCTGGATCGCAGGCAGATATGGCGTCGATACTGCGATTGAAAGCAGCGCCCACTCCGAGATCAGGCCAGAGCAGTTCGCCTCAGTCCAGGCGAGCCTGTCGATGCCACCTGTGATGGCGCGAGACAGACGACTGCGCTGGGTGTTTACAGAGCGCTCAGGACTGGAGCACATTGTCGACCGGGCCATCCGCAATCCAATCTCAACTACAAACATCTCCTCGGCAGCGCTGCTTACCGTTTTGCCTGAGGACACTGCGACGCTCCATATTCAGGGGACAGACAGCGAGGCAATCGAACATCTTCTCGAAGAGCTCACGTCTCAGAAACACTTTCCCGAGGGTATCGTGGATCAGAGTGGAAGCCGGCGCCTGCTTCAGGTATTGCAGATGCGTAACGCTACGGGCCAGTGGCAGACACAGCTCTTCTCAGGAGATCTGCAATGACAGATGCCACGATCGACGATTGTTATAAACACTGGAGAGGGGCCGCCTTCAACTCCAGCTGGCTTCTTTATGCCGGCTATTATTTGTGTCGCGAAAACCTGAGCACGGTTCTCAGCCTGCCCAGCGCGCCCGCCGGCCAGGACTCGCTGACCAAGCTGCTCTTCACATTTGCGCTGGCCTATGTCATCGGTCATATCTTTGCGGGGACGATCGCCGATCTGCGCGGTCCTCGCCATGTCGCGATGATCGGCGGACTGGTCTCGGCCGTTGCGACAATCCTGATGGTGTTCACCCATACGCTGCATAACCTGTTAGCGCTGCAATTGCTGAACGGGTTTGGACAGGGACTCGGATTTCCAGCGCTGGCGAAGCTGCTGGCCACCTGGTTTACGCGCAGAGAGAGGCCACCCGTCCTGGCCTGGTGGAGTGCGAGCTACTCGCTGGGCGGCGGTCTCGCGGCTAGCGTCACCCTGTGGTTCCTGACGTCCAATCTTCTGTCCGGCTGGGGATGGAGGCGTAGCTTCGTGTTGCCGCCGCTGCTGCTGATGTCTCTCTCGGTGTACTTCTATCTGAGCACCAGAGACAGACCGGAGGACGAGGGCCTCGAACCGCTCGGAGCGACCGACCCCATCGATGAGCGCGAGGCGGAAGGCGTTCTGCGTGGCTGGTGGATCGTGCTTTCGAATGCGAATATTCGAACGATCTCTGCGATGTACTTTTTTCTTAAGATGACGCGCTATGCGCTGCTGTTCTGGCTACCGCTCTATCTCGTTCAGACATCGCATATCTCGAGCAATCGCGCATCCTCCTCCGGAGCGTTATTTGAGCTCTTTGGCTTTGCCGGAGCGCTGCTGTGCGTTCATATTTCAAAGAAGCACTGCAACTCCCGCCGCTATCCGGTGGCCACCACGCTGCTTTTCGGGCTTGGCTTCCTTGCTCTTTTGCAGCCGCTCATCGCAAACCTTGGCTGGTGGGCGTCAGCCCTCAGCATCTGTACGATGGGGCTTCTGGTGTATGCGGTCGATGCCCTGATGGTATCGATCGCGGTGCTCGAGACCGTGCCTCTGGCCTGCTCGGCGCGCGCCATCGCCGCGGTGAACGGAGCTGGCTCTGTAGGACAGATGTTCTCTCCGCTTCTGGTCACCTGGTTCGCGCGTCACTACGGCTGGGAGAATATCTTCAATCTGTTTCTCATCACGTTTATGATCGCCGCGGCAATCGTTGCGCCTCGCTGGAATGACGGTCCCCGCGAAACCACGATGGAGGAACCGCTTCTGACCCGGAGTTGAATTCGCCAGGTAAAGGTTTCATTACATCCATGCGAATAATCATCTGCTAACTTCAATGAATAGAATGTTCACGGCGTAGCTGAACAGTTAAGAACCTTACAGACACCGCAGAAGACCACTAACGTCATACCTGTCCGCATCTGCTGAATCCATCTTTACGGTGGTGGACTTTGGGAGTGCGACAGATCATAACCGTACAGGGGCCTCTATGAAACGCCTTCGAAGCAGACGTGACTTCCTGCGACTGGCCGCAAGCTCGACAGGGATCGCAGCCGGAATGTCGATGCTGCCGCCTACCATCGTCAAAGCACTTTCGATTCCCGCTGACCGAAGGACCGGCACCATTCAGGATGTCCAGCATGTGGTCATCCTGATGCAGGAGAATCGATCGTTCGACCATTACTTTGGCAGTATGCGTGGCGTACGTGGCTTCAACGATCCGCGGCCTCTACGTCTGGCCAACGGCAAACCCGTCTGGTATCAGCCTACGGTCGTCACGAAGACCGAGCGATATCATCATCGCGGGCTGGCCGACGACGCAACGCATGTGCTTCCCTTCTATCTTGATCCGCAGCGCACCACGGAACACACAACTGGCGGTGACCACGGCTGGAGCAGCGGGCACCTCTCCTGGAACCACGGCAGGTACGATCAGTGGGTCAATCAAAAGCAGGACGTAATCACGATGGGCTACCTGAAGCGGAATGACGTCAGCTATCACTACGCTCTGGCCGATGCCTTTACCGTCTGCGATGCCTACTTCTGCTCCGTTCACGCCAATACCGCGCCGAACCGCATCGTTCTGTGGTCGGGTACGGTCGATCCTCGCAATGCATACGGCACAAGAAAGAACGGCCCCGGCTTTGGCGAGCGCCACAAGCAGAACGGCTTCACCTGGACAACCTATCCGGAGCGTCTCGAAAAGAACAACATCAGCTGGAAGCTCTACCAGGGGGGCACGGGCGAACCGGACTCACCTACCGATAACTACACGGATAACTCTCTGGAGTTTTTCGCGCAGTATCAGGTGGAAGAAGAGGCCTCTCCCGATTCACCGCTGGTTCACAAAGGCGTCACGGACCGCACGCTTAAAGAGTTCCGCGAGGATGCCATCGGCGGCCGCTTGTCGCAGGTCTCCTGGATCGTCGCGCCCTACAAGTACTCCGAACACCCCGAGGCCTCCCCGAGCGACGGCGCCCACTACGTCAACACGGTCCTCGAGGCGCTGACTGCGAATCCCGATGTCTGGAGCAAAACGGTATTCATCATCAACTACGACGAGAACGATGTCTTCTTCGATCATGTCGTGCCTCCTATGCCTCCTATGACGCAGCATCTGAACGGAGACGGTCTGGTGTCCAATGATCTCGTCGACAGCCTGAAAGACGAGTTCCTCGACACCACCAAACACCCGCACGAACAACATCCTCTGGTGCCAGGGGCGGACCCTGGTGGCCTCCAGCCGATCGGCCTCGGACCGCGTCTCCCGATGCTCATCGTCTCTCCCTGGACCAAGGGAGGATGGGTATGTTCGCAGGTCTTCGATCACACCTCGGTGCTGCAGTTTCTCGAGACGCGATTCGGAGTACACGAACCTAACATCAGCCAGTGGCGCCGCTCTGTTTGCGGGGACCTGACCTCTGCGTTCGACTTTTCGAGCACGCCGGATACGACTCCGTACCAGTTTGCCGTACCGTTGCCCATCATCTCGAAGAACCAGCCGCCTCAGGTACCGCAGGTGCAGTCCATGCCGGAACAGGAGCAGGGCACACGACCGGCACGCGCACTGCCCTACAGATTCTACACCGACTGCCGTACCGACGTTGCAGAGGATAAGTTCTGGATCGATCTCATCAACGAAGGAAAATCAGGCGCGGCCTTCTATATCTACAGCACGAAGCAGCCGCAGCAGAATCCGAGACGGTACACTGTCTCCGCAATGCAACACCTCAGCGATTACTGGTCTCTCGCCGAGTTGAAAAGCGGACATAAACTTTCTGTCTTTGGCCCGAATGGATACCTGTCTGAGTTCTCCAACGAACCCGCCGGCAACTCCGCGGCTCCCGAGGTGAAGGTGCGTTACGATTCGCTGACCGGAGACATTCATCTCACGCTTCACAACCCCGGCGCGTCCCCCCGCACTCTCGAGGTCAGAAACTCATACGATGCGGCCAGCGTTCGTAACCACACAATAGCTCCGAATAAGACCGTCGAAGAGCACTGCGCAACAGGGTCCAGCGCGGGCTGGTTCGATATCTCGGTCACGCAGGAATCCGCGCCTGGGTTCCTGCGCCGCTTTGCCGGACACGTCGAAACCGGAAAACCGAGTACAAGCGATCCCGCGGTATTCAAAGAAGCCTGAGCCAGCAGGGATACTTCACTCACATCATCGCCACACACTGACAGTGAAAAAGCCAAAGGGAAATACTATGTTCAGCAGAGTTAGGACATCATCGATTGCAGCGATTGTTTTGTTCACAGCGTTTCATGCTGCGACCGCTCAGACAGCATCCTCAGCGAGCGAGGTTAGTCCTTTGAAACAGAGCAGCACTGTGATCGACGGTCAGACGATCACTCTCGAGTACAGTGCGCCTTCCATTCGCGGCAGAAAAATCCTCGGCGAACTGATTCCCATCGGCAAGGCATGGCGCACAGGTGACAATGCAGCCACAACGCTGAAGACACCAATCGATCTGAAGATCGGAGATCTGCCTGTACCTGCCGGAACCTATACGGTCTACAGCATCGTCACGCAGAAGGGTTATCAGCTTATCATCAATAAACAGACAGGCCAGTCAGGCGCGGAGTACGACGAGAGCAAAGATCTTGGCCGCACCAGACTAAACACGAACGACACAGACGGCCCTATCGAGCAACTCATCATTGACTTTGAAAACACCCACGACAAAAAGACTGAGCTGCACATCAAATGGGGATATTCCGAGTCATGGCTGCATATCGCCGCGCAATAAGCTACTTCGGTTAGGCGAAAAGCTCGGAAGTTCGCAGCGGACTATGACAGACGCTTGGGGCAGATCGCTCCATTCCAGACTTCCTGCGGCAGGAAGCACAGCACACAGCCGGTTTCGCTATGTGCGAGTAATGGGCGTGAAGGAAGACACTGTGCGTAAGGTCGGTTTTGCCCGGACCGACCCGCATCAGTTCGCATGTCATGAGGTTCTCAGCCACCAGCGCAATTATCCAGCGTCGCTTTGACGGCCACACGGGAGAAAACTGGGGGATGGGAACGACTCGTCGGTAGACTGCGAGTATTCAATGCCCAGATGCTACTGGCCAACCTATCAAAATTGAACTCGGATCGCTTTGTATTCACTCCTGGCCTCCATCAGCACCGGAGCATTTACATCTGCATCCTTCCAAAGTGTGAAGAAATCTTCATATGCCGCCTTCGCCTTCACACTATCTCCGGACAGCCTGTATGCCCGGCCGAGTTCCAGCCGGGCCAGTGCACTTATCGGATCGCTTGCCATAACCCCCCGATGATCCAGCATCTTCCGAAACTCCTTTGCGGCTTCCGCGCCTCGCCCTTCTGCAAGAAAAGCCTCACCCCGCACGTATACCGGATACATTGCTCCAATCAGCAATCGCGGCGTCCCCGTCTGATACGGAATTGCGCTCTGCAATTCCTGGATCGCCTTTGCCGCGTCGCCACGCTGCAATGTCAAAATCGCTCTTAGCGTCGGCAGATAGCTGAACCGCGTCGAAGTATCCTCCGGGAAGCGCTTCTGAACGTCATCCGCGAGCGCTTCGGCCTGCGTGATATCCCCTGGCCGGTTCAAATGACAGCATTACATTGACGAATGACGCCAAGCTCGACTTGAGCGATCGCATTCAGCATTGTCGAGAGATATTGGGGCTTTCTGAATCTGTCGGGAGTCTTACTGATAGATTTGTGGCCGAGCAGGTAATCGAAATATGGCTCTCTGAAGAACGGAAGATGAGAGCGCGTCGCCAGGCATAATCTTCGGAGGTAACGGCAATGTCTGATGCATCATCCGCAGCCGCAATCGCCACAGCATTGATAACCGCAGGCGCATCGTTGGCCGTTGGGCTCATTGCTGCTGGGTTTGCTGTGTGGAATGCCAGCAAGACAAACAAGAACTCCTTCGACATTCAAGACTTCAAGAGTGCCACGGACCGCGACCTAGAACGCCTGAAGGCAAAACTGGAGCATGGACAGCTCATTAGCTCGACGCAATGGAACGTCGAATTCACCGCATATCAGGCAATCTGGCAAGCTCTGGTGACCGTGCGCAACGATACGATGGACGTTGCCACCTATGAGCAGCAGCTTGAAACGCTCGATCTTCTGGCAATCATGCCTGACGCTATGAAGCTAGAAAGTTTGAAAGACAAGGCCAAATCCTTAGACGCATCACTGACTCAACTCTCCTATGCCGTTCAGAATAATGCGCCGTTCTATCCACCAAACATTCGGACAACTGCAATCAAAGTGATAAACCCGCTTCGTGGGTTAGCAAGCGGACTGTTGGCCTTCGCTGTCGCTCATAAGACGGGGAAAGCGTGGGACGAGGAGCAATTGACTGCTTGGAGATCATTACGCAATCAAGAAATCGCAACCGCGCTTACAGAGACGGAAGCCCTTGAGGTAGCAATTAGGGAACGTCTCAACACCGTTCGCGTTATCACCTAACCCAGGCAAAGACTTCGCAATCAACCCAATAGCGAATATCAACCGCATTGCACAATGATAACTTTTTCGAGCGCGATGAGCGAGAGCCAAGGAGCGGAGAGCGACCGAGGACCGTCTTAGGGTCTTCCAGCTTTGGCGGGTCTGAGATGCCTTCAAACACCTTATTTGCGGGCCAATCGCCGACAGCGTAAGCCCGGCGATCACGAAGACTGGTTATGCCTTCCTGCCAGGCCAGAAGCATCCGTTTCCCAATGTCCCTGAACTCGGGAAGCTCGGACATCCTTTCACGCACCAGAGGCACGGTGTCGGCAACCGCATCACTGATGCGCTCCAACATGACCGATTGCTCGCGTAAGGGTATGCCGAATGTGCTCGCGATGAACCTGGATAGATTCTTGCCCGGCGTCCATGTCTTCTTGCCGAGAAACGATATACCCGGCGGATTTTGCTGATAGCCCGCATAGACGCTTGTCGTCAGAAAATCATAGGCCGGGGAGAGAAACGGGCCGCCGCGCTGGTCCTGAACGAACGGAATGATCTCGGTCTGGATGAGGCGTCTCAGCTTCCATTCACTCATCGACAGATAGGCTGCGGCCTGCTTGGTGCGCAAGAGCCGTCGGGTCACCATGGGAATAACGGTCATAGCGGATTCCTCTTGCATGCAGGCAGTTCCAAGACCGCGATAGAGCAGTGAAAAGTTCTTCCCGTGTGCATCGTTGTTTCCCACGATGTAGTTGAAGATTACAGCGTCAAGCAAACGCGCGAGGTCGATGACGGGGGCGCTCGACACTTTTCGCAACAGCGCAAAGCATTGCCAGCGATGGTCCACCTTCATTCTGATACTTCATCTCTGAGACGATACCAAAAGCCTGACAGAAGTCCTCTTGGTGTAGTCGTTCGAGAACTGGTCCGTGAATTAAGTCTTTGCGGTAGACGCGGTCATAGCGCTCGACGAGCAAGTAATCCATACCTTCGACACTGCGGGCTTCCCCCTTCGCGGTTGGAAGCCCGATAGCGGCTGCGAGCCGCATACAAAGCGATTCGTTCTGAACCACGCCTTCGAAGCGCTCTACAGCAGGCTTCAATACATGTGTGCTCGGCGCTCCGTCTAAGGGAAGCGAGATCTCGTCTCCAATAAGGCAGACAGCAACCTTGTCCTGAGCACCAGCGAGCGACTGGCGTATCCCTTCTTGTCCGGCCAGGAGAGGCCGTTTTCGCAGTTCCCTCAGAACGGCTGCAAGTTCTGACGAAGATAGCGTCCGATGGCTGTTCCGATTTTCTGGTAGGCGGTCGCGTGTAGGTACAAACGTGACGGCTCCAGCGCATTCGCCGCCGATCTCCTTGAGCATTGCGAAATCATTTCGAGCGCTGATGCCGAGATTACGCGCAACGACTTCGCGGTTGCTGGCCTCAGGCAGAATGCCGCCGAAATATCCCCGGCATTCCTTCTGAGAGAAACGCTCTTTGCGTAGCGGTAACGATTGAGAGAGCGGAGCTGCTCCAGATCCGTTCAACCAACTCTCAACGTACTGAAAGTGCATCTGTCCGCCGGAATCTTGGCTGAGGTGCCCGACTAAATTGCTTTGCAAATAAACGTCCAAGCTCTTAGGCATCGGCTAACCTTCGGTCATTTTGGAATGCACGCGTCCCGCTTCGTCAATCGTGATGCTAGGAATGTTCGAGACCGGAATATTCAGTTCATACCGCGTGTACTTCAGTGCTCCAGAGCGAATCAACGCCCCGACCTCAACAAGACCGGCCAAATCGCGGGTCGTTGTCGCCGGAGCTGTCTCTGCGATGGTGCTGTACTTCTTCGCACTCATGCCGCCCTCAAACCCTTCCGGCCCTTCTCGCAACATCCGCAGTAGAACTTTCTCTTGTCGTCCGTTGATGCGCCCTTTCAAGCGTTCAAGCAGCTTGGCTTTGTGAATGACGAAGTCAATCTGCGCGAACGTCCGATACTGCGCCTCAAGAGCTATGGCCGAAAACCACCTGAGCCACTTCGTCACGTCGTTGGACTTGTTTGCGTCTTCAAGAGCGCGATAGTAGTCCGCATGATGAGCGAGGATTGAACGTGCTAACGCGACAATGATAGGCTGCTCAAATCCTTGGACAAGCGCCTTCTCTGCAACAGCGCGTCCGATACGTCCGTTGCCGTCTTCGAATGGATGAATAGACTCAAAGTAGAGATGGGCAATGCCTCCGCGTGTCAGTGCTGGTAAGGCAGAGTTCATTCCGGGTCCGGTACTGTTGAACCACTCAAGGAACCTGTCCATCTCCTTGCGCACGCGCGGCGAAGGCGGAGCCTCGAAATGAACTCTAGGGGCGTAGCTTGCTCCGGACACCACCTGCATCGGTTCATCACTTGTGCGGTAGCGACCAATATCGCGAAGGTCGGTGCGACCAGAGACCACCATTCGGTGCCAGGAGAAAAGCTGATCCTCAGTCAGAGCTTCGTCAACGCCTCGATAGAGATCGACCATCAGCTCTGAAATCCCTTGCTCAGCCGGTTGCACCTTACGGCGATCTGAGAGAAAGCCAAGCTGTCGTTGGATCGAGGACTGAACGCTGGCACGGTTCAATATCTCCCCCTCAATTTCAGAGGTCGTCAACGCTTCAATACTCATCGCATCTACGAGAAGCTGTTGCCGACCATCTTCATCAAGATGTTTGGCCGACCCAACCAGAATTCCCGCGCCCCGGAGAAACGCGGCTTCGGCCTTTTCGATGGTTTTCTCGTCCCAACGAAAATCCGGCCAATCGGGCTGTTGCCAGTTCCAGCGCATGATTGATAGAGAGTTCTCCTATCAATCACTCTACGCCACTTTTATGATGTATAGCATTCCGAATCAACATGACTGTCGGTTCTGAGTCGCTTCATAAATCGGAACTTCCCTCGGAGGAGACCGTAACGCTCCGTGTCGCACAGGAGTGCTCAGCAGATAGAAAGTTACCGGAGGTCCAAGGGGCAGGTGCAGGAGGAGGAACTTGACTCCTGCCGCGCAGCCGGCGGGCGAAGACGGTGAATAGCTTTTTGATAGAAGCACTCTTTCAATTCAGCATTCCAAACCGCCGCTCGACCGACTTCGCCACCCTCGCAGACGACAAGGTCGCCCGGACGCAGCGAGTACCGTTCAAGATCGGCTCCCGAGAAATCCATCTGAGGCAGGTCAGTCGTGTTGATTTTCCCCCACTGCACGTCAACGTTGCGTAGATATGGAGCAAGATGGTTTCCTGTGATTCTCTTCTCATCCAGCATCTTGCCGAGCGCAACTTCATACCGATAGTTGAGGGCGCACACCGTCCAGTGCTCAGGCACCTCTCCTAGCCACTCCACGCCACTGTCTTTATACCGCTCATAGCGTGGGAAACTCATTCAGCCTCACCTTCCCGCGTGTCTTGGGTGTAAAACTCCTGAAGTTTGGCCTGAAGCAGCTTCTTGTCGGGAAGCGCGGTCTGGTACTCCGCGATGAGCGCGGGGGACAACGTGCGGCTCAGTGCATATTCCACCACCTTGTCCTCCTTGCTGGCGCAGAGCAGCACCCCGATGGAGGGCTGTTCGTGTGGCTTACGCACGTCGCGGTCAAGGGCCTCCAGATAGAAGGTCAGCTTGCCGAGATGTTCAGGCTCAAACCGCTGCACCTTAAGTTCAAACGCAACCAGGCAGTTGAGGCCACGATGGAAGAAGAGCAGGTCAAGCGCAAAGTCCCTTGTCCCCACCTGCACAGGAAACTCCGAGCCGATGAAGCAAAAATCCCGGCCAAGCTCCAGCAGGAAATCCTTCATCCGGTTAAGCAATGCGCGGTGAAGGTCATTCTCCGTGTGTTCTCGCGGCAAGCCGAGGAACTCGACATTATAGGCGTCCCTGAAAATATCAACTGCCTCTGGGTGCATTTGTCTCACCGCTGCCGAGACTTTTGGCGGCGACAGCACCACTCGCTCGAAGAGAGCTGCGTTGAACTGGCGCTCCAACTGGCGGCTTGACCAGCGTTCCTTCGCTGCCATGCGGACATAGAACTCGCGCTCTTCGGGCCGCTTGCTCTGGCCGAGGATGATGAGGTGATGGGTCCAGGGTAATTGTCTCAGCAGCGCCGAGACAATTGCTGCATCCCTATATGCCTCGTAAAACTGCTTCATTCTGAATAGGTTGGCTCGGGAGAAGCCACGCAGCCCTGGATGCGTATGGGCGATGAACCGGGCCAGATTCTCCACTGTCCCGGTGCCCCACTCAGATGCTTGAATCTTGCGGCTTATGCGCTCGCCTACCTGCCAGTAGAGGTCGATAAGCGCGGTATTCACGGCGCGGTAGCCCTGCTCGTCATACTCTTTGCGGACGGCCTTCTCGGATTGCTTCCATTCGACGCCGAAGGGCGGATTGGAAAGCATGTAGTCGAACATTCGATGTTGCTTCAACCGGCGTGGCAAGCAACGACCTCCTCACCCACGTGGAAAGGGTGAGACCGGTGGTCAGGTCGATGTGGAAGCTAGGACGATTCGATTGGAGCCAGGGACGACGAAGAACAAAGACGGAAGAGAGGTCACGATGACGACCACCATCCACAACCTGCTCACGCAGTGTGTAGCGGGCAAGTCCTCAGCCGATTCCGTGCTCACTCGCCCCGACGGAAAGCCCGTGAGGGACTTCCGCGAGACTTGGGCTCACGCCTGCACATTCGCCGGAGTTCCCGGGCTGCTGTTCCATGATCTCCGCCGCACAGCCGCACGCAATCTGCGCCGTGCCGGTATCGCGGAAGGCGTAATTATGAAGATCGGCGGGTGGAGGACACGTAGCGTGTTTGAACGCTATGCAATAGTCTCGCAGACGGATATCGAAGAGGCTTTGAAGAAGTTGGAGGCTGTCTAACCAGCATACCCGTGTAGGCACAATGGATCCGTGAAGCTGAAGCGAATTCAAGCCTCGTTATTGAGTGCTAAACGACATGAGCCACGCGGCGGATCAAATCCCCAAACGATTCGTATTCGGAGGCCGGAGAAATCTTCTTTTCAAGCAGTTCCCATTCTTCATGTATTGGAACTCTTGGAATCAATCCGCCCCGAGTTTGATACAGAGCCAGCTTCTCCACAGTGTCAAAACCTTCGCGCATACATCGTCCGTGCATGGTGAAGCCCAGAGGAAGAACAATGTCTCCCTGTTCATCTGCCTCTCGCATTCGTTTGTAAATCTGCGTTACAAGACTGAAGAAGTAAGCGAACTCTGGAGCGAATCGCAATGCCCACTCCCTCGCTGCTTCGCACTTGGGAGATGCTTTGGACCCTTTCAAAAGAAGCTCGATCTGGTGGAGTGGGGTGCCCTCAATCCAAAGAGGAACAATCTGAACGATTTTTGCCAAGACGGCGAGCCTCTTAGCTTCGTCCGCGTGAAGCCCTCAAAGGCCTTACCGAAGACCCCTGTAATCGTGAGCGGGCGAACAATATCAGTGAGCGTTGAAGGATTTGCGAGCAGCCAGTCAAGCCCCCATTTTATCCATGACTTAGGCGACCCAGTAGGCTCAACGACTGTCTCTCTCATGTGCTTGGCGATCGATCTAATGCAGGACGACGATAGTACTCCAGTGGTAGACGCAAGTTCATCTTCCCACCCGAAGTCATTAGGACTCGCAATAATTGCATTGCGGCGTGCGAGAGCCGCGCTAAGGGTCAAGCATCTTTCAGGAGTCATAACCGAAACAGGCGAGAGGTCTTCCTGTGACATTTCATCGGCCGATGCTCCTCGTGCATCGGGAAACGTCTTACGAAGATCGCTCGTCACCTGCGCGACGAGCGCCAGAGTGGGTGCAAGATATATCGTCTTTTTGCCCGAGATCTGCGAGATGGCAATCTTCAGTTCAGTGAGGGTAGACTTTCCTGCTCCGGTTGGGAAACTCAACACAGACGAAGTGCCGGTCAACAGGTAGCCGGCCTCAATAGCTTGCTGATGGTTAGGCCACAAGTATGGCCTTCTGTTGGCTAAAGTAGCCAAAAAGTCAGACCATTCTTTTAACGAAATTGCGGAGGGAGGCTTTATTCCTACAACAGCAGCGTTACGCAACATTCCATCTGCGCTCAGGAGCAAAGAAGCTAAATGATGTGGACCGGGAAAAACACTGAGGACTTGGGATGTTCCTCCAAACTCCAGAACATCGACGCTAAGGTCTCTGACCTCCGCAAATATTGCAGCGGATGCTCCCTCCAGGACCTGCCCTTCACCATTCCCTAAGAGATCCTCAGCGAGTACTCGAATTCCTTGCAGCAGTCTCCACCACAGGAGCGATAGAGCTTCATCATCGCTCTCCACGTCTGCAGAATCGCTCGGCGTCCAAGCGCTTGAAGTTATTGCCCCCAAGTTTCCACGGGCTAAATCTGCGATTGATCGTCTGAGTTGATCCTCCACTGAGGATGAGCTTTCTAATCCTATACTTCGGCTCATTTGAGCCGCATCCGCCACTCGGTCCGCTATCAGAAACATGACGGTTGCTGCAACTTCAGGCCCGATCGCACCGGCATCGATCTAACTCTTTATCCTCACGGGCGACTGAAGCTTCTCCGCTGCAAAACGCATCTGATGCGCCGCTGCGGCGACATAAGCCGCAGCGGCCCGATTTTCACGATCAGGCGTGAGGGCCGCGTATGCCTCCTGCGCAAATCCGATTCTTTCGAGCCGCGCCAGAATTGTCTGCAGTTCTTCATTGCGTTCTTCCGGCACAGTGATTTCCCGCAGACGCATACGAAGGGAAACAATAGTGGAGTAGGCAAGCGTGAGCTCACTGGGCAAGGCGGTCAGGTCAAGTCCATCCAGGGCTGGTGCTTTGGACATCAATTCTGCGGTAGACGCATCAAACATTGCTCTTAGCCTTTTCCGCATCAATTGCTTTGCTGATTTTCACTGCGAATCCCTTCATCCATTTGCGAATGTCAGAATGACAGAACACTTCCGCCCTGCGGGCTAGCGCATCCAGTCCCGGCGTTACGGCGTCAAATCCCTTGAAGAGCTTGTCGAACTCCGCCTGTTCATCCTGGCCCTCAGCCCCAGTTACACTTACGCGAAACTTCCTGATTTGCTTCCAAACAGCTGTCTCGATGATTGCATCCGGGTCTTTGACATTCGCACGCTGCAGCAATGCAGTCAATTCCTGCATCAACTCGGTCTGACGCTGACCGCCGTGTAATGCTTCAATGTCAGGCCAAACCGATGTTCTGATCATGTCTCGCGGGTTCTCTGTGGCCTTATCCTCAAAGATGACTAGGCAATGAAGTTTATTCTTTGAGGTCATTTCGATCTCAAGACCGTCGAAGCCTTTGTGTGCCGGAATCATATGGGGAAGACTGAAAACGCTCGATTTGTTCACTGACGCTTGATGAGCTGCGATCCACGAGATTGACTGAAAGACTAAGCCATCGCGATGCCAGGGTTCCGTCCCCTTCTTCACGACCAGTCGGGCTTTAGCTTCTTTGGCAGCTTGACCATCGACCATCTTATGTTTGGGCTTGAGCTTCTGAAGTATCTTCTCGACATGGAGAAAGTGGCCTAGAAAAATTCTTCCGACCATCCGTGCGAGTTCGTCTTCGTCATCAATGGTCCATGCGGTTCCACTTACCGAAATGCCATTCGTAAGGACTGTAAGGTTCAGCGGCAGTTTTGCAGAGGCCAAATTCAACTCCTTCAGACAAATGCTCTACGATTGCAATCCGAGTGGGAATTACGCTGAGGCAAATTGATGAATCAAGCTTACAGCGTCCTCTTGCATGTCGCGCGACTGCTGCGCGGTTTGATTGCCGGTCTATAGAGCCGCCTGGTCGCTGAGCATGGATTACCTGCCTGCGAACGCCAGTTGCGGCAGGACGCGCGTTGAAACTCATTTCGCTTCGTTCAATTACGACGAGCCTCCAATCGGATGGCTCATCTCGCCATGCTCTGGTCATAGTCTGGGCATAGAAAAACGCATCCGAAGATGCGTTGATTTCCATAAATCATTGATTCTATTGGTGCCGGGAGGGGGAATCGAACCCCCATGGAGTTGCCTCCGGCGGATTTTGAGTCCGCTGCGTCTGCCAGTTCCGCCATCCCGGCTCTATTTGTAACCTCTAAGAGGCTTTATTC
>Ga0302220_10001624_pt1 | contig 17408 bp, 16 predicted proteins | sample II_Palsa_E1_3_FD_194572 | JGI IMG/M metagenome (GOLD analysis project Ga0302220, IMG submission 194572) | Peat permafrost microbial communities from Stordalen Mire near Abisko, Sweden - II_Palsa_E1_3 | ecosystem: Environmental > Terrestrial > Soil > Palsa > Peat permafrost | place: Sweden...
TTGCCTAGTGTGGCGGCGATCTGGCTACCGTTGTAATGGCCATCCGCGTCATAGGCGTCGTGGTAGTCCTGGCTGAAGAACTGCGTGCTGACGCTGGCGACCAGCTGTTGTGGCAACACGGTGTGGATCAGCACCGTGGTACCCAGCGAGTTGCCTGGATAGAGCGCGGAATACGGCCCGTACATGATGTCCACGGCACCGATTTCCTCCGGTACCACCATGCCCCAGCGCGGTGCGCCGTTGTAGCCGTTGGTCATCAGGTTGGACAGCAGCAGGCCGTCGGCATAGACCAGGCTGCGCGCGCTCTGCAGGGTGACGGCGTTGCGCCCGCTGATCACGGCATTCGGATCGCCGATGTAGCGTGCACGCACGATCATGTTCGGCGCGTACTTCAAGGCATCTGCGCTGGTGGTGACGTTCTGTTGCTGCAATTTCTTGCGGGTCACGTGGACCTGCACGCTTGGTGATTCGGTCACGATCGTATCGCTGGCATGCACCGACACGGGTGCCAATGTAGTGGTTGCCGAAGCAGGATCGGCAGCCAGCAGCCGGTGGTTGGGCAGCACCAGGGCGACGGCACACAGGCCGGGCAGGATGGCTTTCAAGGGATATTCTGGATGCGGGTCTAAGGTCGCAAGGATAGTGAGCTGCCCGGCATGCGGTAGATGGCACGATGTCGCAGGTATTTACGAACAACCCGGTTCGCATGATGGGATGCGCATGGCGGCAAAAGCGGCTGACCTTGTGCACGCGGGAGCTACGCGCATAAAAAAGCCGGCGATGAATCGCCGGCTTTTTGCTGTGAAAACTGAAAACTCAGTGATGCCCGGAGAACGGCACCATCTTGCGCAGGGTGGACGGCGGATGCGGCCACTTGGCATCTGTCAGATAGGGATGGTTCGGATAGTTCAGCGCCAGTACCTGACGCGTCTGGTCGGCCAGCTCCTTGTGACCCAGTGCCAGGTAGCTGCGGCTCAGGATGGCCAGCGCGTCACCGGTCTGTGGCGCTTCCTGGTAATGCTCGATCACATACTGCGAGCGATCGGCCGAGGCGACATAGGCCTTGTGGTTCAGGTAGAACTCGGCCACGTTGATCTCGTACTGCGCCAGCACGTTGCGCAGGTAGATCATGCGCTGGCGTGCGTCGGCGGTGTACGCGCTATCCGGGAAGCGGCGCGACAGCTCGGAGAAGTCGTCGAACGACTGCAGGTTGTAGCCCTGATCGCGGCGGGCCTGGCCGCTGTCGTTCTTGGTGTAGTGCGCGATCCAGCCGGTGGTGCGATCAAAATTGATCAGGCCACGCAAGTAATAGGCATAATCAACGTGTTTGTTGGTCGGATTCGTCTTGATGAAGCTGTTGATGGTCGACAGCGCATCATCCGGCTGGTCGTCCTTGTACTGCGAATAGGCCAGGTCGAGCTGGGCCTGCTCGTTGTACGGGCCCGACGGGAAGCGCGCAATCAGGCGCTGGTAGCTCTTGGTCGCCCCAGAGTAGTCGGCGTTCTCCAGTGAGTTGTGCGCCTTGCTGTAAAGCGCTTCCAGCGACAGGTTATCGTCAGTGGCGCGCTTGGAGCCGAACATCGAGCAGGCGCTCATCGACACGGCGAGCACGAGCACGACGAGTATCTTCAGGGCAGGCAATTTGGACATCGGCAACTTGGTTACACGCATGAGGACAGGATTCAGATGTTTGATCGAAAAGGCATGATAGCCGAAACCGGCCACCGCCCGCGGATGCCGGCATGACCACCATCCGGCACGAGGCAACGGTGCCGCTGGGCGCAGCAGGACGCAGGTTCGACCAAGCTTTGGCCGAGATGTTCCCCGATTATTCGCGCTCGCGGCTCAGTGGCTGGGTCAAATCCGGCGCGGTGACCCTGGATGGCGTAGTAGCGCCACCCCGCCAGCTGCTGCGCGGCGGCGAGCTGGTGCGGCTCCAGGTCGAGCTGGCGGTCGAGGTAACCAGCGCGCCTGAGGACATCGCGCTGAATATTGTTCATGAGGACGAGCATCTGCTCGTGCTGGACAAGCCGGCCGGCCTGGTGGTTCATCCAGGCGCCGGCAATCCGGCGGGCACCCTGCTCAACGCCTTGCTGCATCACGATCCGAAGCTCGCCGAACTGCCACGTGCCGGCATCGTGCACCGGCTGGACAAGGACACTTCAGGCCTGATGGTGGTGGCCAAGACATTGCCGACGTATACCGCGCTGGTCGACCTGCTGTCGCGTCACGAGGTGGAGCGGCAATACGAGGCCGTGGTGCTGGGGACGATGGTGGCCGGCGGCACGGTGGATGAGCCGATTGGCCGCAGCATGGGCGACCGCCTGCGCCAGGCTGTGCGCGACGAGGAGGATGGCAAGCGTGCGGTGACCCATTACCGGCTGCGTGAGCGCTTTCGTGCGCACAGCCTGCTGCAATGCCAGCTGGAAACCGGTCGCACGCATCAGATCCGTGTCCACATGGCGCATATCAACCATCCGCTGCTAGGCGATCCGCTTTACGGCGGTGGCCTGAAACTGCCCAAGGGTGCCTCGCCCGAACTGATCGCCGTGATGCGCGGTTTCCGTCGGCAGGCGCTGCATGCCGAACGATTGGCCTTCGAGCATCCGATCAGCGGCGAACCGTTACAGTTTCAGACGGCGCGCCCGGCCGACCTTGAAAATCTCATTGCTGCGCTGAGGGATGACGCCAAATGCATATAGCTTCACGGAAGAGTTCGCTGCAGTGGTACCTGCAAATGTTTTGTCTATTGGTGATTCTCGCGGTCGGAATGTTCTTGCGCCTGGGAACGGCTGATCTCACCGTAGTTGATCATCCTGTGCGGAACGATGCCAAGGACTATGTTGCATATGCCTGGAATCTCAAGTTTTACGATGTCTACTCGCGAGACATTTCCAAGGTCAATGGCTCTGAGGTTTTGGCGCCCGAGCCGGATGACATCCGCCCACCAGCCTATCCCTGGATGTTGCGCCTTCTGCTTGGCAGCAAGGTTGACCTCGCCTTTTGGTCACGGGTGACGCATGTGCAGGCATGGATCGCCGGCTTGACTCTGCTTTGCTCGACCCTGTTGGCGATGGAACTTCTGGGTGCATGGGCCGGACTATGGTTGGGTGTCCTGGTCAGCATCAGTCCGCATCAAAGTGTTTATGTCCCGTATCTGCTAACAGAAACACTTTACGGCGCGACATTGATGTTGTCGTTGGGCCTGGGGGTGCTTTCGCTGAGAGCCAGACGATGGCGATGGCGTTGCGTTTGGGCAGTGCTGGCCGGTGTATTGTTCGGCGTTACCTGTTTGGTAAGGCCTACTCTCAATCAATGGGTTCCGGTGCTGCTTTTGTTTTTGCTTTTGCCGCAAGTCCGGCGCTTCCATCGCGAAATATTTGTTTTCTCTTTTGGCTTCATGCTGATGATGGCGCCTTGGTGGGTGCGTAACGAACTCAATCTGCATCAGTTATCCGATCCCAGCCAAATGGTCGGAACCGTGCAGAATGGTAGCTATCCGGATTTCATGTTCAACGACCTTCCCAAGAGCTTCGGATATCCTTATTGGTATGATCCCGATGCCGCCCGAATCGGATCCAGTTGGGTAAACGAATTTTCCGATTTGCGCGCAAAGTTTGCGCGCAGGCCGGTGGCGATGATCAAGTGGTACCTTGTCGGGAAGACCATTTACTTCTTTCACTGGTCTACGCCGGATGGGTGGCATGACATGTTTGTGTATCCCGTATTCCGATCACCCTGGTTGACCGATCCGGCGTTCATTCTGATCATGGCGATGGTGGGGGGGCTTTATGGTCCACTGATGGTTTGTGGGGTATTGGGGACACTGGTGGCATTTGCACCCAGGACTCGTACCCTGTTTGGGGCTGCGAAGACCGATGGGTTGCGCCTACTCGCGTTGCTGCATCTTTTTGCCATTGGTGTGCATGTAGCTGGTGCGCCGTTCGCGCGCTACAGCGTACCATTCCGACCAGTGACTTTCCTGTTGGCAGTGTTTCTGCTGGTCTGGATCGCGCGGAGTTACGCTGCCTGGAAACACCCGTTGCTGGTTGATGGTAACCGTGGATAAGCAGGCGTGGCTGATGCCTGACTGGCCAGCGCCGCGCCGGGTGCACGCGGCGGTTACTACCTGCGATGGGCCTGGCGTGTCAGCTGCGCCATACGAGCGCTTTAATCTGGGTTTGCGCAGCGGTGATCTGCCCGATGCCGTCGCGGTTAATCGAAGTGCCCTGCAACAGATACTCGGCCTGCCTGCTTCACCGCGCTGGCTGCGCCAGGTGCACGGTATAAGCGTGGCCGAGCTGGGGCCGCTGCCCAGCGCTGACGAACCGCAGGCCGATGCGGCGATATCGCATATCCCCGGTACCGTGCTGTCCATCCTCACCGCCGATTGCCTGCCGGTGCTGTTCTGTGCCGACGATGGCAGCGAGATCGGTGCCGCACATGCCGGGTGGCGCGGTCTTGCTGCCGGCGTGCTGGAAGCGACGCTGACCCAGCTGCATGCGCCCCGCGAACGATTGCTGGCATGGCTTGGGCCCTGCATCGGGGTGGCCTCGTACGAAGTGGGCGAAGAGGTGCGTGCCGCGTTTGTGGCATCGGATGGGGCAGCGGCGAACTGCTTTGTGCCGACTCGACCCGGCCATTGGCAGTGCGATTTGGCGGGACTGGCGCGGCGGCGGCTGGCCGCAGCGGGCGTAACGCGGATCCATGGCGGCGGCTTCGATACGTTCAGCGATGTACGGTTCTATTCGTACCGCCGCGATGGCGCGCGCAGCGGCCGTTTCGCCAGCCTGATCTGGCTGGCCGACAGCTGACTGCCGGACGAGATCTTGACGCGGCGCCATCATGCCGTTTGCTTGAATCGTCCGTCGCAGTCCGCATCTTTGTGGCCAGTGGCGGCAGATCCGCCAAATCCTTTCACCTCTTGCCGGGGATCTCGATATGCGGATGGACAAACTCACCTCGCGTTTCCAGCAGGCGCTGGCCGACGCGCAATCGCTGGCCGTGGGCCGTGACAACAACATGCTGGAGCCGGTGCATGTGATGGCGGCGCTGCTCAATCAACAGGGCGGCTCGACCGGGCCGTTGCTGACCCAGGCGCAGGTCAATGTGCCGGCGCTGCAGCAGCGCGTCAATGACATGCTGGAACGCTTGCCGAAAGTCAGCGGGCAGGAAGGCAACATCCATGCAGGCAACGAACTGACTCGCCTGCTCAACCTCACCGACAAGCTGGCGCAGCAGCGCGGCGACCAGTTCATCGCCAGCGAGCTGTTCGTGCTGGCGGCGTTGGATGACAAGGGCGAACTGGGTGCGGCGCTGAAAGCGGCGGGTGCGACCAAGCCGAACCTCGAGGCGGCGATCGAGAAGCTTCGCGGTGGCGAGAAGGTGCAGAGCGAAAACGCCGAGGAGCAGCGTCAGGCGCTGGAGAAATACTGCATCGACCTGACTGCGCGCGCAGAGTCCGGCAAGCTCGATCCGGTGATCGGCCGCGACGAGGAAATCCGCCGCACCATCCAGGTGCTGCAGCGGCGCACCAAGAACAATCCGGTATTGATTGGCGAGCCCGGCGTGGGCAAGACCGCGATCGTCGAAGGTCTGGCCCAGCGCATCATCAAGGACGAAGTGCCGGAGGGTCTGCGTGGTCGCCGCGTGCTGGCGCTGGACATGGGCGCGTTGATCGCCGGTGCGAAATTCCGCGGCGAGTTCGAGGAGCGCCTGAAGGCCGTGCTCAGCGATTTGTCCAAGCAGGAAGGTCGGGTGATCCTGTTCATCGATGAACTGCACACCATGGTCGGCGCGGGCAAGGCCGATGGCGCAATGGATGCGGGCAACATGCTCAAACCCGCGCTGGCGCGCGGCGAGCTGCACTGCATCGGCGCCACCACGCTGGACGAGTATCGCAAGTACATCGAGAAGGATGCCGCGCTGGAGCGCCGCTTCCAGAAAGTGTTCGTGGGCGAACCATCGGTGGAAGACACCATCGCGATCCTGCGCGGGCTGAAGGAGCGCTACGCGGTACATCACGGCGTCGAGATCACCGATCCGGCGATTGTCGCCGCCGCCACGCTGTCGCATCGCTATATCGCCGATCGCCAGTTGCCGGACAAGGCGATCGACCTGATGGACGAGGCGGCCTCGCGCATCCGCATGGAGATCGACTCCAAGCCGGAGGAACTCGATCGGCTGGAGCGCCGGCTGATCCAGCTGAAGATCCAGCGCGAGATGCTGAAGAAGGAGAAGGACAGCGAATCGAAGCAGCGCCTCGCCGATCTGGAAACCGACATCGAGAAGCTGGAGCGCGAGTTCTCCGATCTCAACGAGATCTGGAAATCCGAGAAGGCAGCGCTGCAGGGTGCGACCAAGGTGAAGGAGCAGATCGAGCAGGCGCGGCAGGAGCTGGATGCCGCGCAACGCCGGCAGGACTACGCCAAGATGAGCGAGATCCAGTATGGCCGCCTGCCGGAACTGGAGAAACAGCTGGCCGCCGCGCAGGCCGCCGAGACGCAGGATTTCAAGCTGCTGCAGGACAAGGTGACCGCCGAGGAAATCGCCGAAGTGGTGGCGCGCTGGACCGGCATTCCCGTCGCCAAGATGCTCGAGGGCGAGCGCGAAAAGTTGTTGCACATGGAAGACGACCTGCACAAGCGTGTGGTCGGCCAGGACGAGGCGGTGCGTGCGGTGTCCGACGCGATCCGCCGCTCCCGTGCAGGCTTGTCCGATCCGAACCGACCGAACGGCTCCTTCCTGTTCCTCGGCCCGACCGGCGTGGGCAAGACCGAGCTGTGCAAGGCACTGGCCGAGTTCATGTTCGACACCACCGATGCGATGGTGCGCATCGACATGAGCGAGTTCATGGAGAAGCACTCGGTGAGCCGGCTGGTCGGTGCACCGCCGGGTTATGTGGGCTACGAAGAGGGCGGCTATCTCACCGAGGCGGTGCGGCGCCGGCCATACAGCGTGATCCTGCTGGACGAGGTGGAGAAGGCGCACCCGGACGTGTTCAACATCCTGCTGCAGGTGCTCGACGATGGCCGCCTCACCGACGGCCAAGGCCGCACGGTGGACTTCCGCAACACCGTGATCGTGATGACTTCGAACCTCGGCTCGCAGATGATCCAGGACGCGTCCGAGAACAGCGAGGGTGGCGATGCCGAGGAACAGTACACGCAGATGAAAGCTTCGGTGATGGGCGTGGTGCAGGCGCACTTCCGCCCGGAGTTCATCAATCGGCTCGATGAGCTGGTGGTGTTCCGTCCGCTCGACAAGACGCAGATCCGTGCGATTGCCAGGATCCAGCTGGCATATCTGGAGAAGCGCTTGGCAGAACGCCAGCTCAAGCTGGAGGTCAGTGACGATGCGCTGGCGCTGCTCGGCAACGTCGGTTTCGATCCGGTCTACGGGGCGCGGCCGTTGAAGCGGGCGATCCAGCAACAGCTGGAGAATCCGCTGGCGCGGGAGATCCTCGAAGGGCGTTATGCACCCGGTGCCGTGATCACGGTGGATGCCGCCGGCGGCCATCTGGTGTTTCGCCAGTCACCGCAGGCATGAGATAAATCCCGGCGCACTCTGCGGCGAAGATTGCTGCATGCGCCGGGTATGCATTGAAATCCCCCCGAACGCGCCGATAATGAACGGTTGCCAGCCTGGAGTTGGCTGGACTGACTGGAGTCTTCATGCCCATCTATGAATTCGAATGCAGTGGCTGTGGCCACCGCTTCGATCGTCTGCAGAAACTGTCCGATACGGATCCGTCGATCTGTCCGGCCTGCGATGCGCCGCAGTTGCGGCGGCGGGTCAGTGCGCCATCGTTCCGTCTGGCCGGCAGCGGCTGGTACGAAACCGACTTCAAGAAGGATGGCGACAAGAAGCGGAATCTTGCGGGAGACGCTGGCGGCAGTGGCGACAGCAAAGCCCCACCAGCTGCCGATAAGGCCGCTGCGGCCCCGGCGGCTCCGCCTGCCCCAACCGCCCCGATCGCGTCGTCTGGCGGCACATCCGGCAGCAGCGACTGAACAACCCAGCGGCGCCCGCTGATCGTGGTCGGGCGCGGCGGTGGTAGCATTCCGGGTCTTTTCCATCTGTTTTGCCGCCCCGCGGCCCGGAGTTCCAAGCGCATGCGCACGCATTACTGCGGCCTCATCGACGAGTCCCTGGTCGGCCAGACCGTTACCTTGTGCGGCTGGGTCAACACCCTGCGCCTGCAGAGCCACGTCGCCTTTGTCGATCTGCGTGATCACGAAGGGCTGGCGCAGGTGGTGATCGAGCGCGACAACGCGGCAGCCTTTGCGGTGGCGAACGAGATTGGCAATGAGTACTGCCTGCGTGTCACCGGCACGCTGCGCAAGCGCATCGCCGTCAACGACAAGCTGAAGACCGGCGCGGTCGAACTGCTCGCCGACACGGTGGAAATTCTCAACGCTGCGAAGGATCTGCCGTTCGCGCTGCACGAGAACCCGAACGAGGACATGCGGATGACCTACCGTTACCTCGATCTGCGTCGTCCGGAAATGCAGGCGATGATGCGCAAGCGCATCAAGCTGGTGCAGGCCTTGCGCCGTTACCTCGACGAGCGCGGTTTCCAGGACGTCGAGACGCCGATCCTGACCAAGGCCACCCCCGAGGGGGCACGTGACTACCTGGTGCCCAGCCGCGTGCATCCGGGCCAGTTCTACGCGCTGCCGCAGTCGCCGCAGCTGTTCAAGCAGATCCTGATGATGGCTGGCTTCGACCGCTACTACCAGATCGCGCGCTGCTTCCGCGACGAGGACCTGCGTGCCGACCGCCAGCCGGAATTCACTCAGCTCGACCTGGAATTCGCCTTCGTCGAAGAGCAGGACGTGCAGGATTTCGTGGAGGAATTGATCCGCCACGTGTTCCGCGAAGTGCAGGGCGTGGAACTGGATGCGAGCTTCCCGCGCATGACCTGGGCTGAGGCGATGCGTCGCTTCGGTTCTGACAAGCCTGACCTGCGTATCGCGCTGGAGCTGGTCGACATCGCCGACGCGGTGAAGCATGTCGAGTTCAAGGTGTTTGCCGAGCCGGCCAACGATGCGGACGGCCGCGTCGCCGCGCTGCGCGTGCCCGGTGGCAGCACGCTGAGCCGCAAGGATATCGACGGGCTGACCGAATACGTGTCGCGTTACGGCGCGAAGGGTCTGGCCTGGCTGAAGGTCGAGGATCTGGCCAAGGGCCGCGAAGGCGTCAACTCGCCGGTAGCGAAGTTCCTCGACGACGCGGCGCTGGACGGCGTGCTCAAGGCCACGGGCGCCCAGTCGGGCGACATCGTGTTCTTCGGTGCCGGTACGTGGAAAGCCGTGACCGATTTCATGGGTGCGTTGCGGCTGAAGGTCGCAAAGGACCGTGGGCTGGTCGAGAACTGCTGGAGGCCGCTGTGGGTCACCGACTTCCCGATGTTCGAGTACGACGCGGAAGATCAGCGTTACGTCGCCCTGCATCATCCGTTCACCGCACCGAAGGTGGACGATGCCGCCCAGCTGCGCGCCGATCCGAAAAACGCGGTGAGCCGTGGCTATGACATGGTGTTGAACGGCAACGAGATCGGCGGTGGTTCGATCCGTATCCATCGCCCGGAAATGCAGAGCACAGTGTTCGAGCTGCTTGGCATCGGCGCGGCCGAAGCCGATGCCAAGTTCGGTTTCCTGCTGAAGGCGCTCAAGTTCGGCGCGCCGCCGCATGGTGGCCTCGCGTTCGGTATCGACCGGATTGCTGCGCTGATGGCCGGCACCGAGTCGATTCGCGACGTGATTGCGTTTCCCAAGACCACCAGCGCACAGTGCCTGATGACCGATGCGCCGTCACCGATCGCGGCGGTACAGCTGAAGGAGCTGCATGTGCAGGTACTGGGCGGCGAGGCGTCAGGCACGTGAGTCTGTGCGCCGGCATGACCGGCGTCAGGTTGTTCATGCGGACGCGGTTGCCAGTGGCGGCGATGTCGTTTTTCCCACTACGCGTCAGGTTTCATTTGTCTCATGTCTGATCATGTGATCCTGCTGCACGGCCTTTGGATGCGTGGTTTCGCGCTGTCCATGCTGCATCGTCGGTTGATCGAGGCGGGTTTTCGCGTACACCGATTCGACTACCTGAGCGTGGCGGCCACCCAGCAGCGCATCCTGGATCGGCTGCAGGCACGCATGAACGGATTGGCCGCAGAAGCCGATGCAGTGCACCTGGTCGGCCACAGCCTTGGCGGCCTGCTGGCCTTGCGCGCCTGTCTCGACGGCGAGCTGCCGCCGGGTCGCATCGTCTGTCTCGGTTCGCCGGTGAAGGGTAGCGCCGCTGCACGTGGCTTCGCCGCCTGGGGCCGCGGCGGCGCAGTGTTGCTGGGGCATAACCGTGAATTGTTGCAACAAGGTTTCGAGCGCTGGGACGGCGCACGCGAGGTCGGCATGATCGCCGGCCGCATGCCGCTTGGTCTCGGCGCCATGCTTGGCCATTTTGAGGGCGAGCACGATGGCACCGTGACGGTAGAGGAAACCCGCCTGTCCGGCCTGACCGCCCATTGCGTGGTCGAAGCCAACCATACCGGCCTGCTGTTTTCCGCCGAGGTGGCCCAGCGAACCGCGCGTTTCCTGCGCCAGGGCCGTTTCGAGGTCGATTGAGTCGTGGCGGCACTTGCCGCGTCCTTGCCGCAATTCCGGCACGCGATCCGAAATCAGGTAAAATTCCCGGCTCGTTCACCTGATCCAAGTGCAGGCATTGTCATGGGTAGAGGCCCCTCCATCGAAGGTCGCAAGAGTGCCGAGGACGCCAAGCGCGCCAAGGTATTCACCAAGCTGATCCGCGAGATCACCGTCGCCACCCGCGCCGGCGTGGCCGATCCTGCCGGCAATCCGCGGCTGCGCTCGGCGGTGGACAAGGCGTTGTCGGCGAACATGACCCGCGACACCATCGACCGCGCGATCAAGCGTGGTTCCGGTGCCGACGGCGGTGCAGACATGCATGAACTGCGCTACGAGGGCTACGGTCCGGCCGGCATCGCACTGATCATCGATTGCGTCACCGACAACCCGGTGCGCACGGTTGCTGACGTGCGCCACGGGCTGACCAAGCACGGTGGCAATCTGGGTACCAGCGGTTCGGTGGCATTCCAGTTCCATCGTTGCGGCGAGCTGGTGTTCGACACGGCAGGCGACGCTGCGCTGGAAGAAAAGATTCTGGAAGCCGCACTCGAGGCTGGTGCCGACGACGTGGTGAACGAGGCGGGCGAGAGCAGCGTGCTGTGCACACCGGATAGTTTCGAGACGGTGCAGCAGGCGCTCGCCACGGCCGGGCTCAAGCCCTCGCGTGGCGAGGTGGTGATGCGCCCGGCCAATCGCGTGGCGATTCCGGCCGAGGCGCAGGAAACCCTGCTCGACCTGCTCGACTGGCTGGAAGAGCTCGACGACGTGCACGAGATCTATCACAACGCCGCCCTGCCGGCCGAGGCCCATCCGTAAGCGCCGGTCGGCAGGTTCGCCTGCCGCCTTGCCTGGCTCCGCTCCATGACCAGAATCATCGGCATCGACCCGGGCAGCCAGCGCACGGGCGTGGGCATCATCGACGTGGACGATGCTGGCAAGCTCACCCACGTCTTTCATGGCGCGCTGGTGGTGGCTGGTGAAGCCACGTTCCCGTTGCGTTTGAAACGCATCTTTGACGAGCTGTGTGACATCATCGCCGCGCATCAGCCGGTCGAGTGCGGGATCGAGCGTGTATTCATGGCGCGCAATCCCGATTCGGCGCTGAAGCTGGGGCAGGCGCGTGGCGCCGCGATTTGTGCGGTGGTCAGTCAGGGGATCGTGGTGCACGAATACGCAGCAACCGAAGTGAAACAGTCCGTGGTCGGCAGCGGCCGCAGTGACAAGACCCAGGTACAGCACATGATCGGCATACTGCTCGGCCTCAAGGGTCCGCTGCAGGCCGATGCGGCCGATGCGCTGGCGATCGCGGTGACCCATGCGCATACCCGCGCCAGCCTCGCGCGTGTCGGCATTCCGCGTACCGCCTGGAGGCGACGCCGATGATCGGACGTCTGCGCGGCATCCTGATTTCCAAGCAGCCGCCGTCCTTGCTGGTCGAGGTCGGTGGCGTCGGTTATGAAGTCGAAGCGCCCATGTCGACGATCTACGACCTGCCGGGCCTCGGCAAGGAAGTGATCCTGCTCACCCACCATGCGGTGAAGGAGGACAGCGTGACGCTATATGGCTTCCTGCATGAGGCCGAACGCGCGCTGTTCCGCAACCTGCTGAAGGTCAGCGGGATCGGCGCGAAGATCGCGCTGGCGGTGCTGTCCGGTGTTTCCACCGACCACTTCGCTCGACTGGTGCATGCCGGCGACGTGGTCGCCTTGACCAAGATCCCCGGCATCGGCAAGAAGACCGCCGAGCGCATCGTGGTCGAGCTGCGCGATCGTCTGGATGGGCTGTCCAGCCTGCCTGGCGGATCCGCTCAGAGCCCCGGCGCACCGCTCGACGCAGCGGGGGAGGCCACCGTGGCGCTGCAACAGCTGGGTTACAAGCCGATCGAAGTGACGCGGTTGGTACAGAAAGTCGCGGCCGACGGCGACAACGCCGAAGCCATTATCCGCAAGGCGCTACGCGCCGCGCTGGGGAGTTGAATTCGTGAGTCAGGAAGCCATGCACGGCACAAACGAGTCGGAAACCAAGCGGCGCCTGGCGGCACTCGCGCTGGGTGCGATCGGCGTGGTCTATGGCGATATCGGCACCAGCCCGCTGTACACCTTGCAGACCACGCTCAGCCACGACGGCATGAGGCCGACCCCGGAAAGCATTTATGGCGTTCTCTCGCTGATCTTCTGGGCGCAGATCCTGGTGGTGTCGCTGAAGTACGTGGTGTTCATCATGCGCGCCGACAACAAGGGCGAAGGCGGCATCATGGCGCTGATGGCACTGGCGCAGCGCAGCGTACGCGAACAGCCGAAGTTGCGCTGGGTGCTGGCCATCCTGGGCATCTTCGGTGCCTCGCTGTTCTATGGCGATGGCGTGATCACGCCGGCGATCTCCGTGCTGTCGGCGGTGGAGGGCGTGAAGGTGGCGGCCCCCAGTCTTGCGCACTGGGTGGTGCCGGTGACGGCGGTGATCCTGTTCATCCTGTTTGCGATGCAGCGTCATGGTACGGCGCGCGTGGGTAGCGTGTTCGGGCCGGTGATGGTGGTCTGGTTCATCGTGATCGCCTTGCTTGGCATGCATCTGATCGTGAAAAACCCGCAGGTGTTGTGGGCGATCAATCCGATGCATGGCCTGCGTTTCTTCTTCACCCACGGGATGCAGGCGTTCATCGCACTCGGTGGCGTGGTGCTGGCGCTGACCGGTGCCGAGGCGCTGTATGCCGACATGGGGCATTTCGGCAAGCGGCCGATCCGGCTGGCCTGGTTCAGCTTTGTATTGCCGGCACTCGTGATCAACTATTTCGGTCAGGGCGCGTTGCTGCTTGCCCACCCCGACGCGATCGACAATCCGTTCTTCAAGATGGTGCCCGCGTTCCTGCTGTATCCGATGATCGGCCTCGCCACGGTGGCCACGGTGATCGCCTCGCAGGCAGTGATTTCCGGCGCATTTTCGATGACCCGCGAGGCAATGTCGCTGGGTTACTCGATGCGCATGCAGGTCGTGCATACCTCGCGCGAAATGTCCGGACAGATTTTCGTGCCCTGGGTCAACAGCTTCCTGCTGGTGATGGTGCTGGTGGCCGTGTTCGGCTTCCGCAGCTCCGACAGCCTGAGCGCGGCCTATGGCATCGCGGTGACGGGCACCATGACGATCACCACCTTGCTGGCCCTGGTGGTGGCGCGCTATCAGTGGCACTGGAACCCGATTGCGGTGATCTCCGCAGGCGTATTGTTCCTGACCATCGACCTGTCCTTCCTCGGCGCCAATCTGATCAAGGTCGAGTACGGCGGCTGGTTCCCGCTGGTGCTGGGTCTGGGCGTGTTCGTGCTGATGACTACCTGGCGCCGCGGCCGTGAACTGGTGGTGCGCGAGATCAAGCAGGGTGGCCTGGCGCTGGCACCGTTCATTGCGAATATTTCCGAGCATCCGCCGCTGCGGGTGCCGGGCACGGCGGTCTTCCTCACCGCGAACCAGAATGCGGTGCCGCATGCCTTGCTGCACAACCTCAAGCACAACAAGGTGCTGCACGAGCGCAACGTGATGCTGACGGTGGACATGCTGGAAACGCCGGTGGCGGATCCCGGCGAGCGGATCCACATCACCGCCATGGGCAACGAATTCTTCGGCCTGGAGCTACGTTTCGGTTTCGCCGAGGATCCGAATATTCCGCTGGCGTTGTCGATGTGCTCGTCGGCCAACCTGCCGTTCGACCTGATGGACACCACCTTCTTCCTGTCGCGTGAAAACATCGTCGCCGACAAGCGTCGTCCCGGCATGGTGCTGTGGCGTGACAAGCTGTTCGCCTTCATGGCACGCAACGCCGTGCCGGCCACGGCATTCTTCCAGATTCCAGGCAACCGGCTGATCGAGCTGGGCGCGCAGGTCGAGATCTGATTGGGCCGGGAATGGTGAATCGGGAATCGAGAATCGTAAAAGTGCGACACGGCTGGGGTATCGTGGACATTGTCGAAGCCCGGTTTTGCTCTCACCATTCCCGATTCACCATTCCCGATCCCCGGCACTCATGACCGATCACCGCATCATCACCGCCGCTGCCCAGCTCGACGACGAGGCGCTGGAAGCCACGATCCGTCCGAAGCGGCTGTCCGAATATCTGGGACAGCAGGCGGTGCGCGAGCAGTTGTCGATCTACATCGAGGCGGCCCGCAAGCGCGGTGGTGCGCTTGACCACGTACTGATCTTCGGGCCACCCGGCCTGGGCAAGACCACGCTGAGCCACGTCATCGCCAACGAGTTGGGCGTCAACGTGCGCTCGACCTCGGGACCGGTGCTCGAACGCGCTGGCGACCTCGCCGCGCTGCTGACCAACCTCGAGGCGAATGACGTGCTGTTCGTCGACGAGATCCATCGACTGTCGCCGGTGGTCGAGGAAGTGCTGTACCCGGCGATGGAAGACTTCCAGATCGACATCATGATCGGCGAGGGTCCGGCTGCGCGTTCGATCAAGCTGGACCTGCCACCGTTCACGCTGATCGGCGCGACCACCCGAGCCGGCATGCTCACCGCGCCGTTGCGCGACCGCTTTGGCATCGTGCAGCGACTGGAGTTCTATACCACCGAGGAGCTCGCCGCGATCGTGCGTCGTGCCGCGCGCATCCTTGGCATCGTCTGCGCGCCGGAAGGGGCGCAGGAAATCGCCCGCCGCTCACGTGGCACCCCGCGCATTGCCAACCGCCTGCTGCGCCGCGTGCGCGATTACGCCGAAGTGCGTGCCGATGGCGAGATCACCCTGGTGGTGGCGAAGGCCGCACTGGACATGCTGAAGATCGATCCGGAAGGTTTCGACGAACTGGATCGGCGCATGCTCAGCCTGATCATCGAGAATTTCGATGGCGGCCCGGTCGGGGTGGAATCGCTGGCCGCCGCGCTCAGCGAGGATCGCGGCACGCTGGAAGACGTGGTCGAACCGTACCTGATCCAGCAGGGTTACCTGATCCGTACCGCCCGCGGCCGCATGGTCAGCGCCAAGGGCTGGCGTCACCTGGGCCTGACCCCGCCGCCGCGCCAGGCGCAGGCAGCTGACCTGTTCGATGCCGAGACCGGCAATGTCTGAGTCCGTGCAAAAGTCCCCCTTCAGCTGGCCGGTGCGGGTGTACTGGGAAGACACCGATGCTGGCGGCGTGGTCTATCACGCCGGCTACCTGCGTTTCATGGAGCGCGCCCGCAGCGAGTGGATGCGCGCGCTCGGGATCGATCAGTCGGCGTTCAAGCAGGCCACCGGACTGGCCTTCATGGTGCGCGACATGCAGATCGACTTCCTCAAGCCAGCCCTGCTGGATGATGAACTGTCGGTAACGGTCGAAGTCAAAGAACGGCGCGCAGCCAGTATCCTGTTCACCCAGACAATCACCCGGGCGACGGACGGCAGCAGCCTGATCCGCGCGACGGTACGCGTGGCTTGCGTGGATATTCCGCGCATGCGTGCGGCACCGATACCAACCGACCTGATTCCAGAACTTGCCCCCTGACAACCAAGCCGACTGGCGGAGAACCTTCAAGCAATGAACGGTGGACTGAATATTTTCTCGCTGATCGCGGACTCGAGCCTGCCGGTGCAGCTGGTACTGCTGGTGCTGCTGGTGTTCTCGTTCCTGTCGTGGGTGATCATCATCCGCAAATACTCGCAGACCAAGGCCGCGGTGCAGGATGCCGAGGCGTTCGAGGAGCGCTTCTGGTCCGGCGGCGATCTGGCCCAGCTGTTCCGTGAGGTTAGCAATCGCGGTTCCGACAACGGCGGTATCGAGAACATCTTCGAATCGGGCTTCCGCGAATTCGCCCGCCAGCGCCAGCGCAAGACGCATGACGTGCGCAGTGTGATGGAGAGCTCCGAGCGTGCCATGCAGGTCGCCGGCACCCGCGAAATCGGCCGGCTCGAGCGCAACCTGGAGTTCCTCGCCAACGTCGGTTCGATCAGCCCGTACGTGGGCCTGTTCGGCACAGTGTGGGGCATCATGGGCGCGTTCCAGGGCCTGGGTGACATGAAGGACGTGACCATCGCGGTGGTCGCGCCGCATATCTCCGAAGCGTTGATCGCCACCGCGATGGGTCTGTTCGCGGCGATCCCGGCGCAGTGGGCGTACAACCGCTATGCCACCAAGGTCGAGCGTATCGCCTCGCGCTATGACGTATTCCAGGAGGAGTTCTCCTCCGTGCTGCAGCGGCAGATCCAGACCGACGACGTAGCCTGAGCGGAGCAGCAGCCATGCGAACCTCCGGGCGCCAGAAGCGCTACAAGCTGAAATCCGAAATCAACGTCGTGCCGTACATCGACGTGATGCTGGTACTGCTGATCATCTTCATGGTCACCACCCCGATGATGAAGAGCCTCGGCGTGCCAGTGAACCTGCCGCAAAGCAACGCCAAATCACTCAAGGACATGAAAGACCCTGTGGTGGTTTCGGTGGACGAATCCGGACAGATCTTCCTCAAGGTGGGCGATGGCAAGGCCGATCCGGTGAGCGTCGAGGAATTCACGACCAAGATCACCGCGTTCCAGCAAGCCGACCCCGACCTGCAAGTCGTGCTGGCCGGCGACAAGCGGGCTGTCTACGGCAAGGTCTACGTGATCCTGCCGATCCTGCAACAGGCCGGCGTGGCGAAGATCGGGCTGCTGAGCGAGCCGGGATCGGGCGGGACGAATGGACGAAAGTAGGTGGACGCCCAAGGCGGTCATCTTTGCCGCCATCCTGCATCTGGGCATCGTGGGGTTTCTGTTCCTCGCGGTGCTGCCGTGCACGAGCTATGAGAATTTCTTCAGCG
>Ga0302220_10001634_pt1 | contig 17337 bp, 14 predicted proteins | sample II_Palsa_E1_3_FD_194572 | JGI IMG/M metagenome (GOLD analysis project Ga0302220, IMG submission 194572) | Peat permafrost microbial communities from Stordalen Mire near Abisko, Sweden - II_Palsa_E1_3 | ecosystem: Environmental > Terrestrial > Soil > Palsa > Peat permafrost | place: Sweden...
ACGGGGATACGCCAGCTTCAAAACCATGCGTACCGTGCTCTTCCTCATCGCAGGCACGCTCGACTTCTCAGCACTCAATCCGCATGCCTCGTGAGCCGCATTAGCCACTGCGCTTTTAAAAGAGCCTCAAATGTACTGTGCGGAATAAACCCGACTTCGCTATCGCGCAACGCTACCACCGAGTATGGGCGAGGCTCATCTTTCAATAGGGCTCCCTCGCCAAACCAGGAACCCGCCGGCACGCCGGCGAAGGTCGTGGCCCGCCCTCCTTTCGAGACCGTATCGACTTTGACTAAGCCTTCGATCACGCCTATCCAATGATCCGCAGGGGCTCCGCGATGACAGACCAGGGCGCCGGCAGCATACGACCGTTGAAAGGCATCTTTCTGGACGCGAGCGAGTTGCTCCTGTGTCAAATTAGCCGACCAGGCGGAGCGCGATATGAAGCACTGCAACTCAACTGACAGGGGCATGGCCAGGTTAGGTTCGAAGGGTCCAGAGGTTCTAGTTTAACCATTTGCCGGCAGGTGTTGCCCAATGACCCGATCGGCTGATATCTGCTCGAAGGTCCCGTCCGGAGCAGCAGCCGACGTTCGACCGAGCACTTGATGGCGTGGGCCAACGTCCCCGGTCAAAGCCATCGTTCGCCCGCCTCAGGTGATGACCGCTTTCGGGCATAGCAATGCTGCCCCCCGATCTACTGCGCCGCTCTGTTCACGCTGCTGCCGCCAGCATCGACTGACGGCAGTTCGCTGCGGCACATCGACAAGCGTACTGCGCCCGAAGGGCTTCATCCATCGTATCGTCAGTGGCCAGCAAATATTCAATAAACAATTCTTCCCCAGCCCCGATCAACCGGAGGGTGTGGATGAAAATCCGACCGCCGTCTTCGATAGCCTCGCAGTTCGGAGCGCAGGAGTGATTCAGCCAGCGTGAGCTATTACCGCCACAACTGCCGTCAATGACGCGTCCGTCAGAAAGGCCAAACAGAAACGTGTGTCCCTCGACCCCATCACGTCGATGGCGGCGCACGGCTTCCCACCAGCTCGTTAGTTCACCCTTGTATTCGAGAACGCGCTCGCCCGCACTGAGCCTTCGCGCCGCGAACACACCCTTCCCGTGAATTGACGACCGCCTGACGATCACACGCCTCATACCGTTCCTTTGACTGGTTGCAGCGTCAAGTATAAGAGCGGCTAATTTTGGCATCCACTGCGACGTGATGTCGGAGCCATGATCAGGTTGACGGCCCGAGGCTGTCGGGTTGAAGTTGAAGAGTCGGGCGTGGGGTTCGCTCGAAATCAGGGATGGTCGTCAACCTGGATCACTAAGTAGCTGAATGGCGAATCCACCCGCAGATCGTCTAGTGGAATCCGCTGTCCATCTGGGTCTTGTTTCTGCTGCTCGCGAGTCCACCGTAGCCGGTTTGCAACTTAGAGAAGTCAGCGTAGTGACCTGCAGATAAATTGCGGGCAAAATTCATGGTAGTTATCCGTCGAGGAGAGCTCCGTGAAGCTGACCTTCCGGCCGGCGACATGACCCAAAGATGCGATTCATATTGGGGGCCCTAGATCTGTTCTTCATATCTGACCATCTACGCTGGCGGCATCAACACTGATGCACGCCGGCACAGATGGTCGCTCTGGTATCGAACATGCGTTTGTGCCGGGGGATGAACGGCATCATCGCACCCAGCCATGAGTCGCAGCCTTAACTGGCCATAGCCGCCACATTGGCCCGCGCCTTATGCAATTTTTTGTAGCTGTCGATCAGGCGGTGGTGCCTATCGAGACCCTCCAGTTTCATACTCGTTGGCGTTAAGCCATAGAAGCGGACGCTGCCGTCTACTGATCCCATTACCGCGTCCATCCGGGCCTCGCCAAACATCCGACGGAAGTTGACCGCGTAATCGTCCAGTTCCAGGTCGTCATCGAGCAGCACCTCCAGCACCACATTCAGGGCCTGGTAAAACAATCCGCGCTCGACCGTGTTGTCGTTGTATTGCAGAAAGGCTCCCACCAGTTCTTGCACCGCCTCAAATTGCTGCAAGGCGAGATGAATCAGCAGCTTCAACTCGAGAACTGTTAGCTGCCCCCAGTCCGTATTCTCGTCAAACTCGATGCCGATCGAAGTGGCAATATCGGAGTGCTCGTCCAACTCGCTGTTCTCCAACCGCTCAAGCAGTGCTGCCAGGGCGGCATCGTCCAGGCGATGCAAGTTCAAAATATCGCCGCGGAACAACAGCGCCTTGTTTGTGTTATCCCAGATCAAATCCTCTACCGGGTAAACTTCCGAATAACCGGGCACTAGAATCCGGCAGGCTACCGCGCCCAGTTGGTCATACATCGCCGTGTAAACCTCTTTGCCCATGTCTTCGAGAATTCCGAACAACGTCGCGGCTTCATCGGCATTGGAGTTTTCGCCCTGGCCGGAAAAATCCCACTCAACAAACTCGAAATTCGCTTTGGCGCTGAAAAAACGCCACGACACCACACCGCTGGAATCGATGAAGTGCTCAACAAAGTTATTCGGTTCAGTCACCGCGTTACTGACAAAGGTAGGCTGAGGTAAGTCGTTCAGGCCTTCAAAACTGCGCCCCTGTAGCAATTCCGTCAGACTCCGTTCCAGCGCCACCTCGAAGCTTGGGTGCGCGCCGAACGAGGCAAAGACACCACCCGTCCGCGGGTTCATCAACGTCACGCACATCACCGGGTAGGTCCCACCCAGCGACGCATCCTTTATCAGCACCGGAAAGCCCTGCTCTTCCAATCCTTGAATCCCGGCCAGAATGCCAGGGTATTTCGCCAGCACTTCGTGCGGCACATCGGGCAATGCGATTTCACCTTCCAGAATTTCACGCTTTACCGCCCGTTCGAAAATCTCGGACAGACATTGCACCTGCGCTTCGGCCAACGTATTACCGGCACTCATGCCATTGCTGACGAACAGGTTTTCGATCAGGTTGGACGGAAAATACACCACTTCGCCGTCCGACTGCCGCACAAATGGCAACGAACAGATGCCGCGCTGCACATTGCCGGAGTTGGTATCGTACAGATGCGAGCCATACAACTCGCCGTCGGGATTATAAATTTCCAGGCAGTACGCATCCAGAATGCCAGCCGGCAGCGCATCCTTGGGGCCAGGCTTGAACCAGCGCTCGTTCGGGTAATGTACAAACGCCGCATTGGCGATGTCTTCGCCCCAAAACGCGCCGCCATAGAAGTGGTTGCAATTCAGGCGCTCGATAAACTCTCCCAACGCCGACGCCAACGCGCTTTCTTTGGTCGCTCCCTTGCCATTGGTAAAACACATCGGCGAGTGTGCATCGCGGATATGCAGCGACCACACATTTGGAACGATATTGCGCCACGAAGCGATCTCAATCTTCATGCCCAAGGCCGCCAGAACGCCCGACATATTGGCGATGGTTTGCTCCAGCGGCAAATCTTTACCCACAATATAGGTGCTGGTATCAGAAGCCGGCCGCAACGTCAGCAACGCCTGAGCATCGGCATCCAGATTTTCGACCTCTTCAATGACAAACTCGGGTCCGGCTTGCACGACTTTTTTCACCGTACAACGGTCGATGAAGCGCAAAATACCTCGGCGGTCTGCTTCCGAGATATCCGCCGGCAACTCCACCTGAATTTTAAAAATCTGTTGGTACCGGTTTTCCGGATCAACGATATTATTCTGTGAAAGGCGGATATTTTCGGTAGGAATATTGCGATTTACGCAGTACAACTTCACAAAGTAAGCTGCACACAAAGCCGATGAGGCCAGAAAATAATCGAAGGGACCCGGCGCCGAGCCATCTCCCTTATAACGAATAGGCTGGTCGGCCACTACCGTGAAGTCATCGAACTTGGCTTCAAGACGTAGCTTATCGAGAAAGTTGACTTTAATTTCCATGGGGAAATTCCAAAAAATGGTGCTCAAAACAAAATACAAAGCCCTGCAAAAAACAGGGCTTCAATAGTCAATCAACTGCCGAATGATGTTTCCCAGCGGGAATTCTACTCCCACTCGATCGTCAATCGGAGGGTCGAATCCTGGTTGTGAGCGGCGCTTTCGCGCGATCGGGTAGCGACGCCGCGACAAGGCAGCAGCGAAGCGGTTTTTCAAGCGCGTGCTTGCATCGTGGGCTGAAGCACCGCGCAAGATCGTGATCGGCCAGCTGCGCAGCTATCCGGCGGCGAAGGCGAGATTCCCGCACCGGCTCACGTCAAGCACGTTTTCGTCAGTTAGCAACCAGGTCAACCTGCAGGATGAGAACTTCCTGACGTGGGCGCCGCTCGAGTACCCCAATTTGAAAATCAAGTTATGCTCACTCGCGTGCAACCTGGCATTCTGCATCTGAACACTCTCGCATAACGTTTCTCATGAAAAAGATTGGCTTTCTCTCCTTCGGCCACTGGACCAACTCTCCGCATTCACAGGCGCGGTCGGCGGCTGATGTCCTTCTGCAATCTATCGACCTCGCGGTTGCCGCCGAGGAGCTAGGCGCGGATGGCGCTTTCTTTCGCGTCCATCATTTCGCTCGACAGCTCGCATCCCCTTTTCCGCTTCTCGCGGCGGTGGGTGCAAAAACTAGCAGGATTGAGATCGGGACGGGTGTCATCGACATGCGTTACGAGAACCCGCTCTACATGGCGGAAGATGCTGGAGCTGCGGATCTGATCGCCGGCGGACGGCTGCAGCTAGGCATCAGCCGTGGCTCCGGCGAACAGGTTATCGAGGGATGGCGCTATTTCGGTTACGCACCTGAAGAGGGCGAAACCCATACCGACCTGGCGCGGCGTCACACAGAAGTTTTTTATGAGGTGCTTCGAGGCGAGGGTTTTGCTCCGCCGAATCCGAGACCGATGTTTCCAAATCCACCTGGCCTTTTGCGTGTCGAGCCTCATTCCGAGGGTCTTCGTGACCGCATCTGGTGGGGTTCGGGTTCCAACGCTACTGCGGTTTGGGCAGCAAAAATGGGGATGAACCTTCAAACCTCAACATTGAAGAACGACGAAACGGGGCGCCCGCTTCATATCCAGCAGGCGGAGCAAATCCGCGCCTACCGTGAGGCATGGAAGGAAGCTGGACATACGCGGCAACCACGAGTGTCAGTCAGTCGGAGTATCTTCGCGCTTGTGAACGACCAGGACCGGATGTATTTTGGTCAAAGCGCCCAGGGCGATGATACGGTCGGCTTCCTGGACGGTGACGTCCGGACGGTTTTCGGTCGGAATTATGCTGCCGAACCCGACGTTCTTGTGGCCGAGTTGGCGAAAGACGAGGCAATCGCGGCGGCTGATACGCTGCTGCTCACCGTGCCAAATCAATTGGGCGTGGAATACTGCGTTCATGTTATCGAGTCAATTCTCACGCATGTCGCGCCCTCTCTCGGTTGGCGATAGGACAACGTGAACTGCTTAGGTTGTTAGCGCCCCCTCGGTCCCGCAGGCAGCTCTTCAAGCTTTTCGACGTAAAGCTGCATCCTTCGAGTGGCGTTAAGATCAATTGCCTTCAGCGCCGCCCGGGCTGGAAACATTCTCATGACCCGAGCTAGACGAAGGCTGCGCGGCACCGCCGTAGGAATCGCCCGAGGCTTCTCTGCGAGTCCACCAGTGAGCACCTTCGACTGTCTGTTCGCTTTGGCCTCGCTGTGAAATAGGCGCGCCGACCGACGGCCGGTAAAACGGAGCAGGCCCGTAACCACTTGCGACGGCGGAAGCTGAAAGAAATGCTGACGCCGCAACGAAGGTCGCGGCGATGCGCTTGCTGTCCATAACTAGACTCCGATATATTCGCGAACGCTATTACGCCAAATGAGCTCGGCGCTATACCACGCAAAACTGAAGTCTAGGATGTGTACACCGAAAGTCTATGTCCCTAGGGGCGAAATCGCGGTTGCTGTGACAAAAAGAATCGACCGGAGCGCTCGGACATCATTTCTTCAAGATGACGCGGACTCAACGGATAGGCGACGTACCGACGTACGCATGTCAATATCACGTCCAGCGGGTAACGCAGCCGTTTGGGCGCCTCGCTCTCAGCAGCGTTCGGGGTCCTGATCATTCGTTAGTTCATTCGCCTCGGGGCCGACCACCTTGGCAGATCGGCTTACTGCGACAAAACCCTTCCGCTTGCTCCATCACGGGTCATCAGTTCGTTTTGCTCCGACAACCCTAATCGATTCGTCGACCTTATTGGCACCAGAACGCGATGGCGGGCACACGGTATGCTCGACCGGTCAAACGCCTTCCTTACACTGCCTTATGTTTGGATAAGTTTGTCAGGCGTGATGGGCAGATCACGTACACGCACGCCGATTGCGTCGAATACAGCGTTCGCTACGGCCGCTGCGACACCGGTCGCTCCGAGTTCGCCAATCCCCTTGGCACCGAGCGGCCCGGAGTTCGCGTCAAATTCGTCGACAAACGCCACATCGATGTCAGGTGGGATGTCCGCGTTCACCGGAATGGGGACGCCCGCGAGGTCTTTCGCCAGCCAGCGCCCGAGGGTCGGCTCGTAATGGCTTGCCTCCATGGCGGCCATCCCCCATCCCCAGACAATGCCACCAATCATTTGTGACCGGGACGTCATGGAATTGATGATTCGGCCCGCGCTATAGACACCCGTTGCCCGACGAAGTCGCAACAGTCCCAGTTCAGGATCAACACCGACTTCCACGAAGACAACCCCGAAAGAACGTGTGGGGAATCCTGGAGAGCCCATATCGACCGGCGCGTTGCCAGGTAAATCAAATGCTCCCTCCGATGCGAGTTCAGCCACGCCAGCTTCGCCCAGTACGTCCTGAATGGTGCGCGACTCACTGCCGTAAGCGATACGTCCGCCCTCCAGCGAAACCTGATCCGCGGGCCAACTGGCGAGCCTCGCCAGTTTGGACCGGACATCCTGTGCAGCTTTTTGCACTGCGGCACCCGTGCTTATCGTGGTGCTTGATCCGTAGGTGGGCCCGGCATACGGCAGGTTCGTGTCGCCCGATAGCGCCGTCACCTGCGCCGGGTCCAACCCGAGCACGTCGGCAACGATCTGTGGAAACACCGTAGCCGGCCCGGTGCCTATGTCGCAGAAGCTCGACTCAAGTTGAGCCGTCCCGTTCGCGCGTAGCCTCACCCTTGCGGTTGAGTGAAACCGTGCCTGCCCCTGGCCGCAGTCCGCCATCCCGCATCCGATCCGCCAGTGGCCGTCGCGTGTTCCGCCTTTCGGACGTTCGCGCCACCCGAAGCGTCTTGCACCCTCATCGTATGCCTCCCGAAGCTTTTTCGACGACCACGGTTTGCCGCTCTCGGGGTCAATCTCCGTGTAGTTAGTCAAGCGCAGATCGAGAGGATCGACGTTTAGCGATCTTGCGAGTTCATCCATGGCCGAGCCTAGTGCCCAGGACCCCGGACCATCCCAAGGTGAACGCATAAAGGTCGGCAGTACTACGTGACCACGGCGGATTTGGTGGGTAGCAGAAATGTTCTCGCAGGCGTAGAAGGACTTCGCGGGTACCGCACCAAATTCCACGTAGTCGTCGGTCGTGCCTGTCACATTCACCGCCTGATGGCTAATACCGAGAAGCCTACCCTGCGGATCCGAGCCAAGATGTACTTCATGGGTCATCTGAGGTTGGTAGCCGACCATGCCGTATTGCTGCTGGCGGGTCAGAACCATCTTGACCGGCCGACCCGCGACATGGGCAGCCATGCTGACCAGGATTTCATGAGGCCATACAAAGGCTTTGGTACCGAACCCTCCGCCCGTGTGCGGGGCAACAACGCGAACGTTAGAACTGTCGATTCCGAACGCCGCCGCCAAGGTGTTCTGCACGGCCGGAAGATGTTGCACCGCGTCGTACACGGTGAGCCTCTGCCCCTGCCAGACTGCGAGAATGGCGCAAGGCTCCATCGGATTGCCATGACGGGAGGGTTGCGTATATTCGCCGCCTGCGCGGAAAGCCGCACCCGCAATCGCCCCAGCGGCGTCACCCTTGTGGAATTCGAGTGCATTCGCTTTCGAATAATTACCCTTCTCTGGAGCAACGTCTGCGGCGGGCGCGGTGTCAGGTACGACGAATGGGTGCCTTTCATAGCGCACGCGTACGACAGCAGCGCCCGCTTCAGCTGCCTGCAGACTCTCTGCCAACACCATGGCGACCGGCTGTCCCTCGTAGACGATTTCGTCCGATTGCATGGGGATGAATCGCGTCGCAAGCGGCGGCACACTGATTTCTTCCAGCTTTCGATGCACTCGCGGCATGTCGGACGCCTTCAACACGCTGACCACTCCGACTCGTGCCAAGGCAGCGGTCGTCTCTATCGAGACGACACGTCCTGCTGGAATCGTCGCATTGACGAACACCGCATGGAGTTGGGACGGGCGGTTTCGATCGCCCGCATAGAGCGCGGCGCCAGTTACCTTGATGGGGCCGTCATGCCGGGGAATGGATTGACCCAGATTGCTCATCATGTCCTCGCTGCCGTATCGATGGTGCGCAATACAGCGTTGCGTGCGATAACAACCTTATAGCTGTTGCGCGAGAGTGGGCGCGCGTCGACAAAGCCTGCGTCGACGGCTGCATTGATACCTGCGGAGCCTAACCGCTGACCGACCAATCTGCGCTCGGTTTCGTCCAACCTCCATGGCCGCATCGCCACCGAACCCAGCGCGATCCGTGCGTTCGCAATGACGTCCCCGTCAAGTTCAAGCGCCACGGCTGTCGACACGGTCGCGTACTCGTAACTTTCGCGCTCACGGATCTTCAGGTAGGCGGACTTTGGCCACGCTCTCGGCAGTTCAACGGCAGTAATCAACTCCCCGCCCCCGAGTCGGTGATGCGCCGCCGGGTTTTCCCCCGGCAGCACGTGGAAATCACGGGCTGGAATTCGTCGGCCTCCCCCGGGACGGTCGGTTATGAATACCGCATCGAGGGCCGCAAGCGCAACCGCCGGGTCGGAGGGCTGTACAGCCACACAGTCCTTGGTCCAGCCAAAAATGGCGTGCTTCTCGTTGAAACCGTGGAGCGCAGCACAGCCCGAACCCGCAACGCGTTTATTGCACGGGGTCGGCTCATCCGCGCGGAAATAGGGGCATCGCACACGTTGTAACGGATTTCCACCTATCGTTGCCAGATTACGGATTTGCGCCGATGCAGCCTTCAATATCGCTTGCGAGAGGACTGGATAGTCACGCATGACCTGTGGGTGCTGCGCAATATCGTTCAGCTTGCTCAACGCACCGATGCTTAGCATACCCGATGGTGTCTGGCGGATCTCCGACAGGGCCTCGATCCGACCGATATCGATGATCGTCGTTGGCCTCTCGATCCCGATGCGCATCCAGTTCAATAGCTCGGTACCACCTGCGAGGAACGCTGAGCCGCTGGAACTGGCAAGTGCGAGTGCTTCACCTGTCGACGACACCCGCTCGTATTCAAACGGTTCCATGGCCGCCTCCGTGCATTTCGGCCGAAGCCGTCTCGACTGCTTCGGCGATTTGAGGATAGGCCGAACAGCGACAGAGGTTTCCGCTCATCCACTCCCGTATTTCCACATTGGAACCCGTGTGTCCCTCTTCAATGCAGCCGAGCGCAGACATGATCTGCCCCGACGTGCAGAATCCACACTGGAAGGCATCGCACTTAATGAAGGCACGCTGCACCGGATGCAATGAATCGCCAGTCGCAAGTCCCTCGACCGTCGTCACGCGCCGGCCCTCCAGGGTAGCCGCTAGAACGAAACAGGAGTTGACTCGTCTTCCGTCCAGCATAACCGTGCAGGCGCCACACTCACCGCGGTTGCAACCTTTCTTGGCGCCGGTGAGGTGCAACTGCTCCCGCAGCAGATCGAGCAACGTCACATCGGAGCGCACTTCGAAACGATGCACGACTCCATTGATCGTGACTGATATGCGAACCAGATTGTTTGCACGCGGAACGTGGGACCTGCTTTTCGCCGACGTAGGGACGGGTGCAGCCTGGACGCCATTTAGCGCCACTGACGTCGCGGCGGCGAGAGTTGATCGGAATAGACCGCGGCGAGTCATCGTAACGCCCGCCACTCCCTGATTTTCATCGCCTTCGGCCAAGTCTGCTTCTGCGTCTCGATCGTGTTTCATGGGTATTCCTCAATATCTGCATAACATTGCGAACACAAAGCGTGCTTCATGGAAGGCAACCACTCAAAAGCCCGTCGAGACACTTTCAAACCGGGGAGCCAAGTTTATTTTGCTCGCACGAGACCGAACGCTCGATAGCGTTTATGTCATTTTTTAAATGACAATTTGTCATCGATATCGGCTTCGAATTGCCTTTTGCCCATGACATCACGCTCCAGGTTTTGATTAGCCGGCCTCGCGTTGAGAGCGGGATACCGGAACGACAGGTTGTAGGCGAAAAACTGAATTGACGGTGCGGTCGGACGACTCACCTCACACGGTGTCGCACATACGCTGGAGAAGCCCACGCAGGACGGTTTCCAGCGGGACACTGCCCTTGACCGTACTTGCCGGGAATTCGAACTCGATCCACCCTTCGTTGAAGCCGTCTAACATCTGGATACGCGGCAATGGATTTCGCATTCCTTGCGACACAAACAAACCTTCCCACGTATCTCGAGCCACAGGCTCCATCCGTACTTCCTTACCCAATAGCCGGGAAAACACTTCGACGATCTCGTTCGGAGTCGTCCGACGCGGCCCCTCGAGTTCTATGATCGGGCGGCCGGTCCAGTCTTGGCGAAGCAGGCTAGCCGCAACTCGGCCTACGTCGGCCGTTGCTACCATCGGAACCGGCTTGTCTAACGGGTAAAGAAAACATGGGATGACACCCGACGCGAGCGCGGGTTCCAGGTCCAAGGCGGCGTTTTCCATGAACCATCCCGCGCGGAGGCAGGCGACTGGCATAGGCAGCAAGCCGAATGCGCGCTCTGCCATTCCTGATTGCTGCAGCAGGTTGGGCTGCGTTGCGTGGGCACCGATTGTGGAAAGGCAAACTACACGCTTGGGCATTGATACGGTCAGAGCCTCGCTCAACGCGGCGATTACGGCCTTCGACTCTGGAAACCCGGGTGCCGGGTCCAAATTCGGGGGTAGCACAATGAAGACTGCTTCCGCCCCGTCAAAGGCACGTGCCAAGGCGACTGCGTCGTTCATTTCGGCTACGACTACCTCACATCCCTGGTTTGCCCAGTCCTCTCCTTTGACAGGATTCCGAACGACTCCACGCACGTCCAAGCCTGCCGCAAGCAGAACACGTGCGACGAACCCTCCTACATGCCCGGTAATTCCAGTAATCGCAAACATCTGCCTCTCCCTGACTCGCATCGTTCGACAAGGCAATTTTGTGCGTCGGCTCATCGTTTCGCGATAACATCAGTGTCATTTGATATATGCTGCGGAGGCATTGATGACTGGCTTTGACGAACGGATTCTGAACGGGATGGGTGTTCTGTCCGCGATAGTCGATACCGGCAGTTTCGCTGCCGCGGGTGACATGCTCGACATGTCTCAGTCGGGTGTCAGCCGCTGCATAGCACGGCTTGAAGCGCGCCTCGGGGTCCGTCTTCTGGACCGCACGACACGCTCGGTCACGCTGACGGATGAGGGCCGCCGCCTTTACGAGCAGGTGATGCCACTGCTTGCGGCACTTGAAGAGGCCGCGACGTCCGCCACCGAAGGAGCGACAACCGTACGCGGTCGCCTGAGGGTGAATGTCGATCCATTTTTTTCCCGCCTGCTCCTTGCTCCGAAGCTAGGGTCATTTATCGATCAGTATCCGGAGCTCCGACTCGAATTGGTCACCAGAGACCAGCTCGGGGATATGATCGCCGACGGCTTCGACCTTGCGATCAGATTTGGTGAACCTCGATCTTCCAGTCTTGTGGCACGAAAGCTTCTCGATACGCGCATCCTGACCGTCGCAGCACCAGCCTATCTCAAGCGCAAGGGGCGCCCCGAACAACCCCTCGACCTTGAAAGCGATACTCACCAATGCATAAGGTTTCGAGATCCCGAAACAGGGCGCCCATTCGACTGGGAATTTCACCGCGGGCGCAAGAAAATTAGCATTGAGGTGGCGGGCCGACTCACTGTCAACGATGTAGGCACAATGCATAGCGTCTGCGTGGCCGGGCACGCCATTGCTCAGGTGATGGAACTCGGTGTAGAACAACTACTCGCGGATGGCAGGCTCGTAGAGCTGTTCCCCGACTGGCCTGACGATCGGTTTCCACTTTATGCATTCTATCCGTCCCGCCATCACGTTCCGGCAAAGGTGCGCATGTTTCTCGATTTCATTACGTCGCTCAGTGCAGCACCAGACAAGATGCTCGATCGGCGATCCAAGGCTAGCCTTCCCTAACGGCCAGATCGCTCACGCCCTCTGCATCCGCTCAATCAACGCCAGCACTTCGGGCCGGCTCTCTCCCTTCGCATGGACAAAGTAATACCTGAGCGGCGAAGCGACCTCGTGGCGGCTCACACGTACGAGCCCGCTGCCCCGGAGGTACGCGTTCGCGAACGGTGTACGCGCCAGCGCCACGCCCAGTCCGGCCTCGGCGGCGGCTAGCACGAGGGTGTAATCCTCGAAACGGCGATCCTGGGTACGCGGCTTGAGCGGGATGCCCTGCGCGTCGAACCACGCGCGCCATCCGGTCACATCGGAGTCGTGCAGCAGCGGTACGTCGAGCAGCGCAGCGTCGCCACGCCGGCGGCTCTGTTTCGCCAACCGCGCAGCGAGCGCGGGATGCGCGACCGGATACAGCGTCTCCGGCAGGAACGGTTTGACCTCGAGTTGACGCCAGTTGCCTCGCCCATAGCGAATCGCCAGATCTGCCTGCTCGCCCGCGACATCCACGTTGCGATGATCGATATCGAGCTCGATGCGCAGCGCCGGTGCTTCGCTCTCCAAAGCGGCCTGGCGTTCGAAGAACCACAGCTTGGCGAACGAGGGCACCATACTCAGCTTGACCAAGCGTGGACTGCGCGGCGAGCGCCACTGATCTGCCGCACTGTCGATGATGCCGAACGCCTGCTCGATCCGGCCGACGAAGCGTTGCCCGTCCGGCGTCAGCCGTACGCCTCGCGCATGACGTTCGAACAACGTCATGCCGAGCCAGTTCTCCACCGCCGCAACCCGGCGGCTAATGGCGCCGTGCGTGAGGCCGGCGACCTCGGCCGCCGCCAGAAACGAGCCCTGACGCGCGACGGTGCAAACCGTTTCGAGGCTGACAAGCGGTGGCCGCGCAACTGGCGCAGGCGACGGGGCAGGCAATGACGCGGAACCGGACGAAGCCCGGGCATCTGGGTTCCCGCGTATCGGTGCGCCGGCCGGCCGGCGAGAGGAGGTGTGAGCCATAGTCACATCAGGACGTTGATCTGTGCGCTAGCTTATCAGTTCGCGACGCGGCATGATCCCGGCATGAGCACACAATCTGCGACCTCCAAGCCCAGTGCCTCGCGCGATGCACGGCAGCCGCTCATAGCGGCAGGCGCGGTCGTCTTCACGATCCTCTCGTGGGCGGCCGCTTTCCCATTCATCCGCATTGGCTTGCAAGGCTTGTCGCCGTTGCAACTGGCCGCCGCGCGTTTCGCCACCGCAGCAATACTGGTAATCGCCTGGCTTGCGTGGAAGCGGCCGCGTCTGCCGGCATGGCGCGATGCTTTGCGCTTCATCCTGTGCGGCTTTCTCGGCATCGCGCTTTATAACGCGCTGCTCAATACCGGTGAAAAAACCGTGGCAGCGGGCGCGGCCAGTTTTATCGTCAATACCTTGCCGATTTTCACGGCGGTGCTGGCAATCGTATTTCTCGGCGAGCGCTTCAATCGTTGGGGATGGCTCGGTTCACTGTTTAGTCTTGCCGGCATTGCGGTGATTGCGCGCGGTCAGCCGGGCGGCTTAATGCTCGGCGCGGGTAGCACGCTGATTCTCGGCGCGGCGCTGTGTTCGGCGAGCTACTTCGTGTTGCAGCGGCGAATGATTCCCGTGTATGGAGCGCTGACCTGTACCGCGTACACGCTGCTGGCAGGCGCGCTTCTGCTCACGCCCTGGTTGCCCGGCGCGCTGGGATCTCTTGCCGGCGCGCCGCGCGGCACGCTGCCGGCCGTGTTGGTGCTCGGCGTGTTCCCCGCCGCCCTCGGGTATGCGACGTGGACCTTCGCGCTCGGCTATTTCGGCGCGGCCCGCGCGGCGAATTTTCTCTATCTGACTCCCATTGTGGCGACCGCATTGTCCGCATGGCTCACGGGCGAGCGACCCGGCATCGCCACGTTGTGCGGCGGCCTGATGGCGATTGCCGGTGTGGCGTGCGTGGCGTTGCGTGGGCGCCAGTAAGCTCGACTAGCGGCCGTTGTCGAAGGACCTAATTGATTAAATACGGTCCGGCTCCGTAATGGGCAGGGTGAACTGAAAAGTTGCGCCCCGCCCAGCGACGCCGGCGACCCACAATTGCCCGCCATGCGACTCGACGATTGAACGGCTGATGCGAAGCCCCATGCCGGTACCGTTGGGCTTAGTCGTAAAAAACGGATCGAAAATCTGCTCTGCGAACTGCGGCGGAACCCCTATGCCCGTATCGCTGACTGAAACAAGAATCTGCTCGTTTTCAGCCCGCTGCGACTTGATGACCATCTCCCGGATCCCATCAACGTCCTTCATCGCTTCGATGCTGTTGACGATCAGATTCATCGCGACCTGCTGCAATTGCACACGATCTCCGACGATCTGGGGAAGGTCGGCTGCTAGTTCCGTGCGGACCGATATGTTGTATCGCACCGCCTCGCCGCGCAGGAGGCCAACGGTTTCCCGAATAATCTCACTGACAACAAAGACCTCCCGATTCAGGGCGCCCTTCTCGAATTGCGTGCGGATCCTGCCGATAATCTGGGCAGCACGTTGACCGTCTTTCACAATATTAGTGACAGCCGCGCGCGCTTCATGGAGATTCGGCTCATCGCGATCAAGCCACCGCAAGCAGGCGTTTGCGTAGGCGATAGCACCCGTAATCGGTTGATTGATTTCATGAGCGAGAGAAGCCGTGAGCTCTCCCATGGTCGTCACCCGGTTGATGCGTGCGAGATCGGTCAGTGCCAGGCGCAAAGCCTCTTCCGCCCGCGTGCGTTCTGTGATGTCGCGAATGGCTCCAACAAATTCAAGGTTGCCGATATTCATCGCCCGGCCAGAGGCGTGGACGTACTTGACTCTTCCGTCCGGCATAACGAAGCGATGTTCACTGTCGAAATCCTTCTTCTCTGTAGCCGCCGCGTCAAGCGCCCGCCGGACAGCATCCCGGTCGTCGGGATGGATTCGTTGCAATGCGAGGTCCATGGAGGCCTCGACACCTCGATCATATTCAAGGATGTTGTAGCCTTCCTCCGACCAGTAATGCTCTCCGCTTGCAATATTCCAGCCGAAGCTGCCGGTGTGACTGATCCTTTGCCCTTGCGCCAGGAAAGCTTCGCTGCGTTGCAAGTCGGCATAGAGGCCAGCATTCTCCAGCGAAATAGCGGCTTGTGAAGCCAGCAACCGCAGTACGGCAACCCGGTCCGACGTGAAGACGCCCGGCGCCAGGTCGTTCTCCAGATAAAGTGCGCCGACCAGCTTCGCCTGATTGACGATGGGCAGGCACAGTACGGACCGTGAGCGTTTGCGCTGCACATATTCGTCCATCGAGTACACCATATCAACCGAGGCATCGTCGAGGAGTACGCGCTCCCGGGTCCGGATGACATAATGCAGCGCGGATTGCGGGAGGTCAGACGCCGTGATGGCTGCCTGCCGAACCGTAACTTCGATCCTGCCCGGTCCACTGATAGCCTCCGCTTCAATCCTCGGCTCGCCGCCCTGCGCGCCACCCCGAAGGAGGATGAGCAGACCCCGCCCGGCCCCGGCATTCTCTACCGCGAGTCGCACCAGCCTCTCGATCAGACTGGGTAGGACGATCTCACTCGACAGTGCCTGGGATACCTTGATAACTGTAGCCAGATCCAGAAGCCCGGTCGGCGCCTCAATCGTGCTCGTCAAGCCCGCAACCGTTGGTTCGTCATTAATGTGCGGATAGTGCTGGTCAAGCTGCCTCACCTTACCGTCCGCTCCCCAATTGAGGTAGCAGTAGCGGGCATCGCGCAGGTACGTACGGGCGGTCTTGTCGAATCCCCTTGCTGCGTAGAAACGCGCCGCGACTTCATTCGCAATCGCTTCATTATGCATAAAGCCGTTCGCCCCCGCTGAGCGAATGGCCATTTCATACGATTGCTCGGCGTCAAGGAAACGCCCTTCGATCCGTGCGATTTCCGCGCCCACCAGTGTGGCGCGGTTTTCGAAATTCTCCGGGCAATGCTCCGCCCATATGGCGAGTTGCCTGTGGAGATCGACCAGAACCTCGAAGTGCTCCTGTCGCGTGTCCCCGGTTGCCGAATCAAAAACCGCAGCCCGGACAAGCGCGCTGTAAAAGTAGTGCTCCGCTATTTCAAAGTAGGAGTGCGTGGACCAGAGCAGGCGTTTGGCATTCAGCGACGCCCGGATCGCGGAAGCGTAATCTCCCGCAAAGAAGCGCGCCTGTAACTTGCGGACCCAATAAAAACACTCGCGCGTCGCCAGAGTCGCGTTACCTGAAAAACTACCCTCGAACTGAAGCTCGTCAAAGTGACCGTCATCGAGCGAACCGAACGTCATGGTCAGGCCGCGAAGTGTCCGGATAAACGCGAGCTGCGTTGCGATCTGGTCAATGAGCCGGCCGAACCGCACTTTTTCTGCGAACGCGAGGCCCGTCTCAGCTTCACGCTGCACCTCAGCCAGGGGATCTCCCGTCGCAAGAAGATTGGTATTCAAGTGGTGGCAGCTAAATGCGGCAAAGCTAAGGTCGCCGGTTCTGTTCGCAGCGTCGAAGGCGCGCCGCACGAGATCCCGTCCTGTCTTGACGTGTCGCCTCCATGGTATGACACAGTTCCCAAAACGCATGTAGACGCGAGCCTGATAGCGCTGCAAACCATGCTTCTCCACGACATCGTAGCCTAGCTTGCCAAACTGGAATCCGGCCTCATAGTTGCCGAAATGAGGCCCAACGACCATGCCCAGCGATACGTACGCGAAGCACGACGCCTCACTGTTGCCATGCTCAAGGCTGAGGTTGACTATCCGGCAAAGCACGAGAGCAAGAAGGTTCTCATCGGTGAACTGCGCAGTGAGCACTGCCTCATTGAAAACATCCAGAACATCGAGCACATCCGGATCGGTGATCAAGGGCAATTCAACGAGTTCCCCGATTTGCCGGCTTCCCATCAAAGACCAGATTTGCTCGTATTCTTGCGCTACTTCGTCATCCGTAGGATGCGGTGACCAAT
>Ga0302220_10001635_pt1 | contig 17332 bp, 18 predicted proteins | sample II_Palsa_E1_3_FD_194572 | JGI IMG/M metagenome (GOLD analysis project Ga0302220, IMG submission 194572) | Peat permafrost microbial communities from Stordalen Mire near Abisko, Sweden - II_Palsa_E1_3 | ecosystem: Environmental > Terrestrial > Soil > Palsa > Peat permafrost | place: Sweden...
AAAGCCCACGGCATGTCCGTGGGCTTTTTTTATTGTGCGCCCAGCATGGGCGCAATCTTGGAGGTGGAAGTCCTCCCGTGAGTTGGCCACAGCGAACGAAGCGAAGCGCAACTGCATGAGGGTGACCGAGTGTGGGGAGGAAGCGTGGAGCGAAACCGCGAGCCGATGGACAAGAACCGGATAGAAGGCGGTGCCGATCAGGGCGAGCGGGCAATAAACCGCAAAGCTCTCGTGGCCAAGGATCAGGTACCGTAGATCCGGCGGTTGTGCGGTGAAGGATTGCGTTCTTACCTGGGGAGATCTCGCCTCGTGCCTGAAAGGGCGACGGCGTTGAGCCGGAGCGAGAAGTCAGCAGAGGCCGTATTAGTCACAGGATAAGCCGGTGAGGCCGAGACTAGTGATGAAGGGCCGAACGAGAAGGAGTGTTCAGCGTCATGTCGATGCGGCAGGCAATGCGTCAGATGCCCGTGCAAACGGGGCAAGCGGGAGTAGCGCGCGGTGAAGCTGCGCGTGTACCCGCGAGTGACGAAGCCTGCTGCCCGCGGCAGGAAACCGGGAACACAGGGTCGGCGCTGCTGGAAGCGGCGTTGACGAGAGAGAACCTGAAGCAGGCGTTCAAGCGGGTACGGTCCAACAAAGGAGCCGCTGGCGTGGACGGTCTGGACATAGATCAGACCGCTCGCCATTTGGCGACAGCGTGGCCCGCGATTCGCGAGCAATTGCGAAAGGGGACGTACCGGCCCAGTCCGGTACGGCGAGTAACGATCCCGAAACCGGACGGAGGCGAGCGCGAGCTGGGCATCCCGACGGTGACGGATCGGCTGATCCAGCAAGCCTTGCTGCAGGTGTTGCAGCCGATTCTGGACCCCACCTTTAGCGAGCATAGCTACGGCTTTCGACCCGGGCGGCGTGCGCACGACGCGGTTTTAGCCGCGCAGTCGTACGTTCAATCTGGGCGGCGGGTCGTGGTGGACGTGGACCTGGAGAAGTTCTTCGACCGGGTCAATCACGACATACTGATTGATCGCTTACAGAAACGCATTGGTGACGCCGGAGTAATCCGGCTGATCCGGGCGTATTTGAACAGCGGCATCATGGATGACGGGGTGATCCAGCAAAGGCATCAGGGCACGCCGCAAGGCGGGCCGCTATCGCCGTTGCTGGCGAACGTACTGCTCGATGAGGTGGATCGGGAATTGGAACGACGGGGTCATTGCTTCGCGCGCTACGCCGACGATGCGAACGTGTACGTTCGCAGTCGCCGCGCGGGTGAACGGGTAATGGCGCTGCTGCGACGCTTGTATGGTCGGCTGGGCTTGAAGGTCAACGAGACCAAGAGCGCGGTAGCGAGCGTGTTCGGTCGCAAGTTTCTGGGTTACAGCTTGTGGGTAGCCCCGGGTGGGGTGGTAAAGCGCAAGGTGGCGGCGAAACCGCTGTTGGCGTTCAAGCACCGCATTCGTGAACTGACTCGTCGCTCTGGCGGGCGCAGCATGAACGAGGTGGTGGAACGGTTGCGGCCTTACGTGTTGGGCTGGAAGGCCTACTTCCGGTTGGCGCAAACGCCACGTGTCTGGTTGACGCTGGACGAATGGCTGCGTCACCGGTTGCGGGCTATCCAGCTTAAACACTGGCGCCGCGGTCCGACCATCTACCGGGAACTGCAGGTGTTGGGAGCGTCGGCGGAAATTGCGCGACAGGTGGCGGCGAATAACCGTTGCTGGTGGCGCAACAGTGACCGGGCTCTCAAACGCGTGTTGACCATTGCCTACTTCGACCGGCTCGGCGTGCCTCGACTCTCATAACCTCAACTTCTCGAACCGCCCGGTGCGGACCCGCATGCCGGGTGGTGTGGCAGGGGTACGGCCTTATGGCCGTCCCCTATGCCGATCATCCAGAAAATGAACGATACTGTATGGTATGATTTCTACATGCTATTCGGGGTGCCGCCCCGAAACGGGTGTCCGAAACGGGTGTCCGAAGCGTGCATCCGAAACATATACCGGAAACGCGTGATTCGTCAGCGCTACCGCCTTACAGAGGGAGATCAGTGTGATGGAACGACAGACCTCGATAGGCAAGCGCCATCGGCTCTTGACCATAGCCACGGATCAATTTCTCGCTCGCGGTTACGCAGCTGTCAGCGTTGACGAGCTCGTCAAGAGCGCGGGGCAGTCGAAGACAAATGTGTATTCCTGGTTCGGCGGCAAGGAAGCGCTGTTCCTGGCCAGCGTTCATAAATTGCTCGACAACATGCTGATTCCGCTAGCCGGGAATGATCTGGCAAAACTGCCGCTAGAGGAGGGTTTGCGGCGGCTGTCAGAAACGGTGCTGGCGATTGTCCTGAGCAAGGAGGCGCTCGCACTGCATCGTCTTGTCGTCGCCGAAGCGCCCGCGTTCCCGGAAATCGCGCGGGCATGGGTCGCCGCCGGACCTGAGCGGACCTACGGCTATTGCGCGGATTTTATCGCTGCGCACCAAGCGGCGGGTCGTCTGCGTCCGTGCGATCCGAAGCGAGCCGCCATGTTCCTCCATGACATGCTGACGGGCGATCTCGAACACCGGATGCTGATCGCGCAGTGCACCCGGCCTAATAAAAAAGCGCGCAATGAACTGATAGACGCTGTGCTCGACGTGTTCATGCGGGCGTATGCGATCTAGCGCCGATCGCAAATCAGACTTCTGTCTCGCACAGGGCGTCTGTTCAACCTACCAAACAACGTAACAACGAGTTAACGCATATGACTATTGAAACAATCAGAATCGAAGGAATTGCTCAACCTGTTTCGCGCATCGGCCTGGGTACCTGGGCGATCGGTGGCTGGATGTGGGGTGGCACCGACGAAGCGGAAGCTATCGCCACGATACGCGACGCGGTAGCACGCGGCATCAATTTAATCGATACCGCTCCGGTCTACGGCTTCGGCCGCTCTGAGGAAATCGTCGGCCGTGCGCTCGAAGGGATCCGCGACAAGGCCGTGATCGCCACGAAGGTGGCGCTGGAGTGGTCGGACGACAAGGTGTTTCGCAATTCGACGCCGGCGCGCATCCGCAAGGAAATCGAAGACTCGTTGCGGCGTCTGAAAACCGACTATATCGACCTGTATCAGGTGCATTGGCCCGATCCGCTGGTTCCCATCGACGAGACCGCGCGCGAGCTGGAGAAATTGCGCAAGGAGGGCAAGGTATTGGCGATCGGCGTGAGCAACTATGCGCCCGAGCAGATGGATGCGTTCAAGGCAGGCGCCAAGCTCGCTACGGTGCAGCCGCCGTACAACCTGTTCGAACGGGGGATCGAGGCCGATATATTGCCGTATGCACGCAGCCATGAACTTGTCGTCCTGGCTTACGGAGCGCTATGCCGAGGGCTGTTATCCGGCAAGATGAACGCGGCGAAGACCTTCAACGGGGACGATCTGCGCAACGCCGATCCGAAATTCCGTGCCCCGCGCTTCGAGCAGTACCTCAAGGCTGTAGAGGCATTGGACCGGTTTGCGCGGCAGCATCATGGCAAGACCGTACTGGCATTGGCGATCCGCTGGATCCTGGATAAAGGCCCGACGATCGCACTGTGGGGAGCGCGTCGCCCCGACCAGTTGGAGGGCGTCAATGCCGCGTTCGGATGGACGTTGTCTAAACTCGATCTCGCGGAGATCGACCTATTGCTGGCCGAGAATATCAAGGACCCGGTCGGACCGGAGTTCATGGCGCCGCCCGCTCGCAAAGCTTGATGTCTCGATCTAACCCGCCGGCCCCGTTGCTTGTCTGATATGCCTGAACAAAACCGTCGTGCGACCGTAATCGCGCTGATCGTCGCCAGCGCCTACTTTATGGAGAATCTCGATGCGACGGTAATCGCGACCGCGTTGCCGCACATGGCGCAGACGTTTGGCGTGACGGCGGTGAGCTTGAGCATCGGCATGACCGCCTATTTGTTGGCGCTGGCCGTGTTTATTCCCATCAGCGGCTGGGTAGCCGATCGCTTCGGGTCACGTACCGTGTTCGGCGCCGCTATTGTTGTCTTCACGGTAGCGTCCTTGCTGTGCGGTTTGAGCAATGGCTTGTGGGAATTTACCGTTGCCCGGGTGTTGCAGGGGATGGGCGGCGCCATGATGGTGCCGGTCGGACGCCTGGTCGTGTTGCGCAGCACCGAGAAGCGCAACCTCATGCGCTCGATCGCCTACATCACGTGGCCCGGTCTGGCGGCGCCGGTCATTGGACCTGCTGTGGGCGGGTTCATCACGACCTACTTCAATTGGCGCTGGATTTTTCTGCTCAATGTGCCCATCGGTATCGCCGGCATCGCGTTGACGGCAATTTTCATCGGTAACCACCGCGAACCCGGTCGCAGGCCGTTCGATGCTATCGGTTTCGTGCTCAGTGGCATCGCGCTGACCTGCCTGATGTACGGTATGGAGCTGCTAGGGCAGCGCGACGCGGATGGGCGGATCACAGCGGCGATCTTGTTGGGCGGCGCTGTGGTCGGTGCTGCGGCGGTAGTTTATTTACTGCGCGCCACACACCCATTGATCAATTTGTCGTCGCTTCGAATCCCGACATTTCGCGCCACGCTGGGCGGTGGCTCGCTCTATGTTGTGTCCGTCAGCGTGTCACCGTTTGTCCTGCCACTGTTTTTTCAAATCGGCTTCGGGCTCAATGCCTTTGCGGCGGGCCTTTTGGTGCTGGCCTATGCAGCGGGCAACCTGGGGATGAAGACGATCACAACGCCTATCCTGCGTAATTTCGGCTTTCGAAATGTGATGATTTTCAATGGCTTGCTGACCGCCGTTACGATCGCCGCGTGCGCGTGGCTTGGCACCCAAACACCGCGCGCCCTGATCGTGCTTGTGCTGTTTATCGGCGGTCTGTGCCGCTCGATGCAATTCACCAGCATCAATACGCTCGCGTTTGCCGACATCCCTACGCCGATGATGAGCAGCGCCAGCACGTTCTTCAGTATGGTTCAGCAGATGACGATAGGTCTTGGCATTGCATTCGGAGCGATGGCATTGCATTTCGCCGCCTGGTTGCACGGGAATCGGGGGCAACTGGAGCTTGCCGATTTTCGCATCGCGTTTCTCGTGGTTGCCTCGCTCGTGCTGTTGGCCGTCGTATCGTTCCTGGGCCTAGGTAGCGACGCCGGCGCCGAAGTGAGCGGGCATCGTCCGGCGAACGCGCAGTAGAGGCCGCCCATCGACGGCTGGCCGAGGCGGGCTAGCGCCGCCGATCGCTCGTTGCGAAAGTCCCACGCACCGCGTTGCCATCGTCAACCCTGAAGATAGCCACGGCCTCACGCAACGCCTGGGCCTGCTCGATTACAGGAGCAATCCGGAGTTCGATCCCCTGGTTTTATATCGGCAGAAGCCAGGTAAGTTAAGACATGGGTAAAACTTACCTGCCTAGGCGCCCAGGATGCTCGCGTATCGCATGGCGAAAAAAAGCCCTCGTCCTGTAACGGAGGAGGGCCTGCGCCAACCGGCGGTGTTCCAGACTAAGCGTGACCGTGCGCCGGGTTGCGGCAGGTTGCGGAGTCATGATTCGAATCGTTCCACGCGGATCCGAGAATAATGCTGCAGAAATTCAGGCGTTTGTAGTTGGGATCTTTCAATGCCAGTACGTCGGCATTGACCGTGCCAAAGGTCGATTCCGGCTTGCGGATCATGCCTTTTGAAAACGCATCGATGATGCTTTCCTTGAAGTTTTCAACCCGCGGGTGCGCTGCGACGACCACCTTGCGCTGCGTTGCTGTGAATTCGTCATAGGCGAGACCGAGCACATCCATTTCAACGCCCGCAGTCACCAGCGCGACCACCGGCTTCTTGTGCTCCGGAATGCCAGGGGTCGTATGCAGCGAGATGGCGTCCCACACCAGCTCCACGTCGGTCTCGGCGATGCCATATTGACGCAGGAAGTCGCGCGCCGCGTTCGCGCTATCGACTTCGAAGCGATGCTGCGCGCTGCTATATTTTTCGGTGAGTCCCAGGTCATGGAACATGGCGCCGATATAAAGCAGTTCCGGATCGTATTTCAGTTGTTTGCGCTCGCCTGCCAGTGCACCAAACAGGAAAACCCGGTTCGAATGATGGAACAGCAGGTCCGACTCGGTGTCGCGCACCAATTGTGCGGCGTCGCGCGCCATCTTGCTGTCGGGGATTTTGATACCGGCGATCGTGGTGCTCATTTCTTTCTCCAGAAGGGCGTTTCGCCGCTCGCTCGATGCGGGAGTCCGACGAAAACTGTTGAGGCGGCGTGATTGCTGAAAGTGCTTGTCGGAAGTGTTTGCTGCCTGCTTCCGATGAATACAGTCTGAGCGCAAACCCGTAGCGCATCAACTCGCCGGACACTTCGCTCTCTGCCAACCGCACGACGTCTTCTGCCATCGGCACCTGATTTCGACCTGCATGCCGGGATGGGTGCCGCACGCGTCGACGCGACCCGCATTTTGATGCTTGACCTTCCGGATATAAGAGGTTGGCGATCGATATGTGGTCTGGAGGTGATGAAACGTTTTGGCCTGTAAAACGACTAAGTTAACGACCTCTCAAGAATCGAAATGAAGGCGCAGAGGAAGATTATCGTCAAGGCTCTGAACGAGGAGTGATATGAACGGCAGTCAACTTACGATTTACGCAAATCAATCGCATCGCATCGGGCACTTGAGCGTCGTAGATTGGCTGCTCGATCAAGCAAAGCAAAGCGAGGTCACAGGAGCGACGGTGATCGAGGCGACCGCCGGCATCGGTTCGCACGGAAAATACCACGCTGCCCGCTTCTTCGAGCTTGCCGATCAACCGGTGGGCGTTACGGTTGTCGCAGACGATGCGCTCATCGATCGGCTCTTTGCGCGGTTACGCGAATCGGGGGAGTGCCTTTTCTACACACGCGTGCCCATCGAATATGGCGAGTTGGGCGACGAGCAGGTGGCGAAAGGATCCAGGTAGGCCAGGCTCACCAGGAAGGGGAGGCTGAAATGAACGGGTATCAAGTGACGTTCTACACGGAGCAAAATCGGCGGCATGGGCACCAGACAGTCTGCGAGTGGCTGCTGTCTCAGGTTCGCGCGTTGGGCATCGGTGGCGCAACGGTGATTAGCGCTGCCGAGGGCGTGGGGCACGCGGGCGCGCACCATGCCGCCCACTTCATTGCCCTGGCGGACCAGCCGATTCAAATCATCATGGCGGTGACAGAAACGGAGGCGCAGCAATTACTTCAGGTCGTCGCCGCCGAGAAGGTGCATGTCTTTTATACGAAATGTCCCGTCGAATTCGGCTTGCTAGGCAACGGCGACGCAGCGCCTCATCCGAAACGATTCGATTGGCATCACCCGTTATCGAGGCGTAGGCCGGCTTGACGCGATGCTTGCGGTTTTTCGTTTCCGATAATAAGCGCGATCATTGCACCAGTAACGAAGACGCCTCGGGATCCAGGTCCGACATCACGCAATTACGACCGGCCAGTTTTGCGCGGTACAGAAGCTTGTCGGCGCGCAACAAAAGTGTCTCCATGGTTGCGGATTTGTCTCGGATGGCAACGGCGATGCCGATACTCACCGTCATCGAGAAGCCCGTGTTTCCGATCGGGATCGTCATCGATTCGATGCGCTGACGCATTCGATTTGCCGCGTCGATGGCGGTTTGCGGATCGTCAACGACCGATAACACGGCAAATTCTTCACCGCCGATGCGCGCGACGATATCGGGCGCGCTCCAGATATCGGCGCACACGCGGGCAATCATTTGAAGCGCGCGATCGCCGGCGGCGTGTCCGTAGGTATCGTTGATCTGCTTGAATCGATCGATGTCGAAAATAGCCAGTACAGGCGTTTGTTCGTTACCTGTCACTTGCTCTAGCAATGCGCAGGCTTTCCTTTCGAACGCGCCTCGATTAAGCAGGCGCGTCAGGAAATCCGTGTCCACCGTGCGCTCCAATTCCCGGATCAACTCGTCGCGCTCGTGCTGCAGTCGCGTTCTTGCGATGCTGTTTTCCTTGAGGATCTCGATTGCGCTGAACAGGCGCCGAATCTCCGGTTGAGAGCCGCGCTGCGGGACTGGCGTCGCCAGTTCTCCGTCGGCAATCGCCTTGATGATATCCGTCGCGTCAATGAGCGGCCGCACAAAACGTCGGCGGAAGATCTCTGCGGCGATGAAAATCACGAGCAGGATCAATACTGTGGTGACGGCGGTTTCCACAAATAACGATAAGGCCTGGTCGCGATGTCCGGTCACTTCCTGATCGGCGACGCCCAACACTTGCTCGCGAAAGAGCGAGATCGGGGACATCATCGGAACGTAAGCGGTGGCCAGTTGCGCTGGTGAGAGATTTGCGCCTCCAGGCCGCGTCGCCGCTCGGCGAACGTCTTGAATGTATTGCCGGCCCTTTCCAAAATAGTCGGTGTCCAGATTGTGGAAGGCTTGGGTATTGAGCGAGGTGTTGTTCTCCACTCTCGCGAAGATCAATGGGCGCAATTCATCGATACGACCGCCCGTGCGCTCGAGGCTGAAGATTTCCTCTTCGTTCATGGGGCGATTGGCGCTCAAAGCCGCTGTAAATTCGGAGCCGAGCTGACCCGCTTGCTCGCGCAAGTCCGCGGTTAGCTGTGCCACCAGCAGGCAATTGAGCGAGGTGGGATCGCCTTCCACCACGGTCGCAGCACTCGCATTGACGACGGGCGCGAAGGTCGGAATAACGTCGATCATCTGATTCACCGCGCCCGAGATCGAATGGCGATCTCGCTGCGGCTTGGGCATCGCCAACAAGCGATCGACATCGTTGCGGGCAACGGTTAATTGAGCGCGAAGTTTTTCGATGGTACGTGCCGCGCTGGAACAATCGGCACAATCAGGGGCCTTCAACATGGCGAGCAGAGCTTCGATGCTGCGGTCGCTGTCGCGGCGAGCTTGCGATAAGCGTGCGGCCCAAGCGATAGCTGTCTGCGGGTCTGCGCCCAGCGAACTATTGGTCGGGCCACGCTCCGCAGACACTTTTTCCATCGCGGACAAGCCAATGCGGAACCGCTGAAACGACTTGACCGCGGCCTCGGCAGAGGCGTACGCGTGCCATTCTTGCTGCAGCTTGCCGGCCGCAAGGAACGCCATCGGCAAAAGAAAGCAGAGCGCGATCAGATTGAGCCGTTGACCGAACGACATGGGGCGATATGGCGTCTTACGCATTAGAGTTCGGATTTGAGCCACGGCGCCACGCGTCTGCCTGAGCAATGGCCGGTTACAGCACCTTTCACGTCGTTGGCCGGGGTAAATGAGTTACTAGAGCCGCACTGTACGCGAAACCGTCGGGTAAGGGGCATCGACTAAATGGGAAAAATGTGTTTTTGCGTCGTGAATATTGACGATTTGCATAGTCACTCCTAGTGGACTTAGTCCATGTTAGTCCTTTGAGGGGGGCGTCAATGTCTGGATACCGCCTGATGACGATGCCGATCGCACGGAAAATCGTCGGTTTGGCAATGTGGTAGCGTTAGCGAATGAACATCCTGAAGATAAAAATGCTCGGCGGACTTCTAATGCTGCTACTTGTCATGGCAGCGCTGCTGTTTATTCCTGCGTGGACGCTGGACTACTGGCAGGCATGGACGTTCCTGGTCGTATATTTCGCGTCGTGTCTGGCGATTTCTCTCTACCTGATGAACGCGGATCCGAAGCTTCTGGAGCGACGGATGAGCGGAGGTCCGTTTGCCGAGAAGGAAGCCGCTCAAAAAATCATCATGGTTTGCGCGTCGCTGGGGTTTATTGGTCTTATTGCGGTTCCGGCGTTGGATCATCGCTTTGGGTGGTCTCGCGTGCCGCTTTACGCGGTGTTGGCGGGGCACGTGTTGATGCTGCTTGGTTGGCTTGCGATCTTTTTCGTGTTTAGAGCCAATACGTTTGCCTCGGCCACCATAGAACTGGCCTCGGATCACAAAGTGATATCCACTGGCCCGTATGCGCTGATACGGCATCCGATGTATGCCGGGGGGCTGGTCATGTTGGTTGGGATGCCGATTGCGCTCGGTTCTTGGTGGGGTGTGCTTGTCATGGTTGTCATCACGCCTGCGGTGATATGGCGGCTCATGGACGAGGAAAAATTCCTGGCGACGAATCTGCCAGGTTATGTGGAGTACCAGAGGAAAGTGCGGTATCGCCTGATACCGCGGGTTTTGTAGTAGGTCGCTAGTCCGAACGTTTCCGTAGACCCTTCAGTTGGGTCACTTCTCTCCGCGTTGATCGCACGGGGTCGCTCCGTGCTTGCTCAACCTTGTGCATCGTGAGTCGCACGGCCGGCCATCAAGCGTAAGCGGGTACCGACGCGTGCGCATCCTTCGTAGCGAAGGTGGAAAATACCACGCTTTGATATGGGTTGATATAGGATAAATCTCGAAAATTATATCCTCGAAAAAATACATCGTTTTACTAAATAAATGATTCACCGATAGTAAAAATACGTTTAATCTTCCACCCCGAGAATGACATCTTTGCTTCTACGCACGTCGTGGAAATTAGATTGCGCTCGCGGTTTTTTTGACTGCACCGATAACGAGACGCGCGATGGCGAGGCCGCGTGAGAAGGCTGGATCGACCGATGCTGGCGTCGCCACCCAACTAAGCCGATGAATATGAGAAGACTGACTTTCTGGTTGTCGCTACTACCTTTGATGTTGCTTGCTGCAGGGTGCGACGTGTTTTCGTCCGAGCCGACCTATGACGGGCTAAGCATCGAAGGGTTCAATTACACGCCGTATAACTTGAGTCGATTCGTTGTCTACGACAAGTATGGCAACACGGCGGGCGGCGGCGGTGGTGATCTGATGCCTGGATCAGGGCAAGGCAGTCTGAGTTGTTGCTACAGGTTGAAGGGTACGGATTTCACCGTGAAATGGGATGTTTACGACATAGACGAGTCTCTTAAAAACGTCTATCCAGCCACCCAAATGATTCATAAGGTTACGCAGGTTCATTTTCCACCGACAAAGGTACGAGGCGGTGCCGGTGCGCGTAACCTTGGCTTGCATTTCTACCCAGACGATCATATCGAGTTTGAGTTTCGTCACGATTTGAGCGGCACGCGGATCTTCTATTTGGACGTATGGGATTGGCTACGTAAGACCCACAACCCACTTCTCAACCCAGACAATGAGCATGACAGCGTGGTGTTTCGAAAGACCACACGCCTCGCGGCCGGTGGCTGGATCAAGTATCGCTTGGCGGATACACGAGATCTGCAGCAATACGTGTATTTCACACTATTAAATCCAAAGTTCGACGAGCACCCCGCCATACAGAAGATCCTCAGCGAAACGAAGAATAAACCCGGCGCATTCGGCGTAGTGATGGAAACACTACCTGCGTCGATCGTTGAGGAACTGAAGAGCGATAAATTCGAACACGTCACGATGGGAGTCGCTCATGGCTAACCTAATTTCACTCGACCCGGACATGAGTCCGATGCCGGCAACGTTAGCTCCACAGTGAACATCCTTCCCGCCCCGCAACACCCTAACTCCGTCCTAACTCTCGCATATCAAGATACACCCATGCCTCACGCAAAACCGCTGACGGAAAGCCCTGCAAGGCCCACCCGAAACGCGTGTTAGGCGAGACACAGATGCCGAATCGGTCAATGGCATCGCGAACCGGAGGGTGGAGATCATGGACGATAGAAAAGCAAAGGTCATCGAGTCCGAAGACGTCGCCTTGGAGTTGCCTACAGATTTTGGCGCACGTGAAGATCAAACGGCTTCGTATAACGAAGTACTTCCGTATCTATGGCTGGCGATGGCTGCGAGCTACTGAGCCGTTTTCCCCACCACGTCCGAGATGTTCGCCTGGCCCTACCGAGCCGACCGGCCGCGTCCACGCCGAACCAACTGCTATGATGTCTGCCATGCAGCGGGGGATCGCCACCGAGTGCCGACCTCCCGCCCTCGCGCCGTGGCAGGACGACGGGACCGCTTCAATCCGACCTGAGCACCGCGCCCAAAATCTGGAACGATTAACGACCATGCGCATCCTCATCGTTGAAGACGACCTCGATATCGGTAAAAACCTACTGCGCGCCTTGAAGGACGTAGGTTTCAGCGTCGACTGGCTACGCGATGGCGCGGCCGCCAAAACAGCGATTTCAACGGGCTCCTATTCAGTCGTTTTGCTCGATCTGGGCTTGCCCGGCGCCGATGGCATCGACGTACTGACGTCGATTCGCAGCGAGGGCTGCACAACGCCGGTGCTGATCCTGACAGCGCGCGACGATATCGACACGCGTGTCAAAGGTCTCGATATTGGCGCCGACGATTACCTCGTCAAACCGTTCAACGCCCCGGAGTTGCTTGCGCGAATACGCGCCGTGATGCGCCGTCATGCCGGCGCCGCCGTCTCGCTGCTTGGTGATGAGACTTTAAGTTTGAATCTCAGCACGCGCGAACTGACGTTTCAGGGGCACGCAGAGCCGTTGTCCGCCAGGGAATTCGACCTCATGGCAGCCTTGCTGGAACGGCCCGGCTCCATCCTCTCGCGCACGCAACTCGAAGACCGTATCTATGGCTGGGGTGCGGAAGTCGAGAGCAATGCCGTCGCGGTACTGATCCATTGCGTCCGGAAGAAATTCGGCCACGACGTGATCCGCAACGTTCGAGGACTGGGGTGGGCGGCGGAATTGACTGCCAAGCCTCGTGCCGCGCAAGCTTCCTCCTCGGATGGCTAGTAGGTAAGCCTCCCGCATAGCAGGTAGCGCCCCCGCCTTAACGGGTAACCCCCCCCCGCTCTAGCAGGTAACTCCCGGCTTCATATCGAAGTCTTCAGATGCTGCGTTCTTGCAGGCTAGACGATGCCACAGCCGAAATCGCAGGGGCAGCCGCAGGCGGCACGCCGAGCGGGAAAATCGCGGTCGCGACTATCCCCGAGTGGCCGTCCGCCCGGTTAGCCACGCGGACCTCGCCCCCGTACCGGTTCGCGATGGCCTTGACGATGGACAAGCCCAAGCCGCTGCCTTCGATGCTCGAATTCGCGCGAAAGAAGCGGTCAAAAATACGCGGCAGCAGCTCGTCCGGGATGCCAGGGCCGTTATCGACCACCTCGATTCCCACGATCTGCGCCTGCACCCAGATCCGCAAATCTATCGTTCCGCCATCCTGGGTATAACGCACAGCGTTTCCCACCAGGTTTTTAACGACCATACGCACGTCTGCTTCGATGGCGCGAACTTTTGCATCAGCGACTTCATTGGCGCCGATGTCGATGTTTCGCGCAGTTGCAATCGGAAGAACCTCGGAAACCACGTCCGTCATCACCTGGGGCACGTCGACCCAGGCGAGCTCGGACGACAGCAACTGCGCGTCTGCGCGCGCAAGCCGCAGCAACTGCACGAGCAGTGCGCAGTTACGCTCGATGCCGCGCTGCAGCTCCCGGAAACGCTCCTGGTTGCTGGGAGCTATGTCTTGCTGCAAGTTGTCCGCTTGCAGTTGGAGTGCGGTCAAAGGCGTGCGTAGCTCATGCGCTGCATCGGAAATGAATTTCCTTTCCGTTTCTATGGAATCGAGGAGCCGTTCGATCATGCCATTGAACGAGGTGACAAAGGGCTGCAATTCGATTGCGAGCCCGGCCGCGGGCAACGGCGTCAGATGCGCCGGGTCGATAGCCTGGACGGTATCTCCCAGATCATTGAGCTCCCGGAACGTACGCCGCACGACGATGATAATAGCGAGCCATATGGCAGGAATCAGCACCAGGATCGGCACGAGGGCGCTGATAACGCTTTCTCCCGCCAAGCGCTGGCGAACGGACTGCAATTGGCCGACCTGGATGACCTTGCCGGCAGACTGCAGCGTATAGAGTCGCCAGCGCTGATCGTTGACGATCGGGGTGGTGAAACCGGGAGCGGCATCTCGGTCGAACCGCACGGTCGGCTCCGTGGAGCGCCTCGGCAGCGCGTCGTCCCCCTTCCATATCAAGATCACGAGATCCTGCTCGTTTTGCGATCCGCGCGAGGGGTTTCGAGGAATGGCGTCTCCGTACACGTCGCGCACCCGCGTGGCAACTTGGCTTAAGCGGGCATCCAGCAGCGCGTCCACGCCTCTTCGCGCGAGGTGATAAGAACTCGCGCCCTGCAGGATGCCAAACAGGCTGATGAGCAGGCCTAGCGTGACAATCAATCGCGCGCTGAGCGACCTGGCCTTGAAATGAGATCGGAAAAAAGCGGAATCCATGGGTGCCGTCAATCTCCAATAAACACGCTAATTCGGCGCGCATGGAATAGTCATTGTCGAGCGCGAGCGGTCCGATCGGCGAAGGTCGGTTCGGGCTGATTCTAGCGGCTGTCGCGTCTTGTCGCAACGCGATTGCGCTGCGCTCAAGGTCCACTCAGGGTCCACGCAAGGCCCGCTACCGCTAATTCGCCCCTCACTTTCGCCGGTCACAATGGCTTTAATCCGTGAGCAGTGCTGTTTTCCTGGTGCCACACCGCTGACTGAACGTGTAGAGCAGGAAAATTCTTGAGTCGAACTGGCGGATCGTTGCCACATTGGGTTACATAGTGCCGCAGAGCGTCAGCCGATGAGCTGGCCGAGCGGCAGGGAGAAGATAATGAAAAAGATCGTTCCGTTCATGGTCGCGGCCGCGATGGGCCTTGGCCTGGCCACCACAGCGCAGGCCCACGTAGTCGTTGGCGTTGGGTTCGCCGGGCCTGTCTATCCGGCTTACGTACCGCCGCCGGTCTACGTGCCGCCGCCAGCGGTATATTACGCACCGCCGCCCGTGTATCGGGCGCCCGTGGTGGTCGGGTATTACGGGAACCCCTACTACTATCCGCACTACTACGGTTGGCATCGGGGGTACGGATACGGTTATGGATATTGGGGCCGTTGATCGGCCGGCCGGGCGCGAACAGGGTCGCTAGACCCACTGGCTCGGTGGCGGACTTTACCTGCTCTGGCTGGCGTTGAAATCCGCCCGAGCGGCTTTTTTGGCTGACACAGTCATGCGCCCGGCTAGCGCCCTCAGACCGGAGTCCTGGCGGCAGCTCTACCTTCGAGGGCTGCTGCTGCACCTGACCAATCCCAAGGCGATTCTTGTGTGGCTATCGATCGCGTTCATCGCCGTTCCGGTGCGAGGGGGCGTCTCGCACACCGGATTGGTGGTTGCCGGTTGCATGGGCTTGGGCGTTCTTGTATTTGGAAGCTATGCGATCTTGTTTTCTACCGCATCGGCACGCCGCATATACGCCGCCATTCGACGGTGGTTGGAGGGTTCTCTGGCCATCGTATTCGGTGTGGCAGGGTTCGAACTCTTGACCTCGCGCATAGCGCTATCGCGGTAGGCGGGCGGGAGAGTCGGGCGGCAGAAATTCGCTACCGTCCGTGACCACCTCCGCCTCCGGTTCCGCCCCCGCCATGCATACCCCCGCCACTACTCCATCCAACGTGACCGCCTGACCCGCCGCCCCAGCCTGACCCGCCGCCCCAGCCGGAGTGACCGCAGCAGCCGTGTCCACCAAAACGGCCCCCGAACCCGCCGCCTATGCCCACGGCGTAAAAACCGTAGGGATACCCGTACCCGTAAGGACCATATCCGTACCCATAATAGGGGGGGTAATAACCGTACCCGTAAGGCGCGTATCCGTAAGGCGCATATCCATAATCGTACCCGTCGTTGGGAGGGGCGACGACACAACCGCTGAGCAAGGCGGCAACAGCGAGCGCACAAAAAATCTTGATCATGATGAGCTCTCCACAACTAATGTTAGAGAGTTTCGATCGCAACTTTGTTCGCGCTATCTGTATCCGTAGTTACACGGTTATGGCCCCGTTACCTCAACTTGGCGGCGGTTTGAATCACGATTCCGAAAGACGCCTGCGAACGATGCCTAATCAAGCGGACTCACGCACGGGCTGCGTCGTGATCTTCCCCAAACTGCCATCGGGCCGTTTATATAGAGTCGAGCCATAGCCGTTCAGGTCCAGCAGTTGAATCGAGGTGGTTTGCGTGAAACCGAACTGGATCTCAAGGTCATTGGTGGCGCCCGCCTGAATGCCGGTAGGCGTTGCGGCGTTCGACGCGCTGCCATCCGTGTTTCCGGCAACTGCAGCTTTCTGCTCGGCCAAGTTGGCCGCTGCTTGTGCCTGCGCGGCGATCTTGGCCAGACTTTGCAGCAAGGTTGTGAGTTCTTGCTGCGAAACCAATCTGGTGTTGTTCAGGCTCGAGATCAAGTTTTGTAGACCGGTGTCCGTACTGTCGCTGTTTGACGGTGATGACGATGAGCTGTTCGATGCCCCGTCTTGCGGCGCGCTTGCCGAGGAATCGGTTGGCGCGTTCGACGATGGGGCTTGGCTCCCAGACGCGCCATCGCCCGGCAGGGTCACAACTCCGGCCACGGCTGATAGAGCTGAAAACGCGAAGGTATCGACCTCCGTCTCGGACAGCGGCGAGTTGCCGGAAGCAGACGCTGCCCCCGATGGTGCGCCGCTAGATCCCGAATTCGACGAGTTTGAACCGCTCAGCTGCCCGAAATCGGACCCATTCGAATCGGCTGCGTTGGACTCGCTCGTCAAAGCCCCCACGGTGGACGCCAACAGATCGGCCGTGGCCGTCAGCGGGTCGGTTGTCGTCGTGATATTGCCGTAGGCTTCATAGGTGGCAGACGACTGCTCTTGCAACGCAACATTGAGCTCGCCGGTGTCGAGATTGATGCCGATCGAGATCGAACCCGATTGATCGGTCGCGCCCACCGACGAAGCCAAACTGACGCCGCCCGCGCTATAACTGCTGATACTGACTTGACTGTCTTGGCTGGTGTTGTCGTAGGCCGCCGACAAGGTGATCGAGCCACTTTTCGCCAATTGCGTGGCGAGGTTCGCGCTAAGCGTGGAAGCCTGCTCGGCGCTGAAGCCGTTTTGGACCAGCAGATTATTGATCGTCGTCGTCAATTGGGCGCCGGCGCCGGCGACGATTTCGCGATTGCCGGTAGCGGGATCGACCTCGGTGGCGCCTTGTATCGCTTGCGCAAATTCCAGCGCCAGCTCACCGGTACCGGTGGCGGCGGTCACGCCGTTGAGGTTGGCGTTCAGCGATACGGAAGCTGCGGCCGTCTCGGTCGCCTGTTCACCGCCTGAGACCAGAAACACGCCATTGAAGGTAGCTGCGGGGAAAGGGGTATTTTGCGTTCCCGAGACGGGATTGGAAATGCTCGTCATTTAATCTCCCTTTAAAACAATAAGGTAGACCGCCATCCCACCTCGGGTGCTGGCTTTGGTCGATAACCGGATCGTTGGCCTGCGGTAGGCTAGCCCTGTATTTGAGCTAGTTAACGGTCGGGTTGTACCTTTTCTTTAGTCGGGCGGGGAAAAAATTAA
>Ga0302220_10001640_pt1 | contig 17311 bp, 12 predicted proteins | sample II_Palsa_E1_3_FD_194572 | JGI IMG/M metagenome (GOLD analysis project Ga0302220, IMG submission 194572) | Peat permafrost microbial communities from Stordalen Mire near Abisko, Sweden - II_Palsa_E1_3 | ecosystem: Environmental > Terrestrial > Soil > Palsa > Peat permafrost | place: Sweden...
TTTCAGGATACGTTGCTGCCGACGGCGGCGTATGTGGGCGGGCCGGCCGAGATCGCTTACTTTGCGCAGAGTGCGGTGTTGTATGAGGCGATTCTGGGACGGATTACGCCGGTGCTGCCACGGCTGAGCGCGACGCTGCTGGAGCCGGCGATTGCGACGGTGATGGATAAGGATGAGGTGCAGCTTCCGGATGCGATGACGACGGCCGAGGATCTGGCGCAGAGGCTGGGGGCTCGGGCGATGCCGATTGAGGGCAAGCGAAAGCTGGCTGCGGTGGGCAATGCGATGGAGGGGGAGCTGGCGGCGCTGACCGAATATCTTGCCGGGATGGATGCTTCGCTGGGAAGCGCGGCGGAGGTTTCGGGATCGAAGATGCTTTATCAGATGAACCGGCTGCGGAGGATGGCGGCTACGTTCGAGCTGCAGAAGGAGGCCAGTCTAAGGAAGCACGCGGAGGCGATTACGCTGAATGTGTTTCCGGGGGGGCATCCGCAGGAGCGCGTGCTGGCAGGGGTGTGGTTTATGGCGCGGTATGGGGAGGGGCTGGTGGAGCGGCTGGTGACGGTCGCGGGGAATCAGTGTCCGGGGCATGTGGTGGTGAGGTTGTAAAAGACTTGTCCTGCCGGACGGGCCCACTGCGCGTAGAGCGGGCGTTCACACGCCTTTTTAAGTTGTCGAGGTAAACCAGGCTGCATCGGTCCTCCCGTTGGTCGGGATCATCGGCAGGAGATCGTCGGGTGGTTTTAGAATGGCTGCTGAGGTGAGTTGCCATGGGCCTGAGCGATCAGCCATTTGAAGTGATGTGTCCGGACTGCGGTGGGATGCTGAAGATCGATCCGGTGACGCGGTCGGTGATCGCGCATAAGTCGGCTCCGAAGAAGAAGATGTTCGAGGACTTTGGCGAGGCCGCGAAGGCGCTGCGCGAGGCGGATGCGCGGCGGGACTCGATCTTTCAGCAGAGCGTGGACGCGCAGAAGAACAAAGACGACGTGATGGCGAAGAAGTTTGCCGAAGCCGTGAAGAAGGCGAAGGAGACACCGCTGACGGACAGGCCGCTGCGGGACTTCGATCTGGATTAGCAGAGCGTTGGTGAGTTGTGAACTCACCTGAACAGGGGAGCAGGGAATGGCTGGAGCGAATGCTATACTCGGCGAAAATTCAACAGCCTCACGGCTCCATCGGGCGTACGACACATGCTTTTCAAGGCTCGCAGTGCAGCTGTCTATGGGATTGACGCCCACATCATCGATGTAGAAGTCGACTTCTCCGGGATCAAATTAGACAAAGAACAGTTCAGCACGGTTGGATTGCCGGATGCGGCGGTGCGGGAGAGCCGCGACCGGGTGCGGTCGGCGATCAAGAACTCGGGTTTTGAGATTCCGACGACACGGATCACGATCAACCTGGCTCCGGCGGATCTGAAGAAGGAGGGGTCGGGGTTCGATCTGCCGATTGCGATTGGGATTCTGGGGGCTTATGGCGCGCTGCATATCAAGGACCTGAGCGACTATCTGCTGGTGGGGGAGCTGGGGCTGGATGGGAGTCTGCGGGCGGTGCAGGGGATGCTGCCGATTGCGGTGGCGGCGAGGGCGAAGGGGATTGCGAACCTGATTATCCCGGCCAGCAATGCGCGTGAGGCGGCGGTGGTCGAAGGGGTCAATGTTTATCCGGTGAAGTCGCTGCTGGAGGTAAGGGAGCTGCTGAACGATGCGGCGCTGGGTGGGATTAAGGCGACGCCGTTGAAGGTCGAGACGACGAACCTGCTGAATGAGATGCAGCACTTTCCGTTCGACTTCAAAGACGTGCGCGGGCAGCATGTGGCGAAGCGGGCGCTGGAGGTGGCGGCGGCGGGGGGACACAATATTCTGATGATCGGACCGCCGGGGTCGGGCAAGACGATGCTGGCCAAGCGGCTGCCGTCGATTCTGGCTCCGCTGCGGTTTGAAGAGGCGCTGGAGACGACGAAGATTCATTCGGTGGCCGGGGTGCTGGACGCGGAGCAGGGGCTGGTGACGCATCGTCCGTTTCGTTCGCCGCACCATACGATCTCGGACGCGGGGCTGATTGGGGGCGGGATGATGCCGCGGCCGGGCGAGGTGTCGCTGGCGCACAACGGTCTGCTGTTTCTGGATGAGTTGCCGGAGTTTCCGCGGAACGTGCTGGAGGTGCTGCGGCAGCCGCTGGAGGATGGCCATGTAACGATTGCGCGGGCGGCGATGAGTCTGAGTTTTCCGGCGCGGTTTATGCTGGCGGCGGCGATGAATCCCTGTCCGTGTGGGTACTTCAACGATAAATCGCGGGAGTGTATGTGTACGCCGCCGATGATTCAGCGGTATGTCTCGAAGGTGAGCGGGCCGCTGCTGGACCGGATCGACATTCATATCGAGGTTCCGGCGGTGCAGTATAAGGAGTTGCGGGGAGGGTCTGCGGCGGAGGGGTCGGCGGAAATTCGGGCGAGGGTGCTGTCGGCGCGGGAGAGACAGCAGGTACGTTTCAGCCAGGCTGGAGAGCGGTCGAAGGGATCGGCGAAGGCGGCTTCGAAGCAGATCTTCGCGAACTCGCAGATGAATACGCAGCAGATACGGGCTTACTGTGAACTGTCGTCGGACGCGGAGCGGTTGCTGGAGCGCGCGATGCAGCAGCAGGGGCTGAGTGCCCGGGCGCATGACCGTATCCTGAAGGTAGCGCGGACGATAGCCGATCTGGGTGGGGAGGAAGATATTGCCGTGAAACACATTGCGGAGGCGATCCAGTACAGGACGCTTGATCGGAGCTATTGGTCGTAAGTTGTTGGAAAAACAGGGAAGCTGGGGGATGAGCGGGTTTTGGGAGGCGGAATAATACCGTTTCTGGAATATTTTTATTCACAGGTTCCTAAAAAAAGTATTGACCTTGAACGTCAGACAGTTTATTTTTCATGAGTGTCCGACTTTCCCCGGTTCGCTGAACTTCGTAAAGAACAGGCCGGGTCTCTGGACAAAAAGATTTGGCTTACCAGATTTTCTGGTTGGCTTTCTGTTTCACGCCTGGGCGCGGCGAGCGCTGAATCATACGGAAGAGACAGTTTGCAGGAGATACCGGTCCTGACCGGTAGAGGACTGGTTTTGTCTGTTGAACTGAATACTGCCAGCAGGGCATCATGAAGCTGGATAGAGATTCACTGTTAGATTATGGAGTCCTTATAAGGATTTTCCACGTCTAACAAATGGGTATGTTACGGCAGCTGTTACTAAAATCCTGTTGCCAATTCGAAGTCACCTTCAGGCAGGTTCGCGCTGGCAAGACGCTTACGCCTGAAACAAGAAAGGGAGAACCACTATGCGCTCAGATCTTATTTTTGGAGCACTCACGCACGTGAACAACCGCTATGAGCTTTGTCAACTGGCGTCGAAGGCAACTCGTAAGCTGCACAAGCCAAACACCCGCCTGCAGGACACGACGAATGAGGTTCTTGACCGCTTCAAGGATACCGTCCCCATGGACGGTGGCAGTGAAGCTGTCGTAGAGAAGGTACACGTTCAGGAACGCCGCGCAGCTTAACGCGCGGCAGTTTTACCGCTCCTCTTTCCAACCCTTTACCCGCATCACAACCCATCTGCAGTTCCTGATTTTCAACCTTTCTGGCCTTCCGCACGACCCCCTTCGTCAAGCAGATCCCGCCTCAGTTCCAAACACCCCCCTAAAATTCAAAATTCCAGGTAAAACATGACTATCTCTGAGTTAAAAGAACATAACATTGCGGAGCTGGGTAAGCTTGCGCGCGGCCTCGATATCGCCGGAACCAGCGGTCTTCGCAAGCAGGATCTTATCTTCAAGATTCTGCAGGCGCAGAGTGAAAAAGAAGGCCACATCTTTGCTGAGGGCGTGCTGGAGATTCTGCCCGACGGTTACGGCTTCCTTCGCTCGCCCGACTACAACTATCTGCCAGGTCCTGACGATATTTACGTTTCGCCTTCGCAGATCCGCAAGTTCGACCTGAAGACGGGCGACACGATCAGCGGCAATGTAAGGCCGCCGCATGAGGGTGAGAAGTACTTCGCGCTGGTGAAGATCGAGGCGATTAACTTCGAGTCGCCGGAAGAGACGCGGAACAAGATTCTGTTCGACAACCTGACGCCGCTGTACGCGCAGGAGCGGGTGAAGATGGAGACGGTTCGCGAGCACATCTCGGGCCGGGTGATGGACCTGCTGACGCCGGTGGGCAAGGGGCAGCGTGGGTTGATTGTGGCTCCGCCGCGTACCGGTAAGACGATGCTGCTGCAGTCGATTGCGAACAGCATTACGGCGAACCATCCTGAGGTGGTGCTGATTGTGCTGCTGATCGATGAGCGTCCGGAAGAAGTGACGGATATGCAGCGCAGCGTTAAGGGTGAGGTGATCAGCTCCACGTTCGATGAGCCGGCGGCGCGTCACGTGCAGGTTGCCGAGATGGTGATCGAGAAGGCCAAGCGTCTGGTCGAGCACAAGCGCGATGTGGTGATTCTGCTGGATTCGATTACGCGTCTGGCGCGTGCGTACAACACGATTGTGCCGCCGTCGGGCAAAGTGCTCTCAGGCGGTGTGGACTCGAATGCGCTGCAAAGGCCGAAGCGGTTCTTCGGTGCGGCACGCAATATCGAAGAGGGCGGTTCGCTGACGATTATTGCGACGGCGCTGGTCGATACCGGATCGCGCATGGATGAGGTCATCTTCGAGGAGTTCAAGGGAACCGGCAACATGGAAGTGATTCTGGATCGCAAGCTGGTGGATAAGCGTGTGTTCCCGGCGATCGATATTCAGCGCTCGGGTACGCGTAAGGAAGAGCTGCTGATTCCGAAGGAAGACCTGCAGCGGACCTGGATTCTGCGTAAGGTGCTCAACCCGTTGTCTCCTGTCGAGGCGATGGAGCTGCTGACCGATAAGCTGGCGAAGACCCGGAATAACCAGGAGTTCCTGCACAATATGAGTTCGATCTAGTCTCGGCTCATCGTCATAAAAAAAGCGCAGCCACGGGGCTGCGCTTTTTGCTGTCCGCTGAGGCATAAGGAAGAGGGCTTTACTGCGTGGGGGACTTGGGACGGATGGGGACGGTGGTGGTGTTGGCGTAGTTGAGGATTGTGGCGACGACGTACTTTTCTGCCGTGGCCATGCCGGGGGTTTTGCCCTTGCCTTCGATGACGAAGTACTCGTTTGCCGCGTGGGCGCGGCCGCCGGCAGAGAAGGTTCCGAAGGTCATGCCCATGGGCATGGAGACCGTGCCCACCTTTTCACCGACTTCGCCGTCGGTGAAGAGATAGGAGGGCCAATAGCCGCCGGTGATGGGATGGTCGGTGATGGCGGGGTAGCCGGGCGGCGGGATGTAGGCCATCTCTTTGGCGGCCTTTGCAGGCTCTTTGGCGGCAGGCTTCGAGTCGTCTTTGGATGAGGTGCCGAAGAACATGTTCATACTGTCGAGCGCGTTCATTCCCATCATGGCCATGGCCTCGTTATGGGCGGTGGTGATGTCGTTTTTGGGATTGGAGCCGCGAGACCAGGGGACGTCGCCGATGAGTTTGAGCTGAACATCTTTGTAGCCGTTGGCGTCGAGCTGGGCGCGAAGCTTTTTGATGAGGTCAGGACCGTTCATTTTGGGGACGTAGCGGATATTGTGCTTGGAGACCACCTGGTTGGGGAGGATGGCTCCCGCGCCTCCCGCGTACAGATTGCCGCCCCAGATGCCGTCGAGGTTGAAGGAGGTGCCGTACTGGAGCATCTTGAGCATGGTGGTTGGATCGTCGGAGATGAAGCGGGCGACGCCGACGGCTTTGGCGGCAGACTGGAGGTCCATGCGAGCGGCGGCGGCTTTGAGGCGCGCCATCTGCTCTGGCGTGGGCTGCTCCATGTTGTCGAAGAAGCCTTTGATTTTGGGTGTGTTGCCGTCTTTGGAGGTGAGCTCGGAGAGCATCTGGATATGACGCCAGGCGGGACTGTCGACCGTGCGCTTCCAGATGCCGTGGATGTCGGAGTCGGTTGGGCCGCGACCCCAGGCTTTGCCGCTGGTCGTGAGCTCGACGTAGACGCAGCCTTCGGAGGGTCCACCGGAGTAGAGGGCGTCGGCGTCTTTGAAGAGGTCGGAGTGCTGCTTCATGAACTGGCGCAGGCCGATGGACATGCGTTCTTCGTCGCCTTCCGCGACGAAGATGACGTTGACGGGGAACTTGCCGCCCATGGTCTCCTTGAGCGCGGAGAGGGCGTTGAGGGTGACCATCTGGCTGCCCTTGGTGTTGACAGCGCCGCGGGCGACCAGCACCTTCGCCGCTCCGGGGACGCCGACGGTTTCGCCAGGCACGATGCGGCCCTCGAAGGGAGGAACGGCCCATTGCGAAGGCTGGGTGACGGGCATGGTGTCGTACATCCAGTAGAAGACGAGGGTCTTGGGCGCGCCGAAGTCGCATTTGGCGTAGACGACGGGATTTCCTGGAGTGCCGTACTCGGTGATGCCGACGTCGTAGATGCGGGTCTGCTGGCAACCAAATTTGTCAAAGAAGCCTTTGACCATCTCGGCGCTTTCGGGGATGCCTTCGCCGGAGTTGGAGATGGAGGGCTGGCGGACCCAGTTCTGGAGATTGACTACATGCTCGTCGATGTGGGCGTCGATGTAATCAAAGGCCTTTTTGGCCACGGGCGAGACTTTGGCGGGATCGAAGGTGATGGTCTCGTCACCGTGGGGACGGATGCCGAGCTTAGGACCGGAGGTTTCGTGTGAGGTGGTGGTGGGTTTCGTCGGGCAGCCAACAAGTAGGACGAAAGAGCAGATAAAGACGGCGGACACGGCCCTGCGCATAAGAGACACCCTGGGTATAGAGAGTGGACTACTCTGCTGCTGAGAAACTGCCTGCTTTTGCTGGTGGAGTTCTCAACATAGCGTTAACACTCGTGGGAGTCAACGAAGAGAGCGTGGCGTGTCTTTGCGGCTGGTTGAGGTCAGTAGCCGTTGGCGATGAGGTATTGCTCGGTGAGGGTGAATTTTTCTGAGCTGAGCTGCCAGCGCTCGGCGTATTTGCTGAGGACGTCGACCTCGATGTTGAGGGGGGCGCCGGGGGTGAGGGTGTGGAGGCTGGTGGCGGCGTAGGTGTGCGGGATGATGGCGACTTCGAGGTCGTTGCCGATGATGGAGGCGACGGTGAGGCTGATGCCCTCGATGGTGATGGAGCCCTGGGGGACGACGTAGCGGGTGAGGGAGTCGGGGAGCTGGATGCGGAGGCGCCAGTCGGTTTCGAGCTGGCCGGGGGTGATGGGGGCGAGGGAGACGAGGGTAGCGGTGCCATCGACGTGGCCCTGGACGACGTGGCCGCCGAGGGGTGAGCCGGCGGGAGTGGGGAGCTCGAGGTTGACGATGGCGTCGGGGCGGAGGTGCGAGAGGGTGGTGCGGGCGATGGTCTCGGCGGCGAGGTCGGCGGAGAAGCGCGGGGGGAAGGCGTTGGGCTCGATGCTGAGGGCGGTGAGGCAGACGCCGTTGACTGCGATGCTGTCGCCGGTGTTGAGGCGCGCGGTGAGCGTGGGTGAGGCGATGGTGATGCGGGTCGCGCCGGCGGTGGGCGTGACGGCGAGGAGGGTGCCGGTGGTTTCGATGAGGCCGGTGAACATGGTGTTAGCTTACCGGATTTGGGGCGGCGTCGGGCTTTGGGGCGATGGGGGGCCAGGGGTCGTGGAGGTAGCCGGTGATGCAGGCGTCGGTGCCGTAGCTGGTGCGGGTGACGCGGTGGAGGGACTGCTCGAAGAGGTAGGGCGACGGGACGCCGTGGGCGAAGGGGATAGCCTGGTCGCCAAGTTCGGTTTCGGCGAAGATCAGGATGGCTTTGTCGACGAGGTTCTGGCGGAGGAAGCTGCCGTTGAGGTGAGAGCCGCACTCGAGGAGGAGACTGAGGAGGTTGCGTTCGGCGAGGACAGTAAGGGCGGCCGGGAGGCTGAGGCGGCCGGCGTGGTCGGGGAGGATGATGACCTCGGCTCCCAGTTGCTCCAGTGCGGACCGTTTGGCGCTGGGGGCGGTCTTGCCGCAGAAGAGGAGGAGGTCGTTGTTTACGGTGCGGACGAGCTGCGAGGTGATGGGGATGCGGAGATGGGTGTCGAGGATGACGCGGAGCAGAGGGCGGCGGCGGGGCAGGGCGGCGGGGCTGAGGATGCCGCTGGGGGCTGGTTGCTGCATTTCGCTGGGGTCGGGATGCTGTATTCCGCTGGGGGCTGGACTTTGCATTCCGCTGCGGGCTGGATTCTGCATTCCGCTGCGGTCGGTGAGGGCGGGGTCGTCGGCGAGGACGGTGCCGATGCCGGTGAGGACGGCGTCGGAGGCGTGGCGGAGGAGATGGACCTCGTAGCGGGCGGCGGGGCCGGTGAGCCAGTGGGGCTGGTTGGGGTAGCGTGAGGCGGGCGGTGGAGCGAGCTTGCCGTCGACCGAGAGGGCTGCTTTGAGGGTGACGAGGGGGGTGCGGTGCTGGATGAAGTGGGCGAAGGCTTCGTTGAGGTCGCGGGCCTCCTGCTGGAGGACGCCGAGGGTGACTTCGATGCCGGCGGCGCGGAGTTTGGCGATGCCGCGGCCGCTGACCTGGGGGTTGGGGTCCTGGGTGGCGACGACGCAGCGGGTGATGCCGGCGGCGATGAGGGCGTCGGCGCAGGGGCCGGTGCGGCCGTGGTGGCTGCAGGGTTCGAGGGTGACGTAGGCGGTGGCTCCGGCGGTGTCGATGTCGCGGGCGGCGGCCTGTTTGAGGGCGACGATCTCGGCGTGGTCGCGCTGGTCGTAGAGGTGGGCGCCTTCGCCGATGACTTTGGGCTCGCCTCCGCCGGTTGGAGTGCGTACGAGGACGCAGCCTACCTGAGGGTTCGGGGAGGCGAGTCCGGTGGTCTGGGCTGCGAGCTTCAGGGCTCGCTGCATGAAGACCTCGTCCTGTGGGTGCGCGCTTTCCGCCATGGTTTCGAGAATAACTGGTTTAGATTCCTGGTTATCGGGTGGAGGTTATCCCTGCCTGCCTGTTTTTGGCTAAAGTGTTCATTTCATTTGGTTTAGGGTTGTACTTGTTGGGCAAAGTGTTCATTGTAAAACGTTTATGGATAAAGTGTTCATTGCGAATGAGTTGCGTGGTTAATGGGGAAAGCCCCGGTCTTCGCCCGGGGCTTTCTTATGGTCTGTATCCAGTATAGCTGGTGGGGTGGAACTGGTGTGCCACGTCGGTTCGCTTGATTGGCGCGGGGTTTGGTGGGGTTGGGGGTTGACAGGTTTTTTCTCCGATGCGGCGGCGGAGTGCGAACGGCAGGAACAGACAACGGCAAAAGCAAAGGCAATGATCAGTCGCTGCGGCTTCGCCTTCGCTTCGGCCTTCGGCAGAGTGGAGGTCGCTTCGCGACGGGTTTTAGATGCGGGGCTGAAGTGCCGCTCTACCCAGAGGCAAGAACAACAGCAAAGGCAAAAGCAAAAGATGGAGGTTTTGGTTGAAAAGGATGATCGGTATGGGAGGGACGGGCTTCGTCGGGGTCCTTCGCTGCGCTCAGGATGACAGCAAGGACAAACAACAGCAAGGGCAAGGGCAACCGCAGGTCCTTCGACTGCGTGGCTCACAAAATGCCTTGAGCCACTTCGCTCAGGATGACAATTTTTGGAGAGGGTGGAAGAAAACAGTTTTTTGGGAGAGGTGGAAGAAAACAGGCAACAGCTCCGGCAGCTAAAGCAAAAATCAACAGCAAGGGGAAATGCGGGTCTCTCCACTGCGGCGGGAAGGTGCGCAGGCCCGTTCGACTAGGCTCAGGGTCGGGATGACGGTTTGTAGTGGGTGCCGGGGGAGTTATGGAGGCGATGGCAAAGGAATGGAATCGGGGGGCTCAGGCTTTTTCGCGGTAGACGAGGAGGAATCCAGCGGGGACCAGGAAGATGGTGAGGAGAACGGAGAGCGTGAGGCCGCCGATGATGGCCTGGGCGAGGGGGGCGTAGGCTTCGCTGCCTTCGCCGAGCTTCATGGCCATGGGGAGAAGGCCGATCAGGGTGGCGAGCGAGGTCATCAGGATGGGGCGGAGGCGGACGCGGCAGGAGGCGACGATGGCGGCGTGGGCGGTCATGCCCTCTTTGATGAGGTGGTGGGCGAATTCGACGATGAGGATGCTGTTGGAGAGGGCGATGCCGGCGAGCATGAGGACGCCCATCAGGGACATGACGTTGAGGGTTGTGCCCCAGAGCAGCAAAGCGACCAGAACGCCGGTGATGCCGGGCGGCAGGGCGAGCAGGATGATGAACGGATCGACGAAGGAACGGAACTGGGCGACCAGTATGAGGTAGAGCAGAACGACGGAGAGGATGAGGCCGATGGCGAAGCTGCGGAAGGAGGCGTTCATCGACTCGACGCTGCCGAGCATGGTGGCTTCGATGCCGTGAGGAGTCTGCGTGGTGTCGAGGATGTGGCTGATGGCGGTGGCGATGCGTCCGAGGTCTTCCTGCTCGGGGCGGACGTAGATGTCGACGTCGCGGCGGATCTGGGTGTGGTCCATCTCGGTGGGCGCGTTGAACTGTTTGATGGTCGCGACCATGTCGAGGCGGGTGGGCTGGGTGACGTTGACGCCGTGCAGCGGGATGGCGCGGAGGTCGTCGATGGATTTGACCTGGCCCTCTTTGTACATGACGGTGAGGAAGTAGTTGTTGCCGCTCTTTGGGTCGATCCAGATGCTGGGCGCGATCATCTGGTTGGAGGTGAGGGCGGTGATGACGTTGGAGACGACCTCTTTTTCGGTGAAGCCGAGTTCGCTGGCGCGGTTGCGGTCGATGGTCAGTTGCAGGGAGGGGTAGTCGATGTCCTGAGGGATGTAGACGTCGGCGACGCCGTGGATGGCGCGGATGCGGGCGGCGATGTGCTGGGCGAGATCGTAGTCGCCGTCGATGTCGGTGCCGGTGACGCGGACGTCGATGGGGACGGGCGAGCCCATGTTGAGCACGGCGTCGACGAGGCTGCCGGTGGAGAAGAAGGCCTGCAGCTCGGGCATCTGCGTCGCCATCTTTTGCTTCACCTCTTTGATGTAGGCGAAGCTGCTGGTGGAGTGGTCGGGCTGGAGCGCGACCTGCATGAAGCCGGTGTGCATGGCGGAGTTGGGCGAGTAGAGCGCGGAGAAGCCTGGATCGAGGCCGATGTTGGAGACGATCATGCCCATGTCATGCTTCGAGACGGTGTGGCGGATGAGGTCTTCGAGGCGGCCGGTCTCCTGGTTGGTTGCTTCGAGCCTGGTGCCGGAGGGAGCTTTGAAGTTGATGACGAACTGGCCTGCATCGGTGCGGGGAAAGAAGGAGAGACCGAGCAGGGGGAAGAGCAGAAGGCTGAGAAGGAAGATGACTCCGTAGATAGCGAGTGTGGCGCGTGGCCATTCGAGGACGCGCTGCACGAGACGGTCGTAGCGGTTGAGCAGGGCTTCGAAGCCGGCGTTGAAGCGGGCGGTGAATCGCTCGCCGAAGCCGGGCTGCTTTGCTGGTGGGGGTGCTTCGTCTTCTGTGGTTGCTTCGCCTTCAGCGGTTGGGTGAGCGGCTTCGCCGTGGGGGCTTTTGATGAAGCGGGCGCAGAACAGCGGTACCACCGTGAGCGCGACGAAGTAAGAGGCGAAGAGGGAGATGACGACCGCGAGTGCGAGGGCAGAGAAGAGGAAGCGACTGACGCCGTAGAGCAGCGTGACCGGGAAGAAGACGACGACCGTGGTGAGGGTTCCGGCCAGGACGGGCAGAGCGACTTCGCGGCCACCTTTTTCCGCGGCGACGGCGGGGGCGTCTCCGCCTTCGAGGTGACGGAAGATGTTTTCGAGGACGACGACGGAGTTATCGATCAGACGCGAGAGCGCGAGGGCGAGTCCGCCGAGCACCATGCTGTTGACCGAGCTGCCCGCGAGGTGAAGGACGAGGAAGGTGGTGAGCACGGAGAGCGGGATGGAGAAGAAGACGGCGAGGGTTGCGCGCATGCTGCCGAGGAAGATGAGAATCATCAGGCAGGTGAGGAAGAGGCCGATGCCGCCTTCGTGGACGAGGGTTTCGATTGCGGTCTTGACGAAGCGGGACTGGTCGAAGACGACTTTGGTCTGAAGGGTCGAGGGGACGTCGTAGAGTTTTTTGAGGGTCGTCTTCACGCCGTTGACGATGGCGATGGTGTTGGAGTCGCCGCCCTGCTTGAAGACGGGAACGTAGACGGCGCGGGCTCCGTCGACGCGGACGATGTTGTACTGGAGCGAGAAGGCGTCCTTGGGTGTGGCGACATCGCCGACGCGCACGGGAGACTGGCCGACCATTTTGAGAGGCACCTGCGCGATGTCGTCGGGGCCTTTGAGCATGGAGTTGGTGTAGATGTTGTAGTCGTAACGGCCGATCTGCACGTCGCCTGCGGGGAGGATGACGTTGGCGTCGTTGACGGAGCGGACGACGTCCATGGGGCTGAGCTGGTTGGCTTCGAGCTTGAAGGGATCGGCGTAGAGCATGATCTGCCGCCAGCGTCCGCCGAAGGGCTGCGGGACGGATGCGCCAGGGACGCCGGCGAGCTGGTTGCGAACGAAGTTCTGGCCGACGTCTTTGAGGGTGCTTTCGTCGAGGCCGACGCCGCTGAGGGTGACGAGAGCGACGGGAAGGCTGGAGGCGTCCTGCTTGAGGACGATGGGAGGATAGGTGCCGGGCGGCATGTCGCGCATGTCGCTCATGGCGAGGGTGGAGATGGACGCGGCGGCGGCGTCGGGGTCGGTACCGGCGCGGAAGTAGACCTTGATGAGGCTGGCGCCGGGAAGCGAGCGGGACTCCATGTGGTCGATGCCGCTTGCGAGGGTGAACATCCGCTCCAGATGGAACGTGATGTTGGTTTCGATCTGCTGCGGCGGCATGCCGGAGTAGAAGGTTGCGACGGCGACGACGGGAAGGTTGATGGGCGGAAACATGTCGACGGGCATGTCAGCCGTGCTGACGGCACCGAGGATCATGACAAGGAAGCAGAGGACGACGATCAGATAGGGGTTACGTATTGCAAATCCCGACATGGCGAATGGTTTCCTTGCTTTGGCAGCGCTGTCTGCTGCGCGGGAGTGAGGATGGGTTAGCTGTGGCTGTCGGTTGATTCGTAAGCGGCGGGCAGGGGGGTTACTTTTTCGCCGTCGGAGAGACTGCTGTGGCGGCCGACGACGACCTGATCGCCGCTGCGCAGGCCGGAGAGGATTTCAACTCGCGAGGGCGTTTGCAGGCCGGTGATGACGGCGATCAGATGCAGTTGGCCGGAGCGAACGAGATACACGTGCTGCACGGTGGTGCCGAGGCCGTCGACGGCGTCGATGGGGACGCTGAGGACGTTGGGGTGCGTGGCGAGACGGAGGTGGACCTCAGCATACATGCCGGGGACGAGGGTGCCGTCGGGGTTGGGGACGTCGACCTCGGTGTCCATGGTGCGGGTGGAGAGCTGCAGGGTGTCGGCGTAGCGCGTGATCTTTCCGGAGAAGGTGCGGTTGAGCGTGGTGACGTTGACGTTGACGGAGTCGCCGTTGTGGACGTCCTGCACGGCGTCGACGGGTACGGGAAGGATGAGGCGGAGGAGGCTGTTCTGCGCGAGACGAACGACGGGCATTGCCTGCGTCTGCGAGGCGGTTCCGGCCTGAATCATGGAGCCGGTGTTGGCGTAGCGTTTGGTGATGACGCCAGTGAAGGGAGCGCGGATGGTGGCGTACTGCAGCATCGCCGCGGCGCGGGAACGTTCGGAGTCTGCCTGCAGCTTTGTCTGCTGGGCGCTTTGCAATGCGGACTGTGCGCTGGCGAGTTGGGCGGCGGCTTCGAGGTCGTGGGCCTGCGCGACGTCGACCTCTTGTTTAGGAACAAGGCCGGGTTCTTTCATGGAGACGTCCTGAATGCGCTGGAAGGAGAGATGTGCGATGTTGGCGCTTGCCTCGGCTCGCTGGACGGCGCCGTGCGCGGTGATGATGTTGGCCTGTGCGGCGGCGAGTCCGGCGGTGGCTTTTGCCATTTCGTCCTGCAGCTCCGGTACTTCGAGGGTCGCGAGCAGAGCGCCCTCGCGTACGTGATCGCCAATATCGACGGGGATGTTCTTTACGTAGCCCGCGACCTTCGCCATGACATCGACGTCCTGGTAGGGGCGGAACTCGGCGCTGAGCACGACCTCATTGGTGAGGTTTGCGGGGCCGGCGGTTGCGATCGGCACGGTGGGGTTGTCGGCTGCAACGACTGCCTGTTGGCGGCAGGCTGTGAGCAGGCTGGATGCTCCGGCAGAGAGTGCGATGAGCATCGCCATTCGCAGAGAGTTTGACATGGGAGTAGATCCTTTTAGTTCAAAAGTCCGGCAGCGTAGTCCAGCTCTGCACGCCGGGTGAGATAGTCGTAGTCCGCTCCTGCCGCGGTGATCTCCGCGGAGGTTTCGCTCAGCTGTGCTTCGTTGAGCTCCACGATGCTGCCGAGGCCTGCCTGATACCTTGCCTGGGCGAGGCGCAGGGCTTCTTTGCTTTGTGCGACCAGACGCGCGGTGACGTCGAGGCTGCGATAGGCTTCATTGGCCTGATACCACTCGTTGCGGACCTGCTGGTTTACTTCGAGCTTTATCTCGTCAACGTCGCGGTTGCGTGCTGTTGCTTCGAGGGAGGCTTCATCGCGCCGCGCTGCGAAGAGGCCGCCGTTGAAGAGCGGGATGTTCAGGTTGAAGCCGATGGCGGCGTAGTTATCGTGCAGCGTGTGGTCGTGGTAGGGAATCTCTCCGGCGGCGCCGAGTGCGTTCAGAGTCGGGTAGCTCAGGCGGCGTTCGGCGTCGGCGAAGTGAGATGCAGCCTGTTGACGCGAGATGGCGGCGCTGAGGTCGGCACGCTGCGCGTTCGCCTGCGCGAGGAAAGAGGATGGGTCCGGTGGAAGCTGCGCCGGGAGAGCCTCTTCGGCGAGCGTTGCCGTGATCGGCTGCGTCTGTCCCATGGAGGTGGCCAGGCCGACACGCTGTTGCTGGACCAGGCTTTCCGCACGGACGACGGCGAGTTCAGCCTCGCTTTCGAGAACGCCTGCGAAGCTGACATCCAGCGTGGAGCGCAACTGGCTCTGCGCGAGCGCTCCAATCTGCCGCAGGACGAGCTGGCGATTTGCCTGCGCTTCACGGGCCGCATGGAGTACGGCCTCTGCGCCCAGAACCTGAAAGTAGGCGCGGCGAACGTTCAGGCGAATCTGCGCGCCGGTCAGTGTGGTCTGATCGCGCTGGGCTTCGGCGAGGGAGCGTTCCGATCCGATCAACGCGCTGGTTCTGCCGAAGTCGGTGACGAGCTGCGTGAGTGTGCCGCCATAGGCGAAGCGGTCGGAGACGGAGGAGGTTGTCAGGGCTCCCGCGGCGGTTGCTGCTCCGGTGTCGGCGACGCCTGCTCCTGTTGCGTTGAAGGCGATTGTCGGCATCAGGCCGGAGCGCGCCTCGCGGATTCTTTGCGCGGCAGCCCGGGCGCGCAGCTGAGCGGCAAGGATGAGTGGCTGGTTCGCAATCGCAATCGACTCTGCCTGTGCGAGCGTGAGCGTAGAGGAGTCAGGCGCGGGCGATTGTGTCTGCGATGACGATGCAGCCTGCGTCTGACACAGAGCTGCGCTGGTGGAGAGCAGCACAGCAAGACATGAGACAGCGAGCCTGGGTCGTCTCATTAAGACAGCACCTTGTCCTGCGTATTGATATTTTTCAGAACTTCGGTTGGATGCACATCGACGAGGCCATCGGTGACCATTTCGAGAAGCCTGGGCAGAATGGCACGGACTTTTGATTCCTCATCGACGAAGTAGAGGATGACCGGAAGATGTTCCCCGGCCACGTCGCCGGCCTCGCTGTTATGCAGATTGCGGTTGGTGCCAAAGCCTGCATAAGCGCGCAGGACGGTCGCTCCCTGAATGCCATTGGTCTGCAGAAAGCCAAGGATGTCTTCGTGAAGAAAGCCTTGTGCCGAACCAGTGTCTCGATTCAGATGTACGGTCACCTTCAGCGCGGGTCCTGCCTGAAGCATGGAGTATCTCCAAAGATTTCGTAGTGGATGCAGTGGAACTTTCGGGGTGGGAGACAGGGCGAACTGTGGCGACAATTCGCCCTGTGGGTTGCTACTGAGAGACGACTGCCGGGCCCTGGGAAAGAACCTCGAGCAGCGCTGTGCTGTTGGCCCAGATCTTTGGGGAGTCACGATGCGAGACCAGGGTGAGGGTGGATGCGTTGCCGGCTCTGCCGTTCTCCAACAGCGACACGTTGGTAAAGCCGTAGAGACCGCAGGCTGAGGCCGAGTAGAGGCCCATGGACTGCTCGGTGTCGGTGGCGTCGCAGCTCGAAGGCGCGTTGCCGGTGGCGGAGATGAGGTGAGCGTATGCGCCGCCGTGATGCTGATAGCCGACGATGTCACCTTCCTGCGAGAGGATCTCTTTTTGCGACGGAGTAAGCTGATCGCCACCGATCTGGGTCAGGGTTCCGAGCGGGTCTTCGTCGCTGGGCTTAGGCCGTCTTGCATCCCATGAGGTAATGGGGTCGGCCATGGCGCGGACGTAAACATTCAGCGGCAGGTGCTCATTTTTTGCATCGATGGAGTCGAAGTGTATCGTCAGCGTGGACTGCTTCTGTTTGGCGTAGGGCGTCGTGTCGAAGCTGAAGGCGCTCGCTGTGGTCACGTGGCCGATGACGTGGGCTCCTGCAGGAAGGGTCTGGCCGTTGGCGAGCCGGACCTGCTGGGTCGTCTTCGCGGAGATGGCGTCTCCGGTGTGTACATGGTTGGCGTCGATGCTGTGATCGAAGCGGATGGGAAGCGTCGTGCCGGGTGTCAGCAGGGCAGGCGATGAGGTCTGCGCGATGACAAAGGGCGAGGAAAACAAGGCGATTGCTGCAAAGACTGGAAGTTTCATCTCTACTCCTGGCTCCGGTAGCTCCGGCGGCAACATGAGTTCACCACGGAAGTGCCTTACACCTGACTTACAACTCCCTTACGTTTGGCCTTAGTCTCTTGTGTGCATCGAAATACTGAGGAATCATCAACACAGGAGATTGCATTGCAGATCGCATCAGGCCTGGGCCGAATACTTGTCGTGGAAGATGACCGCAGGATGGCGGACGCGCTGGTCGCGGGACTGAAGGAGCATGGGTATGAGACCACGCTGGCGCGAACGGGAGAAGAAGCCTTCTTCCTCGTTCACAGCACGCATCCGGATGTGGTGCTGCTCGACCTGACGCTGCCGCAGCGTGGCGGGCTCGAGATTCTGGCGCAGATTCGTGCGCAGCCGATGGACGTACGCATTCTCATTCTCACCTCACACAACTCGGTCGAGGATCGCGTCGCGGGCCTGAATGCAGGGGCCGATGATTATCTTGGTAAG
>Ga0302220_10001643_pt1 | contig 17297 bp, 12 predicted proteins | sample II_Palsa_E1_3_FD_194572 | JGI IMG/M metagenome (GOLD analysis project Ga0302220, IMG submission 194572) | Peat permafrost microbial communities from Stordalen Mire near Abisko, Sweden - II_Palsa_E1_3 | ecosystem: Environmental > Terrestrial > Soil > Palsa > Peat permafrost | place: Sweden...
TCGAGTTTGACGACTCCCGATTGGAAGTAGATCCGAAACCACTCCCAGAGCAGCATAAACATGGCGGCTCGTACAGGCGGCTGCTTTCTCCCTAAACCAGGGTAGAGGCCAGACGGCGCAAGGAACAGAGAGAGGAAGCCTGCCTCCAACAACATACCGTCCGACTGATACCCAGAGAAATCCTGCGCCACACTGACAAACGAAAGAAAGCATATAAAACAAATGATCAGCATCGCGCGCGGCCACACATTGGCGACAAGCACAAGGGAAGTGATGAGGCCAATCCAGCAGAGTGCCAAAAGCAGGTGGTCGCTGTAGGAGAACCAGAGTAGCGTAGGGGCGTACCAGAAACGTAGCATGCCCAGGTCGCGAAGGCTCTGCAGGTAGTCCACCGCAGGAAGAATGCCTTGCGATCCAATCAGGCCGCTAACCTGAAAGAGGAGTGCGAAAAAGGCTGAGAAATAAATCAGGCCGAGCGCGCGCAGGAAGAGCCAGCGCGCGAGGAAGTGATTCGTTGAACCGTATGCGGGTTCGAAGAGATAGCAATATGTGCTTTTGATTTTTCTCATCACAATCTTCGCCAGCACTTTCGCGTTGGATGCCAACGATCCCGGTCACACCGCGTTGAGATGTCAAAAGAGGTCAGTAGAGATATCTGCATCTGATTAAATCAATGCTATTTAGCATCGATGCTGTCGATCTGGAAATTGCTAAGCATATGCCTGGTGTTCTATGAAAACGGCTACCGTCATCGGCTCCGGCCCCAATGGCCTTGCGGCAGCAATCGTGCTTGCCTCTGCAGGGATATCAACTACCGTTATCGAACGCAACCAGCAGATTGGTGGCGCATGCTCAACGGCGGAGATCACGCTTCCGGGCTACCGACATGACCTTGGATCTTCGGTTTATCCCCTAGGGATCGCAAGTCCTTTCTTTCGGTCACTGCCGATGGACATACCCTGGATCGAGCCCTCTGCGCCGTGCGCTCATCCACTTGACGACGGCACTGCTGTCCTGCTCGAACACTCCATCGACGAAACCGTAGAAAACCTCGATTCCTCTGATCGTCGCAAATATCGATCGCTGCTCGAACCACTCGCCGAGCATTTTTCCGAGCTCACGATGGACTTGCTCGGGCCAATTCTGCACCTTCCGCAACAACCGCTTCTACTCGGCCGCTTCGGTTTGTCCGCGCTCATACCCGCGGCATCGCTCGCTCGCTCTCGATTCTCTGGTGTCCGGGCACGCGCATTGTTCGCGGGCATGGCCGCACATTCGGTCCTGTCGCTGGAGTCGTCCGGCTCCGCCGCTACGGCTCTGGTTCTCATGGCTGCAGGACATTCTAGTGGCTGGCCCATCGTGCGCGGTGGCGCTCAGATGTTGACGGATGCTCTTGCTTTTCATTTCGAATCGCTAGGTGGCCACATTGAGACCCGTCACGAAGTGATACAGCTTCCTGAAACAGCTCTAATCCTTGCAGACTTGACTCCACGTCAACTTCTCCGAATCGCCGGTTCCCGACTGCCAGCAGCATACCGCCAACAGCTCGAAGAGTTTAAGTATAGAGCTGGTGCGTTCAAGATCGATTACGCTCTCAAATCGCCCATCCGTGGACGGCGAAGGAGTGCTCCCGTGCCGCTACCGTTCACCTCGGAGGAACTTTAGAAGAGGTCATTGCATCCGAGCGAGATTTCAACTCTGAAGCTCCATTCGTTCTACTCGTCCAGCCCTCGTTGTTCGACCCGTCCCGCGCTCCGACCGGCCACCATACTGCCTGGGCCTATTGTCACGTCCCGAATGGCAGCAGTACCGATTGTCGCGAAGCCATTGAGTCCCAAATCGAACGCTTCGCTCCCGGCTTCCGGGATTGCATCGTCGCGCGTTCTACCTCCTCGCCCCTCGCCCTCGAGCGATGGAACCCGAATCTGATAGGTGGCGATTTATCTGCCGGAGTCATGAATCTTCGCCAACTGCTTTTTCGCCCCACTGCCTCGCTCTACCGGACGCCTATGAATGGACTTTATCTTTGTGGCGCTTCGACTCCTCCCGGAGGTGGCGTGCATGGCATGTCCGGTTTCCACGCTGCTCAAATGGCGACGAGGTACCTAAAACGTCGACGCCTGGATTCGCAGGTTGGAGATCAAGCTGATCGCGGTCTTCGTTATGTGAGCCTCAACCAAAGGCAGTCAACGGGCGGGTCCGCTTCCCTACCCTCTTCTCCCAGCTCGGGTTCTATCCAGTGTCGCGCTCTTTGGAAACAAGACGCCACGACCCTTTGGGAATCCACTTATATAAGAGCTGTTGTCCAACGACCTTTCGGTTCTCCAACCCAATCCCAACCCATAGAAAGAAATCCCTAAACGTATTTTCAACTGCTTAGCGGCCTTTGAAACTATCGACTATGCCTTCTAACTAGTTGATAATACGTTGCTAGCGTCCTCCAGGTAAGACAGGAATGGATTGATCGCGGTACAAACGATATTTCGGATTATAGGCACACGGATGCCCTTGAGTGGGAAGTCACCCCGCACATGTAATCGGCTGGAACAAGGTCATCCAGCACCACAGAAAATAGAGTGCCCTGACTACGACTTTTACCTTGGATGTAAGCCACAAGCAACGATGTCCTCGCACTTGCGAGAACATCGTCTCACCACTGGCAGAGCCTCCAGACGGATAGGTAATTTCACTTCCGCGAAGTTTCGAAGATACCGCAGGTCTTTCCCCTGTTCTTCATACGGCACCGGTGCAGGCCCGAATACAAGGTGCAGCGATCCGCTTGATGGAATTGCATAGTGATGCTCCTTCACCGGTGCGCCTAACCCCTGCCTGTCGTAGCCGAAGCTGAAGAGGAGAAGAAGTCCGAATGTTGCCACGATCGCGATGCGGCAATGCACAAACTCTCGTTGGTCTTTTGCCGGGATAGTGCATTTGATCTGGTGTCGTTTAATTAGCGGAGAGCTTCGGTCGCCTTTCCCTTATTCGGGGCAGAACCGCTGGATCTTCGGCTATCTCTCTTAATACGTACGTTAGAAGCAATCGTACGATCACTCAGTTTCATGAGGAGCTCAACTGGAGATCTCCCTCGCCGACCTTGTTCATCTGAATATTCTTCACATTCAGGGTGCTGTCCAATCGCTTTAGCTACTTGAATGAGCTACCGATATGAATTCCTCCGTCGATGTGTCGACCGCCGCACCTTCAGAAAGAGAAATATATAGCAAGAGGGCGCATTGTCCCGCGCCAAGTTCAACGAAGTTTGAAGGCGGTAAAAAAGGAATTGAGTTGTGTGCCCATGACAGCGCTTTTTGAGCTTAGCAATCAAAGAAGCGTACCCGCGCGCTCCCTGTTATTTCTGTAAATTGGTAAACGGTTGCGGCGCAAACGGATGGAAGAAGGGATCTGCTACTCTCGTCAACCCTTCAATCAGCAGATTGCTTAGCTTAGGGACACATAACATATTGCTCGAGTGTATGTTTTGGTAGATATTTTCCTGTACCTCAAAGAAATTGTCGGGGTTAAAGAGCGGTGGAAGGTGCCACCAGAGTTGATAATCGTGGTCGAACAGCCACTGGATCAGTTGAGGGGACTCACTGACTCTGTCATTCTCTACATACAACACTGGACGCGAACGCTCGATGATATTGCTGGATCCCTCAAGTACCTGAAGTTCGTAGCCTTCTACATCAATCTTAATAAGTCCAACCGTAGCGGTCGGGACTAAGTCATCGAGCCGAATACACGGAACTGTTTCATGGCGCGTTGGCCTTGTCGGACGAGCACACATGGAAGTTCCGCCAAAGTTACCGCGGCTGCGATAGTCGGGAACTTCAAATGACACTATTCCTCTCTCTTTGCCGCAAGCATACGGCAAGGCGTTCACATTCAGCAGACCGTTGATAGCGAGATTTGCGCAGAGCTGCTGGAAGATGATGGGTTGAGGTTCGAGAGCTAGCATCGAGCGACCTTGTCGCGCCAATTCGATAGCCATCGGAACAGTGTGAACCCCCATGTTGGCACCCACTTCTATCACCATGCCAGGTATCTTGAGTAAGGACACCAATAGACGTATTTCGATTTCGCAACACTCTCCGTATCGAAGGAAGGCTTGCCCCATGTATACGTCGTTGGAATTGGCCAGCATTGTGCCATGACGAGTGGAACTGAGTTGATAGGGTGGGGCAATCGGTGCGCTGGTCATCGCGGTAACTTTCTTGTTCATCGATAGTCTGGAGGTTAGTTGGAAGCCGGGTCAGGCTGGTAAGTTGAGATGGGCTGCGAAAGCCGGCACTTCACGATAAGCGAAATGAAGTCCTTCGGAGAGCGATGTCACGCGCATACGATGCACAGCGAATAATCGTGTCAGAGTTTCTGATGTGTACAGCGATACGTGCCCGTTGCGCGGACCGACGTACCACCAGTTAAGACCGAGTACGTCAAAGTTGTCCGGTTGCAGCAGCGTCGAGAACAGGATTGCACCATCCTCATTAAGCAGTGAGTTAATGGACGCAATCGTCTGCGTCGGAAATGGAGCATGCTCTGCCACCTCGAGACAGGTGACCAGGTCGAAGCGGCACGACGGTAGCTGGTTGTGGATAGAGAACGGATCATATGTGGTGGCTGAAAATCCCTGCTCTCGTAACAATTCCGCCATGCGACCGTTGCCGCCACCGTAGTCGAGGATGCGTATTGTTGATCGCGAAGCCGCGAATGCGAGTCCGATAGCTTTTGCATTAAGCGAAGGCCGCACTTCGACAAAGTCCGGATCCACAACGACATAGTTCTCGTTGTAGATGTACTCGAGAAACGCCTGCTCCGACCATGTATCGAATGCATCCGTAAAGACAAATCGGCAAGTTGTGCAGCGTCTGTAGTAAATGGGGATGCCGGAGAGCGACAGTCGCCTGCCTTGCGCCTCGATGCAACTCTTGTGAAAGTCAACTACGCCGAACAAAGGGCTCGGGCAACCGCATACCTTGCACGCTTTTACCGCCGAACTTTGCACCGTGTCCATACCATCAATACCAGCAATTGGGATACCGCATCGATTTGGGATTTATAAATAGAATCTAATAAATGTCTCCCTCCCGATGGTGGTCTCGGTGCGGCATTCGCCAAAAAATGTCATCATTCCGTAACAGGACGTCTGGTAGCGTGGTGAAACATTTGGGAAGACCCTGGCGAGGGCAATCCGAGCCCGGCCTTAAAGAAGAGGAGTGCCGCATGAGACGTAGCCGCATTAGCGGAGTTCCTGGGAAGGGACGGGCCTTAGCGTCGATCGTCGGACTGGCGATATTGTCGGTGGCAGGGGGGTGTGCGGCGGCCCAGAACATTGCTGAAACAGGCTCCACGCTGATCTATCCTGTATTTCAGAGCTGGGCTGGCGCCTACGCGAAGATCGATCCTGCAGTGCATATGACGGCGAGTGCCACGGGATCGGAGTCAGGTATCAGTCAGGCCATTGCCGGTCAGGTGCAGATCGGCACATCGGATGCATACATGGCCGATACGCAGATTATGGCCAATTCCAACATCCTCAACATCCCGCTGGCGATCTCCGCGCAGTTGGTCGTGGTCAACCTGCCGGAGCTGCGGGGCTCCACGCTGAAGTTAAGCGGTCCGGTACTGGCTGGCATTTATTCCGGCAAGATCCAGGAATGGGATGCGGCACCCATTGCTGCGCTCAATAGCGGCGTACATCTGCCGCATCACACGATTGTGCCGGTCCATCGCGCCGATGGCTCGGGCGATACCTTCATCTTCACGCAGTTCCTCACTTTCTCCACTCCCGACGTCCATCTTCGCGCGGCTTCCGACCTTCTCTACGATTGGGAAACCAAAATCGGCTACGGCACGACGGTGACCTGGCCGCCGGTGGCAGGCGGCCAGACCTCAACCGGAAATCAGGGCATGCTGAAGACAATCGCCGGCACTCCATATGCGCTTGGTTATCTTGGCGGAAGCTTAAAGTCCGATGTGGATAAGGCCAGCCTTGAAATCGCAATGCTCAAAAACCAGGACGGAAACTTCCTGCTTCCAACCGCCGCCACGATCACCGCTGCCGCAGCTGCGCTCACGCCGCGCACGCCGCCCGATGAGCGCCTGACGCTCGTCTTCGCTCCCGGAGCGAACTCTTATCCTCTGATCAACTACGAATACGCAATCGTCTCGCAGAAGCAGCCAAACCCTCAGGTTGCGGCGGCGATCAGTAAGTTTCTGGAGTGGTGTATCTCGCCCCAAGGCGGCAGTGCGACGAGTTTCCTCGATCCCGTGCATTTCATTGGGCTGCCAGCACCGATCCGGGCGCGAAGTGAGATACAGATTGCCAAAATCCAGTAGTCGGGTATGGACGTTGTGCCGCTGCAGGGCTATTCATAAGGGGTAACATAATGCCGAATGATGTCAATTCCACGACGGGGGAGTCGCGCACAGTACAGCACTATATTGATGAGTTGCCCATGTGGCCGGATGGCACCCGCCTTCTCTCCACTCCGATGACCAGCATGCAGCGGCTCATCTGGTTGCTGGCCGCGGCCGGTAAGTTTTTCGAGGGCTATGTCGTTTTCATGACGGGTGTCGCGCTGCCGCTGATCACCCGCCAGTTCGATATCAGTCCAGCCCAGAACGGCTTCATCAGCGCCGCGAGCCTCTGCGGCATCCTGATCGGCGCAGTCGGGCTTGGCAGCTTATCGGATCAGTTCGGACGCAAGTCGATGTTCATCGTGGAGATGATTATCTTCACCGCATTCCTTGGCGCGGCCGTGTTCTGCACCAGCTTCACGTCCCTGGTGATCTGTCTGTTTGGGCTCGGGCTCGCCCTGGGTTGCGACTATCCGACGGCGCACATGATTATCTCCGAGAATATCCCGAGCACCAGCCGCGGAAAGCTGGTGCTTGGAGCGTTCGCGTTCCAGGCAGTAGGCGCTTTATGCGGCACTGCGGTTGGCTATGCGGTGCTGGTTATTATGCCGAATCTCAATGCCTGGCGCTGGATGTTTGCGACCGCAGTCGTGCCCGCCCTTCTTGTCACCATCGGGCGCTTCTTCATCACCGAAAGCGCGAACTGGCTGCACACGCGCGGCGCTACCGATCGCGCCACCCTCGCGGCGAGACGGCTGCTGATGCGCAAACCGCAATACCCGGAGAACATCGTACTGACGCCCCAACAATCCGGAGCGGGCGGAAATGCGCATGGCGGCGGTTCTTTCCTGTCATTATTCAGCGGGCGATACCTCCGCGCGACGATCCTCGCCTCGGTGCCTTGGTTCCTGCAGGACCTCAGTACATACGGCATCGGCATCTTCACGCCGACGATCCTGGCCGCTGCGCTCGGCAAGGAGGCCGATCATGTTCGCAGCCTGAGCGATCTCATCGCGAACGACATCCTGGCCGCCAGAGGAGCGGCTATGATCACGCTGCTGCTGATTGTCGGGATTGTCTTTGCCGTTATGCTCGCCGATACGCTGGGAAGAATTCGGCTGCAAATCGTCGGCTTCATCGGCTGTGCGGTCGGGCTCCTTCTCGCTTCGCTCTCAGTTGATGTGACCGGCGGACTCAAAATTCCACTGATCTTCACCGGCTTTATGCTGTTCAATTTCATGACCAATCTCGGCCCCAATGCGCAGACCTACCTTCTCGCCGGCGAGGTCTTCCCGACCGCAATCCGCGGAAAGGGCGCCGGGTTTGCGGCCGCCTTCGCCAAGATCGGTGCAGTCGCGACTGCATTCCTGTTCCCCATCCTGCTGGTCACGATCGGCACACGTTGGCTGCTTTACGGCTTGATCATCGCCTCATTGCTTGGAGCAGTGGTAACGTGGTTCTTCCGCATCGAGACCACGGGCGTCAATCTTGACCATATTGGCGAAGCGCCAGCTGAACCTACAGGTTCCAGAGCGGTCGCCTGATGGTTGGCCGAGAGAATTGTGCCGACATTCTGGGGCAGTTCGCCTAGGCTCCTGCTCTCCTAGGCTATCGTTGAATGCTCATCTCCATCAGATACCGCGAAAGCCCTGTCACAATCCTTCAGCGTGGTGCAACGGTAGTTCGACCCGCCTTCCTCTTTCTGAGCGCTCTGGATGGAACAATACGTGCTTCGGTTGATGTTCCCCTCAAAGTATCTGGTAAGCCCCGGTCGAACTCCAGGCCCGGCGAAGCCAATGACTCGCGCGCCCTCTGCATATCCTCAGTCACTCGATCCAGAATCCTTAGAGCTGTCAGCCCTTCTTCACCTTCGAAGCAGTCGTATAACAGTTTTCTCAGATATCGGGCTTCAGCCGCGAGTTTCTGGGTCAGTCTCTCACCGCGCGCTGTCAGATGGATAAGTTTTGCCCTTCCATCCGTCGTCGAGGCTTTTCTACGAAGCAGGCCCCGCTTTTCGAGAAGGGTCACCATTGCGGTAATGGTGTTGGCCTCAGCGAACATTGCGTCGCCCAGGTCCGCCTGTCTTATACCGGGTTCCCGATAGACCGTCAGCAGCAGACTGTATTGATCGGAGGTAATTCCATAGGGACTAAGAAGGCTGTCTCCGAATCTCGCAATGGATAGAAACGCCCGTCTCAGGCGTTGAGGAATATGCAATTGTGTCTGCGCCGGGGCCTCAGTTGCGGATTGCGGCTCGATAATCTCACGGTCCATGAATAGTTGTTGTCCCTTTGCATTGGCGGGGCAGATGAAATGTTATCAGGAGAGATCCTGAACCACATTCCCTGATCGGATCCGCTGTCGACCATCGGTCCCGGCAGCTCACCATCCCATGCAAAGTGGCAGCCAGGCAGAACGATCAACAAGAAATGTAGCAGAAATTCGGCGACGAAAGCCTGTTTTTTTCTTTAATTCGTACGCGAACTAAACTGATTCCTTCGGACTGGACCAATCCTCGTTCCATAGCGCGGGAGAACACCGTCCAGTCACCACTCAAGCTCCGCGCAAACCGGAAAATGATCGGACGGATACGTGTCGCCCGCTTTGTCTGTTACCGTCTCAATCGAGTGAACAAGCTTCATGTTGCGATAGAAGATCCAATCGATTCGTCCACCATCGTACCTGCCGAAGCCATGCACTGTGCCTTCCGGCCCTTCCCGTTTTGCAGCCGTAACCCAGGCGTCCTCGAGATGTTCGGTAAGGCATCGATAAACGTCTCCCCCTACGGGCGCATTGGCGTCCGCAGTCAACACGAACGGCTGATCTTTGGGCAGCGTGGCCAACTTTTCGATGATTAGTCGTGCCGTTTGATACCGTGCTTCGTCTGCGGTCTTTCCATAAGGAAAGTGTGTGTTCAAAGTAAAAACTTCACGCCCGTTCTCATCTACGAGAAGTCCCCAGGTAATCATCCGAGGTCTCGTGATACTCCAGTCAGACGATCCCGGAACATCCGGCGTACGAGAGATCCAGAGATCCCCGGATTGTTTCAGCGAGAGGCGATTCGCGTCATAAAAGATACTGTTGTGCTTGTCGCGGTCATCCCCATAGCGGCCCTTGCCGAAGCACTTCATCGCAGGCATTCCCGCGAGAAGATGGGTGGCCTGTTCCTGGAATATCTCCTGTGTCCCGAGAAGATCCGGTCTGCGTCGACAAATCGCGTCAACCAGGATGTCCTTTCGAAACTCCCAGGACTGCGGGCCGTCTTCGCCATCCATCTGACGCACATTGGAGGTCACCACACACAGCCGGCTCATCTGTCCTCTCTATCTATCTCTCGGATCTTTTTAATTAACTAGTTCGTAGGCGAACTCTTGCAACGATGCTTTTCAATTTCAGTCTAAATATGTTTGGCCAGTCTCAGTAAACAAGAAATGGTTCGTGCACGAAGTTTTTACATTCGAGTCACACCTTTGAAACGATTCCGCCGTAATCTCCGGTTGTAGAGAGACCTGACAAAAAGCAGGTAAGAGCGCGAACTGTACGACTCTGTTTGCGTTGGATTTCAGCCATGCACTCCGCGTGCTTATGGTCCGTGTGCGCAAACCCGCATGCGCAAGAGCCAAGGAGCTTATTCGGTGCACTCGTCGAGACACACATCGTCAGATGCTCACCCGGCACAGGACTACTAACGAAAGTTGAGAGGAATCAGGGATGCTCCGTCGCTATTTTCCAGCTGTATTCTCGTTGCTTGTCTGCGTCTCCAGTCCATTGTTCGCACAGAGTGCAAATATAAGCGGCCAGGCACTAGACCCCCAGGGAGCAGCCGTCAGAGGCGCTTCCGTCACCCTTTTGAATACCGGTACTCATGTGACAGTTACAACTACCAGTGATTCGAACGGCTTATTCCTTCTTCCTCCGGTGGCGCCCGGCAATTACAGAGCTACAGCCGCGGCGAGTGGTTTCGCGACGTGGACTGACGCGGCGGTTAAAGTTGAGGTTGGCGAACAGAAACAGATCAGAGTCCAATTTTCGATAGGCTCTGCCAACGAGACGGTTCAGGTGAACAGCGCCCCGCCTGAGCTGAGGACGAACGATTCCGATCGCAGCACAGTCGTCGAATCTTCGTTGGTCGCAAATATTCCACTCGATATTCGAAACCCTCTCCAGTTGATCAACGCCAGCCCCGGCGTCACGCAGAGCGACGCTCAGACGGCAGGCCAGAACTTCTCTTCGGAGAGCACAACCAACACTTTCCGAATCAATGGTGCAAAGAGCGGCGAGTCGGACATCCTGATCGATGGTGCGACGGATACCGTAAGTTATGACTCTCATGGAGCTGGCGGAATACCCGGCCTCGATGCGGTGCAGGAGTTTCGCGTCTATACGACCGCTTACTCTCCTGAATTCGGACGTACCAGTGGAGGCATCGTCAGCTACGGTATTCGTTCGGGCACGAACGAAGTTCACGGGGAGGCCTGGGAGTACTTCCGCGATTCTGTCTTCAATGCAAATGGGTATAACGCAAACGCTGCCAGGCAGGCGCGTCCCAGCTTTACCCGGAACCAGTTTGGAGGCCTGATCGGCGGCCCCGTTGTTATCCCGAAGGTATATGACGGCCGGAACAAGACTTTCTTCTTCGTAACCTATGAGGGGCTCCGTGATAACTACGTAGCTGCGGGAGGTTTCGAAGCCACGGTACCGACAGCGCTTGAGCGCCAGGGAGATTTTTCGCAGACCCAGAACGCTGATGGTTCGCAGCTGGTTATTTACGATCCAGGCAGTGCGACTCTGCAACCAGTCGGCAGCACCGCCTGTACCTCAACTCCGGTGACTTCCGGCCAAACAGTGTATTGCCGCAAACAGGTCTCCTACAATGGCCGCGCCAACGTCTTCGATCCCAGCCGGATCAACCCTGTTGGCTTAAATCTGCTAAATCTATATCCCCTACCCAATCAGACAGGCCTCGGCGGAAGCGACGAGAACAATTACTTCTCGAACGCTCCGAGCAGCGATACGAATAACAGCTTCGACATCCGCATCGATCATCAGTTTTCGTCGAAACAAAGCGTCTTCGGGCACTTCGATGATTTCAACAACTACGTCTATTATCCGAACGTCTATGGCAACAACCAGACTCCCAACTACGCAAATAACCACATTCCCGGCTATAACTTCGTGATCAGTCACTCGTGGGCCATCTCACCAAGACTGATCTTTCAGCATCAGATCTCGTGGGCGAGATTCCAGTCCACACGATCCTCTGTCGATCCGCTAGGCACTGCACGCTTTGGCTTTCCAGCATCGGCTGCACCTGGAATTACGGCAACGTTTACGCCTCAGGTCGAGGCAGTCACCAATCAGCTTTCAGAGATCGGCAACTCGGAGCCCTTTGAACGCAATCCGGCTTCGGTCTGGCAGTATGCCGCCTCGTTTACATGGGTCAAAGGCATCCATACGCTGAAATTCGGAACCGATCTGCGGCGGTATCCGACGCAACTCTGGGACCCGCAATTAATGACTGTGGCACCGTCTCGCAGTTTCACTGGAGGACCAAATGCCTCGTCTCCGGCAGGTACGAGCGGCGACGCCGTGGCTGAACTGCTGCTGGGACAGGCAGTGGTGACGAGCGGATATGCTCCCAAGGTTAACTTTGCGCATCAGTACTATGCTGCCTACGCCGAGGACACCGCAAAGCTGACGAGCAAGCTTACCGTAACGCTTGGCCTACGGTACAGCTACGAGGCGAGCGAGGTTTCAGTCAACAACGAGCTGACCTTTCTCGATACGAGCAGCCCTTCTCCGATTGCCGCCTCCGTACCGTCCCTCAATTTGACCGGCGGCGTGGGCGTTCCCGGTCAAAATGGCCAGAGCATCAGTTTGCAGGTACCCGGCAAGCTGCACTTCGATCCACGTTTCGGAGTCAGTTATCAAATCGACAAGGACACGGTGTTCCACGGTGGATTCGGTGTCTTTTATCATCCGAACGCATCCTGGAATCCCAGCCCACCTGCCTACGGTTATACGCGGACGACCGCGTCCATCGACGCGGCGCCCGATGGCGTCACTCCGCTCTACAACCTCTCCAATCCCTTTCCTGGCGGACTCCCCACTCCATACGGAAACGCTGCAGGCCTGGGAATCGAGCTTGGTCAATCCATCGCCGGAGACCTTAGGAAACAGAGCATCGCCTATCAGGAGAACTGGTCGGCGGATATTCAGCGCGCGCTGCCGATGCGCTTTGTTGTGACAGCTACCTATGCGGGAAGCACCGGCGTCCGATTGCTTGGGGCGTTGCAGCTCAATCAGCTTAGCGATGCGGCTCTCAGTCAGGGAACCGCCCTCAACAAGGTTGTCCAGAATCCGTTCTACGGTGTCATTACAGATCCCAGTTCGATCCTGAGCAAGTCCACGGTGCAGGCCGGCTACCTGTTGCGTCCTCATCCTCAGTTCCAGAACTTCGAGGCGTACAACGCAGGATGGGGCCACTCGAACTATCAGGCTGCTCAGCTCACGCTCGAACACCGACTGGACAACGGTCTGTCCTTGTTGCTCGGCTATACCTACAGCAAAGCCATTGATGACATCAGCGAGAACGGCACGTACGCAAGCGTTCAGGACAATGGATGCCTGCACTGCGAACGGTCGGTTTCCGCGCAGAACCAGACTCATGTTCTTCGCCTAAGCTCGCTGTACGAACTTCCGTTCGGACCGACGAAGTCCTTCCTGAATCGCGGTGTAGGTTCATATCTTGCCGGCGGATGGGAGTTCGGAGTCATCTATGACTTGAACACAGGACAGCCAGTAGGACTGACGTCACCCATCCAGCCGGCGTCCCTGAATGGCGGCCTCAACGTGGCGACCACGATTGGCTCCAGCCCTGCATCCATCACGACCACCAGTCAGATGCGGCCCACTGTAGTTCCGGGCGTGGACTATAAGCAGAAGGTCTCCAGCCCATCCTCGGGTCAGCTCTCCTTCTTCAACCCTGCCGCATTCGCAGAAACGGGGACGTATGCATTTGGAAATGCGCCAAGATTCCTCTCAGGCGTCAACCAGCCCTCGTTTTCAGAGCTGGATGCGCTGCTCGAGAAGAGGACAAAAATCAACGAGCGCATGAGTTGGAGCTTCCGTGTAGAACTGCTGAATGCTTTCAACAGCGTCGTCTTTTCCGGTCCGGCAACAGACGTCTCTAACCCCTCTACGTTCGGCTTTGCACCAAAGCTTCAATCTAACAACCCTCGAGAGATGCAGTTGAGTGGCCGGTTCTTCTTTTAGAACTGACACTTTCAGTGCCGGCGGACGATCCCTCGTCTGCCGGCAATCGCTTTTATACCTGCACAAGCAGATGCTTAGAACGAGAGAGATCTAATGGCAACCGAGACAGTTCTGACCAACGCGAAGATCGTTACACCGTCCGAAGAGATCCGAGGCACGATACGAATCAGAGGTGGCGTCATCGCCGATATTGAAAGCGGATTCAGCTCCGTTCCTGCGTCGATTGACTGTCATGGCGACTACGTTTTGCCCGGCCTGATCGACATCCATACCGACAATCTGGAAAGACACATTATGCCTCGGCCCAACGCTGAGTGGCCTGTAACAGCCGCGATCGTGAGCCATGACGCGCAGGTGATCGCTGCCGGAATTACGACGGTACTTGATGCGCTATGCATCGGAACGATGGGCACCGGCGTGCGCCGGTTTGAGAAGGTAAAGGAAGTGATCGAGCAAACAGATGCGGGCAAGCGCAACCAGATCTTTCGCAGCGAACATCTTCTACACCTCCGGGTAGAACTGACGAACGAGCTGACTCCGCGGATGTTCGCGGAACTCTACAAGCATCCCGATGTCGTCCTTGTCTCGCTGATGGACCATACTCCCGGACAGCGACAGTGGGCCAACATGGACAAATTCATCGCGATGGAAAGGAACGACTACAAGCTCACCGAAGAACAGATCGCTTCCTCGCTACGCATGTTCGAGGTGAATCAGAAAAGGTATTACAGCCCCAATCGGGCTTCACTCCTGGCAATGGTCAAAGATCGGCGAACGGTTCTTGCCAGCCACGACGATACAACACTAGAGCACGTCCAAGAGGCAGCAGCGGACGGCATTCACATCTCGGAATTCCCAACGACACTGTTAGCCGCACAAGCCGCGCGTGATCGCTCCATGCATATTGTCGCGGGTTCACCCAATCTGGTCCTGGGCAGGTCTCACTCGGGCAATGTCGCCGCCAGAGATCTTGCAAAAGCCGGCCTTCTGGACGTACTCTCGTCCGATTATGTGCCCGCGAGCCTGCTGTATGGCGCGTTCCATCTGACCTCAATTCAGGAGACTCCCATCCACGAGGCATTGAAGACAGTGACGCTTAACCCCGCGCAATTGCTCGGGCTCAACGATCGAGGGAGTCTCGGAGTGGGCAAGCGAGCGGACATGATTCGAGTTCGCATGGTTGACCAGACACCTTTGGTTAGTATGGTATGGCGCGCTGGAGAGCGTGTTGCATAGAAAGGCCGAGGGGCGGACGAATCCGCCCCTCTACTGCTTAGACGGACTGGTACTTTGTGACAAATTCTTCCGCTGTCAGCTTCCGTAGATCGGGCAATGCAGTACCCAGCTTCTCGCGCGACCAGTCCCACCATGCCAGATCAAGCAGATCATCTCTCGTCTTCTCCTCGAAACGATAGCGGATGATCTTCGCGGGTACCCCGGCTACAATCGCGAACGGTGGAACGTCCTTCGAGACGACGGCTCCCGCACCAATACCGGCGCCCGTACCAATCTTCACCCCGGGCAGGATGATCGCACCGTGTCCAATCCAGACGTCGTTGCCAAGAACGACCTTGTGCTCTCTCCGCCATTCGAAGAAGTCGTGATCGTCCTCAACCGAGAAACCATAGGATTCACTACGGTAAGTGAAGTGATGCAATGCTGCGCGCCACATAGGATGGTTGCCGGGATTGATTCGCGTATGCGCCGCGATCGAACAGAACTTCCCGATCTCCGCGTACATGATGCTCGAATCGTTTACGACATAGGAATAGTCGCCGAATTCTGTCTCTCCCATCGTGGTTCGAGGGCCGACTGCGGTGTAGACACCAAGCTTGCTCTGGTGGACCCTGGCTGAGGGATCAATAGCAGGTTCGAGCCCCAACCTACGGGGTTTCTTCTCTATGGGCTCACGGTTTTTTACTTTACTCAAAGATTCCATGTTCACCTTTTTGCAACGGGCTGGAGTTGATCAAAATGGGCATCTGGTTATGCCAGGTCCCCGACGTGTTCGCGGAGGTACGACGCTGCAGCCGGAAGGGCTTCCGCACACCGCTCAATCAGGGTGTGCAAGCCGGCTGAATCGGTTCCCTCGATGCGAATTGAGACTTTTGCTTCGGTGCCAGACTGCCGAATCAGGACGCTGCCCTCCGGAAACGTAAAGCGGAGACCATCAACCCTATTGACGTCAGCGCCCAGAAAATGCTCTGCCAGCGATCTCGCTGCGGTCTCGTAGGAGATTGCGTGTGCAGAGATACGCACCTCCGGTGTACTGAAGATTGGCGGCAGTTTTCGGCGCAGTTCGAAGAGCGCTTTTCCGGACCGCTGGAGCAGATCGAGTATCACCATCGCCGAGAAAAGCCCGTCATCCCCACCATTCAGCTCTTTATGGAAGTAGTGACCGCATGCGTCAAGACCGAGCTCGGCATCGTCGGCGATCATGCGGCCACGGATGAAGGCATGACCGGTGCGTTCCAGCAGGGGAGTTCCTCCCAGCGCAAGGATTGCTCTGCGAACGGCGTCGGAGAGTTTGATGTCTACGACGAACCTCATTGGACGGCGACTCGCGTTCTCCAGCAGATCCTCTGCAAGGAGTATCGATACCTCGTCTGGCGATACATGTGCGCCGGTTTCGTCGATCAGAGCCAGCCTGTCACCATCGCCGTCCCAGGCGATTCCAATCGCGTTTTCCCGGGCAGATACCGCGGATCGCAGGTTCGATAGATTTGCTGTCAGCGAACAGTCCGAGGGCCGATCCGGAAAACTACCGTCGGTCTGGCAGGAGATGCATTGGACGTAGAACCCGAGCGAGCGGAAGATCTGCGGAGCCAGCTCTGACCAGGCTCCATTGCCGGCATCGATCACAAGGTTCGGCAAACGCTCGGGAACCAGATGGCTCCAGCGCTCGATCATCTGCCGTTGGTATGAGTCGACGAGATCGACTTTCTCTATAGCTCTGCTGCCGATCCGGAACGATTCCGTCTCCACCATATTGCGAATAGTCGACAACTGTTCAGGGGTGGTGGGAACTCCTCCGATCATGAGCTTGAGTCCGTTGTCCTTGGCGGGATTGTGCGACGCGGTCACCATCAAAACCGCATCCACATCAAGCTTGTCGGCGACGAAGTATGCGACCGGCGTGGGCATTAAGCCACCATCAAGTGGTGAGACGCCTGTGTCGGCGAGACCCTCGATCAGTGCCTGCTTCAGATCCGGCGTGCTCAGACGATAGTCACCTGCAACGAAGACGCGGGAGTCCGGTGGAAGCAGGGTTCCTATGGCGCTCCCAACCGCCGCGAACAAATCCAGGGAGATAGAACCTGGAAACGGCCCACGAAGGTCACATGATTTCCACGGGCTTTGCGTATGATCGGCACCCACTTCCAATATTGTTTCGCTGGTCATCGCGCAAACCCAAACCTCTCCACCAATCGGAATGGGTTTCCGGGACCGGTCTCTTCAAACAGGCTGATGGCATCGACCTCGAGTGGATTCATGCACACCTCAGCAAATCTTGTTTCAAGGTGCGCTTGAAACCGCCTGAGCGGCTCCTGTTCAAGAGAACAGGTCAGGGTCATATGAAACTTCCAGGTATCCATCACGTATGGATATCCCCAGCGAATCAGATTTTCGCGCTCAGCGGAGGTGAGCGAATCATGTATCCG
>Ga0302220_10001647_pt1 | contig 17284 bp, 21 predicted proteins | sample II_Palsa_E1_3_FD_194572 | JGI IMG/M metagenome (GOLD analysis project Ga0302220, IMG submission 194572) | Peat permafrost microbial communities from Stordalen Mire near Abisko, Sweden - II_Palsa_E1_3 | ecosystem: Environmental > Terrestrial > Soil > Palsa > Peat permafrost | place: Sweden...
TGTGACTGACAAGCCCGTCGGGAACATGGCCGGATGCCCACCGATCGGCGAGGTCATCACTGCTGCGGTCACCTAACGGCTCACCTACGGTGAGCCGCCGGCCATCGACGACCAGGACCGGCCGTTGTTCGCCTACGGCCAGTGCATCCACGATGTGTGCTCCCGTCGTGTCCGCTTGGACGCGGGGCAGTATGTGGCCGGCTTCGACGATGCCGGGGCTGGTGTCTTTACCAGGTCGGATGCAAGGGGCCCAATACTTTCGGCCAATTGGGGAAGGGCTGAGCCACGTGCGTCGGGAGCGCGAAGAGCCCGGGAGCGATCGATTGATCCTGCCAACATCCATGAGGAGGTCCGCACCATGTCAACGGAGAAGCAAAAAGAGGCTGCACGGCGGAACATCGAGAAGGCTCGTGAGGTGCAGAGCGAGCGTGCTCACGGAGAAGATGTCCCCCGCAGTTCGGAGGGCATGAGCACCGCAGAAAAGGATCGGCTGGCTGACGCGGAGTTCGCCTTCCCCGAGGAACGCAAGGAACCCCTCAGCGACGCGACGCACGTGCGGAACGCGATCGCGCGGTTCGATCAGGTCGAAGGGGTTACCGACAAGGAGCGGGACCAAGCCTGGGAGCGGATCCGGGCAGCGGCCAGCAAGTACGGCGTCGACGTCTCGGAGGATGACTGGCGCGACCTGCCCGCGGGAGGCAAAGGAAGGAAGCAATGAGGTTAGCGTTCAGCCAGAGCAGGCCAGCTCACCGGCAGGGCGGACGAAACCAGCCAGGCACGCGGCGGCGGAACGGATCGCGTTAGCCGAGCGCTGCGCTGGCGGCCGCCGCCCTCACCGCCGCGGGCGCCGAGGTGCTCCGCGGCGACCTGGACGACCTGGACACCTGCGCGCCGGGGCCGCCAGCTCCGACGGGGTCGTCCACCTCGCATTCATCCACGACTCCGCCCCTCCTCAGTCCGGTCGGGCGGTTCGGGGACGTCGGCGGGAGCCTGCGAGGCGGCCGGACACCGCCCAGTTCGGCCACGCCCCGCCGAATCGCGTTATTGCCGCGGCCCGTTGCTGGTGAGGGCAGCACTTCCTGGTTCCCGGCGTGATGGTGCGGGCGGCTGGCTGGTGCCGGCGGGACGGGCGGGGCGGGCGGGCAGCGCGGCCAGTGCGAGCAGGCCGCCGGCGGCGGCGATGGCCCCGGTGGCCAGGCCGAGGTCCATACCGCTGATGAACGCGCTGCGGGCCAGGTGCGCGAGTGCTGCGCCGAGGGGTCCGCCGACGTGTACGGCGACGCCGAGTGCCCCGCCCACGGAGCCGAGGATTGTGGTCAGCACGGCCGGCGGGAGGTGGTAGGGAGCCAGCGCGATGGTGATGTGGTCCTGGTAGCGGGTGGCCAGCAGGCTGCCGATGACTGCCACCCCCAGTGCTCCCCCGATCTGCAGCAGCGCGGAGGATTGGGCCAAGGGCGATGCCTACCCCGCTCGTCCCGGCCCAAAAACCGATCGCCCGTTGCCGCTCCGCTGGATCGCTGAACATGTTCGTGATGATCGACAGTGTGGATGGCATGATCAGCGCCCCACCGATGCCCATGCTGGCCCGGGCGGCGATCAGCATGCTCACCGAGCCGGAGAACGCCGCCCAGGCCGAGCCGGCCGCGAACGCCGCCAGGCCCGCCAGGAGCGGACGCAGGGGCGGCGGAAAGAGGAGCTGTTCTTCCGGCCATGACTTCATCGCACTCAGGGCCGGTGACGCCAAGGAGGGCCCAAGGTCCCAGCCCAGCCTGGCTAGTGCCTCCATATGCGCGTCTGACCGCGGCAGGTCATGACGCTGCGGCCGGGTGCGGGCGGGCCGTACGGGAGCAGGACCTGAGTCCTTCTGCGCGCTCCCCCGGACCGCCCTGGCCTGCCCGTACGACCAGAGCAGCCTTTAGAGTACGAGAGGCGGCGATGGCGTATCACGATCTGCCTTCCGCCCGGTGCCAAGGTCGGCCCGGGTGGGCATACCGGCCATGGCGATACCGGCGGCCCATGAGCAGCGTCGCAGGTGCCGTAACCACACGGTTCCTGATTCACCCGACGGGGCAAGGAAGCAGGAACATGAACGCCCGGACAATCGGCGTCGTGCGAGAGAGTACCCGGGGTGAGCAGCGCGTCGCGCTGGCGCCAAACGCCGGCCTGGATTGCCCCGATCCCCTCGCGGCAGGCTGACCTCACAGGCATGCAATGAGACTGCCGCCGACAGGCCCGGGCCGGGCGGTCACCCCGCGGGCAAGGCCGGACGGACGACCACGGCTGCGCGGCTGGATCCATGCCGCCGCAGCGCCGGTGGTCCTGGCCGCGGGTATCGTCCTCACGTGGCGTGCGCCGACGGCGCCGGCGGCGGCAGCCGTGGGCGTCTTCGCGGCCGCTTCAGCCTGGCTGTTCACCGTCAGTGCCCTTTACCACCTGGGCAGGTGGCCGCCCCGTGTGCGGGTGATCCTGCGCAGGATTGATCACGCCGACATCCTGTTCCTCATCGCCGGCACCTACACGCCCGTGGCGGTCCTCGCGCTGCACGACGGCACCCGTGTCGCCATTCTGGCCGTGGTCTGGGCCGGCGCCGCACTCAGTGCCGTGTTCAGCGTCGCCTGGACCGATGCGCCGCGGTGGGTGTACGTCCCGATTTACGTGGGCCTCGGGTGGGCGGCGGTATTCGTGCTGCCGCAACTGCTCCGCGGCGCCGGGCTGACCGCCCTGGTGCTTGTCGTGGCCGGCGGCGCGCTGTACTCGCTGGGCGCTCTCGCTTACGGGCTCAGGCGGCCGAACCCGTGGCCCCGGTGGTTCGGGTTCCACGAGGTTTTCCACGCCTGCACCGTCGCGGCGTTCACGTGCCAGTACATCGCGGTCTGGATCGTGGTCTGCCGTGCTGCGTGACGAAGGTCCCTGGGTCATGCTCCGCCGAGCGGGGCGGCCGCGACGATCACCTGCTATCGCGCTCGCGCAGGGTGTGCGGTGGGTGCCGCGGACCGGTGGGCAGCGGTCAGAGCCCTGCAGAGCATTAGCGTGCCACGGGTTCGGCGGCTCGCCCAGTCAGGCCGAATGTCCCTACCAGGACCGCGGCGCGACCTGATGTCCTTGCGGGGAAAAGCGTGATGGCCGGTTACGCACGGGCAGACGAGCAACCCGCTGGGAGCAGATTATGGCTGATTTCGGGGTCACGGACCTATCGGCGCTGGAGATACTTGATTCGCGGGGGCGCCCCACGGTGGCGGTGACCGTCCGGCTCGCCGACGGCACGACCGCCCGGGCCGGGGTGCCGTCCGGGGCGTCGACGGGATCACTGGAGGCGGTCGAGCGCCGGGACGGCGACAAGACACGGTACGAGGGGAAGGGCGTCCTGGGCGCGGTCGCCGCGGTGAACACCGAGATCGCTGACCTGCTGCGCGGACGCTCCTGGGCGTCGCTGGCCGAGGCCGATCAGGCGATGATCGAGCTGGATGGGACGGCGAACAAGAGCCGGCTCGGCGCCAACGCCACCGTCGGCACCTCGATGGCACTCGCCCGGGCCCTGGCCGCCTCAGCGGGGACGCCGCTGTGGCAGTGGCTCGCGCCGGAGGGCGTAAGCCCGCGCATGCCGGTGCCGCACTTCAACGTGCTCAACGGCGGGGCCCACGCGGCGAACGCACTCGACTTCCAGGAATTCATGGTCGCGCCGCTCGGTGCCCCGTCGATGGCCGAGGCCGTCCGGGCCGGCGCCGAGGTCTACTCCGCGCTGCGGCGCGAGCTGACCAGCCGGAAGCTGTCGGTCGGCCTAGGTGACGAGGGCGGCTTCGCACCCGAGATCGATGACCCAGAAGAAGTGCTGCGGCTGCTGGTCCAGGCCATCAGCGACGCCGGCTACCAGAGCGGACCCGGGGGAGTCTCCATCGCCCTGGACCTGGCGGCGTCGGAGTTCCGCCAGCCGGACGGCCGGTACCGGGTCGCCGGTGAGCTGCTCAGCAGCGCCGACATGATCGAGCGGCTGGCCGGCATCGTGGCGGACTTCCCGGTGCATCTCATCGAGGACGGCCTCGGCGAGGACGACGACGACGGCTGGATCGCCCTGACGGCCCGCCTCGGGCAGACCGTGGAACTGGTCGGCGACGACAACTTCTGCACCAACCCCGCCATCATCACCAGCGCCATCAAGCGCGGCATCGCCAACGCGTCGCTGATCAAGCTCAACCAGATCGGCACCGTCACCGAGACGCTTCAGGCGATGGCCATCTGCCGCGACGCGGGGTACCGGCAGTTCGTCTCGCACCGCTCCGGCGAGACCGAAGACAGCTTCATCGCCGACCTCACCGTCGGGACTGGCAGCGGCCACCTGAAGTCCGGTGCCCCCGCGCGCGGCGAGCGCGTCGCCAAGTACAACCGCCTCATCGAGATCGCGGCCAGTTCCCCGGAGATCCCCTACGGCATGCCCTGACCTTCCCGTGCTGATGGCGGTGGAGGCTCGCTGTCATGCTCAGCGGGAGTCCGGGTAACTCCGGCGCAGCCGGAGGCGATGGCCGCAGCGGGCCACTCAAGCTGCTCGCGCTACCAAGCCCGGACCCGGCTGGTGCGCTGAGCCACCGCGCTCAGCAGCACCGCTGGCGAAGAACAAAGAAATGGCGCGCCGTGCCGTTCGCCGATCCGGTAAGCGTCGCAGCCAGATGTTCGGTGAGTTCCCCCGCGCCAGAACGCTGCCCAACTTGTCATGCTGGCTCAGCGTCTGGCCGGTATGAGGGTCCGAGGAGTTGATGATCAGGGGCAGGACGACGAACTTCCTATTTCCGATAATAACTACCGGATGCTCTACGCCGGGCGGGTGAGCCCGTCACGCACCAGCGGCATGACCTCGGCCGCGAAGCGGCGGCGCGCGTCAGCGTCGGCCAGGGCCACGTTGAGCACGGTGAACCCGGCGTGCGCGATGGCGATGAGCCGTTCGGCGATGGTCTCGCTAGGGCCAGCGATCCGCTGGCCCTCCGGGCTCGCCGCTGGCCCGTTCGGGGTGAACTCAACGATGAGGTTGATCGCGCAGGTGATCTCATCGGGGCTCCGCCCGGCCGCCTCGGCAGCGGCGCGCACGGTGGCGCGCATGGCCGATGCCTGTTCGAGGCCGACCCGGCCGAGCGAGGGAACCCAGCCGTCCGCGAGGGTGCCCGTCAGCGTGAGGGCGCGGGGGCCGTAGGTGCCGAGCCATACCGGGATCGGGTGCGCCGGCCTGGGCTCGATCCGGGCGTCACGCGCGACGAAGTGCTCGCCGTCGAAGGAGAAACCCGGATCCCGCCATAGCCCGCGGATGATCTGAACCGCCTCGCCGAGAGCGGTGACCTTCTCGCCCGGGGTGCGCTGGGATAGCCCGAAAGCGGCGAACTCGCCGTCGTAGCCGCCCGTTCCGAGGCCGAGGATCAGGCGGCCGCCGGAGAGCCGATCGAGCGTCTCGGCCATCTTCGCGGTCACCGCGGGGGCCCGGTAGGGCAGCCCGAGGACGTTGGTCATCACGCCGATCCGTTCGGTGACCGCGGCTATCCAGCTCAGCGCGGTCCAGGGCTCGGGCGTCGGATACGCCCCGTGCAGGTGGTCGGCCACGCAGAACAGGCCGAAGCCCAGCGATTCGGCATGCTGCGCTTCGGCTATCAGGCGGCCGGGGTCAAAGGGCTGGAAGCCATAGATGATCCCGAAACCGATTCGCTGGCCTGTGATCGTACTCATTCGTGCCCCGCTCTCACACCCATAGCGTTGTCCATGCCGATTATCATTAATATAAACTGTTTATATCGCGTACTATATGCCGGCCGGGATGGAGATGGGGAGGGGCCATGACGGTTCAGAGCGGAGGGGACGCGGGTCCTGACCTTGCGACCGGGCTGGTTCGTCTGGCCCGGCTGGTGGACAGCGTGTTCGCGCGGGTCTCCGGGGAACACGAGCTCACGGCGACCCAGGCCAGGACGCTGTGCATCCTCGTCGAACAGCCGAGGGGCATGGCCGAGCTGGCCGGGCTGCTCAGTATCGATAAGGCCGGCATCACCGGGCTCGTCGACCGGATCGAACGACGCGGCCTAGCCGGGCGGACGAGGGTGCCCGGAGACCGCCGGGCCCTGAGGGTCCGGCTGACCGCGGCGGGCCAGCGGGCCGCAGTCGCGGTCCACGACCAGGTATGCGCCGAACTCGACGCGCTCACCGCCGGCCTGGCGCCGGGCGACCGGGAGCGATTCCGGCGCACCGTCGCCCTGGTCGCCGGCGCCGGCGACGGCTTCCCGGCTCCTCCGCTGGATGTTCGGGCGGCCGTTGCCGTGCGCGGTCGCTAGCTCGCCTGGCCTAGGCCGCGCTTCCCGCCTTGCCCGGCAGGCTGGGCGCGGCCAGCGGCGCAGTCCGGCCGCAGCATGCGGCGAGCAGTGGGCCCGCGAGCGCGGCGGCCTGATCGCGGATCTCCGGAATAGCGGTGGTCTCATACAACTGCCCCCGCAGCGGCGGGCCGAGCGTGACGACGATGTTGCTCGGCGTACCGGACACATCCGGCAGCGCTCCCCGGGCGTCAGCCTCGATGCCGAGCCGGAGCGAGTCCGGCCTGGCCAATCCGCTATCGAGCAGGCTCCGCAGCGGCGGGTCCGTGGTGGCGGTGACGTCCGCGGCGGGCCCGGTGGCGTTGATCAGCCAGCCAGCCGCTATCTCGGTTACCTGGGCGCCCTGCTCGATCCCGACGCACAGGCCCGCCGGCTCGTCGGCGACCGCGATGACGCGGCCGCGTAGCACCGAGAGCCGTCCTGCCGACCGGAGCTGGTCGATCCGCTGGGCGGTCGCGGGCGGCACACGGTGGCGGTGCACCTCCCAGTAGCGGGCGACGTGGCGGAGGAATTCAGCAGGTGGGCGGGGTGCGCGGTGGCGTACGCCCGGCCCAGCCCGTGCTGTCCGTGCCGGTCGAGCAGGGCGATCCGCAGCGGGATCCGCGCCGCGACTGCCGCCCGGAGCGGGTAGATTGTGGCGAGAGTCCCGCTGGCGCCCGCGCCGATCACTGCCACGACGGCTACCCGGCCGTCGACTGGCTCCAAATATTCAGTGCTGCCGTGCGCTGCTCCACTGGACATAGCTAAATCCTATTAAGTCGGTCTGTTTTATTGACAATGGCCGCCCGGCGTGCTTGCCTGCAAGGGAGGAGCGATCGCCGGCTGCGCGACCGGCGTGCTCAGCGCCGTCGGCCCCTTCCGATGTGGCAGGAGAAGCGTCGTCAATGTCCATCGAGATCATCGGCATGGTAGGGACCAAGGAAATCTCGGAGTCGCGGGGTTCCTTTGACGGGCCGCAGATCGACGCTGGTTACCTGACCCGTTTCGCGCAGGCGCACGAGGAGGCGGGCTTCGACCGGGTGCTCATCGGCTACGGCGCGACCGGCCCGGACGGGTTCGCGGTCGCGGCGCATGTGCTGTACGCCACCTCGGCCCTCAAGGTGCTGATCGCACACCGGCCCGGGTTCGCGGCTCCTACGCTGGTCGCGCGGAAGCTCGCCACGCTGGACCAACTGACCGGAGGCGGCCGCGTCGCCATCCATCACATCACCGGCGGCGACGAACCCGACCAGAAGCGGGACGGCGACTTTACCGGCCACGACCGGCGGTACGCGCGGACCGCGGAGTTTATGAGCCTGCTTCGCCGGGAGCTCACCTCGGCCGAGCCGTTCGATTACGACGGGGAGTTCTACCAGGTGCGAGGGGCGTACAGCTCGGTCCGGCCGCCGACGGCCACCGGGATCCCGCTCTACTTCGGTGGCGCGTCGGCACCCGCTGTCGATGTGGGCGCCGAGCACGCGGACGTCTACATGCTCTGGGGCGAGCCGGTCGCCCAGATCGCCGAGCGGATCACCCGGATCCAGGCTGCGGCCGCTCGCCACGGCCGCAGCGTGAGGTTCAGCCTGTCGGTCCGGCCGATCGTGGCCGATACCGAGGAAGCGGCGTGGCAGCGCGCCGAGGACATCAGGTCAGCGACGGCGGGCCGCGTCCAGACGAAAACCGCGCAGGTGCAGGGCATTCAGGTACCCAGCCACGGCCGGTCGTCCGGCTTCCGCGAGTCCTCCTCCGTCGGCTCGGAGCGGCTGCAGCGGCAGGGCGCGGAACGGGACGTGCACGACGAGCGTCTGTGGTACGGCGTGACCAAGCTGACCGGGCCTGGCGGTAACTCCACCGCGCTGGTCGGCACCCCGCGGCAGGTCACCGACGCCCTGATGGCCTACCGCCGGGTGGGCGTGGACACCGTGCTCATCCGCGGCTTCGACCCGCTGGACGACGTGGTGGACTGGGGCAGGGACCTGGTGCCGCTGCTGCGCGAGCAGGCGGCGCGCACACCGGTCGGCGCGGACACGGCCGAGGCGGCGCCACTCTCGGCATGAACCATCCACCAGAACTCCCCGGCCGATGCCGGGGTGCCCACGTATCGGCGAGGAGCGACTGATGCCGGGTCGGCTGGATGACTCACCGCGAAAAAAGGAAGTGCCCGCCGGGCGCGGACCCCAGCTCGACATCCAGCGCCTGCCCGAGGTGACTGCGGCGCTGGCCGCGCGGGCCGGAGAACACGACCGGGCTGCATCCTTTCCCGCCGACGGGATCGCCGCCGTCCATGCCGCCGGGCTGCTCACGGCGACCGTGGCCGGACGTTACGGCGGGCCTGGCGCACGACTGGCCCAGACCGTGGCCATCCTGCGAGCGCTGGGCCGCGGCGACCCGTCGGTCGCGCTGATCACCGCGATGACGCTGTTTCAGCATGCCGCGCAGGCGAAGGAGGCAACCTGGCCGGAGGAGTTGTACGCCGAGGTGCTCGCGGAGTCCGCGCGGCGGCCGGTCCTGGTCAACGCGCTCCGGGTGGAGCCGGAACTCGGGACGCCGGCCCGCGGCGGCCTGCCCGCAACCACCGCGCGCCGGGTACCGGGCGGCTGGTCGCTGGCCGGCCGGAAGATCTTCTCAACCGGCGCGGTGGGCCTGCGCTGGATGATCGTCTGGGCCAGTACCGACGAATCCCCCACCCGGGTCGGCAGCTTCCTGGTCCGGTCCGACTCGCCGGGGATCACCACCGAGCCGACCTGGGATCACCTGGGCCTGCGGGCCAGCCGGAGCGATGACGTGATCTTCGCAGGCACCACGGTTCCCGCGGCAGCGGTCACCGGCCTGGCCGAGCCGGCGGCGAGCCCGGCGCGCGATGCCGGGCTGATGACCTGGAATGCGCTTGGCCTGACCGCGCTCTACCTCGGGGTGGCCAGCGCGGCCAGGGACTGGCTGATTGGCTTCCTGAGTGAGCGGACTCCTGCTGCCCTGGGCAAACCGCTGGCCACGCTGCCCAGGTTCCAGAGCGCGGTCGGCGAAATCGAGGCGTCGCTCACGGCGGCGGATGACCTGGTCGCGAGCCTGGCGGCGCGCGCCGACGCCGGTGATCCAGCCGCCGCCCGCCATGCCGGGATGGCCAAGCTGAGCGGTACCCGGGCCGCGATCGGAGCGGTGGAGCAGGCGGTCGCGCTGATCGGTAATAACGGTCTGACTAGGAGATACCCGCTGGAGCGGCACTACAGGGACGTGCTGTGCGCCCGGGTGCACACGCCGCAGGACGACTCCATCATCACTGCGGCAGGGAAGTCTGCTCTCGCAGCAGCGCCCGGCAATATCCCATAGCGCAATGGCAGAGGCAGCAGTGTAACCAGCCGCCAGAGTTCGTGATAGATCCAGTATGCCGGCCGACTGTTTTCGGCCGGCTCAATGACGGCTACGTCGCTGTCGAGGTAGGCGTTCGCCAAGCCGGGGTGGTCCTGCCGGCCAGTACGAACCGCAGATCCTGAGGGCCTTCCCCGGTCAGCCGCGGCGGGGTGACGTCCGCCGCTGGGAAAGGCGAGGGATTGATGCTCACTGGCGCGACCCCTGATCGCGGCATGCCGGGCGGCTCCGAATAGGCGGGCGCGCTGGGCGGTTCCCGGAGCGAGCATTACGTGGCTTCGGCGTCGTAGGGGGGCTGCTCGCCGGGCAGGAGTGCGGTGACGGGGAGCCTGCCGCTGGCATCGGTCCGGTCAGGGTTGTCCCGGTCCAGGTCGCTGAGCAGGTGCTTTTGGACGAAGCGGCGCGGGTTAAGGTCGTCGAAGTCGAAGTCGGGGAACTCCGGTCCGAGGCTCTCGCGCAGGTCGGCCTTGGCCCCGTCCGCGATCCGCCGCAGCTCGCGCAGGGCGCGGCCGGCCTGGGCGGCCATCTTCGGCAGCTCCTTGGGGCCGAACACGATCAGCGCAAGCACCGCAAGGATCAGCAGCTTGGGCAGAGATAGATCGAACACCAGGGATCTCCATCAGAAAACCGCGGGAACCACGCCGTCCCGGCGAGCCCCTACGGAGGTGGTGATGCGTAACTCGCCCGGTCAGCTCGCCGAGGCGATTCTGGCTCGCCGGCCATCCGGGCCCGCGTTACCGGATAGACCCTGCGGCCGTCCGGGCCGACAGCGGTATCGCGATCGGCCCGGACCTGCCACGCGGTCGTGTTCCGGTCAGGCGCTGGTGTGCAGCTGGCCGTTGACGCCGTGCGGGTAGAACCCACCCGAGTTGGCGACCTTGGGGGTGAAGTAGACGATGTTCAGGACCTGGCCCGGGGTACGGCAGAAGGCCAGCCCGTTGGAGTCGGCCGGGACGATGTTGGCCTGGCCGTTGAGCGTGACGCCCTGGTCGTCGTGGCTGGGCCCATCCAGGCTGTCACGAGCGGCCGCGCTCGCGCCTTTCGGGAAGCGCCGCCGGTCGGCCGGATTCTCTGCGCTGCGGTCGATCAGTTCAGCGACATAGTTCTTTCCGAACATCGCTGTCCCCCTCGGGTTAGTGATGATTACCGCGTAATTCGAAGCCTGACGGCGAGCAGATCGGAACTCAGCAAGTATTTTTTCTCCGGCACGCTCAGCACTCCGCCAGGTCACCGGGATGCCGGGAGAGCCAGGACCCGAATCCGGGCGGCGGTGATCAATCTTCGGCGCAGTAGGCAAGCGGACGGGCGAACTTTTCTGTGCGGCTGGCCCTGATACCCGCGCCGGGAGCAATCCGCACGGCCTGCGGCACCGAAACATTGATGTCTGGCGCATCAGCGCCGGGCGCGACCCGGCGGGGATGCCGCGCGGCGCGCCGGAGGCCGGTAACCACTCGTCTGCATCTCATTCGCGTCATTCGCGCTGAAAAAGCCCCGACCGCGGGAATCACCCCGCCGCAAAGGACAGACATGATTGGCGACCTGTTTGACAGCCCGTGGAAGATTCTGATCGTCGCCGTGGTGCTCATCGTGCTCTTCGGATCCGCGAAGCTCCCCGTCGCGGCCCGTTCGCTCGGCAAGTCGATGCGCATCCTCAAGGCCGAAGTGAAAGATCTCCACGAGGATGACACCGAGTCAGGGCCCGCCACCCCGGCCCCGACCGCAGCGCAGCAGATCCCCGCCGTGCCGCAGCCGATCACGGCGCAGCAGCAACTGGCGGCTCAGCAACGGATCGATGACCTTCAGCGGCAGCTCGCTGAGCTCAAGGAGCCGGCTGGTCGGCAGCCCGCAGCTCAGCGTATGCAGCAGCCGGGATAGGTCCACAAGATCCCGGGAGGACCGAGATGGCGAATCTACCTGAGGCCGTGGTGGGGGCACGCGTGGCCGGCTCCCGCGTGCTCCAGGCAGCACGGAAAGCCGATCCAGAAGGCCGGATGCCGCTCATGGGGCACCTGCGTGAGCTGCGTAACCGGATCGTCAAGGCAGCGCTGGCCATCGCCGGTGGCATGGTCCTCGGGTTCGTCTTCTTCGGCCCGATCTGGGCCGTTGTCACCCACCCGTTCTGCTCGGCGGTGATATCCGGTCATACCGGCTGCAAGACCCAAGGTGACCAGCTGGTTGTCACCGGCATCTTCGACCCGTTCATGGTCCGGGTGCAGGTCGCCTTCTTTGTCGGGCTGATTGCCACCTCACCGGTGTGGCTTTACCAGATCTGGGCGTTCATCGCCCCGGGCCTTTACGCCCGCGAGAAGCGCTGGACCTACCTGTTCGTGGGGGCAGCGGTCCCGCTGTTCGCGAGCGGCGCGGCTCTCGCCTACCTGGTGATGAGCCGAGGCCTGCACTACCTGCTCAGCCTGGCCCCGCACGGCGTCATGGTGCTGCCCACCATCTCCACCTACCTGAGTTACTTCCAGGGGATGATCCTGGGCTTCGGCGTGGCCTTCGAGTTGCCGCTCGCCCTGGTCATCCTGAACCTGGCCCACATCCTGACGCACGCACGGTTCCGCAGATGGCGGCGGCTGATGATCTTCAGTGCCGTCCTCTTCGCGGGAATCGCGAACCCGAGCCCGGACCCGATCAGCATGCTGCTGCTCGCGGCCCCTTGCGTCGTGCTCGTGGAGATCGCCGAGGTGATCGTGTGGGCGAACGACCGCAGGCGCGCCCGCATCCCCGACCCGTACGCCGGCCTCGCCGACAACGACCTCGCACCGCTTGAGATGGGCGACGAACTCAGGACCGCTCCCAGCGACCACAGCCTGAGCTAGGCCGACGGCGGCCGTCCCATGCATGACGGGACGGCCGCGACAGCATTAGGAACTCGCCTGCGCCGGCCTGCGGGCGCCCGACGCTTGTCCTGGCGTTGTGCGCCGTTCCCGGTTCGCTCCGGCTCGCCATTTCCCACAGCAACCCCTTCAGGCGGCTCCGCCATAACAGCAGCGTCCGGTTAGATCCTCAGTCGCGGCCCTCGCCCACCCATACCGCGACGTGCGCAGGCTCCCCTACCTGGTAGGCGACCGCGAGAAGGTCGCGGCGGACCTCATCCAGATCGGTGGCGTCCTGCATGCGATCCGCGAAGGCGGCGATCGTCGCCTCGGCGTCATAGTGGGCCCGGTTGAACCGCCTGTCCACGGCCCGCTGCACCCGGCGTCGCAGCGGATTGAACAGTGCGACCGCGGTGAGCGTCGCCAGAGCGACAGCAAGCGGCGACCTGAACGGCACCACGGCATGGGCCAAGGTGACCAGGACGGCGTACACCCCGATCAGCAGGCCGGTGACAATCGCGTACGCCAGCGTCCGGGAGATCAGCCGGTCGATCTCGTACAGCCGGTACTTCAGGATTCCCACCCCGATGCTGGCCGGCAGCGCAACGAAACCGATGCTGAGAAAATTGTTCAGCCAAGCCAGGATCCCGGAGGATGCGCTATAGCCCGGGACGCTAAGGCCGGCGCAGATGAGAGAGATAGCGGCTCCGAACATCAGCCACTTCAGCTGCTGACGACGAAGACCGGATGACCGCCGCCAGCTAAGCAGCTGGCGGGCGGCGAAACTGACGCCCAGCGCCAGGGTCAGGACGAGGATGATGTTCTGCGCCACCGCAAGGTGACCGGCTGGGTAATCGACGACGGTCAAACCACCGTAACCATCCACCCGGATCCGGTGTCCGCTGATGGCGTTAACCGCTACCGCAATCAGCAAGGCCAGATAACCAGCGCAGAGCAGGCAGTACGCCCACACTGCCGATCGCCACCGGGGTGAGGGCAGGCGACCGTCGGGAAAAAGCAAGATCACCAGCAGGAACAGCGCGATAGCCGGTGACCACAGCTGATACAGCACAAGCCCGAGTGGGCCGAGGGGCAGATTCCGGCCGAGCCGGTAGACCAGGAGCGAGTAGGCTCCGGCGCCGGTGCTTAGCAGCAGGGCTGCTGCGATGCCGAGGAGGAGCCAGCCGTTCGGGTTGCGCGGCTGACGCCGCGCGACCAGCACCCCGACGGCCGCGGTAGGTATCGCGATCATGATGGGCTGCAGCGGGTATCCGGGCTGCCGGGCCAGGAAGGACAGGGCCACAAGCGCAGCGGCGAGCAGCAGCATGACCCAGCCGGCCAGCCCGGCGGCCGACGGCCGACGGCGGCCCGTGAGCGCACTTATCACCGCCGTCATTTTTCTCGCTGGTGGCGCTGGGCGATCGCGGTCGTCGAATGCAGCATGCTTCGCACCATGGAGTTGTACCGTATGCGGCCGAAGTTGCCCCACTGCCGCCGGCGGTCAATGCAGACGGTGCGGGTGTGCACGGTGACGGGAAGCGCTCCAAGGTACCTCGCCAGCGCAGTCATCGTCTGGACCCAGAACTGATCTTCCTTCCGGTGGCCGCCGAGGCCCATAGCCAGCTCATAGAGCGGGTCATTGGCCCGCATCAGTACCTGGGTCTGGATAACGGTGGACGCACCCGCCGAACCGCCCCGGGCACTGGCGCCGCCGGCGCGCTCGGCCGAGAAGGTGATCCAGCCGGCGAACATGTGGCCCTGCGGGGTCATCAGGGTGAATGACTCTTCGTCCGCGTATAGTACGAACACTCCCGTGGACAGCCTGATGCCGCCGCCTACGCTCACGTCGAGCAGAGCCACGTCACCGGGGCTGAGGCTGGTCAGCGGACCCTTGAACCGGTTCCCCGCTGGCCAGAACTCACCAAAGTGCGCCTTCCACTCGGCGATCACAGTCTGTGGTGAAATATTCGGGCTCACGTTGATCCAGTAGGTCTTCCGCCACATCTTCCCGAAGCCCTGAACTGGGCCGTTGAGGCGCCGGCCGGCCACATTACGGCCCGGAGGGTCACCGTCGGCCACCGGAAGCCGGTCGATCTTGGCCGCCCAGCTTCCGGCGTCACGCGGCAGCGGCGCTGCCGGCGTGGCGTTGGCGTCCGCTGGCACCGCGCGTCGGTCGTCCTGCGGCTCCCGCTCGGCCGGATCGGACGGGGGGACGTCTTCGGGTCCAGGACGCTCGGTCATGACGCTCTCCCCTGCCCCGCCGGGCCGGCGAGCGCCGACTGCTCGTTGTCGTAGATCGCGATCGCTTCGTCTAGCCGGGTGAGTTCAAAGATCTCCCGGTAGTGATGGCTCAGGCCGAACGCAGCAAGCTGGTGATGCTGGCGATTAGCACGGACCAGCAGGGTCACGAGCATGCCGATGCCACCGCTGTTCATGTACTCAAGACCGCTGAAGTTGAGCACCAGCCGTCGGGCACCCTGCTGGGCGGCCTCCTCGTAAGCCGACATCAGCACGGACTCAGACGCGGCCGTGACATCGCCGCTGATGTCGAGGACCGCCGTGTGGCCGTCGGCCTGGCGGATGTCCATCCGCGTCGCTCGCTCTTCCATCTGATCCGCCCCGGAGGTGTTGTGAGTCTTGCCCGGATGGGTGCCTGGGCTACCGACCGGCCCGCGCAGGCAGCCAGTCCCCGGTCGCGAGCTACGGCGCGCCCGGCACGCAACTGCCACTGACCGGCCCCTGCGGCGCGGGGCCGATCTGGATCGTGAGCCGGACGGTGCGGTACTCCCCGTCCGTCGTTACGTCCATGGCATCGACCATGTGGCGGATAAGGAACAGGCCCCACCCTCGCGGATCTTGCTGACCCTCGAGTTTGCGGGCGAGATCAGGGATTTCGGCCTGATCCTCAGACCAGCCTTCGTCGTTCCGGCCACCATGGTCGGTGATCGTGACTACGACCTCGGCGCCCGATTGGAGGACCTCGATGCCGACCGCAAGGTCCGGGCGGCCGCCGTTCCCGTGCTCGATGGCATTCATCGTCGCCTCAGCGACCGCGGTCTTGAGCCTGTTCAGTCGGTCAGGCGCCAGGTTTAGGGCTGCCACGCTCGCCGCGACCTGGTCCAGCGCGACGCGTTCATTGCCTGGCACACTCGCCAGTGCGAAGGACGCAAGCCGCCGCGGCGCGGGATGCGCGATCGTGCTCATCGGGTAATACCAGAACGCGCAGCAGGAACGGTCTGCTCAAGCGAGAGCAGGGTGATGTCGTCTTCCTGCTCATGGCCGGGGCCGGTGAACGCGTCGAGCTCGGTCAGGCATAGGTCAATCAGGGCCTGTCCCGAGGCACCCTGGCCGACGAGGGCGGCGACGCGATGGAAGCCGAACATCTCACGATCGGGGGCGTGCGCTTCGGACAGCCCGTCGCTGTGCAGCAGAGCACAGTCACCTGGCCGGAAAGTGAAAGCCTTCTCCTCGTAGGTCATGCCGGGCATGAGTCCCAGCGGCATGCCTTTGGCGCGCAGCTCGGCTACGCCGTCAGCGGTCCGCACATAGGGCACGTCGTGCCCGGCGTTGGCAAACGTGATCTGGCCGCTCCTGGCGTCGAGGACCAAGGCCAGGCAGGTGACGAACATGTGTGCCGGAGTGTCCCGCCAGAGCAGGCCGTTCACCGTTTCCAGTACCGCCCCTGGGCTGACCAGCCGGGGCGCGGCGGCCCGCAGCAGGGCATGCGTGCTAGCCATTACGAGCGCTGCGGGGACACCCTTATCGGTGACGTCGCCGATGAATACCATGACCTGCCCGCCCGGCAGCGGAATGAAGTCGTAGAAGTCCCCGCCCACCGTCTGAGCTGGCCGGTAGAAGGCGGTGACTCGCCAGCCAGGCAGGTCCGGTAGCGACTCGGGCAGGAACTGGCGCTGGACGAGCCGGGCCACCTCGAGCTGCTGATCGATCCGCTCGCGCCGTAGGGCCTCAGCCTGCTGTTCGCGAACTAGCTGGCCGACCCGGATGGCAGGCGCTGCGTATCTGGCCAGCGCGGTCAACAAACGGCGATCATCGGTCGAATAGTCCCCTCCGGACAGCCGGGGCCCCAAGGTAATCATGCCGAGCGGAGCACCAGCGGAGATCAGCGGGACGGCCAGCACGACGCCGGCGTCCTTGAGGCCCCTCAGGGCAGGCGACTCGAACTCGAGATCACGGACGTCGACGGCGGCGGCCACATTCATCAGGTAGCCGGTCAGCGGATCGTCGGCAGGCAGTTCAACCGGTGGCCCGATGACCGCTCCCTCGGGGAGAGCTGGCCGGGATGTTGGAGTTTCCGCCCGCCGTCCGCTCAGCCACGCACTCAGCCGGCGCAGCCCGCCCACGGGACGGCCAGCCCGTGGAGCAGAAGCAGCGGGACCGGCTGCGGCCGTACGCGGTGCGGTGGACTGATCTGAAGCGGACGGATCCACGGCCACGGAGGTCGCCGTCTTGACTGCTTCCTGCGTAGCCGGGCCGGTCCTGTTCACCCCCTGGGGCATTCCCGCTCCCCCATGGTCACGTCATACCGGGGCGATACCCGTCGATCCCCGCCACACGAATCGTTCTGGGTCAGCGTACTCCCGTTGGTCTATTCGGGCATAGCCGCACGTTGCGGACATGAGTGCGACAGCAAGAGGCTCCGCATCCGGGGCAGCGGCCTAAGTGGGTGCGGGGTCAAAGACCTGGCCTGGAGTTAGGCATCTCTGGGACCTCGGTCCCTGGCGAGGCCGGAATGGGCGCACCGACGATCGTGTGGGAGGCGGTAAC
>Ga0302220_10001648_pt1 | contig 17275 bp, 14 predicted proteins | sample II_Palsa_E1_3_FD_194572 | JGI IMG/M metagenome (GOLD analysis project Ga0302220, IMG submission 194572) | Peat permafrost microbial communities from Stordalen Mire near Abisko, Sweden - II_Palsa_E1_3 | ecosystem: Environmental > Terrestrial > Soil > Palsa > Peat permafrost | place: Sweden...
TGTCCGGTATGAACGAATCGCCGAAGGATGAATCGGTGGCCCGTGAAATGATATTGCATCGATATACGCCAAGCGCGTTACACATTCGTTCTGGTGTTGCGGAGCATCAAATGCAAGTCACGATCTTGAAATTCGAGACAAAATGAACAGATAAAAACCCTCGGTGCAAGCAAGCAATGCAATAAAAATAAATGTAGTATTCCTAAATTAACGATTATTTATTTGTGTACTTTATTGAATCTTTAAATCTATTTTCGGTGGGTGACTATTTTTATCGTCCAGATCTGCGTCGACTTTGGATTCGATACTCTGTCGGAGAAATATTCAAATGCTTTCGGAAAATTTTTCCAAGCCGATCGCCGTTGCCCATTCCACTGCGCCGCGCAATTTTGTCTACTGGCAATTCGGAGTCGGTCAGCAAGCTACAAGTCACAGCCAGTCGCGCGTGTAAAAGATAATCTGATGGCGTTATATTCATTTCGTTTTTGAACTGCCGCAAAAAATTACGTTCGCTCATGATTGCCACCTGCGCTGCGTCCCCAATCGAAAGCGAGCGCGTGCAGTTATCTTGCAGCCAGCGCGCGGCTGTACGAATTTTGTCGCTCGTGGTGGCGGCGCCGCCGTCGCCGAAAAATGGCTCCAACTTTGCGACCGATCCAGGCAACAGGCGCTCGGCAACACTGCGTGCGACATCCAATCCATGATCTCGCTTGATCATGACCAATGCAATCTTCATCGATTCGTAACGATTTCCTGATTCGCTATCGTGTTCGTCGATACAGGAATTGATCGTCACTGACCCAGGACGCCTCGTAGATTCAGACATGGTATGAATGCCAGCGGCCTCCAGCACCTTGCGTCCTTCGGCAATTGACTTGATGGTCGTCGTTTTTGCGTGCACATTTTGCAACCAGCTTATGATCCGCTCATCATTAGCTGCAGTATCAGCGCCCTTGCCATCGGCGACGAACAGCGCATTAAATCCCATATAGTGATCTGTATCGAGTTTATCCGTCAAAACACTCACTGAAGACGAGCACGTGACGTTGCCGCCGTCCGCCGAGAGAAAAAGGACGTCATACGGTGCACCGTTGCCTTGGTTGGCGCCAGAGAGCTCATTCGCGACATGAAAAACTTCTGCTACGATCCCCGCCGCCAATAGGGAAAATCCGTCAAATAGCAAAATTGCAATTTGACGCGCCTCACGCTTCATCCGCTTGTTTGCGATATGTGGCACGCCCATAACAGCGGGTTCAAAATTAACATAAGGCATTGTCTTTCCCCTAAACGGTTTAAGTCATCGATATGCGACTGTTGTGGCCCTTGGAACCAATCATAGGCATAACTAAATTAACTTACGTGATGCTGACCGATTGCAACGAGATGTTGGCGAAAAGACACCCTTCTAGTTGAAGGTTGACGGTGATCGAGGTTCGTCAAATTTTCAGCGATACGTATGGAATACGAATAATTTCGTACAGCCGCCGGGGATTTTGTCGAAGTACGACGAGATGGAAAAGCAATCGAGATATGCTAAGTATTGCTTATGAGATTGTAGAGATGAGAGAGGTGAGCGGCCGAGCAGCAAGGTCAGTTAGGAACGGTCTTCGTCATTGTTCCCCATTATCGTTAGCTGGATTTTCGACGACTCTGCACGCGATACTCGGTCGGTGAAATTTGGAGATGTTTTCGAAAAATTTTGGAAAGACGGTCGCCGCTACCCATGCCGCAGCGCCGGGCTATTTTGTCGACCGGCAATTCAGTGTCGGTCAGCAAGCTGCAAGTGATAGCGAGTCTCGCTTGAAGCAAATAACGGGAAGGCGTAATCCTCATTTCGACTTTGAAATGTCGCAGAAAATTGCGTTCGCTCATCGTTGCCACCTGTGCTGCATCGCTAACTGAAATCGTGCGCTGGCAGTTATCTTGCAACCAGCGCGCCGCCGCGCGGATTTTGTCCGCGGTGGTAGCTGCACTGTTGTCTGCGAAAAATGGCTCCAATTTTGCGGTGGCTCCCGGCAGCAGGCGTTCTGCGACGCGGCGCGCCACATCTAGCCCAAGATCGCGCTTGATCATGACAAGCGCGGCTTTCATCGATTCGTAGCGATCACCCGATTCGCTGTCATGTTCGCTGAGACCTGCATGGATGGTTACCGAACCAAGGCGTCCATTTGCATCGTGAATCCCATGGATGCCTGCGGCATCCAATACCTTGCGCCCTTCGGCAATTGACCTAACGGTAGCGGTTTGCGAATGTACCTTCTGCAACCAGCCTATGATTCGTTCGTCATTCGCCGCGATGTGAGCACCCTTGCCGCCCGCGACGAAGAGTGCGTCGAATCCCAAATAGTGACGCGAGTCGAGGCCGTCAGTCAAAACACTGACCGACGACGAACACGTGACGTTGCCGCCGTCCGCCGAGAGAAATAAGACGTCATAGGGAGAGCACTGGCGTTCCCAGTCTCCAGATAGTTCGTTGGCAACATGAAAGACTTCGGCCACAATCCCGGCTCCCAATAGCGAGAATCCGTCAAACAACAGGATCGCAATCCGGTGTGCCTTTCGTTTCATTTGTTCGGTCGGGGCATGGTGTTCTCTTCCCACTAGGGCGGGATAAAAATTAGCGCAAGACATGGACTTCCCCTGGACGGCATTGATCTAGCGACTCTCAAAGTATTGCTCTCGTTGCGGTGCATCATAGACATGACGGAATTGACTTGATGCGACGGCGACGGATAGTAATGAGATGTTGGCGAAAAAATGCAAATCAATGCGACTGTAAGCAATATCGTGTGCTGCTTTGGTGTTCCGTGTAAGTAACTTGTAAAGTTCGCCTCAACTGTCGCAGCAGAGTCGGCAGGGCGTCTTGATGAAATTAAATTCGTTTGTCGCGAATACTTATGCGTAGCGCCAGACAAATCCCATGCACGCTATTGGTGAATGTGCCCGATTCTTTGCAAATTCAACTTTGCAAAAAAGCGCATACCACAAGTACCACGGAAAAATTTGCATTCATAGTTCTTAGGTTTGAATTTCCGCTGAATTAGACTTTTCCTTCTATTTGCATATATAAAAAACAGCTATCCAAATATCGATTTAAGATTTCGGCCGGAGCGTCGAAGAGCTTTCGATATCGAAGTCGATCTCGTGCCAGCTAGACGCTGGAAAACTCAAGCAGACCCCGCCCGCGGGTTCGTTTGTCTTGATTAAATTTTTTAAAAAATCAAATAGCTTTAGAGCGAAGTATTTAGTTCAATTTCTAACGAATGAATTTAACGCCTCCGCCATCAACCGACGGTCAGCGAGAAATTGTAGAGGGTGGCTCGTTACGTGGCGCCTGCGCCGGATGACCTGTCTTGCTTGATGTAGCGATACTTCGGCGGTTTTTTCCAGTGCGTGAAATTCGCGAATTTAGCCGTCACGCGTTAGACTGAAGCTCCATGCCTGGAACTAAGGATGACGTTCGACCGAATTATTATGCTATGTAGTACTAATGTTATTAAATAGGTTCGAAATTTTTGAGCTTCGAACGTGATTTACGTCCTCTGGCTATGCAGGACTTCGTCAACGCGAATGTCATAAAATTTGCGTAGAATTATTTGTGAATAAACCCACTTTGTACGCCGCTGCGTGCTTGAGGTATCGAACCAATGATACTTAGCGAACTTGAACTTCTAGACGTGATTCGTCTTACGCCACTCGTTGTGATCGCGCTTATCGTGACCGATGGCCATCGTCGCATACTTGTCGGCAAGCGCCGCAATCGTCCGGCACGCGACACATGGGGTGTGCCGGAAGGTCGTGTCAGAAAAAATGAAACATTGGATGTTGCCTTCACGCGCATTGTCAATGCGGAACTCGGCATCACGAGTGTTCAGCGTTCGGCAGCTCGTTTCTATGGCGTTTTTGAACAGCAATATGACGAAAATTTTGCTGGTGAGCCTGGCATCTCGACGCACTATATCGCTCTAGCTTATACAATGACAATCAGTGCGACTGTGGCAATCGGTCGCTTCGATCAGCATTGTGAATATGCGTGGCTACTTCCCGCCGATTTACTCAATCACGATGGCGTGCACGAAACTACCAAAGATTTTTTCCGTTGACCGTTTAGTTACCCTAAAGACATCAGGTACGGGTTCATGCATCTGGCTCGCCCAATGTCCGCAACTTGGCGACGCGTTGTGGCGAAGCGGTATTCTCCGCATCTCAGTCATTTGACGGGGCGTTGCGTACCAGAGCTGAAAACAACGCCCGAGCGCGGCCATGTTGCCGATTTCGTCGTTTCTTTGTGCCGGAATCAGCGGATATTCGTCACCCCTGTCACTGTGTCGCCGGCTGCGGCTGATCGCTTGCACACCATTTTCGCACCCAAGACAAGATATCCGGCACGTCCCATCCTGTTCACCCATGTGTATCTAGGCGCCTTGCGGCTCGGCATCGCGCGAGGTCGGGCTTTGTCCTATGCCCGGCGGCTTCGAGGCTGTTTCGTGTCGCTCGAGATTCAGGATGGTTTTTACTTTCGAAACAAATATTTCGGCTTCTATCGGTGTGTCGATATAGTCGTCAAAATTTTTCACCTGCGGACCGGTTCCGTCACCGACCGTCTTTTCGTACATGACGGCCAACCGTGGAATGTGCGACAGACCTGGTTCGGTTTTTAGTAGGCGAGCCAGCTCATAGCCGCCGACCTCAGTTGCATACCCACTATAGATGATTAGTTCAGGAGCCGCCCAGCGGATCAACTCTAAGCCACTGTCGTCGTCAGCCACTGTCGTGACATGGTGGCCTGAGGCGCCGAGTAGATGACACATGAACTCGAGATTGGACAGATTATCTTCAATGATAATGATGTGGGCCATGGCTAGACTTTCGTGTGGCTGACTTGCAAAGATGGAAAATTTAAAATCTTTACACTGGCCGGAAATCGAGCCGTGTAGATTAAAACATTAGACGATCTGCAACCCTCTTAACGCTAATTCGCGTACTTTCCTGGCACCTCAAGCAGTGCGGCTTGGCAGAATCTAGGTATTTCGTGAGATATCAAGAGATGTCGTTTGCGCGTCTGCAAGCAGACGGGTGCCCTTGCTGTTTTCTTAAGACAAATACTTCGCGAATTAGTTCGGGTGATTAGGCGCTAAATAGCGATTTAAAGTATCGCGAAAAACTGAATCGTGCTTGACGGTTTCAAGCTGCCCGAAAGCTTTGACGCAATAGGCTGGAATCCGTCGCAGCGCGGTTGTCCGAGCGATTGGGAAGGGCGCCTGTAGCCCGTTTGCTCGATAGGCAACACGCGATTTTGTCATGCCGCTTGAATACTTCCGAAAACCTGTATATATTAACAGTGTTGTTCATCCATACAGTAGTGAGGCCATCATGGAACACCTGGTGCGGGTACAGAACGAAGCAGATCGGCAGACCTTGGCATGGCTGCGTCAGCGGGTCGGCGATGCGGCCTTGAGCGCGGCGGCGCAGGCCTGTGGCGGCTCCGGTAAGCCGTGGTTGTCGGTGGTGTGTCGGCGGCTTGGCGTGACGCCGCCGATTGCTGTGCGGTCGGCGCACCGGGTGCCGGGCGCCTCGGGGCGTGGTGAGGTCGCTGAGCGCCATTTGGCGGCGATGCGCGCAATATTGGCGCGGCCGCCGATGCGCCGGGTCGGGTAGGGAATGGCGGCGATTTTGTGGCCCGGACGGGTGATGTGGAGTAAAACGTGGCACTATAGGGCCGCGCGCGCCCGTCGTTGTTAAAAAATCGACCGGCGCGTCAACATATTTATATTTGATAACTTCTTTCACCGATCGGATTATGGGCTTCGAACAACTCGCGTCACTCAAGCAGCAACTGACTCAGCAAGCACAGGCGGCTAAGCAGACAGCAGGCCAAGCGACCACGGCCAAGCCTGCAGCGGCCAAGCACAGCAAGGCTCGCCCCACCGCTGCGAAGCCAAAGCAGCCGGCGCGCGAGGCCGTCGACCCGGTGATTTTGACCATCGGAGCGTTGCAGAAACGCTTTCCGACTGTTTTTCCGAAAAGCCCGCTGCCGAAAATCCCTCTGAAATTAAAGATTCACCAAGACCTGCTGGCACAGGCGCCGCAACTCGGATTGACCGAGCCGGCATTGCTGGAAGCGATCAAAACTTGGTGCCAGGGGACGCGGTATTGGGCCTGTCTCGTCAAGGATGCGGTGCGTGTTGATCTGGCCGGAGCCCCGGCTGGTCAAGTGCTGCCGGGTGAGGCGGCGCGGGCGCGGGTGTTGGAGGCCCAGCGTTATCGGAAAAAACCGCAACAGAAACCCCCAGTTTTGAACAGCGCTCCACCGAGTTCGGACTTATCCACAGTTTATGTTGAAAAGCCTGTTGATAACCCCGATGCAGTTCCAGTAAGCGATTGAAGAAAAACGATTTTTTTGTGATGACTCGCGGTTGTCATACAGTCAAAATGCGGGCAAGCGGGTGTGGAACCACTTAGTCGAATATACGCCGCTTGTCACTTCGTACGTGTCGACACAGGGTTCGCAAATGCCGGTTTCGTATGGGCCGAGCTAAAGCCTATGCGTTCGGCTTATCCGGCAGGGCTGCTTGCGGATCGAGCAGCGGCACAGGCCGTGCCGCCTGCGCTTTGTGCCGCTAGCAGCGCACGCACAGACTGTCACCTCAAGGCTGAAGTGACGCTCCACAAACAACCGGCCCGTAGTCTCCAGCTTGCTCATCATCTGCCATCAGTTCTTTAAATTGCCATCATCGAGCTCAAGAACGACGGTGCATGGCATAGCGGCTCCTGCTTGCAGGAGCCGCGGTTTCGGATTTTGATTGGGCGATTCGTCTACTGCCGGGCGAGTCGGGGCTCAGACGTGTTAAATCGAGTATTCCCCCCGATACAGGAGCGTTCAGTGAAGGCATCACCGATCGGAGGTCCCCAATACCGCCCGACTCAGCCTCCTTCTGAGTCCGATGCAAGCGTCGGCAATCCGGCGACAGCCGCCCCCCGGACGTCAGCCCGCCAAAATCAATTCCCCGGATTGCCGTCCTTGCCTCAACGAGTAGACGGGCCGCCCCGGCAGCCGCCCGCCATGACGGGAGGCCAGATTGGGGGGGCGTCGGAGCCCTTGCTGCGCCCGACCACTGCCCAGCCACCATGCAATGTGTTTATGCTTTCTGTTCAGGCACTCAACTGGCTGCAAACTCCGGCGAATGGCCACAACGGCCCCGATGCGCGAAAACTCGCTGTCGCGGTGTTGTCTGCAATGACTCATGGGCTCCTGCTGCCCATGCAGAACCCCCTTCAACCGGCGGCCATCGTGTTTGAGGCGCGGGGATTAATCGATGGGGTGCAGGGTGCGCTTCGGGTGCGTTTGGCTGAAACTCAAGAGGGGCTGAATTTGCTCGATATCGCATTCAGGCCGTTAGGCGCGATGCGACCGTCGATGCATGTCAGCATGCAGCCGTCCCAGCCGGCCACGTCAATGACGGCACCGCCCGCAGGTCGCGCACTAGGTACCGCTGATGCCTCGCAGACAGGCTCGATGCAATCGCTGGACAGACAACATCCCGACACGTCCTCTACCGTGAGTCGCCCGGCTTCGGAGTTCAGTGCCACAGGTGCGGTTCGCACGGCCCGTCCCGGCACCAGGTCCGCCCCCTATCCTGCGCAGTTATCGCTGTCCTCAAGCTCCACGCTCGGGTCGCAAGCGAGGGCCGCTGACATGCGGAGTCCTGTTGCGCCGCGACCTCCCCGCGCGAGTTTTCAGCCTACCCCACCACCTGTGCCCGCACAGGTACGCGACGAACCTGATCCGGCTTCCTCGTCGCTAGCCTCAGGCCCGTCCACCGCGCCCCCACACACGGGTTTCGTGGCCAACAGGCGCAACGGGACAATGGCGATGGATCACGTCGCCCAAGAGACAAACAAAACCAAGACTTACACCGTCACCCAGGAGCAGTACAACGCAATCGTCCGTCTTGGACAGCAGAATGCAAATCCAACCTTGCCGCGAAAGCAGCGGCTAAGCAAACTTGACATCGCGAAACAAGCGGGGAGGGGCGTTGACGTGATGTGCGTCAGCTTAGTACTGGCGAGCGCCAATGTATCTTTCCTCAGTCGCCACTTTCTAACGGTCGCCGAACGCCTGGACATTGGCCGACGTTTCACTGAAAATCAGACGCTTAGCAGCGACAGTTTCTGTGTACAAGAGGACATATCCGATTCCACGCTAACTTCCGCGAGAGCTGCTTATCAGGCCTACCTGGAGGATGTGTCGCAGAGGGATCATGAGCGTGCGGCAGGAGAATGAAAAACTGCGTGTCGTCGCGGTGTTTGATTAATCCGCACATGAATATCCACACCATCGAAATCAGGGGCACGGACGTGTCTGATAGCCAATGGATGGACCGGACCCTCCCATTGATCGGGTCATCGCCAGCATCATCCATCTATGGAATTCATTTGATAGGCCCATTTCCCTCAAAAATGCATAGTTCCGTCCGCAGCGGCGCGATCCTCATCCTGCCGAGCAGAGCCCTCCCATTTTGGCACTCTGATGCCGTTTTGAAAGAGGGCGTCCATTCCATTAATACCCGAGAGATAAGTAATCGGCCAACTTAGCTATTTGGCGCCCACCTGGAAGGTTTTCACCGGCGTCCAATTACCGCCCTTAAGCTGAAATAGCGTTGTTTTCGGTTCCTTCAAGTCGCCGAACTGATTGAATTCGACTGTGCCGAGCATGCCTTCGAAGGAAAGTTTGGCGATTGCAGGGCCAAACTGCTTCGGGTCGGTCGAGTTGGCCGCTTTCATTGCATTCACAATCACCCAAACGCTGTTATAAGCAAACGGCGCATAGCCGATGGGGTCGGCACCGTACTTGGCATGAAAGCGCTCGAGAAAAGCTTTGCCCTGCGGGTACTGAGCCAGCGTCACGCCTTGCTCGAACGCGTACATGCCCTCGCCAGCATCACCCGCGCGGGTGATGAAACTCTTGTTGGCAAAGGTCGCGCCCGCCATCAGTGCACCGTGGAAATCGAGCTGACGAGCTTGCTTGACGATCAATGCCCCTTCGCCGCCCAAACAGGCAAGAAAGATCAGGTCCGCATGTTGCCCGGCGATGTTGGTCAGAACGGCTTTGAAATCGGTCGCTTGATCGTTAGTAAATTCGTGGCTGATAATCTGACCGCCGTTTGCTTTGACAGCCGCCGCGAACTCATCGGCCACGCCTGATCCGTAAGCGGTGCGATCATCGATGATCGCGATGCGCTGGGCCTTGAGGGACTGTATCGCGTACTGCGCCGCGGCCTGAGCCACCGTGTTGTCGGTCCCGTACGGGCGATACAGCAGCTTGAAACCTTGTTTGGTAATGGTCGGATTGGACGACGCTGGGACGATATGAGGAATTCCGGCCTGGTTATACACGCTGGAGGCGACCAGCGTATTACCTGAATTAAAGTGTCCAATCACGGCGACAACGTTCGAATCGACCAGTCGTTGGGCCACTTGTACCGCGGTCTTCGGGTCGCCACCGTCGTCTTGAGAGTCGAGCGCGAGTTGCAGCGGCTTGCCATCGACGGTGATTTTGGCGGCATTGGCTTCGTCGATAGCGAGACGCACGCCCATCTCCAGATCTTTCCCGTAATTCGCCGATGCGCCCGTTAAAGGACCGGCAAAGCCGATTTTAACAGGACCGGTTTGCGCCAGCGCGCTATGTGCCATCGTCGCGAAACTTAATATTGCCAAGCGCCCAAGCGCAACTCGTAGAGCAGATTTCAGCGTCATTAATGTGAACTCCGATTAAATTACGTTAAGAAAAAGCTGAAACATATCGGCTAGATTACGAGCGCCAATATTCGACATCCAGCAAGTAATTTTTTCCAAAAGCGTTAAGGAAAATTTAACAAAAATCGGGAGTGTGCAAAAATTTTCAAACGACAATTATCTTGGCTTTTTGTGACTGTTCAGCTCGGATCATAATATGAAAGGCAGTGTTCGGTGGGGGTGCGTGTCGTTACGCAACAGCCAATGGTTTAGCAAACGTCGGCTCCGTCAGCGCTGCGACAGCGGTGGAGATAGCGATAGCGCATGCTTGTTCAAGCTTTGTTAGCTGAGGGTGGCGGAAAATTTTATACGTTCGACCGCGACCAGGATGGCTTGCGGGCCAGCCACTGAACCAGAGGTTCATCGTGGTTGTCGCGCGCCAAACCGTTGTTCACAAAATTTAATTTCCGCACGACTCCGATCGATGCATCGTTCGCAGGATTGACCTGCGCCAGCACCTCGTGCACTTCTCCGGTCGCAAAAGCCAATGTCAGCAATGCGCTGACTGCCGCGGTGGCGCTGCCTTGCTTGCGGCAGTCGGGCGATACGCCGTAGCCGATTTCAATACGGCCATTGAGCGGCGCGTCCTTGAACCCGCAACTGCCGACGATTAGGCCATCGGTATTTCGAACCATATAGAAGGTGCTGCACCAGAAGGCAGATTTACCTTCGGCCATTTGGCTTAGGGATCGTATCGCGACATGGGGCGGCGGCAAGGCGCCTTGCGCGGCGCGAGAAGCGACGCCTTCCGGCGTCCCGGAGGTCGCAAAGATGTTCAGCTCGGCGATGGAAATGGCTTGAAGCGAGATGGACATATTATTTTTTATTGAGGTTGGAAACGTAAAAAAATCGGCTCGTGCTTCCATGGCGCGTTTGTCCGTTTGTCCGTTTGTCCGTTCGTGTGCTCGCGTTCGGATTATCTCTTTCGCCCCGAAACAAGTCGAACGCCCCAGCCCGTGCTTAAGGTGCCGTCGCTGTGCTGGAGATCGACTAGCGCATGAAAGAAACGCTCGCGTAGCGCGCCACGTGCCGCGAGTGACAGTCTATCGATGTCGTAGGTTGTGGACAGCGATTCCCATAGTTCGGCTGGCTGGGGATGCCACTCGAGATCCACGTCTTGGCAACGAACCTCCATAAACGACGATGCCAGAAGCGCGTCCCAACCTGCTTCGCTTTGCGTACGCGAATCGCCGAAGCGCAGCGGCGTTGTGTCATCTTTTGCAAGGGTCCGATACGCGTCCATATACACTTGCTTGACTTCGCCCAGTAAAAAAATACGCCCAACGATAAAAGCAAAGGTGCCGGAAGGCCGCAAAATGCGGTGGATTTCCGAGAGTACTTGATCGACCTGGTCCATCAACATGATGGCCATATGGCACAGCACGACATCAATTGTGCCGGTTTCGATCGATAACGATTGGCCACGCTCTTGCAATAGCGCAATTTCTCGCGGCAGTTGGGCTCTCGCCGCATTCAGCTCGCCCAGGCTCATATCGGCGCCAATTAGTGTTAGCCCAGTTTGCCGGCGGTCGGCCAGTAGTTTGAGCAAATGTCCGTCGCCGCATGCGAGATCGAATACCGCTAGCGCATTAGACGTTTCGGGGACGTGCGCGGCCAACAGATGGTATGAAGATGGGTAAATTGCGCCGTCTACCGTGGCGGGGAGCGAGCCAAAAGCTGCCGTTGTTGATCCGACAATGCGTTGATGGAAATCTTGCAAATAGGTTTCGACGGCGGAAAGCTGAGTCAAGCGAAACTCCAAGAGGGCACATACAGATTCGACCGCCATGCCGCCATGCCTGATCACTCGTTTCAGAATAACGCCCAGCGTGTTCGCCGGGCGTTAGTTGGACTGCACGAGCCTTTAGCTTGCCAGTGTACCTTGGGTACGGCGTTTCGGAATGTTAAGCCCGTCGCTTCATTGCGCTGCCTCCAGCGTGGGGTAGTCGATATAGCCTTGTGGGCCTGGCGAAAAGAAAGTATCGCGGTTGGGTGTGTTAAGTGGCGCATTGGTCAGGAAACGCTGCGCCAAATCAGGATTCGCCAGATACAAGCTGCCAAATACGACGGCATCGGCCCGACCTTCGGTAATCAGAGCTTGGGCCGCTGCTTGGGTCAGTCCGCCGCCGTGTAGATAAGCGCCTTTAAATAACGGTTGCAGCAGCGCGTGATAGTCGAATTCGACCTTGGTCAAGGTGACATGCAGATAAGCCAGATTAAGCGGCGCAAGCTGTTCAACCAGGTAAGCATAGGTTTCTTGCGGCTTGGCGTCGCTGATATCGTTAAAATTCATTTCCGGCGCGATCTTGATGCCGACACGGTCGCTACCCGCTTCGGCAATCATGGCGCTCAGAACGTCCAGAATAAAGCGTGCTCGGTTGGCCAGCGAGCCGCCATACAGGTCGGTGCGCTGGTTGGTTTTGGAGGATAGAAACTGTTCAGGCAGATAGCCGGAGGCCGCATGCAATTCCACCCCGTCGAAGCCTGCCTCCAAGGCGTGGCGTGTGGCAAGCCGGTATTCGTCAATTACGGCGCCGACTTCATCCGTCGTTAGCGCACGCGGCAGCACAAATTCCTGTAAGCCGGATGCGGTAAATGATTTGCCGGCGGGCTGAATCGCCGACGGGGCGACCGGTGTGGCGCCGTTGGGCAGCAGGCTCGGGTGCGAAATCCGCCCGCTATGCATAAGCTGCAAGAAGATACGCCCGCCCTTGCGATGGACCGCATCGGTGATGACTTTCCAGGCTTGGATTTGTGCTTCGGAATGGATGCCTGGCGTACGTATATAGCCTTTACCCATCGCCGAGGGGTAGGTTCCCTCGGTAATGATCAAGCCTGCATCGGCCCGCTGAGCGTAGTAAAGCGCTGTCGCGTCGGCCGGCACGCCTGTGTCATCGTCGGCGCGGGAGCGCGTCATGGGTGACATAACAAGGCGATTGCGTAGTGTGTAACGTCCGATTTGACTTGTGCTGAAGAGGGGATTCATTTCAATTTCCTGGTTGATGGAACATGGAGTCATCTTGCATTGATCCATCAAAGAGATAAATAGGTATAATTGAAAACACTATCCCATATATGGAGCAATAAACGTGGAAGTGCTCAGTTATATGCGGCTGTTTGTTGAGGTGGCCAGGACCAAAAGCTTCCGTAAAGCGGCCGACGTACTCGACATGCCCAACTCGACGCTATCGCGGCATATTGCGGAACTGGAAAAAGCCATTGGTCTTCGGCTGCTGAACCGATCCACGCGCAGGGTAGAGCTCACCGAGGCCGGTGAGACGTATTTTCAGCGCTGCCAAAGCATTGTGGAGGAAGCGTTGAACGCACACGAAGCCTTACGCGATGTCGCCCAGCGGCCCAGCGGTACACTGCGCGTGTCGATGCCGGTCGATTTGGCGATCGGCTATCTGGCGCCGATTTTGAGTGATTTCGCCAAGGCGTACCCGCAGATCGACTTCGAATTCGATGTCGCGCCACGGCGTGTCGATTTGCAGACCGAGCCGTTCGACTTGGCGATTCGCATGGGGCCGCCACCGACGACCCCGTCGATGCTGGTTGCCCGGCAGATCGCGGTGGTGCCGCGTTATCTTTATGCTTCGCCCAACTATCTCAAGCATGCGCCGCCGCTCTTGCATCCCGATGATCTGGCGCATCACGTTTTATGCTTCGGGCAGGCGGCCACCAAGCAACAGGATGTGCGGACCAGCCTGTATCGCGGCGATGAACAGGTCGATGTCGTGGTTGACGTGCGCTTCGTGATGAATAGCGTGGGCTTGAGCCGTGCCCTGGCCAAGCAGGGCGTCGGCATTGCCGTACTCGATAACCAGATTACCCGAGACGATGTGCCATCGGGCTTGCTGCAGCGGGTGCTGCCCGAGTGGAATTTGCAGCCGATCCAGGTGCATGCGATTACGGAAACACGTTTGTTGCCGGCGAGAACCCGGCTCTTTATCGATTTTATGAAGGCGCGGCTGCAGGCGCCTTTGTCTGCATAGCAGTGCGCAGCTTGCCGGGCGTCACCCCGTACACTTCCTTGAAGCCGCGAATGAAATGGGCGGAATCGGAAAAGCCGCATTCGTAGGCCACCACGGTGACGCGTTTCTCCGAGTTCAGCAGCAGCCAGCGCGCATAGCGCAGCCGCATCAGGCGATAGAATTCTTGGGGTGACATACGCATTTCTCCCAGGAAAACGCGCTCAAGCTGTCGCACGCTGATGCCTATCATCTTCGCGATCATTGAAACATTGAGCGGCGCTTCGAAATTTTCTTCCATCAGGACAATGGCGTGCCGCACGACCAGATCGTCGACGGCAAGATAACCCAATGCCCTGCGGCGTTCGACGAATGAAGTGCCGCCTTGGCGGCTCACGGTCATTTGATGAATCACTTTCGAAGCTCGATCGGCTCCGCAATGCAGGCTAATTAGACGGCTGGCCAGTTCGATCACCGAGATACCGCCCGCGCAGGTAATACGCTTGCCGTCGATTAAATAATCTGAATTGGCAATGACGCGTAGCGCCGGAAATCTATTTTTATAATCTTCCAGGTGAAACGCATGCACGCAGGCGACGCGATCAGCCATGAGTCCCGCCTGGGCCAGCACAAAGCTGCCGGTACACATACCGATCAAGGGTACGTCGGCGGCAGCGACTTGTTGTAGATAATCCCAATAACGTTTATCGACTTGCTCAAGGTTGGGCAGTAAACCGCCTATGGCGACGATGTAATCGAAACGGCGCGGTGGTGGAAATTCAGCTTGAACCGGAATTGCAAAGCCGCAACTGGCTTCAATCACTTCGTCGTGCAGGCCAATAATTGTCCACGTGCAACGTAATGGCCGGCTTTGGTCGCCCAGGTCTGCAGCATGGCGCAACGCATCGCAAAACCCTGCAAGCGAAAGTAACGGGAATTTGGGCCAAAGCAAAAAGCCAATGCTGAGCTCGGCTCCGGCATGTGTCGCCGTGGCCCCGTGCTCGTTTTTCGAACGATCCAGCCGCGCAACTAAATTGCGCGCCAGATCACGCGCGGTCGGGGCATGACCGGCGTACTCCGCTTGCTCGTCATTATCCATGTGCTTCCCACAGGTTGGAGGGGCGCCATCAGTATAAAGGCGAAAATCGGCTTGAAGGGTGATGTCGCATCCATTCTATTTTTTTGCAAATCTGTGCAATGCCAATGTTTTATGACTGACTACATTGACTCCACTGTCAAACACAAAACCAGGAGAAGCACATGTCTACACTGCATCGCCGCACCTTGCCGTTAAGTATCGCAAGCTGTTTGCTCGTCTTGAGCACTTCCGGCGCCTTGGCCGACGAAATTGTCAAACTTGGCGAGGCCGCGCCCTTGACCGGTCCCAATGCCCACTTGGGCAAAGACACCGAAAACGGCGCGCGACTTGCGGTCGAAGAAATCAATAAGAAAGGTTTGCTTATTGCCGGTCAAAAAATAACCTTGGAGCTTGACGCCCAGGACGACGCCTCCGACCCACGCCAAGCCACGCAAATTGCACAGAAATTGGTCGACGATAAAGTCGCGGCGGTGGTGGGACACATGAATTCGGGAACCTCGATTCCGGCTTCAAAAATCTATAGCGACGCCGGCATCGTCCAGGTTTCGCCATCGGCGACCAACCCGATGTACACGCTACAAGGCTTCAAGACGACCTATCGCGTGGTCGCGACCGATGCGCAGCAAGGTCCGGCTCTGGCCAATTACGCTTCGAAGAACCTGAAGGCTAAGACGGTGGCCATCGTGGACGACGCCACCGCTTATGGTCAGGGCCTGGCCAACGAGTTCGAAAAACAAGCCAAGGCCAACGGCATAAGCGTGTTGTCGCACGACGCCACCAATGATAAGGCCGTCGACTTTCGGGCAATTTTAACCAAAATCAAAGGCGAACATCAGGACATCATTATGTATGGCGGCATGGATGCCACCGGCGGTCCTTTCGCCAAGCAAGCCAAGCAATTGGCGATGACACCCAAAGTCTTGGGCGGCGACGGTTTGTGTGCTGTGGACCTTGCGCAACTGGCGGGCGATGCGGTGGACAATGTCGTATGTTCGATCGCGGGGATGCCGCTCGAGACCATGCCGGACGGTCCAGGGTTTGAGAAACGCTACGAAGCCCGCTTTGCACAACCGGTCCTGCTCAATGCGCCGTTCGCCTATGACGCGGTCTATATTGTCGTGGACGCGATGAAGCGGGCCAATTCCACCGATTCCGCCAAGATACTGGCCGCCATGCCGGCGACGGACCACCAAGGGGTATTGGGTAAAACTGCATTTGACGCTAAAGGCGACCTCAAGCAGGGGATGATTTCGCTCTATGACTATGCCGGCGGCAAGCAAAAACTGCTGGATGTCGTGAAGATGTAAATTTTTTACGTCGATCTACTATTTAACTTTTAAATATATTTAGGATGCCAAAATAATATAAGCATGTAGGGTGATTTTTTTACCGATTGTTTAATTATTTATATTCCGCAGCGTGATGTGTTGGATGACACCGGTATCCAGGCCGTGTGTCATCTTTTTTTGGAAGTGCATCATTGTTTAAGGGGCTAGCATGGACGTGCTTGTATTGGGTGGCGGCATCATCGGGCTCTCGACTGCGTATTATCTTAATGCGGCAGGCCATGATGTGACGGTGATAGAGCGCAATCAGGGCGTCGCGAAAGAGGCTAGCTACGCCAATGGCGGGCAGCTTTCCTACAGCTATGTAGCGCCATTGGCCGGGCCGGGCGTTCTGTCAAAAATTCCAAAATGGTTGGTCTATCGCAACTCGCCGATGCGTTTTCGGCCTTCACTGAGCTTGGATCAATGGCGATGGTGTTTTCAGTTTGTGCGGGCGTGTACGCGTAGTCAAAGCGATAAATCGACCCAGCAGTTATTGGCGCTTTCGTTTTTGAGCCGATCGTTGATGCATCGCCTGATCGAAGAAGAGCCTACCTTATCTTTCGATTATGCGCAGTCTGGAAAACTGATCGTGCACCTGGATGCCGGCGCCTTTCAGTCCGCCGTCGACTTACTCGATTTCCAGAGAACCTTGGGATGTGAACAAACCGCATTGGACCGTGATGCTTGTGTTGCGCTTGAACCCGCACTAGACGGTGTTCGACGGAAAATTGTCGGTGGAATTTATACATCTAGCGAAGACACGGCAGACTGCTATAGATTTTGCAAAGGTTTGGAACATATTTTGCGATCGCGCGGTGTCCAATTTCGATTGGGTAAGGCGGTTGACGCACTTGAGCGCTTGGCAAATGGACGGATTGGCGTGCGCTATGACAAGGAGCTGATAGACGCCGAGCAGATAGTCTTGGCCCTGGGGGCCGGCAGCGCGCATTTGCTAAAGAACATCGGTATTCGCTTACCGGTGTATCCCTTAAAAGGTTATAGCTTGACCGTTCCCACAACGGCGACCTCGGTTGTGCCCAGAATCAGCATCACCGATTTCTCGCGAAAGATCGTCTATGCAA
>Ga0302220_10001651_pt1 | contig 17265 bp, 10 predicted proteins | sample II_Palsa_E1_3_FD_194572 | JGI IMG/M metagenome (GOLD analysis project Ga0302220, IMG submission 194572) | Peat permafrost microbial communities from Stordalen Mire near Abisko, Sweden - II_Palsa_E1_3 | ecosystem: Environmental > Terrestrial > Soil > Palsa > Peat permafrost | place: Sweden...
CTGAAACGCGCTCCCAATAGACTCCCAATAAGCTGTCCGATGCGTACTTTTCCATACTTCCGAGTCGCCATTTGTACCAGGAAATTCAACAACATACGCGAGTGCTCGGTCACTCATAACCCAAAGGTCGTAGGTTCAAATCCTACCCCCGCAACCAAAGAACATATTGATATTCAAAGGCTTAGGAGATATCAGATCCCGAGCCTTTTTCTTTGATAGGAGATAAGCGACAACAACGTCTGCATTCTCTTCTTCTTTCAGTTTTGCTACTGCTTCGTTGACAGCTCTCTCAAGCTCCGCACCTACGGCTGTGTGGCCATAAGATTGCGTCCCCATTCAGGCAGACCGCCGTACACGTCCAGGGTGAACGATCCAGTAAGTCTTCCTTCATGCCCACTATGCGGACATAGCGAAACCGGCTACGGGCAGTCCTACCTGCCGCAAAAAGTAGGCAAAACCGGGCGATTCCGGCGTCATGGCAGCCACGCACAAATGTACCGACTGTACCGACGACGCCGAGTTCAAGCCGTTTCAATTCTTCTTCGCTCTCAGAGTCGAAGATATGCTGAAAATAAAAGACTTGCCAGGTAGGAGCAATAAGGATTTTCTGGGAGCAATTAGGGATCAATAAGCGGTTCCTGGAAGGTTTTGGGGGCCTTCAGGGACGACGGAGGTCTTCAAGATCAATAAGTTGCGTGGTCGTCGAAAAGGGGCAGGACGCAGGTCATCGGTTCGATCCCGACCAGTCCACCATAAACTTCCTACAATGTAGCTTGCCGAGGTTCCTCGGCTGGTTTCTGAACCGTCGAGGGTTCGGAAGGGCCTGAAATTCCCTTCCCTCCAGGGGCAACATCATCTCCACTACTTTTGCGTGTACGTCCCGCTTGGTGCGACACAGCCTGGGTATAGATATCGCGCGCCGTCCGACTCACATGTTTTTACCTACAATGTCGCCCGTCCCAAGGCCGGACGAATACTCTTTTTCACAGGTTATCCGGGCTTAGAGTTTTAAGGCTTTTGTACCGAATCGAAGCGAAGAGGATATCTGGATCCGTTGCGGTCCATCGGCAGTCGTAGTGGACATTACTGAACGGAAGCGGCCGAAGAGATGTTTCTTGAGATGCAGCAACGCGAGCATAACGGTGAAGAAAATCGGCGCGCCCTGCTCCGCCCGCGGCTGCGCTGATAGATCCATCTTTTTCGGCTGCTTGATAGATGTGATCCGGCCGAGCCTTCCCCGTACGCTGCTGCGGGGTCGGCCTCTTGAAAAAGCTGAAAGCCTGTGGTCTCAGCTGGATACGATCTGTCGCATGATTTCAGGATAGGGCGATTGCCGTGGACGCTTGCATCTCGCGATTTACAATGTAACCGAAGGTACTTGACCACATCCAACGAGCAGGATGTCCAGGGACTTTCGTAGGCTTTCGGGGAATCAGAAACGGAGTAAAGAGCGCGTCCAGGCAGAGTGAGAACTTGTCGCAAAAACCACAAACAGAGGAGTCGCTCCTGGCGAGGCACGAGGCCATTTTTCGTGTGTCACGCGCCATCAATGTTTATCGCGATCCGAGGGAGTTGTTTCGGGATCTCGCCAAACAACTCCGTCAGGTTGTGGACTTCGACTTCATTGGACTGTTTCTGTACGACGTGATGGCAGATAAGGTGCAGAACGCCTTTCTCGAGACGCTGGAAGGACCAGGATTCGCAATCCCCTCTGACTTCCCCGCCGAGGAAACGATCACCTGGTGGGTGTACCAACATCAGGAACCGGTGCTCATACTATCGCGGCACGAAGAACTGCGGTTTCCCAGGGCAATGGAACTGCACAAGCGCTACGGCGTGGAGTCCGCATGCATCCTGCCGTTAACGACGGCGCATCGACGCCTGGGCAGTTTGGGTTTCGGCGCCCGACACCCCGGGGCCTATTCTTCTAACGAAATTCGATACCTCTCGTTGGTTGCGGAACAGGTTGCCCAGGCAGTTGACAATGCGTTGCGTGACGAGGAACAGCGGAGAGGAGAACTGTTTCTTGAAGAAGGCCAGAAACTGAGTCATACGGGTAGCTGGCATTGGAATCTGGCAAGCGGCGAGATTAAATGGTCGCGCGAGCATTTCCGAATTCTCGGTGCCGACCCGGATCGCGAGAAGCCATCTCTTGCATTGTTCTGGAGCCGAGTCCATCCCGAAGACCGCGCGTTGTTGGAAAAGGCCGTCGACCAGGCTGCTCACGAGAAAGCAAATTTTGAAAAGGAATACCGTATCGTTGTTCCCGACGGAACGGTGAAGCATATTCACGGAATCGGTCGTGCCATTTTGGACAAATCTGGTGAACTCATTGAGTTCATCGGAACGACAATAGACGTCACCGAACGCAAGCGTGGCGAAGAGGAGCTGCGCAGGCAAAAGGCTCACTTCGAGAGATTGTTCGAACTGGCGCCGGAAGCGATTGTTTTGAGGGATTTTGAGAATCGCATCTTAAGGGCGAATCGGGAGTTCACGGAGTTGTTTGGTTACACGGTTGAGGAGGCACTCGGGCGAAACATCAATGACTTGATCGTCCCGGATGGATCGGTGAACGAGTCGGAAGCGTTGCGCGATGCTGTGAAAAGTGGTGAGCGGGTCGATGCCGAAGTAGTCCGTAAGAGGAAAGATGGTTCCCGTTTTGATGTGTCTCTCGTGGCAGCCCCTGTCCGCGTGGACGGTGGCACGCCGGAAATTTACGGAATCTACCGGGATATAACGGGGCGCAAGCAGGCGGAAGAAGCATTGAAACGAAGCGAGGCCTATCTGAGCGAGGGGCAGACACTCAGCCACACGGGAAGCTGGGCGCGAAGCGTTTCGACCGGGGATGTTTACTTCAGCCAGGAGAGCTTCCGCATTTTCGGGTTGGACCCAGCAACGCATGTGAACATTGAAACGCTATTGAGCAGAGTGCATCCCGACGATCGATCTTCGTTTTCGGAAACGGTTCAGAAGGCGATCCGCGATGCCAGCGAGTATGAAACCGATTACCGGATCATTCGGGAGGATGGAACCATCCGTCATCTTCATGCGCTGGCGCATCCGGTGAAGAATGCAGCGGGCAATGTCATCGAGTTCGTTGGAACCCACATGGACGTGACTGAGCAGCATCTTTCGCGCAAGGCGCTGGAGGATGCCCTGGTCGAGATCAGCTCGCTGAAGGAGCAACTGTTTCAGGAAAATGTGGCGCTACGACAGGAGATTGAAGAAACCTCAATGTTTGAGGAGATCGTGGGTAAGAGTACTGCATTGCAGAAAGTGCTGAAGGAGCTGGAGACCGTAGGGCCGACGGATTCCACGGTTCTCATTTATGGAGAGACCGGCACGGGCAAGGAATTGATTGCGCGCGCGATTCATAACCTAAGTTCGCGGCGAGCGAATGCCTTCGTCAAAGTGAATTGTGCCGCGATTCCCACAGGATTACTGGAGAGCGAACTTTTCGGGCATGAGAAAGGCGCGTTCACAGGAGCAATAGCACAGCGCATCGGGCGTTTTGAACTAGCGAATCACGGAACGGTATTTCTTGACGAGATCGGCGAGGTCCCCCTCGAGTTACAGCCAAAACTGCTGCGTGTACTGCAAGAGCGAGAATTCGAACGACTCGGAAGCTCGCGCACGCAAAGCACGGACGCACGCTTGATCGCGGCGACGAACCGGGATCTCTCGGCAATGGTGGAAGAACAGAAGTTTCGTGCCGACCTTTATTACCGGTTGAATGTTTTCCCCCTTTATGTGCCTGCCCTGCGCGAACGTCCCGAGGATGTTCCTTTGCTCGTGCGTCACTTCGCCGAACTATTCAGCCGGCGTATGCACAAAGCGATTCAGACAATTCCTCCGGAAACGATGAGCGCCCTCATGCGGTACCACTGGCCAGGAAATATTCGCGAGCTTCAGAACGTCATCGAGCGCGCCGTGATTCTGTCGACGCGAGGCGTGCTGCGCGTGTCGATTGCCCAGCCGAGCGCCACGGGGAATGCAGTACCGAAAAGCAAAGAATCGGCGACGCAGCCCCGTAAGCGGACCCGGGTGAGTGTCCCTCCTCTGAACCGAGACCAGGTTTTACAGGCCCTCCAGGAATCAGGTGGACGCGTCGGCGGAGCCGATGGCGCAGCCGCGCGGCTCGGTTTGAAACGAACTACGCTGATCGCGCACTTGAAGAGACTTGCCATCGATCCGCAGACTGTCATAAAGCAGTCGTAACTCTTGTGACAGTGTCATAGCGGCTGTGACACTGTGACACTATTTGCAGTTCATCCGCCCCTGTTCCCTCCAAACTTCCCTTAATCAGCCAGATGCAGTGATTCAGCAGCGCCTCTCAGTTTGGCGAGCGCATTGCTTTTTCTATTGTTGATTAGCCGAACGCCAAGAGAGTGGAATCACAATGCTAAGGACCATGATTACCGACGCCCCGTTCGAACAGAGATGGATCTTGCAAGGTCGGCTGTGCAAGCAGTGGGCGGCCGACCTGAAAGAGAGATGGGAGAGCACCCGGAGCACACGAATAGGCCGAAAGTGCACCGTCGATCTCGAAGATGTGATTTCGGTTGATACCGAGGGCGAGGGCGTATTGCTCGAAATGGTCACTGAAGGAGCAGTGCTCTTCGCTACGCGGGCCTACATGAAACACATATTGGAATCGTTGCACCTAGCGCCGAATTCGGCGAGGAAAGACGAGCAGTGAACTGCTTGGCCGCACGCGGCCTACGAGGAGACTGAAATGTGGATCGTCAAGATAGCGTTGAGCAGGCCTTATACCTTTATCGTGCTCGCGCTTCTCATTCTCATCATGAGCCCGGTTGTGATTCTGCGGACACCGACCGACATCTTTCCCAGTATCAATATTCCTGTGGTTGCCGTGGCCTGGACGTATACCGGTCTCAACCCTGAGGAGATGGAAGGGCGGGTTACCACTGTCTATGAGCGTGTTCTTACGACACTGGTCGATAACATCGAGCACATCGAGTCCACGACCGTAAACGGCACTGCGATCGTAAAGATCTATCTTCAGCCGAATGCCAGTATTGACCGTGCGAATGCGGAGATTACAGCCGCCTCACAGACGATTCTCAAACAATTGCCTCCCGGATCGCTCCCTCCCTTGATCGTCAACTACAACGCTTCCACCGTCCCGATTCTGCAGCTCAGTCTCTCCGGCAATAATCTGACCGAACCTCAGTTGAACGACATCGCGCTGAACTTTCTGCGTACGCAGTTGGTGACCGTTCCTGGCGCAGCGGTTCCCTATCCTTATGGAGGCAAAACGCGTCAGGTGATGGTGAATCTCAATCCACAACTGATGCAGGCCAAGGGGCTTTCGCCGACCGACGTGCTGACGGCGCTTGGCAGTGAGCAGCTCATCCTGCCGGGCGGCACAGCCAAGATAGGCCAGTTCGAATATGACGTTGACGTCAACGCAGACCTGAAGAAGGTATCGGAATTCAATGACCTTCCAATCAAGAGGGTGGGTAATACCATTATCTATCTTCGCGATGTAGGCACGGTAAGCGATGGTTTTGCGCCGCAGACGAATATCGTTCGGCAGGATAGCAAACGCGGCGCTCTGGTCACCGTTCTCAAGGCAGGGGACGCATCCACCATCGATGTCGTCAAAGGTGTGCGGCAGATCCTTCCGAGAATCGCTCAAACTCTTCCTCCTGAACTCAGGATTCAGCCCCTTGCCGATCAATCCATCTTCGTGCGCGGATCAATCAATGGGGTGATTCGTGAGGCTGTTATCGCCGCCGCGCTTACCGGTCTGATGATTCTCCTCTTCCTGGGTAGCTGGCGCAGCACCGTGATCATCGCCATCTCCATCCCGTTATCGATTCTGACTTCGGTTATCGTATTAAGCTTCCTGCACGAAACCATCAACATCATGACGCTGGGCGGACTGGCTCTGGCTGTTGGCATCCTCGTTGACGATGCGACGGTAACCATCGAAAACATCGAACGACACCTGGAAGAGGGCGCTGAACTGCATGACGGCATCCTGGAAGGCGCATCGCAGATCGCCACTCCTGCTCTTGTTTCGACGATGTGCATCTGTATCGTCTTTTTGCCGATGTTTTTCCTGAGTGGTGTAGCACGTTATCTTTTTGCCCCATTGGCCGAAGCGGTCATCTTTGCCATGATTGCTTCCTATATTTTGTCCCGCACGCTGGTGCCCACGCTCGCGATGTACCTGCTGAAAGCTCATAAGGACGGAAAAACCCTTTCGCAGAACGTGTTTGCCCGTTTCCAGCGGGGTTTCGAGCGTTTGTTCGAGAAGATCCGCTCCACCTATTCGTCTCTGCTGGCACAGCTTGTTTCGATTCGCCTCGCCTTCGTTCCCTGTTTCCTTATTGTCTGCCTCTTTGCGTTCGCTCTGATTCCGTTTCTTGGCCAGGATTTTTTCCCGGATACCGACAGCGGCCAGTTTATTTTGCATGTGCGCGCGAAGACAGGAACCCGTATCGAAGAAACCGCGCGTTTGGTCGATCTGGTCGAGGGCAGCATTCGCCAAACGGTTCCTTCCTCCGAAATGGATAATATCCTCGATACGATTGGTCTCCCCTACAGCAACATCAACTACATCTATAGCCGCTCAGGCCTGACCGGAGCAGCGGATGCAGACGTCCTGGTTTCCCTCAAAGAAAAGCACCACCCTACCGCCGATTATGTCCGCACTCTTCGTGACAAACTGCCACAGGAATATCCCGGAGCCACGTTCTACTTTCTCCCCGCCGATATTGTCACCCAGACTTTGAACTTCGGCTTGCCGGCACCGATCGATATCCAGATTGACGGTGCGGACATCACAGCAAATTCCCAGGTTGCCGATAAGATGCTCAAAGAACTCAGCCATGTCCGCGGCATCGCCGATCTGCGCATTCAACAGCAGGGTGATTATCCAAAACTTCACATTGATGTCGACCGCACGAAGGCGCTGCAAGCCGGATATACGGAGCAGGATGTTGCCGACAGCGCACTGGTCTCATTGAGTGGGAGTTTCCAGGTGACGCCGATGTTCTATCTCAACCCGAAGAACGGCGTGCAATACAACCTGGTGACCCAAACGCCTCAATACGACATTCAGTCTGGCCAGGACCTGCAGAATATTCCGCTGACCGCCGCCAATCAAAGGCAGCCAGGGATTCTTGCTAACGTCGCGTCGATCCAGCGGACCAGTGAACCCGTGTCGATCAACCATTACAACATCCGGCGTGTAGTCGACATCTATGCGTCGGTTCAGGGCAGAGATCTGGGCGCCGTGGGACGTGAGGTGGGCAGCATCGTCGATGCTAACCGCAAACTACTTCCGCGCGGCAGCTTCGTTACCCTGCGCGGTCAATACGGTACGATGCGGACCTCCTATATCGGATTGATTGGCGGTCTGGGTTTTGCGATCATCCTGGTGTATTTGCTGATCGTCGTGAATTTCCAATCCTGGCTCGACCCATTCATCATCATCACCGCATTGCCGGCAGCCCTTGCCGGAATCATCCTGTTTCTTTTCATTACGCATACGACTCTCAGCGTCCCCGCATTGATGGGAGCCATTATGTGCATGGGCGTAGCAACGGCTAACAGCATCCTGGTTGTTTCCTTTGCCAAAGAACGACTGCTGCATCACGGCGATGCTGTGATCGCGGCGCTTGAAGCCGGTACTACCCGTTTTCGCCCGGTCATCATGACTGCGCTGGCGATGATCATCGGCATGATTCCGATGGCATTGGGGCTGGGCGACGGTGGCGAACAGAATGCACCTCTGGGAAGAGCTGTGATCGGAGGACTCCTTTGCGCGACCGTCGCCACTCTGGTTTTTGTTCCTTCTGTTTTTGCTCTGCTGCACGGCCGGTCTGGACATCCCGATGCGCAACCGGCTGGGAAAGCAGAAGATGTGCCACTCCACGCATAGTCGTGTCCATAGCCACGGAGGCAAGTGATGAGCAACACTGAAATCGATTCGAATCAATCTTCGCAAGATAGTTCCGGCCAACCCTCACAGACCGAGAGGAAGCCGCTGTCCCGCTCTCTGTTCGTCGGATTGGCGGCCGCAGCCGTGGTGCTTGGCATAGTCATCTACTCAGGCATTCACCAGCGTGCGGTGGCGGCAAGCAATCTTGGAGCTGCGACGGAACGCGCTGCCATTGCAACGGTAAACGTGATCGAGCCGAAATCCGGAGCAGGCCTCGAGGAGATTGTTCTACCGGGCACCACGCAGGCGTTCATCGATACCCCAATCTTTGCTCGTACCAGTGGCTATCTCAAACAGTGGTACTTCGACATCGGCGCGCATGTGCAGCAGGGGCAGCTGCTCGCCGTCATCGAAACTCCTGAGCTCGATCAGCAACTGAGCCAGGCACAGGCAAACTTAAAAACCGCGCAGGCAAACGAGAAACTCGCTGAGATTACGGCGACACGCTGGCAGAACCTGCTGAAAACAGACAGCGTTTCCAAACAGGAGACCGACCAGGCCGTCCAGGATCTGAGCGCAAGACAAGCGACTGTAGAGTCGATGATTGCCGACGTTCAACGTTTGGAACAATTGCAGTCCTATGAAAAGGTATACGCTCCTTTTTCAGGCGTGATCACGGCGAGAAACACGGACATCGGCGCACTCATTAACGCAGGGGCTGGCGGTTCCCAGGGGATGGCAACGGTACCGCAGGAACTGTTTCACATGGCGGCTGTGAATCGCCTGCGCATCTTTGTCTCCGTCCCGGAAGTTGACTCCGAGGCAGCACAGAACGGCGCCAAAGTTCCGCTGTCGCTCGATGAATTCCCGGGAGAAAAATTTGAGGGGACGATCGTGCGCAACTCTGACGCGATCGATCTCAACTCAAGAACATTAAACGTTGAAGTGGATATCGACAATCACGATGGACGCATCAGGCCAGGTGCATATGTTTTCGTGCATCTCAAACTTCCCGACAATTCAAAGAAAGCAACCTCCTCACTGATCATTCCTGCAAACACTCTGCTGTTCAGGTCAGAGGGACTTTCCGTTGGCGTTGTTCGCGGTGATCATGCTGAACTGGTGCCGATAACGATCGGACGTGACTATGGGTCGACTGTCGAGGTGATCAACGGACTTAAGCCGACGGATCAGGTCATCGTCAATCCCTCCGACTCGCTCACCACCGGAACCCCGGTTCGAATCGATGCCCCAACAGCAGGAGGTTCGAAATGAAGACAAGGCCGATTCCGTCTCTATTGTCGATCGCGACTATCTTTCTTGCTGGCTGCATGGTCGGTCCGAACTATGTGAAATCGTCAACGCCTATAGCGCCAGCCTTCAAAGAAGAAGCACCCAATTTGTCTCAGGCGAGTGACGGTTGGAAGCTTGCTCAGCCAGGCGATCAGGCACCTCGAGGAAACTGGTGGGAGATTTACGGTGATCCTCAGTTGAATGCATTGGAAGCGCAGATAGATTCAGCGAATCAGACACTGAAGATTGCCGAAGCGAACTACCGCGAGGCTCGCACTGCCATTCGCTTCAATCGTTCAGCCGAAGCGCCGACCATCGGAGTTGCACCGAGCATTTCCACGGTGCGTGACTCTCCGAACCAGCCCTACTTTCCATCGAGCCAGGCCAACAACGGAAGCGGCGATTTTACGCTTCCTGTCGATATGTCATGGGAGATCGATCTTTGGGGCCGTATTCGGCGCAGCGTCACTGCAGCACGGGAACAAACTCAGGCAAGCGCGGCAGACATGGCTGCAACGCAGTTGAGCTTACAGGCGGAGCTGGCATACGACTATTTCGAGCTGCGGAGTGCCGACGCAGAAAAAAAGCTGCTCGATGATACGGTGCAGGCCTATAGCAGAGCGTTGGGGCTTACCGAAAACAGGTTCGAAGGCGGAGCTGCACCTAAATCGGATGTGGCGCAGGCGCGCACGCAATTGAAGGATGCCCAGGTTCTCGATACAGACATCATGGTCCAACGCGCTCAGTACGAGCATGCGATCGCTATCCTGATCGGCAAGCCACCTGCAAACTTCAGCCTGCCCCCGAGCCCCATCGATCTCCAAACGCCAGCGATTCCCGCCATTCCACAGGTATTGCCGTCCGAGTTGCTGGAGCGCCGACCGGACATAGCGGCTAGTGAGCGGCGAATGGCCGCCGCCAATGAACAGATCGGTATTGCTCAGGCTGCTTACTATCCCGCGCTAAACCTAAGTGCCCTGGCAGGATTCGAGGGAACCTCGGCACTCAACTGGTTCAACTGGCCCAGCCGCTTCTGGGCAGTCGGTCCAAGCTTCTCCGAAACACTGTTTGATGCTGGCCGGCGGCGCGCGACGAAAGAGTCAGCCGTCGCCGCCTATGATGGCAACCTTGCGAATTACCGTCAGACGACCCTTACTGCTTTTCAGCAGGTCGAGGACAACCTCGCCGTTCTGCGCATTCTCGCAGGAGAGTCGCAACAGCAGAACAGTGCGACCGCTGCAGCCGATGAAACCCTTCGTTTATTTATGAACCGTTACGCTGGGGGCGTAGATACCTATCTTCAGGTCGTGACCTCACAAACGACTGCACTTAGCAACGAACGGAATGACATCGACATCCGACGCAGACAACTCGACGCCAGCGTCCTGCTGATCAAGGCTCTCGGTGGAGACTGGAACGTCAACAAACTGCCTAAGGTCTAAGGTTTCAGGGACAAGGCGTCTCGCATGCCTGGTGCAACTCTATAGGACGCTTGACGGCGGCCGGCAGTAAAGGCTGCAAATTTCAAATGGAGTTGGATGACATGGCTTACAAACAGCCTCTTTTCCCCTTCGCCGCAAACTCCTCGTTCTGTTCCTTTTGTCGAGTTGCGGCAGTCTCTCCCGAGTCAGATTGCACTTATCTCGTCATTCGTAGATCAACTCATGCGCCTCATTGCCAAGTGCCACAATCAAGAGGACAGCAGACTGGAGATTGAGATGGCGCTGCGTGAGGCGCTGGCAAACGCCATGGTGCATGGCAACCAGGAGGACCCTCTCAAGCTCGTTCACGTCGCGTGCGATTGCACTACAGATGGAGAGGTTTCGATCACGGTCCAGGACGAGGGACAAGGGTTTGACAGCAATACGGTACCGGATCCGACAACTGCAGAGAACCTCTTAGTGAAGCATGGGCGCGGGATCTACCTCATGAAAACCTTGATGGACGAGGTTCGTTTCGAGCAGCGCGGTGCACTTGTTTATATGCGCAAGGAGCCCACCGCACGCTCAGCCGCAGAGAGGAAAGCAGGATGACACCGACAAGCAGTGACTTGAATTCTACAACCGCCATTTAGAAAGTGCGGCTCAATAAGGTTTCGCTTAGGAGGAATATGGGCAACGAGAATGTGGAAATCATTTGGTACGGTCTATGCCTCATCAAAGCGGCAATCTTTCTGGTCGCTTTCTTACCTGTCGCCCTACTCTGCAAATGGCTCTTACGCCGTATTCCCTGGAAAAGTGTTAACCGGCATTCGATCACACACATGATCGCGCATAGTCTCGACACCCCGCGGCCTCCTCGGAACTTCAATGCTTCGCACCCCAAAGCTGTCTATCGCAGTCTGAGCGAAAGAAAGAAGCGCATTGGATGAGGGATGCGACTTCGGGTTTGTCGATACTGAGCGGCAATCCTGAAGAGCAGTGCCATGAATCTCTGATCTCAGAGAAATGCTTTCACCACGCCGCCGTCCACGCGCAACGCCGCACCGTTGGTGGCCGAAGAAAGCTCACGAGCCACGTAGGTCACCATTGCTGCAACTTCATCCAATATCGCAGCCTGATGTCAGAGTAGGTCGCCACACTGAGCCTTCCAGACTTAATGCAACAGTGCCGAACGATTTGCTGCTTACCTGAAATATCTGACTTTAATCGAGCCAAGGATGCCTCAGTAACAGGATCGATTATGCCGTTGTCTGGTCGATGCGCTTGCCTGTTGTTATTTCCAGATGGGCCGCCCGCAAGTGACGTCGCGCTCCCTTGCGACGGCGTGGAAGGCCTGTGTAAGCGAACTGATGATTGGTCTGTCCTCTGCCTTCCAATCCTATAACCTTATCCCCATTCCCCCGGCTCACGGCCTGTCCCTGCTTTACTCTGCCAAGCGCGAGGAGTACGGCGTTTACGGGACTATGCCCATGGGCTTCTGAACGGCGAACCGGCATGTTCGGTGGAGGCCTTTCACCTGTTTGGCAACAGCGTGAGGATTTGGCTTGACATAAATAAGATGCCGACTTTACGATTCCCCGGCTCACGATTCCGGCTCCGATGGACACTCCAATTTGAAACATGGAGCGCAAATGGTCTGTCCTTTTGAATCGAGAGGTGAGCAAAGAGACACTTCTGGAGGAAGTAATGAACGCAAAGCATTCAGGGTGTATGCGCATTCATTTTGACCTAATGGAATGCAGGCGCCGGTTGCAGTCTGGAAACAAGGTAAGCATTCTCGGGTTTTTTTTGCTTTTTACTTTTGCCATGGTTTCATTCACCGCGACGGCAAACTCTCAGATCGCAGGAACAGGAAGTATCCAGGGTTCGGTTGCGGATTCGTCCGGCGCGCTCCTGCCAGATGCCGCGGTTACGATCGTCAAAACCGATACGCAGGTGAAACACTCGGCCGTCTCCGGACATAATGGTCTCTACAGCTTCCCCAATATCGATATCGGAACCTATACCCTTACCGTCACAGCTCCCGGCTTCAAGACGTATAGCCAGCAAAACATCATTCTCGAGGTCGGAAGCAGCATCGGCATCAATGTAACGATGACGATCGGTCTGTCTGAGCAACAGGTGCAGGTACAGGCAAACGGTGTAGCGCTGCAGACGGAAGATACATCGTTCAAGCAGACGATCGATCAGCGCACGATGAATGAGTTGCCACTGAATGGGCGCCAGGTGACCTCGCTGATCACACTCGCCGGAGCTTCGGTTCCCAGCAGTACCCTGACGGAAGGAAATAAGGGTTTCTGGAGCTCAGTGTCGCCGAACATTGCAGGCGGCCAGGGAAATCAGAGCGACTACCGTCTGGATGGCGGCGACAACAACGACTATGAGAGCAACACCAGCTTTGCGTTTCCCTTCCCCGACGCACTGTCTCAGTTCAGTGTGGAGAGCTCGGTGATGGGAGCGGACACGGGGTTGCATCCGGCAGGCGTCATCAATGCGGTTACGCGCTCCGGAACGAATCAGTGGCATGGGTCGGCGTTTGAATACATCCGCAACAACCTTATCGATGCGACCAACTTCTTTGCGGTCTCGAAGGACTCGTTGCACCAGAACCAGTTCGGCGGAACATTTGGCGGCAGGATCATTCGCGACAAGCTGTTCTTCTTCGCCGGATATCAACGGCTGAAGTCATCGGCCGGTTCCTCGTCGAATACGGCGAATGTGCCGACAGCCGCTAACCTTGCAGGCGACTTCTCCGCAAACGAGACTCAGCCCTGTCTTACTTCGGGAGCTACGCAGCTTCTGAACCCAATTACCGGCGCTGTGCTCCCAAATGATGTCATCAATCCGAGCTACTTCAATGCCTCTGCTAAAGCTATCCTGCAATATCTCCCACCTGCGGAAAACGCCTGCGGCATAGTTCACTACACAATTCCGACCTTCCAGACGGAGAATCAGTTCATTACCCGCATCGACTCCACTTTGACGCCGAAACACAGCCTTTATGGACGGTACTTCCTGGATGGCTATGTGACGCCGGCGTTGTATTCTCCCACGGACATTCTGATTACGGCCAATCCGGGTAACACCGAGCGCGCTCAGACACTGACGATTGGTGAAACGTGGACCGCCAGCTCAAGACTGGTGAACTCGATCCATGTGACGGGGACGAGAAGAACGAACACACGCGGACCAGCCGGAGAGGGTGTCAACGCCGCGAGCTTCGGGATTAATGTCTACCAGCCTCTATCAATCGGCTTCCGTGAGCAGGGAGCAGGCTTCAACGCCTACTGCAGCACCTGCGCAACGGGCGTGTTCAACGTCAACAGCTACTCCGTCATCGACGAAGTTAACCTGGTGCTGGGCAAACATCAGATTGTGTTCGGCGGTGAATACATTCGAGCGCAGCTGAATGTGAACAACTCGTTCTCGGAGAATGGAATCTTCAATTTCAGTAACGTCTTCAGCCAGTATGGCCCTGCGCAAGCTATCAAGAACGTTTCTGGTACGACGATCAACGGCACTCCGGCCACGCAGGGAGGGCAATCGCTTCTGGATTTCCTGACCGGCTCAATGACCAGCTATGCGCAGAGCAAACCACAGCAGAACGCGATGCGCGCGCCGATTCCCAGTCTGTATGTTCAGGATACCTACCATGTAAGCCCACGGGTTGTGATGACTGCGGGAGTACGCTGGTCGGGAGAGTTCACTCCGTATGACTACTTTGGCCGTGGCTCTACGTTCAGCATGAGCGCTTTTCTAGCGAACCAGCACAGCACACGGTTTCCAAACGCTCCTGCCGGCAGCTTCTTCTATGGAGACGCTGGTGTACCGAAGAACTTCACAAAAAACTACATCTGGCAGTTCACTCCCCGCGTAGGGCTGACCTTCGATCCGATTGGCGATGGCAAGACGGTGTTCCGCGTAGGCGGCGGTCTTGTGTATGACGAGACCAACTTCTTCGCTGCTACGGAAACGACGCAGAACGCACCGTTCGCGACACTGGTGACAAACACGGCGACCACTGCACCGATCAACCTTACTAATCCGTGGGTTGGCGGCAGCGCTCCAGGAAATATCTTTCCGCAGCCGTTCACGCCTCCGACCAATCAGACCTTCAATACGGGCGGTCAATATATCGTCTACCCGAATGCGTTCCCCACGCAGTACGTGGTCCAGTGGACCGCGAGTATGCAGCATGAGATCCCTCATGGGTGGGAGATGCAGCTGCAGTACATCGGGAACAAGACGACCCACGCACCGTATGGCTATCCGTTGGCTCCGGTGATTTATATCCCTGGCACATGGACTGGCGCAGGCTCCTGCGTGTCAGCCTATGGTCCGCTACTCACGTCTCCTGGAACCGGGAAGGCATGCTCGAGCACCGGCAACTCGCAGGCTCGCTCGCAGCTCACACTGCAGAATCCATCTCAGGGTCCCTACTACCTGGCTGGAGGCGGAGGTTCGGCGTCCACTGAGATGGTTGCCGGATCGAACGCCAGATACGATGCGCTTGTGGCGACCATTCAGCATCGGGCGTCCAATACCTTCACCTTCCTCGCCAACTATACCTGGTCGCATTGCTTCGATCTGCTGGATAATCCTGGGGCCTTTAACACAGTTGCAGTCGAAAACCCCAATAATATCCACAAGGACTATGCGGCCTGCGGATTCGATCGACGCGCGATCTTCAATACGGCAATTGTGGCTACGAGCCATTTTCAGCTCGCAGGCTGGAGGTCGCTGCTGGTAAATAACTGGGAGATCGCTCCGATTCTGCGTGCGACGAGCGGCGCTCCCTATTCGATTGTCTCGGGAGTCGATAACTCGCTCACGGCAATCGGCAACGACCGTCCGAACTGGACCGGCCGGAATCCTTATCTCCATACCAGCCCGCTCAACAATACGACGGACAACCCAACCACTCTCGACATCACGCAGTTCAGCCAGAATGCACAGGGCACTTATGGAAACCTTGCGCGTAATGTGTTTCTTGGGCCGAAGACTCTGAATTTCGATTCAGCGTTGAGCCGCTCCTTCCCGCTGCACGATCAGCTGGCGATGGCATTGCGGCTGGAAGCCTTCAACGTCCTCAACCATCCGAACTTCGGTAATCCAGGCAACAGCCTGAATAGTCCTGGCAGCTTTGGCAGAATCACAGCCCTTGCTACCGGGGCCGCTGCCCGAGTCTTCCAGGGGGCTATCAAGTTCACCTTCTGACAGGAAAAGAACTCTACGACAGATGACAAAGCTCTCGCTGATTCTCTTTTGTGCAGGAACCTTCTGCTACGGCGGCGCCCAGGTTGCACAACAACCTGCGGCTCCGCCCACGCGGCAGGAAGGCTTTCAACGGCCTGTGAAGTCGCCCGAGATCGCTCCTGATCGGCATGTTACCTTTAGCCTTCGCGCGCCGAAGGCGAGTGAGGTGATGCTGACCGGAGAGTTCATGCATGGAAGCAAGGAACTCACGAAGGACGCTGCGGGGGTCTGGAGCGTCACGACCGATCCATTGCCGCCCGAGATTTACGGCTACAACTTTACAGTTGATGGAGTGAAGACCATCGATCCTGGAAATGCAGAGGTGAAGACCGGCTCGACTGCTGCAACGATTCAAAGCCTGCTGGAGGTTCCAGGAGATGCTCCAGCATTCTATGATGTTCGTTCCGTGCCGCATGGCGAGATTCGGATGATTTGGTATGAGTCCAAATCGTTACACACGATCCGCCGGATGACGATCTACATGCCTCCGGGTTTCGATGCAAGTGGACGCACGCGGTATCCAACTCTCTATCTTCTGCATGGCGCGAATGCAGACGAGACTGCATGGACGAAGCTGGGGCATGTTAATCTGATCCTCGATAATCTGCTCTCTGATAGAAAGATCAATCCGTTTATCGTGGTTATGCCCTTTGGATATGGAGCGCCTCCGGGAACGGAGCCTTTCAATGGAAGCTTTACAGGCATATCCGATACCTTCAGTAAAGATCTGCTCGGTGACGTCATTCCTTATGTGGAGACCAGGTTCCCTGTATATAAAGACCGCGATCACCGCGCACTCGCAGGACTGTCTATGGGCGGCGTTGAATCGCTCACCATCGGCCTGAATCATCTGGAAATTTTCAGTTATGTCGCAGGCTTCAGTGCGGCGATACGGCCTGCGGACCTCACTAAGGACTTCGGATCATTCGCGGCGAACCCCCAGGAGGCCAACCAAAAGCTGCATCTGCTGTGGCTTGGTGTTGGCCGGGACGATGGTCTCTTTGGAGCTACAGATAGTTTTGCGAAGTTTCTCGACACAGCGCAGATCAAACATACTTACCAGACCAGCGAGGGAGCACACACGTGGATTGTGTGGAGACGCTACCTGCGAGACTTCACGCCTCTGATCTTTCAGTAACTCCGACAAACGAAGCACTCAACGAAAGGACAAAAGGGAACAAAATGACTCAACTGAAATTTGCGCGACGTGCATTTCTTACGAAGGCCGGACAGGGTCTTGTCGCTCTGCCGCTTATCGCTGCCTTACCTGCGAGCATGGAAGCAGAGACATCCCAAAAAGGTGCGAAGGAAAAGGCTTCTGCCGCCCTGGCAAAGCCTGGCGTCCACTTGAATGTGCGA
>Ga0302220_10001652_pt1 | contig 17249 bp, 16 predicted proteins | sample II_Palsa_E1_3_FD_194572 | JGI IMG/M metagenome (GOLD analysis project Ga0302220, IMG submission 194572) | Peat permafrost microbial communities from Stordalen Mire near Abisko, Sweden - II_Palsa_E1_3 | ecosystem: Environmental > Terrestrial > Soil > Palsa > Peat permafrost | place: Sweden...
GACGACGATGGGTTGCGCTCCAATGCGCGCCGTCAAGTAATCGCCGGACGCCTTGAGCGTGCTTGCGCGACCGACGCATTGCCATTCCCGCTCGAAGATAGCGCGCTCTTCCAGCGAGAGGAATTCGGGCGACGTGTAGACACCGGGCGGCATTGCATGCGCATCGCCGAATGACCGTTCGCAACCCGTGCGTAGTTTGTCGACAAGCGCTTGCACTGCGATCGTCCTTGCCGGGTTAACCATGGTGTCCCCCTTGATTCATCACAGTATGAGCGTATGAGCGCTATGTCGTGAAGCTTCGCGGCGTAGAGCTCAATATGGACATTAATCTACCAAGCCAAATTGCAAGTCAAAATATTGTTTTTAGATACAAAGCAAAGCTTTTACCTATGCAGCGTGCGCAGGCTTGAAGCAGACGATGGCACGTTGGCCATCATGCGTCGATGTGCAGTTGCTGGATATAGGTTTCGCAGAACGACGCAAAACGCTGCACAAGCTGGCGCGGCTTCATCGCGCGCGATTGTGCGATACCGAGCATCGTTGCATTGACGTTGTCTTTGAAGCGTTTGATGACGAACTCTTCGCCATCCACGGTGCGATTCGACTTGAGCGGAAAGTTGAGCAGGCTATAGCCGAGACCGTTGGCCACCATGCCGCGCACGACTTCCGGCTGCGACGAACGGAACGCGGGCACGGGGCGGCTGCCCGCCGCATCGAAGAGCGCGGCGAAATACTCGCGGCTGTGCGGCAGGTCGAGCATCACATAGGGTTCGGGCAGGAGGTCTGCGAGCGATACTTTACGCATGCGTGCGAGCCGATGCGTCTTAGGTAGGATCGCGTAAGGCGGCAGCGAGAGTAGCGGCGTGAAGGCGATGTCTTCTGTCAGGTCGAGGCTGTATGTGAGGGCGATATCGAGTGAGCCGTCGTGCAGGCCCCGCAAGAGGCCGTCCTGATGCGCTTCGACAGTGCGAAACGAAATGCCTGCGTGCTCGCTCGTGAAACGGCTGATCAGCGCCGGCATGAGTGGTGGCGCGAGCGAGACGAGACAGCCGAGCGCGATGGAGCCCGTCATGCGGCCATCCATTTCCTTGGCAGTCGTCTGCAATTCCTCCGCGATCTTCAGCAGATTGCGCGCTTGCCCGAGCAGATCGCGTCCCGCTTGCGTGAGCGAGAGACCGCTTGCGTGATGCCGTATGAAGAGTTGCACGCCGAACGACACTTCCAGGTCCCCAAGCGCTGTCGAGATCGACGGCTGCGAGATGTGCAGACGCTTCGCGGCGGCAGTGAAGGACAGCGCTTCGGCCGTGACCACGAAATAGCGCAACTGGCGCAACGAATAACGCAACGGGTGATTTTCCATCGACGCCGCTCCAATATTCAAGGTCTTCAATGGGAAGAATTGTAAAGCGGTCAAAAAAGACCTGCATAGGAGAATCCGATGCTATGCATTTTTTAAATATATTTTTCAGATCCTGAACGGGCGCGTAGATTTTCCAGAAGACGAATTGAAATAATCCGCCTCTTCAGAAGGACAGAGTCATGACAGTGGAAAGAACGGCTATCGATACGCTGGTGGTCGGCGCGGGCCAAGCCGGCGTCGCCATCAGCGAACATTTGAGCAGGCTCGGCGTGCCGCATCTCGTACTGGAGCGCGCTCGTATCGCCGAGCGCTGGCGCACGGGACGCTGGGATTCGCTGGTTGCCAACGGTCCTGCATGGCACGATCGTTTCCCCAATCTCGAGTTCGCGGACGTCGACCCGGATGCATTCGCTTCAAAGGAGCAGGTCGCGGACTATTTCGTCGCTTATGCGAAGAAGTTCGAAGCGCCGATCCGCACCGGCGTAGAAGTGAAGCAGGTCGTGCGCAATGCGGGGCGGCAGGGGTTTACCATCGAAACGTCGGAGGGCACGATCGAGGCCAATCGCGTCGTCGTCGCGACGGGACCTTTCCAGCGCCCCGTCATTCCGCCGATCGCGCCGCAAGATTCAAGTCTCATGCAGATTCATTCCGCCGACTATCACAATCCCGGGCAATTGCCCGAAGGGGGCGTGCTGGTGGTGGGGGCAGGATCGTCCGGCGTGCAAATCGCGGACGAGTTGCAACGTGCAGGCAAGCGCGTCTATCTGTCGGTTGGCGCGCATGATCGTCCGCCGCGTGCCTATCGCGGTCGCGATTTCTGCTGGTGGCTGGGCGTGCTCGGCGAATGGGACGCGGAGGTCATGAAGCCCGGCCGCGAGCACGTCACCATTGCGGTGAGCGGCGCGCGTGGCGGTCATACTGTGGACTTCCGGCGTCTCGCGCATCAGGGCATCACGCTCGTTGGGCTCACGCAGTCTTTCGACAATGGCGTGGCGAGCTTCGAAGCGGATCTCGCGGCGAACATCGCGCGCGGCGACGAGAACTATCTGTCGCTGCTGGACGCGGCCGACGCGTACGCCGAGCGCAACGGTCTCGAGCTTCCAGGAGAGCCCGAAGCGCGCGTCATTCCCGCCGATCCGGAGTGTGTCACGCATCCGTTGCACGACCTCGACCTGGCGAAAGCTGGCGTGACATCGATTATCTGGGCGACCGGCTATGCGGTCGATTTCAGCTGGTTGCATGTCAACGCCTTCGATGAAAAGGGTAAGCCCACGCATCAGCGCGGCGTATCAAAGGAGCCGGGCATCTATTTTCTCGGTCTGCCCTGGCTGTCGCGTCGTGGCTCGGCATTTATCTGGGGTGTGTGGCACGACGCGAAGCACGTCGCCGATCACATCGCAACGCAGCGCAGATATCTGGCGTATTACGACGAATCGCAGCGCCATGCACGGGGCCGCGGCGAGGAGAGCGCAGGAAATGCCGATGGCGCATCCGACGGTTCAAGCGCTCATAATAAAGTCAGCGAGATGCGCGTGAATTGATACATACGCCGTTTTAATCCGCGATCTATTTCTTCCCAGCAGTATTTTCCTAGCGGTATCTTCCTAGCATTAAGGTGCATTGATGAGCCAACCTACGCATACCCGTATCCGCATGTTCAACACGAAGGATACCTATCCGAACCAGACGCTCGACAACGATCTTTGTCAGGCCGTGCGCGCCGGCAACACGGTCTATGTACGCGGTCAGGTGGGTACGGATTTCGAAGGCCGTCTGGTCGGCCTCGGCGATCCACGCGCCCAGGCCGAGCAGGCGATGAAGAACCTCAAGCAGTTGCTCGAGGAGGCTGGCAGCGATTTGTCTCACGTCGTCAAGACGACGACTTACCTGACCGACACCCGTTACCGCGAGCCGGTCTATCAGGAAGTCGGAAAGTGGTTGAAAGGCGTATTTCCCATTTCCACCGGCCTGGTGGTGGTCGCGTTGGGTCAGCCGCAATGGCTGATGGAGATCGACGTTATCGCCGTCATTCCGGATGGATGGGCGCGGCCGAAAGCCTAAGGAGCGGGACATGACATTCTCTATCGTCGGACGTTGCCCTCAATCGGGGCAGCTCGGTATCGCGATCAGTTCTTCGAGCATCGCGGTGGGTGCTCGATGCCCGTGGGTGCGCTCAGGCGTCGGCGCGGTGGCGACCCAGAACGTTACGCTGCCGGCACTCGGTCCGCAGGTTCTCGATCTTCTGGAGAGCGGGCAATTCGATCCCGCCGCCGCATTGGACCACGCCCTCGGGGCGAGCGAGTGGTCCGAATATCGGCAGGTGACGGTGGTCGATAACCAGGGTCGTACGGCGTTCTTCAGCGGCAAGGCAGCGTTGGGCACGTATCACGCCGTCGCCGGCAAGCAATGCGTAGGCGCGGGCAACATGCTCGCCGGCGTCGAAGTGATCGAGGCGATGGTTGCGGCGTTTGAGCAGGCATCCGGCGCGCTTGCCGATCGGCTGCTCGCGGCCATGCATGCGGCGATGGCCGCTGGCGGGGAGGCGGGGCCCGTGCATTCGGCGGCGCTCAAGATCGTGGGCGACCTGAGCTGGCCGATGGTCGATTTGCGGGTCGATTGGGCAGATGATGATCCCATCGGCCAGCTCGATGGTTTGTGGCACGCGTATCGGCCGCAGATGCAGGACTACCTGACCCGGGCGTTGAATCCGACCGCCGCGCCCAGTTACGGCGTGCCGGGCAATGAATGACGGATCAAGCCGTGCGCGGCTTGCGCATTTGATTTGAGACGGCACCTTCGTCGCCTAAAAAAATAGGAATCCAATATATTTGTATCGTTATGTATCTAACCGATGACTTTATACATCGGCTTACAAAGCTACCGTTGGGAGAACGTATTCTTAATACGTTTACGACGTGCCCTTTATCGGCAGTCAAACTCACAAGGAGCAACAAATGGCAGGAGATGTCAATAAATCGCGTCGCACCTTGCTTGGAGCATCGGCAGTCGGTCTCGTGGCGGCCCAGCTAGGCACCATTGCAAGCGCCAATGCACAAGAGAGCAACAACAATCGCATTTCTGCGTCGGTGACGGCGGGGACATCGAAGGGGTCCTTTGGCCCGCTAAAGCATGTCAATGCCGGCGTACTTAGCATCGCTTATGCAGAAGCCGGGCCGGCAGATGGCCCACCCGTGCTCCTCTTCCACGGCTGGCCCTACGACATTCACAGCTACGTCGATGTCGTTCCTATACTCGCGGCGGCCGGCTACCGCGTTCTCGTCCCGTACTTGCGCGGCTACGGCGAAACGCGGTTTCTCTCCGCCTCGACACCGCGTAATGCTCAGCCGGCTGCAGTCGCAGTCGATGCGATCAGCTTCATGGACGCACTCAAGATCGACAAAGCGATTATGGGGGGATTTGACTGGGGTGGCAGAAACGCCAACCTTCTGGCAATTCTTTGGCCCGAGCGCGTCAAGGCGCTGGTCTCGGTGAGCGGCTATCTCGTTGGTAGCCAGGCCGCCGTCCAGATGCCGCTGCCGCCAGCCGCTGAGAACAAATGGTGGTATTTGTTTTATTTCGCCACAGGCCGCGGTCAAGCGGGCTATGCCAAGTACACCAAAGACTTCAACCGATTCATCTGGCAGCAGGCCTCGCCGAAATGGGCGTTCGATGACGAGACGTTCGAGCGCTCTGCAGTGGCGTTTGAAAATCCGGATTTCGTTCGTATCTCGCTCTACAACTATCGCTGGTATTTGGGCCTGGAGCCGGGTGAGCGAAAATACGATGGATTGGAGAAGAAGATCGCGACATTTCCAACGATCGCTTGTCCGACAATTACCTTGGAAGGCGACGCGAACGGTGCGCCGCATGCGGACCCGAGCGCCTATGCCAAGAAGTACGTCGGCAAGTATGAGCATCGCAACATTACCGGCGGCATAGGGCACAATCTGCCGCAAGAGGCGCCGGCAGAGTTCGCCAGGGCCATCATTGACGTCGACAGGGCTTGACGCTCGAGGCTCGGCTGGACACATATAGCGCTACATCCGAGCCCGATGGCTACGCACAAGACTCCGTTGGCGTAGCTTGGCGTGCCTAGCGACCGTTAGCGACCGGCACTCTGGCCGCCGTCGACGTGCAAAATTTCTCCCGTGTTTCCGCCACCGGAGCACTATCACTCCGCAACCAAACTGGGGCCGAGCTCCGCGCGGGCGAACTCTCGCACGTGAGAGACAAATGATTTCAGCAATAACGGAGTCGGCCGTTGAGACGGCGTAAGCAACGCAAATTCAGTGACGAGCGATGGTTCAAAGGGCTTGAAGACCACGCCTGTGCCGCGATAGCCCCAGGCGCTAATCGCATCCACCACAGAGACACCTGCCCCCGCCTCGACGAATGAGCAAATCGCGTGAGACACCTGGCTTTCCATCTGCATCTTAAGTTCGACACCATGCGCTGCAAACAACGCATCAATCGGTAAGCGAGACTCGACGCTGCGCGGGTGTGCGACGAACCGCTCTCCTGCAAGATCCGCCGGTCTGATTGTATCGAGCGCACATAGTCGATGCCCGGTCGGCAATGCACAGACCATAGGCGCTGAAATCAGTCGCTCTCCATACGCGCTCGTGTGATTCATCGAAAGAATCGCGAAGCCGGCATCGCAGCGTTGACCGATCACCATGTCGACAACCGAGCGGGACGAATGCACGGCCAGCGAGACATGGGCTTCAGGGCGCGTCTTCAAATAATCCGCAATTGCGTGCGGCAAGAAAGAGAGTGCAATCGCCGGTGCTGCCGCGATCTGCAGCGTGCCGCGACGTAGATCCCTGATTTCGTCCGCTGCCCGAGAGATACGATCGACCCCAGCCAAGGAGCGTTGCACCTCCTCATAGAGCGCTTGCGCTTCCACCGTTGGATAGAGGCGGTTCTTGACTCGATCGAATAGCTTAAACCTGAGGGAGCTCTCAAGATCGGCGAGAAGTCGCGTCGTCGCCGGCTGCGAGATATGAAGCATCTCACTGGCACGCGTCACCGTCTGGCAAAGCATGACGGCGCGGAAAGCCTCAAGTTGGCGTAGTTTCACAGGAGCCACCTATAACAAAACATTATCGTATTCGCAAAATAAAGCATTTTCCATATGTTTTTTGTCTCCCTACTCTTCGTCTATGCCATATTTTATTTGGATAAATACCGAGATGGCTATTCATAGCTTTTTGTGTGTGAATTAGGGTTTACCCAACGGTGTTGGAGATCAGAAAAATGAAATCGATGAAGACCACGTTCGCTATCGGAATGCTTGCGAGTTCCATCTCGCTCAGTTCGATCAGCACATTCGCCGATTCCCCTAAACATCAAGGCGCGTCGACGTATGCATAAGAAAGCCGTCTTTCTGCAGGAGCCCCCCGAGGCTCGCGTCGACAAGCACAGCGCCCCCGCTGTTGATCTGCGCATCCACGCGCGACCGAAGAAGTCCGACTGGCTCTGGTATGGGCTGTTCGGCATCGCGATCGTTCTGTTCTATGAATTGGTTATCGACAATTCCCGCTGGCAGTGGGACGTCGTAGCGCACTATCTCTTCAACAAGCGCGTGCTAGTCGGCCTGGCGAACACGCTGATTCTGACAGCGCTCGCAAGCGCGCTTGGTCTGTTTATAGGCGTCGTGGTGGCCGCATGCCGTATGGCCGACAATCCAGTGCTGCGTGGCGCGGCCTACGTGTATATCTGGATCATCCGGGCGACGCCGACACTCGCCATGCTGCTGTTCCTGTTCTTTCTCTCCGCGCTTGTTCCGCGCTTGTACTTGCCGATCCCGCTATTGCACATGTCATTGTTCGATATCGACACGAACAACGTCATTTCACGGTTCAGCGCTGCGATTATTGGTCTTGCGATGTATCTGGGCGGACATAGTGCAGAGATTTTCCGCGGCGGCCTGACAGCCGTCGATAAAGGCCAGCGCGAAGCCTGCAAGGCCATGGGTATGAGCGACTTGCGCATGATGTGGCACGTCGTCGTGCCGCAGGCCGTACGTATCATCATTCCGCCGCTCGCCAACGAACTCATCACCATGTTCAAGAATACGTCGCTCGCGTCGGTAATCGGTTATGTCGAACTGCTCACGACGGTTCAGCTCATCTATTCGACCAATTTCGAAACGATCCCACTGCTTACCGTCGCATGCCTTTGGTATTTATTTATGACCAGCCTGGCCATGTACGGGCAAAGTCTTCTAGAACGCCGCTTTGGAAAGGGAGCCTAGTCATGACAATCTCCCGCATCACCGAAAATCAGATCGATGTAGGCGGCGAGCCGCTGCTGCAAATGCGAGCGGTCACGAAACAGTTCGGTGCGTTCACGGCGCTCGACGCGGTTGACTTCTCACTGAACAAGGGCGAAGTCGTGGCAATCATCGGCCCGTCGGGGTCGGGTAAGAGCACGCTGCTACGCTGCATCAACATGCTGGAGTTGATCGACTCGGGCACGATGTCCTTCAAGGGCGAAGTCCTCGGGACCGAGATGCGCGGCGCCCGCCGCGTTCGTTTGTCCAAAAAGGAGCTGGACCGCCAGCGCCGCTATTTCGGCATGGTATTCCAAGGCTTTCACCTGTTTCCCCATTACTCGGCGCTCGACAATGTTCTCGCTGGACCACGGATAGTCGGGGGCGCGGCGCGCAAAGACATTCTTGAGCGCGGGCACTATCTGCTCGCACGCGTTGGCCTTGCTGACAAGATGAATCACTACCCTGCGCAACTTTCGGGCGGACAGAAGCAGCGCGTGGCGATTGCCCGGGCGCTCGCCATGGAGCCGGAAGTCATGCTCTTCGACGAGCCGACGAGCGCGCTCGATCCCGAACTCGTAAGCGAAGTGCTCGACGTCATGAAAGAGCTGGCGATTTCCGGCACCACCATGATCGTTGTGACGCACGAAATGGAATTCGCCCGCAAGGTGTCGAATCGCGTGGTCTTCATGGATGGTGGACGTATCGTCGATCAAGGCTCCCCCGCCTACATTTTCGATGGAAGCGGCACGCAGCGAAGCAAGCGCTTCATTTCGAACTTCCGCGATTGATATCGTCTGCACGAAGTTTTAATTTTTACGCAACTTGATCGAACAGGATATGCCATGGAAAAAGATAAAATGATGAGAATAGGTCTCTCGATGCGTTATCAAGGCTATCACAGGGCGGCTTGGAGACATCCGGATGTGCCGTCGGGCGGGGCGATTGATTTCCAGTATTTTCTCGACAGTGCCCGCAAGGCGGAAGCCGCCAAGCTCGACATGATTTTCTTTGCCGATGGCATCGGTGTTCGCGCGGACGATACGCCCAAGGGTTCGCTTGCCCGGGACTCAAGGAATGCCGAACTCGAACCGCTCACGTTGCTCTCGGCCATAGGCGCATGCACGTCGCATATCGGATTAGTGGCAACGGCGTCGACAACCTACAACGAGCCGTTTCACATCGCTCGCAAGTACGCATCGATCGATCATATCAGTGGCGGGCGTGCTGGCTGGAATGTCGTCACATCGTGGTCGCAGCAGGAAGCGTGGAATTTCAGCCGCGACGAACATCTCGGTTATGAAGAGCGCTACGAACGTGCGGACGAATTCGTCGATGTCGTGAAGAAGCTGTGGGATAGCTGGGAAGACGACGCATTCATCCGAGACAAGGAGACAGGTCTCTTCTATGACGAGTCCAAGCTTCACGTGCCGAATCACAAAGGAAAGCATTTTAGCGTGCGGGGGCCATTGAATTCGGCCCGCACGCCGCAGGGGCGCCCCATCATCGTGCAAGCGGGTGCAGCGGAAGCCGGTCGCGAGATCGCCGCGAAAAACGCGGATGTTGTCTACAGCGCCTCATTCGATATTTCGTCAGCCAGGAAATATTATGTAGACCTAAAGGGTAGGCTGAAGAAATATGGACGAACTGACGATCAGCTACTGATCATGCCAGGACTCACGACCTATGTCGGCAGAACGAGGCAGGAGGCACAGGACAAATACGATCAGTTGCAGGAACTGATCGATCCGTTGAGCGGCCTTTCGATTCTCTACAGTACGCTGGGCGACCTTTCTGCTTATGACCTTGACGGACCGGTTCCAGATACCGCCTCGGGGGCCGTCAATAGTATCGGGAATAGCCTGCTCGAAGTCGCCCGGCGTGACAACCTGACGATACGACAGCTCTACAAGCTTAGAGCATCGGGGGGGCGCCAGCTCCTCGGTACAGCAGCGGATATCGTCGACGACATGGAGATGTGGTTCAAGGAGGGGGCGGCCGACGGCTTTAACCTTTGCCCCGCTGTCTTACCGAATAGCCTGGATGACTTTGTTGAACTCATTCTCCCTGAACTGCGCAAACGTGGCCTGTTCCGGACCGAATACGCGTCGAGCACTTTGCGCGGCAACCTCGGACTCAAGCCGTTACGGTTTGGCGATTGAGTGCGGGGGCCGACGCCACATGCAATGCTAACGATCAATTTTGAGTAAGAGCCATGCCCATTAGAAACAATGTGAACCCTGACGTCTTCAGCTACGCAATGACTTGCTTCGCAAGCGGTGTCACCGCGATAACGACGCGAGAGGCCGGCTTGCCGTCGGGCTTGATTGCGACATCGGTGTGCAGTTTGTCCGTTGATCCGGTGACGATGCTGGTCTGCGTCAACAAGACGGCGTCTGCGCACGATGTCATCCTTCGCACGAAAAAGTTCGCCGTGAACCTGCTGTCGGCAGATCAAATGTCAGTGGCGAGCCGCTTCAGTTCGTCGCGCGGCGCGGATCGTTTCGAATCCACGCAGTGGGAAGAAGGCAGCACGGGATTGCCCACATTGATCGATGCAGTCGTCGTATTCGAATGCAGCTTGATTGCGGTGCATGATGGCTTTACGCATAGCATCATGGTGGGCCAGATCGGCAATGCTACGGTCAACGAGGATCTCGCTACAGGCTGCCTCTTGTGGCATCACCGGGGCTTCGCTCAGAGTACGCTTAGGGCGGCGTAATTTGGCCTACGCGCTGGCCTAAACGTCAGCCATTGAGGTTGATCGAACCGACCAGCTCCGAGGCTTCAAGTTGTCGTTTTAACTCGCAGGCGCGGCGATATGTTCAGATAGTTTCCCTCCATTCACTAGTTGCAAGCTACGTTCAATCAGCGAGGTTTGACAAGAATGAATCATCACCCTCTGTACGACACGATCTGCAAGTCACGAACCATCGTTCGAGCGGCGGTATGTGTAATTGCCGCGCTCTTCTTCGCTCCGGCAACACGAGCGGCTGACGTGGACAAGGTCCCGAATATCAAGGTCGATCCTACGCTCGCTGCGATGGTCCCGAAGTTCTACCGTGATCGCGGGACCTTAACTGCCGCCGTGAATCCTGACGTCAAACCCATAAAATTCGTTGATGACGACGGCAATTTCGCCGGCTTCACGCCTGATCTCCTATCGGCTGCTGCTGATGTGCTTAACTTAAAGCTTCAGCTTACTCAATCTTCATTTGATGCTCTGATCCCTGGTTTGAGTGCGAATCGTTTTGACGTGCTGCTCTCGCTTTCCGATTTCACTTCGCGGCACCAGGTCGTTACTTTTGTCGATTACCTGAACATGGGCGAGACAATTGTCACCTCACCGGGAAGGCAACTTTCGTTAAAGTCGCTTGATGATATGTGTGGCCTACAGGTCGCAATGGCGCGCGGCTCAGCCGCGATACCGGATGCAACCAAGATCAGTGAGAGATGTACCAAAGGCGGGAAGAAGCCACTTACCGTGGCGACGTACCCCGACTCGAACATGACGCTCCTTTCGCTAACGACGGGGGCCAGCGACGTGGCGTGGGTCGATTCGCCAGTAGGCGATTACAACGCGAATACATTCCCCGCAAAATACAAGGTCGTCTACTTCACCCCTGTGGCGCCGTACGGTATCGGTTTTGGTGTCGACGAAAAGGGCAAGCAGTTGGCCGCTGCCGTGCAGCAAGCGCTGCTGAAGCTGCAGAAGGATGGCGTCTATGACATGTTGCTCAAAAAATGGGGGCTGTCTCCGAAAGACGGCAAACCGCTGTTTCCAATCAACGGCGCGCAATTGTAGTCACTTGCGGCTCAACCGACTCCGAGTGAAGGCTCCGAGCTTCGGGCCATAAGCCAGTCTGTGGCGCAGCGCAGGTGACCGACATCGACCACCGTTTCGGCTTCTATGCGTACCGCCCCGAGCGGGCGTTCGTCCAAACGTTCGCATGCTCCCCCCATCGCAGGCAAGGAGAACACCATGCAAGCAGAAGAATTGATTGTCATCGGCGGCGGTGTAGTCGGCGCAGCCATAGCGTACGGCGCAGCCCGCGCTGGAGCCCCTGTGACCTTGCTCGACCAGGGCGATATCGCACATCGTGCCTCACGTGGCAACTTTGGTCTGGTATGGGTGCAAAGCAAAGGCGACAAGTTGCCGCGCTACGCGCGCTGGTCCCGCGATGCCGTCAAGTTTTGGCCTGCATTGGCCAAAGAGTTACTCGAACTGACTGGTGTCGACGTAGCACTCCAACAGCGCGGGGGCTTTTGGATCGGCTTTAACGACGCTGAAATGCAAGCGCGTGAGGCCATGCTGGCAAGACTGAACAACACGGTGGGCGACATTCCTTATGAAATGCTCGATCACGCTGCACTCAAAGCGCGCCTTCCAGCCATAGGCACCGCAGTCGCGGGGGGCAGCTACTGCCCACTCGACGGCCACGCCAATCCGCTAAAGCTCTTGCATGGCCTACATGCCGGCCTTAAAGCACACGGTGCTCGAGTGGTCTCCAGCGTCGACATCGCACATGTCAATTACCGTGAAAAAAGCGCTGACTTTGAAGCCAAAAGCCTGGACGGTCAGACCTGGCGTGCCCCGCGCATCGTACTTGCAGCCGGGCTGGGTAACAAAGATCTCGCCGCGCAAGTCGGTCTGCACGCGCCCGTTTTACCCAACCGAGGCCAGGTGCTGATTACCGAAAGGCTCAAGCCGTTTTTGCATTACCCCATCAACAAAGTGCGGCAAACAAACGAGGGGAGCGTTCAGTTGGGTTATTCGGTCGAAGACGTCGGACTGGACGACCGCACCACCGTTTCTGCCATCGAATGGATCGCTAAACGCGCGGTGGCCACCTTTCCGATTCTCTCCAGCGTGCGCCTGGTGCGCGCTTGGGGTGCCCTGCGGGTGATGACACCGGATGGCTTCCCGATTTATCAGGAGTCGGCGTCGTGTCCGGGCGCATTCGTCGCCACTAGTCACAGCGGCATAACGCTGGCAGGCGCGCACGCCTATGTCCTCGGACCCTGGATGGCCGGTCTAGGTGCCCCGCCTGACGCCTTGGATGAATTTGTAGGGGAACGTTTTCTGGACCCCACACGGAGCTTTTCACATGCACACTAAGCCCACTTCTCCGATGTCTCCGCTATTTAGATCGGACGTCGCCCCTGCCTCAAACAGCGTCACGCTGCGATTCGGTAATCATCCGATCACCGCACCCGCGGGCGTCAGCATTGCCGCAGCGTTGTTGCTAAGCGGCGTGGGGCCTTTCCGATCTACGCCCGTGACGTCGGCACCCCGTGCACCCTACTGCATGATGGGCGTCTGTTTCGACTGCCTTGTAGAAGTCGATGGCATGCCCAGCCGCCAAGCCTGCCTGATCCCCATTCGGGAAGGGATGATCGTTAGACGTCAACAAGGTGCGTCGTCCCTGGCACTGCCCGAAGAAGGAGAAGACCATGGACGCTGATATCGTCGACCTCGTCATCGTGGGCGCGGGCCCCGCCGGGATGGCCGCGGCGTGTGAGGCGCGCAAATGGGGGTTGAGTGTTACCTTGCTCGATGAGCAAACCGCGACAGGCGGACAGATCTATCGTGCTGTAGATGCCGCCAGCGCAAACAGACGTTTAGTGCTCGGCGAAGACTACGCCGCAGGGGCTGACTTGACCGGTGCGTTCGCTCGCAGCGGCGCTCGGCATATCGCCGGCGCGGCGGTGTGGAATGTGGGCCGCGACCTGAAGGTCAACTATCTTCATCAGGGGGCTAATCAAGTTCTGCAAGCACGCCACATCATTCTCGCCAGTGGCGCAATGGAGCGGCCGTTTCCCATGCCGGGTTGGACGCTACCCGGCGTCATGGGTGCAGGGGCGGCGCAGATCTTGTTCAAAAGTGCTGGGGCTCTGCCTAGCGAGCCTGTCGTGCTGGCTGGGTGTGGACCCTTGCTCTATCTTTTGGCCAGTCAATACCTGCAGGCAGGGGTGAGGCTGAAGGCAGTGGTTCACACCACACAGCCTGGTGATTATCTGAGGGCTTCGTCGCACCTCGCTGGCGCGCTACGGGGATGGCGTGATCTGCGCAAAGGTATGCGCATGCTCGCACATCTACGCCGCAGCCATGCCCCTGTCTATGCTGGTGCACAATCACTTGCGGTCCACGGCACCGATCACGCCGAAGCGATTTGCTTCACTCACAAAGGGCGGTTGCGCCGCATCGAATCGTCGTTGATCCTGCTACATCAAGGGGTCGTGCCGAACACGCAGCTTAGCTGGTCGCTCAGAGCCAAGCACCGCTGGAACGATGCGCAACTGTGCTGGGAACCCGAAACAGATGAGTACGGCCAGATCGAAGAAACCGGTATTTATATTGCGGGCGATAGCCGTGGCATTGTGGGTGCCAAGGCTTCGGCTTCGCAAGGGCGGCTAGCAGCTATCGCAATTGCCGCCAGGCTCGAACGTCCAGGCGGTGAGGGCCGCGATGGCCGCGAAAGCACTGTACGCACTGAATTGCGGGGCCAGCTTCGTATCAGGCCTTTTCTGGACGCACTCTATCGCCCTCCAGCGGCGCATCGCATGCCATCGGAGGACTCGGTGATCGTCTGTCGTTGCGAAGAGGTCACGGCCGGCCAGATCAGAAAGTATGCCGAACTCGGCTGCCAAGGCCCCAATCAAACCAAAGCGTTTGGACGATGTGGGATGGGGCCTTGTCAGGGACGACTATGCGGCTTGACTGTTACAGAGCTCATAGCGCATACGCGTGGCGTGGCCCCTGACGAAGTCGGCTATTACCGCATCCGACCTCCCATCAAACCGGTGACGATAGGGGAGCTGGCAGGCTAATAAGCGCCGTAGCCGCGCCGTGGTTTACAACGGTATCGTCTTCGTAGGCGGCCAAACTGCCGACGACCGTAGCCAGGGCATTCGTGGGCAGACCCAACTGACCTTAGACAAGATAGAGAAATTTCTCGCCGAGACTGGTACTGACAAAAGCCGCCTGCTCACACGTAGCTAATACGACATGAATAAGGCTTGGAAAATTGAGCAGTGGAAAGATGTCACTGCGGAACTGGTTCCCAATTGGCGGCAAGACCTGCCATTGAGCGAACAACGCGAAGGTGGTTTGCAAGACGATCAGCCTTAATGACGTCTAGCCGAGGTCAGTGGTGAACAGCCCTGTTACCTATCGATAATAATTGGTGTGAGAATCAGATCCGGTGATGGGCAACCGGCAGGAAAAATTGGCTGTTCGCGGGTTCTTTACGAGCCGGCGGGCGCTTGGCCGCCATCATGAGCCTGATCCAGTCAGCCAAGCTCGACGGCCATGATCCGTTAGCTCACCTGAAGGACGTGCTCACCCGCTTGCCCACACACAAAGTTAGCGACATTGGTGCGTTGCTGCCGCATCGTTGGCGCCCTGAGCAATAACCGATTCCCATCAGTCAAGATGGGTTGCCCAGTCGCTTACAATGGATTTGTGACGCCGTCGCACAAACGCCAAAGGGTTTCGAACAACTCGATATGCGCCGCCTCCCGCGTGTGGATGTCGCCAACATCGGACGAAGTCACGTTGAGACTATCTAGATTGGCTGGATATGTTCGATAAAAGAGGACCTTCAGGTCGCGGTGGAAAAAGAGACCGTAGTATAGGCGATCGAGTTCTGCAACGTTTCGAACGCTGATGGCTTCCACCCCCGGCTGCAACTCCACTCGTGCGTCAGTTAAGATAGCGCGGGTTAGGAAACGCGCTTCAAATGTCCCGGCCTGTCCAAACTGATCTAGCTGTAAATCGACGACTTTTTTTGCGTCCAGGAAGCTATCGCAGTTCTTATCTTCATACAGGCAAAGATTGTAGAGCCGTCTAATTCTGACGCCGCGCTTCAAAGCAGCCAACGTTGCCCTCTCATATTCGTCGCGTTTTCCCGGAAAGTACAAACGAACGTTGGCAATTGAGTCGTAGCGGTCCGTAGGCAGTAGGCTCTTCATTTGCGCAGCGAGGAGCCGGCGGTTGAGCTCGAACCGAGTAGGCGATTCATAATCGCCGGCGGCATAACCATCATCGGCTACAGCTCTTATCAACGTATGCATTGATGTCGCGAGCTTTCCGATCTGCCGTCTCGTCGCCCATGCTAAGAACTCAACGAAATATCGAACATCGACAGGCGTCTTCGCACCGGTTGCGTCCAGCTTGGCGAGCTCCTCCACTTTAGAGACAATCTCTGAGATGGCGGATCGGAACTCGGCATAGTTTGTCCCAGGCAAAATTGCCGCCAAGTTTTTTTTGATTGCAGCGTGCGGGTTTTGATAATCGCTCATCGCCCCGGCGGCCACGGTAATTTTCTTCAACTGTTCTTCAAAGATTATCTGCTTGCGAGCCTTACCAGTGCCGAGCGTGATGGTGTCGACCGCAAGCCCAAGCACCGACGCCACCAGGGCAGTAACGCCAAATTCGTGAACCACGTCAGGGGGCAAAAACGTGATCGACGTATGAATCGCTCGGTCACAGCTAATTAACGCAACACCTGCACCGCCGAGTCCAATGGCGACCAACCACGTCCACCATTTTTCCCTTGAAACCACTTTGAAGACATCGATAGAGGACAAGCCTTCGGCTTCAGTCATCCGTTCTGGCGCGGCTAATGCTTTGACCTGCACATTCTTTTTCCCAAACATTGCATGACTCCTTTGGCTTGTAGGAGTATTGCTAAATGTAGTCCGTGGCTTCTGACCGAGTGCTCCACGTAAACTCGACGCTTTACACTGAATCGGTTTCGAGACCTAACGCTTATGCCTCTTTTGGAGGCTTCTCCCACTATTCGAAATGCAGGGTTCACACGCTCGTGCACTGGGGCGGGACGAGTTCTGCTCGGAATCCTTGACCTGAGCGACCGCTTTCCGACAAGCCGAGTGGCCGATACGGGTCGGGCTGAGACGGTCGTCATCGGTCTCAGTCCTGCCACGTGTGGACGGTGGGCCCATCCATCTCCGCGAGCACGGAATCGATCATTGTCGTCAATCCGAGAGGACCGAGGTCTCGATGCGGGCATCTCTGGGATAGGTTTATGTGCGCCCAGCTGTCAAATTATTATCCTGGTTCAGCTTGTACCGTGAAGTTAATGTAAGAAGCTGCGCAGACTTGGTTTCCGTGTGATCCGTGAGTCGTAATCGTTATAACGGCTCGATCGTTATCCCGTTCTATTCCGTCAATATCAACGTGGTCTTGGCCACTTTGTACTGAGGTATTCGCTTCAAGTTCGGGGGGCGGGCTGTATGAACCGGTGTATGGAATAACAAATTTTGCCTGAATGAGACTTACGCAACCGATGGGAGCTCCGCTTATTTGCATGGAGCCTTGCTTCGCATTGGTACCACTAAGGCTAACTGGATCGTGGTATACCTGCGCCGACGCGATGTCAGATAGTAAGAACAACAGGATAAATGGCAGGTAACGATATTGTCGCTTAGCTTCGATCATATCAATCTCCCAGAAATCAGTTTCGTCCAACTTATTGTTGAACCAATTAGAAGATGTTGGTCGAACCCGAAATTAAGCTTAGTCTAATTCTTAGGAAAGGCAACTACACGGCGCTGCAATTCGAGCATGTCGAGGCAAACGAAGTGCCTTTT
>Ga0302220_10001654_pt1 | contig 17240 bp, 15 predicted proteins | sample II_Palsa_E1_3_FD_194572 | JGI IMG/M metagenome (GOLD analysis project Ga0302220, IMG submission 194572) | Peat permafrost microbial communities from Stordalen Mire near Abisko, Sweden - II_Palsa_E1_3 | ecosystem: Environmental > Terrestrial > Soil > Palsa > Peat permafrost | place: Sweden...
GCTGCGACGGAGGCGATGCGCGAGGTCTTCGGAAAAGAGACGGTATTTGTGCGTGGTGGTGGATCAATTCCGATTGTAGGAGACTTCGTGCGTGAGCTGAAGGTGCCTACTGTGATGATGGGGTTCGGGTTGCCGGACGATAACCTTCATGCGCCGAATGAAAAGTTTCACCTGGCGAACTTTCATCGGGGAATTGAGTCGATTGTGCGGTTTCTCAGCGGTGTGGGTGAGTGATGAGCTGTCCTGTTCCTGAAGAGGTCGGCGGTTATGTGCTGGCGGGCGGGAAGAGTTCACGTATGAGACGCGATAAGGCTTTGCTGGAGCTGGCGGGGAAGCCGCTGGTAAGACATGCGGTAAAGAAGCTGCGACGAGTCTGCATGGATGTGCGGATTTTGAGCGGAAACCCGGAGCTTGAGGAGTACGCACCGACCGTTCCGGACATCCATCCCGGTTGCGGGCCGATGGGAGGAATGGAGGCGGCGCTGACGCATTCGATCTTCGAGTGGAACCTTTTCCTGCCGGTGGATATGCCATTTTTGCCCTCCGCGCTGGTGCTTGGCTGGCTGAGGAACTGGCTACGTGAAAGCGACAGAGGCGGGGCTCGGGTGCGCATGTTTACGGTTGGCGGGCGCCCTCAGCCTGGGTTCTGCCTGTTGCACAAGGATGTGAAGCCTTTTTTGTCTGACGCGATTGAGCGCGGAGAGTTCAAACTGCTACCGGCGTTTGAAGAGGCGGGAAGGGAGTTGGCATTGCGGCAGGGGCTATTGCCGGGAGTGGGTCTATGGAGGGTTCCAATGACAGGTTTTCGCGCGACGCGTGGGCGGGGACAGAAAGAAGACTGGTGTTACACAACCGAGGCCCAGCAGTCGGCGCAACATCTTTGGTTTGCGAACCTGAATACACCGGAGGAGTTTGCAGAGGCGGAACGGCATGTCGATGCGTTGGATACTTAGTTCAGTCGATGGGTTAGGCTAGATTTGCGTCTTGAGTTGGTGGGCGGGAGTAGCGATTATGGCTGAACCGGATAAGAAAATTGAGGCGGAACAGGTTGAAGTGACAGCAGATACTCCGCTGATTGAGAGTGTGTCGGAGGATGTTTCGGCGGAGGTTGGCGACTTTATTCAACAGGCGGCTCAGCAAAATGAGGCGGCCGCAGACGCTTTGCCGGATGTGAAGAATAAACCTAGTCCCTACATCTCGTTCGAGCACGTATATAAGTCCTTCGGCGAGTTTGTGGTGTTGGAGGATGTGAGCTTCTTTGTGTACCCAGGGGAGACCCTGTGCATCCTGGGTCGAAGCGGCGTCGGCAAGTCGGTGTCGCTGCAGATGCTGCTAGGCTTTTTGAAGCCAGATAAGGGCATGATCAAGGTTGCCGGAGAAAATATCTGCGGGTTTAAAGAGAAGGAATTACAAGAGATTCGCCGGAAGGTGACGATGGTCTTCCAGAATGGAGCGCTGTTCGACTCGATTACGGTGGGGGAGAACGTTGCGTTTCCGATGCGCGAGCGTGGGGAGATGGCGGAAGACCAGATTCTGCAGGTGGTGAAGGGGCTGCTAGAGATGGTAGGGGTGGCAGGGATGGAGAGCCTGCTGCCGTCTGACCTATCGACTGGAATGAAGCGGTCGATTGCGATTGCGAGGGCGTTGGCGTCGCAGCCTGAGGCGGTGCTGTACGACGAGCCGACGACCATGGTCGACCCCCTGATGGCCCATCTTCTTGGAGATTTAATTGAGAGGTTGAAACAGCAACTGCATCTCACCAGTATTGTGGTTACTCACGACATGAGGCTGGCGAAGAAGCTGGCAGACCGGGTAGTTTTTCTGAGTGCAGGGAAGGCGATTTTCTTTGGAACGATGGAAGAGATGGAACGCAGCAACGACCCGATTCTTCAGGAGTTTCTAGCACTTGACGAACTAGTCACTCCAGTTTAAGAAGAAGAGAAAGCGAGACGGTTGAGGGAGGTTGGTTCCTCCCATGAAATTGCTTCCTCCCATGAATGTGTTATACCGATGTTGCAAATTAGTGCACTATTTATTGCCAACCCCCAGTCTGCGACGTATCCTCAAAATAGTATCCAGAATTTCAAGTGACCCGTTTTGCTGTGGTAATTGTTTTTTTTATCGACGGTATTCCTGATCTTCAATTCAGGCATCCTAACGACTCTAAGGCCCTAGGATTATTGAGTTGAAAGGCGTTCGCTATGGCGACACCGGACTATCTGCAGCAGGTCATTGTCTCGGAGAGAAAATACGCGGGGAACGGACGACGTGCGTCAAAGGCAGGCGGGATATTCCGCAGGCCTTCGATCACGAGTACGATTTGGGCTTCGCTTGATCTGCTGACGGTGGTGGTTGCAGCTCTCGTGGCTCTAAGGTTCCGCGTTCAGACGCCTGCTGACGTTAATACGTTGCGTGTTCTCCCGCATCTGATTAGGTCTTCTCCGAATCTGCTGCCTTTCTATATCGGTTGGTATGGGATCTGCGTGATCTTCTTTACGCGATCTTATGGTCTGTATGGGACGATTCAGCACCATAGCGGATTGCATGAACAAAGGATGACGATTCAGGCGTCGCTGACCTCGGGTCTGCTTCTGTGCGGGACACTGTACTTGTCGAGCGGCGAAGCTATCTCCCGGATTGTGGTAGCGCTGATGGTGGTGTTTACGACGACTCTGCTGTGCCTACGGCGCGCATTGTGGCGGAGGATGGTTTATCGACGATTCCGAGCGGGGATTGAGACGCGGAACGTTTTAATTGTGGGAGCAGGGCGTGTGGGGCACGCACTGAGAAATCACATCGACACACTGCAGCACCTGGGTTTTCGATTCAAGGGCTTTGTCGCGCTGACCGAACGCGAGGCGGAGTCCGGCAATGCGGACGTGATTGGCGATGTGAGAAATTGCCTGTCGCTAGCGCGATCGTTGTTTGTGGACGAGATCTTCTTCTCTGTGCCGGCTGAAGAGAAGATGGTGATCAGGATGGTGGAAGAGGCCCGAATCGCGGGTATTGATGTTCGCGTGGTCCCGGATATGTACGACGGGCTGGCGTGGAACGCGCGGGTTGAGTACGTCGGTCAGTTCCCCACGATTCCGTTGCACCGCAGGGACTTTCCGATAGGCGGGTTTTTGTTGAAGAGGGTGCTGGATACTTCGGTCTCGGTAGCGGCGTTGCTGGTGGCGTCTCCGGTAATGTTGGCGATTGCCTTGGCGATCCGGTTCGACTCTCCTGGGCCGATTTTTTACAAGGCACAGAGAATCGGGCGAAAGGGACGTGCTTTTTCCTGTTACAAATTCCGGACGATGGTGCAGAACGCCGATAAGCTGAAGGCCGATCTGGAGCATATGAATGAACGCGACAGCGTGCTCTTCAAGATCAAGAAGGATCCTCGTATTACAAAGGTCGGCAAGGTGTTGCGGAAGTATTCGCTGGATGAACTGCCGCAGTTCTATAACGTACTGAAGGGCGATATGAGCCTGGTGGGGCCAAGGCCTCCGATGGCCGCTGAGGTGGAGCAGTACGATCTTGCGCATCTGCGGCGGTTGGATGTACTGCCAGGAATTACCGGACTGTGGCAGGTGGAGGCTCGGCAGGATCCTTCGTTTGACAGCTATATTTCGCTGGATACGGCCTACGTGGAGAACTGGAGCCTGGTCATGGATCTTCGGATTCTGGCGCGGACGGTGGGAGTGGTGTTGAGCGGGACCGGCTCCTAAGGCTGCCTCGGTTGCCCTGCGCGGGTGGCGGTCACTTCGTGCATGTATACCAGCTTTTGCCCGGGCCTCCCGCTGGTCGGCGAAGAGATCTAATTAGACCCTCTGTCACGAAGTGATCGCGCGTAGCGGGTCGGCCCGAAACGACGCTCTTTTTACCCCAGAGAATATGTCAATTTCCCCCTAAGCGGTAGACTTGAAGAGTGAAGATAGCGCTTGCCCAGATCAACCCCACCGTGGGTGACTTCGCCGGGAATGCGAAGAAGATTCTTGAATATGCAGCTCGTGCCGAAGGCATGGGCGTGGATCTTGTGGTGTTTCCTGAACTTGCGGTGTGTGGATATCCGCCAGCCGATTTTCTCGAGAAACACTCATTCATTGCGCGAGCAGAACAGGTACTTGCTGAGATTGCGGATTGGACCGCAGGTGCGGGCAGGCCGGCGATTCTTTGCGGAACGGTGATGACCACTAAAACCAGCGTGGGCAAGCAAGTAAGGAATGTTGCAGCGCTCTTGGAGAGCGGGAAGGTGAGCTTTGTGCAGCAGAAGATGCTGCTGCCTTTCTACGATGTATTCGACGAGCAAAGATACTTTGAACCGGCGACGGAGCAGACGCTGATCTGTGTTGGAGGCGAGCCGCTTGCGATTACGATCTGCGAAGACGCCTGGAACGATAAGGGATTTTGGCCGCGGCAGATGTACCCGGTTGATCCGGTTGAAAAGCTGATGGGGAAGTGGGAGTCGAAGTCGAAGGAACTGACGGGCAAGCCACGGGTTATTTTGAATATCTCGGCGTCGCCTTACTGGCAGGGAAAGCCACAGGTGCGGCAGAGCATGTTGGCTGCGTTGGCGCGGCGGCATAATGCGTTTGTAGCGATGACGAATCAGGTGGGTGGAAACGATAGCCTGGTCTTTGATGGGTCGTCGCTGGTGATTCGTCCCGATGGCGAGGTGGTGGTGCGGGCGGCGTCGTTTGTCGAGGACCTGGTCGTCTTTGACACTGAAACTGACGGTATGCAAGATGGAACGCCGGTCGCGGCTGAAGAGCAGGTGGATGAAGTTGCATCGATGTGGGATGCGCTGGTGCTGGGCACGCGTGATTACGTGAGGAAGTGCGGCTTCAGCAAGGTGCTGGTGGGATTGAGCGGGGGGATAGATTCAGCTCTGGTGGCGGCGATTGCGGTGGAAGCAGTCGGGAAAGAGAACGTAATTGGGGTTGGGATGCCAACCGAGTATTCGTCGTTGGGCTCGATTGAAGATGCGCGAAAGCTTGCGAAGAACCTGGGGGTGAGGTTTGAACTGCTGCCGATTCATGATGTGTTTGCGCAGTTTCAGCAGGTGTTGCAGCCGCTGTTTGCAGGGACGCCGTTCGGACTTGCTGAAGAGAATCTGCAACCGAGGATTCGCGGGACACTGCTGATGGCGCTTTCGAATAAATTTGGCACACTGGTTTTGACGACCGGGAATAAAAGCGAGATGTCGACTGGGTACTGCACGCTGTATGGCGATATGGTGGGTGCGCTGGCTGTGATCGGCGATGTGATGAAGATGAAGGTGTATGCACTGAGTCGTTATGTGAATCGCGCGAAGGAAGTTATACCCTGGGAGACGATCTCGAAGCCGCCGTCGGCGGAGCTAAGGCCGGAGCAGAGAGATACGGACTCGCTGCCGCCCTATGAGGTGCTGGATCCGATCCTTGAGGCATATGTGGAACGGTATTGCTCGGCGGAGCAGATTGCTGAGGAACAGGGAGTGGATGTGGCGCTGGTGAGGTCGGTTCTGCAGCTTGTAGAAAAGAGCGAATATAAGCGGCAGCAGGCTGCTCCGGTGTTGAAAGTTACGAGAAAGTCGTTCGGAATGGGGCGCCGGTTTCCCATTGCGGTCAAGGTTCAGGTGTAATAGAGAAGCTGCGCGAATAGCGACGGCGGAGGATGGTGTCTTTGAAGATTTTAAACGGAAAGATTTCAAACTGGATGTTGGCAGGATTGGTGACCGCTCTCAGCATTACGGCAGTGGCAGGAGCGCAAACGGCAGCGGGTGCAGGAGCGCAGAAGGCTCCGGCGGCGCAGAAAGCGGCAGCTTCGCCGCAGCTGCAGAGCCTCGGGCAGGAGACCAAGGCGGATCCGTTTCCTCCGGTGAATCAGAAGTACTTCACTGCGTCTACGCCAACGGTGGATACGGTCAACGCATTTTTGAAGACGCTTTGGGGATATGATTCGAACCGCATCTGGCGCGTAGAGGCGATCCAGAGCACAACTGCGCCAAATGTGAGCAAGGTGGTTGTGTTTGTCTCGGACAAAACCCCCAATGCGAAGGTTCAGCCGACAGCGTTTTTTGTGACGCCGGATGGAAAGCACGCTGTTGCTGGCGATGCGGTGGTGCCCTTTGGCGCGAACCCGTTCGCGGATCTGCGTAAGACGCTGCAGGCCCGCGCTGATGGCGCGACACGTGGTGCGACGAGCAAGGATCTTCTGCTGGTTGAGTTTGCTGATCTCCAGTGCCCGCACTGCAAAGATGCGCAGTCCACGATGGATCAGTTGGTAAAGGACTTCCCGAATGCGCGTGTGGTGTACCAGAGCTATCCGTTGGTAGAGCTGCATCCGTTCGCATTCAAAGCGGCAGCCTATGGGTATTGCGTGCAGAAGCAGAAGAACGATGCGTTCTTTGTTTACTCGGCCGCAGTGTTCGATACGCAGGCTGCTTTGACTCCCGAGACCGGCGACCAAACGTTGAAGGATGCAGTGACCAAGGCGGGACTTGATCCGGCTGCGATCGATGCGTGTGCGGCGACTCCGGCGACGAAGGAGCAGGTAAATTCTTCGATCAAACTGGCGCAGGATATCGATGTCCAACAGACACCGATGCTGGCGGTGAATGGTCACCTGTTGCCGCTGACGGGGATTCCTTATGAGACGTTGAAGACGATTATTTCGTACCAGGCGTCGCTTGATGGCGTAAGCACTGGCTCTACGGGAGCTGCGATGGGTAGTTCGACTCCTCCGACCCTCGGCAAGTAAATCGTCTCACTTTTTATAGATTCAATTGGAAAGCCCCGGTCATCATGATCGGGGCTTTTTACTGTACGGAGAGCAATACCTAGCGGTGGCGATCGCCGATCAGTTTGACTGCAGCCAGGAGAAGGGTGAGAAAGCCGGTGGGGAGGCAGCCCATTGCAAGCATCAGCGATAGCCACCCGAGGTTGGTGTGCGGGCCCTGATGGCGGGTGATGCCGCCGAAGCTGGTAAAGATAAGTGCGGATGCGATGACTCCGGTGCCAAAGATAAGGAGGCCGGTTCGGAGAAGTTTGCGAGTGTCTGGCTGCATAAGGATCTTGCTTGGAGATTTGGTTCAACTATGGACTAGCGGTAAGCGGCAAGCATCGCGTAGACAATGACACCGGAGACTGAGACGTAAAGCCAGATAGGGTAAGTCCAGCGTGCGAGACGGCGATGTGCTGGGAATCGGCCGGTAAGCGACAGGAAGAATGTGATGAGGATCATCGGCAGACAGATGATCGCGAGCAGGATATGTGGCGTGAGCAGAATCCAGAGGTAGATGAAGCGTGCCGTGGGATATGCCTTGGGGAAGAGCATGTCGCCGTGCAGAACATGATTGGCGATATAGGCGACGAGGAAGACGCTCGAAACGATGAAGGCACCGAACATGCTATTTCGATGTGCGGTGATCTGACGGCGACGGATGTAACGATATCCGATGATGAGGAAGACGGCGCACAGGGCGTTGAGGACCGCGTCGAGCGCTGGGAGAAAAGCCAGATGAGTGCCGGCGACGTCGACCGGAGGATGATAGTAGACCAGCCATGCGAGGAAGAGTGACGCGACTGCACTGACTGCGATGATCGAAGCGATGACGGACGGCGGGGTGCGGTAGTTCGGATTGACTTGTTCTATGGAGGGCATTGGTTAGAAGAGCAGACGTCCTTTAGCGTCAAGCATCATGGCAGCAAGAAGAAGCGGCAGATAGATCACGGAGGCACGGAGAAGATCGCGGGCTACGTAACGGGTGGAGTCTGAGGTGGGGCCGCGCAGGATGCGCGCGAAACGGATGGTGTACCAGAGATAGCCAGCACCAAGGAGTGTGGCGACGATGGCATACAAGGGGCCTGTCGTGTGGAGAGCTGCGGGCCACAGGCTGACTGGAATCATCAGGACAGCGTAGAAGAGAGCCTGGATAACGGTGCTCTGTGCCGCGTACTGGGCGTTGGGTAGGTTCGGGGTGAGGCGGATGCCGGCGCGGGCGTACTCTTCGCGGTACATCCAACCGATGGCCATGAAGTGAGGGAACTGCCAGACGAAGAGGATGGCGAAGAGGGCGACGCCGGGCCACTCGATGACGCCGCGTGCGGCAGTCCAGCCGATGAGTGGTGGGAGCGCTCCGGGGAAGGCTCCAACGAAGGTGTTGATGGTGGTGACGCGCTTGAGTGGGGTGTAGATGGCGACGTAGCCGATTGCGGTGAGGAGAGTGAGGGTTCCGGTGAGGAGATTGGTGGTGTACGCGAGGTAGAGAGAGCCGAGAAAGATTGCTGTAAAGCCGAGGATCAGGCCGTGGGCGAGAGAGATGCGGCCTGCTGCCATGGGGCGCGAGGCGGTGCGGCGCATGAGTGCGTCGGTTTTGCGCTCGAGGGCCTGATTGAGCGCGCTGCTGCCGCAGGTGACGACGGCGATTCCTGCGAGAGCATGGAGGAGGCCAGCGTGGAAGGGGCTGATGCCGCTGCGGAGGCTGCCGAGGTAGAAGCCTGCTCCGGCAGTGATGATGACCATGGTGGAGACACGGAGCTTGAAGAGCGTGGCGTAGTCGGCGAGCAGGGAATGGGGCTTCGCGGGCGCGAGGACTGCATCGGTTGTCGCGGAGGTAGCCACAGGGTAAGGATAACGCGTTTGAGGCGCGGCGACGGGGTTGGCGTCGCCGCTTGTGCGCTATTCGGCAGGCAGAATGTTCCTATTCGGCTGACGCGCCGTGTTTGGCTTCGGCTGTCTCCGCGTGTTTGGCCAGTGGCCGGAGCAGGGGGAAGAGAATAACGTCGCGAATGGACTTGGAGTTGGTAAGGAGCATGGTGAGTCGGTCGATGCCGATGCCTTCGCCTGCGGTGGGGGGCAGGCCGTAGCCAAGGGCACGGACATAGTCCTCGTCCATCTGGTGGGCTTCGTTGTCGCCACGGGCTTTTTCGGCCATCTGCTGTTCGAACCGAGTGCGCTGGTCGTCGGGGTCGTTGAGTTCGGAGAAGGCGTTGCCGACCTCGAAGCCGCCGATGTAGAACTCGAAGCGCTCGACCCAGTCTGGCTCGTCCGGTTTGACCTTCGACAGCGGGCTGACCGCTAAGGGGAAGTCGTAGATGATGGTGGGCTGGATGAGCGGCTCTTCGATTCCCATCTCTCCACCTCGCAGGGCTTCGGCTCTCAGTTCGAAGAGATCGGAGATGGCTTTGCCGTAGGGAGCGCCCTTGTCGAGGACGAACTCGCGGACGAAGTGACAGTCTGCGCCGAGGCGGTTGAGCGCACGATCGAAGGAGGACTTCTCCGGATCGGCGAACTTTTCGCCTTCGTTGACTAGCGCTCTGAACTTCGCTTCAGATGAAAAATCGTCTGTTGTTGGTTGAACAGGCGCGTTTGGCGGCCACCACTTCATGATCGCCTCGCGCATGGAGAGTCTTGTCCATTTGCCGAGATCGATCTCATGGCCGTTGAAGTTGGTGAGGGTAGTTCCGTTGACCTCTTTCGCGACGCAGATGACGAGCTCTTCGCTGAGGGTCATCAGATCGTGATAGTTCGCGTAGGCCTGATAGAACTCAAGCATGGTGAACTCGGGGTTGTGGCGCGTGCTGATGCCCTCGTTGCGGAAGTTGCGGTTAATCTCGTAGACGCGATCCATGCCGCCGACTACGAGCCTCTTGAGGTAGAGCTCCGGCGCGATGCGGAGGAAGAGATCCAGATCGAGCGCGTTATGGTGCGTAGTGAATGGTTGAGCGGCGGCGCCTCCAGCGACCTGGTGCATCATGGGAGTTTCGACTTCGAGGTAGCCGCGACCATCGAAAAACTTGCGGATGGCGCGGAGGATGGCAGCGCGTTTGACGAAGACTTCACGGACGTTTGGTGTTTCTGGCTCCGCAGGCGCTGTCGATGTTTCCTCTGAAGTGGCGGGTTTGGTCGCGCCAGTGTTCATGAAGAGGTCGACGTAGCGTTGGCGATAGCGAAGCTCGGTGTCTTCGAGGCCGTGGTATTTGTCAGGCAACGCCAGCATGGCCTTGGTGAGGAAGGTCAGGGCGCCCAAGTTGTCATAACTTCCGACGTGGACCGTGAGCTCGCCGGTACGGGTGCGGAAGAGATGGCCGCGGACGCCTATGTGGTCGCCGAGGTCGAGAAGCTTGTAGAGGGCGAAGGTATTTTCGCCGACGTCGTCCTTGCGGACGTAAATCTGGAAGCGCTGTCCACCCTGTTGAAGCTGCGCAAAGCCGGCTTTGCCCTGGACGCGAATGGCCATGATGCGTCCGGCGATGCTGATGTTTATCGGATCGGCGTCGAGCTGCTCGGCCGTGAAGGCATCGTATGCGGCGCGGATCTCGGGAATGGTGTGGCTGCCAGCGTAGTGGTTTGGGTAGGTCGCTTCGGCGTGGCTAAGGCCTTCGAGCTGACCAAGTGCGGCGATCTGCTCAAGTTTGTCGCGGCGCTGCTGGTAAAGATTCTTTTCAAACTCCGACTCGTACACAGGGATTCCTTTGGAATGATGTTGCTGACATATCAGTATAGCGACGTGATGAGGATACAGAAGTGCCTCGTTTGAGGCTGTGCGTGGTGTAATAGTTCCTGCTATGGCGGATGACGGAACGGGAAACGACAGTAACGGAGCGGGCGGCGGTGGAAAGGGAGCGCTCGGCGAACTGGTGAAGGCTGAATCGATGATTCAGCTGGCGATCGCGCTGCCGGCCGGATGCGTGATCGGATGGCTGATCGGGAGCTGGCTGGATCGGCACTTTCATCAGAATTGGATTGCGATTGTGGGGATTTTGCTAGGAGCAGCGGCGGGGTTCATCCAGATCTTCCGGACGGCGTCGCGGTACATCAAGCGTGGATAACGGTGTAGGTGAGGAAGAGACTTTGAGAACGTTGGAGAGTTTCAGCGACGAGGACTTCAAGCGCACGATCTGGAGCGCGTTGCGGCTGCTTATGGTGATTACTGTGGTGGCCGCGCCGGTGGTCTGGTGGAAGGTGGGGTGGCAGTCAGCGGTTTTGTTGCTGGTGGGGTCGTTGATCTCTGGATCGGGGCTATTTGAGTGGCTACGGCTGATGACGGCAGTCATGGTGCGGATGGATGGCGGGGGCAAAGCCAAGCCGATAGGGCTGATTTTGTTCGGTTTCTTCCTCCGGCTGGGGCTGACCGTAGTGCTGCTTTATGTTAGCCTTAAGATTCTGAATGGTTCGGTCTACGCGCTTGCCGCTGGCCTCGCTCTGGGTGTGTTTGCACTGACGGTCGAGGGTTTGAGGCTGATGAAGGCGTGGACGGTTTAGGCCGGGCGTTCGCGGATCAGATTGAAAATAAGTTTATTAATATGCCGACACAGACACTCTTCACCCAATTTTTGAATCAACACTTCGGTGCGTTCACGACCTCGTTTCTTGGGGCGCTTCATGTGCATCCGAAGCATCCGGCTTATCCGATTACGGACGCGTTCGCGATGGAGCTGCTAGTGTTTCTCGTTTTGATCGCTTACTTCATCCTGGTACGGATGACGTTGAGCGTTGAGAAGCCAGCCGGTGCGCAGCATTTAGCAGAGATGACTCATGAGTTTGTCTCGGAGCAGGGCGAGTCGATTATCGGACACGGTTCGGAGCGCTTTACCAGTTACCTCACTGCGCTGCTGCTCTTCATTTTGCTGGCAAACCTGCTGGGATTGATCCCTGGGTTGAAGACGCCTACGGCAGAGGCGGTCGTTCCGTTGGGTTTCGCAATTGTCACGTTTTTCTACTACCACTACCATGGTATTCGGGAGAATGGCTGGTCGTACATTAAGCAGTTCCTCGGACCAGTGTGGTGGTTATACCCGTTGCTGCTGCCGATCGAGATCATCTCGCACTTTGCCCGCGTTCTCTCGCTGACGGTTCGTTTGTTCGCAAATATGCTGGCGGGCGACTTGGTAACTTTGGCGTTTTTCTCGCTAGTGCCGATAGGAATTCCGCTCATCTTTATGGGTCTTCACCTTGGTGTCGCTGTCGTGCAGGCTTACGTTTTCTTCCTGCTTGCCGCAGTTTATCTGTCGATGGCAACGGCGCACGACCACTAGACTTTGAACTTCGCTGCGTTGGGGCCTCCTCTCGCAGTGTGCAACAACGCCGCATAGCGTGAGGGTGCCAGCACGGTGAGCATCAACCACCCACTGGCGGCGTATTCACGGAGGCAGGAGTAATACCATGAAGAAGCTGCAATATCTATTTATGTCGTTGGCCGCGCTGCTATTTGCAACGCCGGCTTTTGCGCAGGGCGCTGCCGCTGTTAGCCCCGGAGCCCAGTGGGTTCCGCTGGCTGCTGGTCTGGGCATGGCGCTGGCTGCTGGTCTCTGCGGTCTCGGTCAAGGTAAGGCGACCGCTTCGGCAACCGAGGCGCTTGCGCGTAACCCGGGAGCTCGTCCTGGAATCTTCATCTTCCTGATTCTTGGCCTGGCGTTTATCGAGTCGCTCGCACTGTTCACCTTCGTGATCATCTTCCTCAAAGTTCAGTAAGCTTCTGGTCTTTGGAGTTTGCAACAAGAGAAAGCCTCCGCGAAGTGCGGAGGCTTTCTCTTGTTGCAGATAGGCTTGCTTTGAATTGCTGGGTCTTATTTCTCGTCGAAGTTTAGTTGGAGGTGGCAGCTATCAGGTGACGCGGCACACTCTTGTCGACCCTGTTCGATGAGGGTGGAGTGGCTGGCGTACTCCGCGAAGGAGACGGCACCACTGGGCAAGATGCCAAGAGCGCCTGTTGCCACCGCAGCGAGAGCAATACCAATCGCCGCAGGAACGCTGATGCGCCGAAGTTGGTTGAGGCGAGTGCTTTCGCTACCGGGGCGTGTGTAGATGGCGGCAAGAAGGCGGAGGTAGTAGAAGCACGCGACACCACTGTTCAAAAGGCCGATAACCGCAAGCCATACGTTGCCGCCATGGATGGCAGCCGAGAAGACATAGAACTTGCCGAAGAAGCCGCCGGTGAAGGGAATTCCAATCAATGACAGCAGAAAGAAGCTGAGTAGCGCGGCCAGATAGGGACGCTTCTGGCCGAGGCCTGTGAAGTCGTCGATGCTGCGTGCTCGCTCGTCATAGCCAGCGATCTGTGTGATGACCGCAAATGCACCGACGTTCATGGCAGCGTACGTGGCCATGTAGAAGCAGGCTGCAGCGATGCCGTCGAAGGGGAATGCGGTGAAGGCGACCATCAGGTAGCCTGCGTGAGCGATGCTGGAGTAGGCAAGCATGCGCTTGACGTCACGCTGCAGGAGAGCCCCGAGGTTGCCGATGGTCATCGACAGTGCAGCGAAAGCCCACATCAGGATGGACCAGCGGTGTTGGTAGGTTGGGAAGCCAGTAAAGGTGATACGAAGCAGAACGGCGAATGCAGCGGCCTTAGGAGCCGTCGACATGAGGCCGACGACCGGGGCCGGTGCGCCCTGGTAGACGTCCGGGGTCCAGACATGGAAGGGGGCGGCGGAGACTTTGAAGCCGAGACCGATAAGGATAAGGGCGAGGGCCGTAAAAGCGAGGGCTGGAGTCGCCGTGGTCTCAAGGCCGTGGGCGATGGCGTAGATGTTGGTCGAGCCGGTAGCGCCGAAGGCTAATGCCACGCCGTAGAGGAAGAAGGCCGTGGCAAAGGATCCAAGTAGGAAGTACTTGATAGACGATTCGGTGCCTGTAGCCTGACCTTTGCGGAAGCCGCACATGATGTAGGTCGAGATGGAGGAGATCTCTAGGCCAACGAAGACCATAAGGAGTTCGACGGAGCAGGTCATCAGCATCATGCCGACTGCGCCAAAGAGCGTGAGCGCGAAGTACTCGCCGGCGTGGCTGGCGTTGCCTTCGAAATAGTCGAGAGAGCCGAGAAGAGTGACAAGGACGACTGAACCTATGACAAAGTGGAAGAGTACCGAGAAGGCGTCGACCTGAATGGTGCCGGAGAAGGCGTGGACGGTGCCAAACTGGATTTGGTACCAGCTGGCAGCGAGAGCGGTGATGGTGCCTGCGATCGCGAGCCAGCCTAAAGGCTTGCGGCTGGAACCGGGCTTCAGACACGGCTCTGCCAGCATGACGATCACGCCGATAAGGGTGAGGATAAGTTCGGGAAGGAGGGCCAGGACGTTGGGGGACATTTACTTCGTGGCCTCCTGGGCGGCAGGTGTTTGCTGTGGGTCGATGATGCCAGAAGCGGCGGGCTCGGTTAGTTGCGGCTGTTGTGCAAGCCAGGTTCCTGCGGTGTCGATGGCTCGCATCCAATAGGGTGAGGCAATGCCCATGAACAGCATGACCGCGACGAGAGGCCAGAGAGCGAGGTGCTCGCGGGCTGTGACGTCAGGAACAGGTACGTCAGCGGTGTTTTCGTTCAGGTCGCCATAGAAGACGCGTTGAATCATCCAGAGCATGTAGGAGGCGGTAAGGATGACGCCTGTCGTGGCAAGAACCGTCCAGGCGGTGCGGTGAATGACCTCAGTCTGCATGCTGCCGGTGAGGACGAGGAACTCGCCAACGAAGCCGTTGAGCATTGGGAGGCCGATCACGGACAGGGTTGTGATGACGAAGAGAGTCACCATCCAGGGAAGTTTGGCCGCAAGGCCCCCGTAGTCGCGCATGTCGTAGGTCCCGTAGCGCTCATAGAGAATGCCGAGAAGGATGAAGAAGGCTCCAGCGCCTATGCCCTCGTTGAGGGTGGCGTAGATGCCCCCGTCGAGGCCCGCGATGGTGAAGGTGAAGATGCCGAGAACGACTACGCTGACGTGACCGAGTGCGCCGTATGCGGCTAGCTGCTTGAGATCTTTCTGAACGAGAGCAATAAGCGCGCCGTAGACGATGCCGATAGCTCCGAGGGCGATCATGAGTGGTGCAATATGGCGAGACTGCTCGGGGAAGATGCTGAAAGAGAAGCGCAGGATGGAGTAGAGGCCGAGTTTGCCGACCAGGACCATGACGGCAGCGGTAGGAGCTTCGGCGATTGCGTCTGAGAGCCAGCCGTGAAGCGGGAAGACTGGAACTTTGACTGCGAAGGCCACAAGGAACGCGAGCGAGGCCAACCAGAGCGCGGCGTTGTTGCTTGAGATATTGTGGGAGGCGGCAAGCTGGGCTAGCTCGGGGAGCTGGAAGGTGCCGGTACGGGCGTAGACCCAGAGCATACCGACCAGCAGAATCGCCGAGGGGATGAAGGTGTAGAGGAAGTATTTGATGGCGGCACGGCGGCGGTTGGCGCTGCGGCCAAAGGTGGCGATGAGCAGCGTCATGGGAACCAGCGAGAGCTCCCAGAAGGCGTAGTAGAGGAAGAGGTCGAGTGAGACGAAGATGCCAAGCATCGCGACCTGTTGGAGCAGGAAGAGGGTGTAAAAGAGCTTCTTGCGGTCGCCGACGATATTCCACGAAACGAGAACGCCAAGCGGGGCCAGAAAGCCGGTAAGGACGATGAGCCACATGGAGAGGCCATCAACACCGAGGTGATAGCGGATGGCAGGAGAGGTGATCCACTCGTGATTCTGTTCGAACTGGAAGGAACCAGCAACGGCTGAGTAGTCGTAGTGTGCGGGCAGATGCAGGGTGCAGAGAAAGGTGATCAGGGTAACAGCGAGGGCGCCCCATTGCATCAGCCTGCCCTTGTCAGGCAGCAAGGCCAGCAGGACCGCGCCCGCGAGCGGGACGAAGATAAGGACGGTCAGGATGGTGTGGTCGATATTCATCGTTTCCTTTTGGTATTGCGAAAGCAAGTACTGGTAAAGCCATTTTTTTTAGTGCATCCAGATTGAGCGGCCGAAGATCATGACGAGCAGAACCGCGGCTGCTCCAAGGGCAAGCCAGCCAGCGTAAGAGCGAATGTTTCCAGACTGGATGCGCCGAACCAGAGAGCTGAATCCTCGTGTGGTTGCTCCGGCGACTGCTCCGGAGCCATTGACGATGCCGCCGTCGATAAGACCACCAAGAAAGAGACGGCTGAACATCAGGAGAGGCGTGACGATGAGGGCGCTGTAAACCTCGTCGATGTAGAACTTGTTCTGGACCAGGGTGTAGAGCGCCGGAGCGCGTTGGGCAATCGCTGCGGCGGTTCCGGGCTTCTTGTAATAGAAGAGATAGGCGATGAAGAGGCCGAAGAGCGCGACGAGAACAGAGATTGCCGCGAGGCCGAGTTCCGGGCCATGACTGGTGGTTGCCGCTTCAACGGCTGCGCCTGTACTGAAGACTGGATCGAGGAAGTGCTCGATCTCGTTGTGGCCGCCGAGTGCAGCTGGGACGCCTACCCAGCCACCGATGATCGACAGGAGCGCGAGGATGGCGAGCGGGACGGTCATGATCGCCGGGGACTCGTGGACGCCGTGCGCGTGGTTGTCTTCGCGGTCGACCACCATCACGGCGTGCGAGTCGGAGTGCGTGTGAACGGCTGCTCCGTGGGCGTGAAGATCGGTGTGGTCTTCGAAGCGTTCCGGACCGAAGAAGGTCTTGAACCAGAGGCGAAACATGTAGAAGGAGGTCATGCCGGCTGTGACGAGGCCGACGAACCAGAGCAGCTTCCCGAGCGGATTGGTCGAGACGAAAGCCTGGTAAAGGATTTCGTCCTTCGAGAAGAAGCCAGCCCATGGCGGAAGGCCCGAGATGGCAAAGACGCCCATCGTCATCGTCCAGAAGGTAACGGGAATGCGCTTGCGGAGGCCGCCCATCTTGCGCATGTCTTGCTCTCCAGAGAGCGCGTGGATGACGGAGCCGGCTGCAAGAAAGAGTAGCGCTTTGAAGAAGGCGTGAGTCAGTAGGTGGAAGATGCCTGCAGTGTAGGCTCCGACTCCGCAGGCGAGGAACATGTACCCAAGCTGCGAGACGGTGGAATAAGCGAGAACGCGCTTAATGTCATGCTGCACCATGCCGATGCAGGCGGCGAAGATAGCCGTTGCGGCTCCGATGATGGCGACTACGCCGAGCGCGTAGGGGCTGCGGTCGAAGAGCACATGGCAGCGCGCGACCATATAGATTCCAGCCGTAACCATCGTTGCCGCGTGAATGAGCGCAGAGACCGGTGTAGGGCCTTCCATCGCGTCGGGGAGCCAGACGTAGAGCGGAATCTGTGCCGACTTTCCTGCTGCGCCAAGGACTAAAAGAAGTGCGATTGCAGTGAGGATGCCGCCGTTCCAGCCAGGATTGACGCTGATCGCCTGAAAGACGTGAGTGAAGTCGAGCGAACCAAACTCACGAACGATGAGGAACATTGCGAGAAGAAATCCGAAGTCGCCGATGCGATTGACGATGAAGGCTTTCTTTCCGGCGTTGGCGGCGGAGTCCTTCTTGAAGTAAAAGCCGATGAGCAGGTAAGA
>Ga0302220_10001655_pt1 | contig 17225 bp, 14 predicted proteins | sample II_Palsa_E1_3_FD_194572 | JGI IMG/M metagenome (GOLD analysis project Ga0302220, IMG submission 194572) | Peat permafrost microbial communities from Stordalen Mire near Abisko, Sweden - II_Palsa_E1_3 | ecosystem: Environmental > Terrestrial > Soil > Palsa > Peat permafrost | place: Sweden...
CTGTGCATAACCATGTGAATAACTGAGTGCATAAGTTATGCGGCGTCCGCTCTGCGAGCACGGCGCCGAGAGCATTCCAGACACCAAAAATATTCCTGCGGCGCAGCCGGAGAGACCACCGGCCGCATCCACAAAGAAGCATTCAGGAAAGGGGCTTAGCCAGTGATCGCGACACGGACAATGAAGACCATCAACAAATCGAATCTGGGTTCATTGCTGTCGCATCCCGCCACCCGGCTCAGCCGGTCTCTTTCCTGCACCTCATCGTTAGCGCTCACGGCGGCGCAGCGTTCGTATTAATCCGCGACTTCTCTTCGCACATTTCCAGGACCAGGAGCTTTGCACATGCAAACCACCGATAACGCGTCGACCCGGTACGAGGGCGCAACCACCGGCCAGAACTTCGGCGGCCAGGCGCCGGGTGCCCAGGCACTCGCGCCGCAAGCGACCTTCGCCGACTACAAGGTGATCCGCCGCAACGGCAGCGTGGTGTCGTTCGAGCCGTCGAAGATCGCCATCGCCGTGACGAAGGCCTTTCTGGCCGTCAACGGTGGTCAGGGCGCGGCGTCGGCACGCGTACGCGAACTGGTCGAGCAACTCACGCAAAGCGTGGTGCGCGCGCTGCTGCGCAGCCGCCCGAATGGCGGCACCTTCCATATTGAAGATATCCAGGACCAGGTCGAACTCGCGCTGATGCGCGGCGGCGAGCACAACGTCGCTCGTGCGTACGTGCTGTATCGCGAGAAGCGCACTCAGGAGCGCGGCCATGACGCGGTTGAAGCGCCGAACGGCTCGCTTGGCCTGACCGTCACCGACGGCGGCGTGTCGCATCCGCTGGATATGGTGGCGCTGCGCGGCATCATCGAATCGGCCTGTGCAAACCTGGGCGACGCGGTGAGCGGCGAGCCGATCGTCACGGAAACGGTGAAGAACCTGTACGACGGCGTGCCGATGAGCCAGGTCTACGACTCGGCCATCCTCGCTGCGCGCACGATGATCGAGAAGGACCCGGCGTACAGCCAGGTCACCGCACGCATCCTGCTGCACACGATCCGCCGCGAGATCCTCGAAGAGGAAGTCACGCAGGCTGAAATGAACACGCGCTACGCGGAGTATTTCCCGACCTTCATCAAGCGCGGCGTGCAAGCCGAGCTGCTCGACGAGAAGCTGCAACAGTACGACCTGAAGCGCCTGGGCGCCGCGCTCGACGCCGACCGCGACCTGCAGTTCGGCTACCTCGGCCTGCAAACGCTGTACGACCGCTACTTCCTGCATCACGACGGCGTGCGCATCGAAATGCCCCAGGCATTCTTTATGCGTGTGGCAATGGGCCTGGCGCTGAATGAGATCGACCGCGAAGCGCGCGCCATCGAGTTCTATAACGTGCTGTCGAGCTTCGACTTCATGTCGTCGACGCCTACCTTGTTCAACTCGGGCACGCGCCGCTCGCAATTGTCGTCGTGCTACCTGACGACGGTGGACGACGACCTCGACGGCATCTACGAAGCGCTGAAGGAAAACGCGCTGCTGTCGAAGTTCGCCGGCGGTCTGGGCAACGACTGGACGCGTGTGCGTGCGCTCGGCTCGCACATCAAGGGCACCAATGGCAAGTCGCAAGGCGTCGTGCCGTTCCTGAAGGTTGTCAACGACACGGCTGTCGCCGTGAACCAGGGCGGCAAGCGCAAGGGTGCGGTGTGCGCGTATCTGGAATCGTGGCACCTGGACCTCGAGGAATTCCTCGAGCTGCGCAAGAACACCGGTGACGACCGTCGCCGCACCCACGACATGAACACGGCGAACTGGATTCCCGACCTGTTCATGAAGCGCGTGCACGAAGGCGGCGACTGGACGCTGTTCTCGCCGTCCACCTGTCCGGATCTGCACGACAAGTTCGGTGCCGAGTTCGAAACAGCTTACACAGCTTACGAAGACAAGGTCGCGCGCGGCGAGATCAAGCTGTTCAAGAAGATCCCGGCGGCGCAACTGTGGCGCAAGATGCTCGGCATGCTGTTCGAAACCGGCCATCCGTGGATCACGTTCAAGGATCCGTGCAACATCCGTTCGCCGCAGCAGCACGTGGGTGTCGTCCACTCGTCGAACCTGTGCACGGAAATCACGCTGAACACCAGCGACACCGAAATCGCCGTCTGCAATCTGGGTTCGGTGAACCTCGTCGCCCACCTGAAGACTCAGGCGGACGGCACGCTGGTGCTCGACCACGACAAGTTGAAGCGCACCGTCAGCGTGGCCATGCGCATGCTCGACAACGTGATCGACATCAACTACTACGCGGTCGCCAAGGCTCGTAACTCGAACCTGAAGCACCGTCCGGTGGGGATGGGCATCATGGGCTTCCAGGACTGCCTGCACCTGCTGCGCACGCCGTACGCGTCGCAAGAGGCGGTCAAGTTCGCTGATACGTCGATGGAAGCGGTCTGCTATTACGCCTACTACGCGTCGACGGAACTGGCGCAGGAGCGCGGCCGTTACTCGAGCTACCGCGGCTCGCTGTGGGATCGCGGCATCCTCCCGCAAGACACGCTGAAGCTGCTGGCCGACGCACGTGGCGGCTATGTGGAAGTGGATTCGAGCGAGTCGATGGACTGGACGGAGCTGCGTTCGCGCATCGCAACATACGGCATGCGCAACTCGAACTGCGTGGCGATCGCGCCGACGGCGACGATCTCCAACATCATCGGCGTGTCGGCCTGTATCGAACCGACCTTCCAGAACCTGTATGTGAAGTCGAACCTGTCGGGCGAATTCACGGTGGTCAACGACTACCTGGTGCGTGACCTGAAGGCGCGCGGCCTGTGGGACGAAGTGATGGTCGCCGACCTGAAGTACTTCGACGGCACGCTCTCGCGCATCGACCGCATCCCGGCCGACCTGCGCGCGATCTACGCGACCGCGTTCGAAGTCGACGCAACGTGGCTGGTCGAAGCGGCCTCGCGTCGTCAGAAGTGGATCGACCAGGCGCAGTCGCTGAACATCTATATGGGTGGCGTGTCGGGCAAGAAGCTGGACGAGGTCTACAAGCTCGCCTGGTTGCGCGGTCTGAAGACGACCTACTACCTCCGCACGATGGCGGCGACGCACGTCGAGAAGTCGACGGTGGCGCACGGCGCGCTGAACGCGGTGAGCTCGGGTGGCGGTGAAGGTTCGAGCGGCGCGGGCGGCGTCGGCGGTGGCGCGGCAGGTGGCTTCGGCGTGAGCGGTGGTGCAGCGTCGGGCGGACTGCAGGCGGCAGCAGCGCCGGCAGTCGCAGTCGAGGCGGCGCCTGAAGCCGATGGTCCGGTGTGCATGATGCGTCCGGGCGATCCTGGCTTCGACGAGTGCGAGGCTTGCCAGTAATCGTTCAGGGTCGACGTCTGGTTTTCACCAAGCGTCGACCAGATTTCGACCGGGCACTTGTCTTGCGATCAGCAGGAAACAGCAACAAGCAGTAACGAACAGCAGCACGCACGACCAGGCAACACCAGGCAACCCAGGCGCTCGACACGAAGAAGCGCGCAACACACGAGCAACACGCGCTCGCCAGCTCTCACGACTCATTGAACTTTGCCTTGCTCGTGCTGACGAACTAGCAACAGCCAAGGCGACGTGCAAAAGCCAGGCAGTACATCAGGCAACACAACACAGTTTTCAGAGCATCGAGATCACTTCGATTCGATGTTCTCTCGAGAGAGCGAAGCACTTCGACAACACATGTTTGGGTCACCTCACATGAGGTATCAGAGACAGTCTGTTGACCAAAGTGTTGTATGAAGGTCGCAACGCGAATCGAAAACAGGATTTTTCATCAGCGAACTCTTTTATCGCTCGTGAAAAGATGGTACAAACCGTTCTAAATTGATGGTGACATTTATGCTCAACTGGGATGACGAGATCACTGCCGTAACTCCCTCGAGCGCTACGCAACTGAATGAGTTGCGCAACGCCTCGGGATCGGCTGTCGGTACGCAAGTCGGAACGCGTGCCCCTCATCAAGCTCCCTCGGCCCAGGAAATCTTCGCGAACGACATCGCTGTCGCTCCTGTCGCCGCCCGTGCCGCTGCCCAATCTGCTGCTCAAGGAATCGCCGCCGCTCCGGCCGCGGTCTCCGAAGCGCGCGTGAATGTCGCCGACAAGCGCATCATCAACGGCCAGACCGACGTCAATCAGCTGGTGCCGTTCAAGTACAAGTGGGCGTGGGAGAAGTATCTGTCCGGTTGCGCGAACCACTGGATGCCGCAGGAAGTCAACATGTCCCGCGACATCGCCCTGTGGAAAGATCCGAACGGGTTGACCGAAGACGAGCGTCGCATCGTCAAGCGCAACCTCGGCTTCTTCGTCACGGCTGACTCCCTCGCCGCCAATAACATCGTGTTGGGCACCTATCGCCACATCACGGCGCCCGAATGCCGCCAGTATCTGCTGCGCCAGGCGTTCGAAGAGGCGATCCACACGCACGCTTACCAGTACATCGTCGAGTCCCTCGGCCTTGACGAGGGCGAGATCTTCAACGCGTACCACGAGGTTTCCTCGATCCGCGCGAAAGACGAATTCCTCATTCCGTTCATCCATCCGCTGACCGACCCGGCCTTCAAGACCGGCACGGTTGAAGCCGACCAGACGCTGCTGCGCTCGCTGATCGTGTTCGCCTGTGTGATGGAAGGGCTGTTCTTCTACGTCGGCTTCACCCAGATTCTGGCGCTCGGCCGTCAGAACAAGATGACCGGTGCGGCGGAACAGTACCAATACATCCTGCGCGACGAGTCGATGCACTGCAATTTCGGCATCGACCTGATCAACCAGATCAAACTCGAAAACCCGCACTTGTGGACGGCTGAGTTCCGCGCGGAAATCCGCGAAATCTTCAAGCAAGCGGTCGACCTTGAATATCGTTACGCAGAAGACACGATGCCGCGCGGAGTGCTCGGCCTCAATGCGTCGATGTTCAAGAGCTATCTGCGCTTCATCTGCAACCGCCGTTGCCAGCAGATCGGTCTCGATCCGCTGTACCCGAACGAGGAAAACCCGTTCCCGTGGATGAGCGAGATGATCGACCTGAAGAAGGAACGCAACTTCTTCGAGACGCGAGTCATTGAATATCAGACCGGCGGTGCGCTGAGCTGGGAGTAATCCCGGGTGCGCTGCGGTCGAACGCAGTTGGAATGCGAACTCTTTGATGGGGATGCCGCCGGCCGAGCCCGCGGCAGTTATGGTTAGGAGCAGAACCGCCTGATGCAAAGCGTGCCCGGTGCCTTAGCGGCCCACAAACATGATAGGCACTTTGCGAACCCTTCAGTGGGATGGGCAAACTTCCCCCCGGAAAAAGCCGCTGGCCTGACGGCCGGCGGCTCGATCAAACGATTGCTGGCGTCGAAATCCGACGCTGACTGGACTTGGCGCGCGGTGCCCGATGGCACGGCGCGCCTTACCGTATTCATTAGCGTAAGCGCGCAGCACCTGCGTACGCCGATGAATAGCCCGCTTCGTAGTGCACGCCCTGAGAAGCGTCCGCGAGAAGCGGGTTTTGACGAAGGGTGTAGTTTGAACTGACTCTCATCTGAAAACCTGAAGGAGAAAATGATGGCAACTGCAAAGAAAGCCGCCGCTAAGAAAGTCGCTGTGAAGAAGGTTGCAGCGAAGAAGGCAGCACCGGCAAAGAAAGTCGCTGCGAAGAAAGTCGCAGTGAAGAAGGTCGCAGCCAAGAAAGTCGCTGTGAAGAAGGTTGCAGCGAAGAAGGTTGCAGCAAAGAAGGCGCCGGCTAAGAAGGCCGCTGTGAAGAAGGTTGCAGCCAAGAAAGTTGCAGTGAAGAAGGTTGCAGCGAAGAAGGCAGCACCGGCAAAGAAGGCAGCAGTAAAGAAGGTTGCAGCGAAGAAGGTCGCCAAGAAGGCAGCACCGGCTAAGAAGGCCGCTGCCAAGAAGGCGCCTGCCAAGAAGGCTGCCAAGGCCCCCGCGAAGAAGGCCGCCAAGGCCCCTGCGAAGAAGGCTGCGAAAGCCCCCGCTGCGCCTGCCAAGAAGGCTGCTGCTCCGAAGAAGGCTGTTGCGAAGAAGGCTGCACCGGCACCTGCTGCTACCACTGCAACGAGCGCAGCACCGGCAGCTACGGTGAAGACCGCGTTGAATCCGGCTGCAGCATGGCCGTTCCCGACCGGCAGCCGTCCGTAACAGGCTGACTAGTCGTTAGGCACATTTCGATGTGTCCGATGATTGAGTAGCCCTTCAGTCTCGCTGCTCAATCACCGTCCCGTCGCCGGGTTTCCGGCGGCGGGATTTTTTTTGCCCGCTGCGTTTCGTTTGCGCGGGCGCTTCGGCGTTACGTCAGATCGTATCCAAATGCCTGCTTGAACCGTTCGTTGATCTCGGCCCGGGTGGGCGCATAGTTTTGCGGTCCCTGGTGTTCGATCTTGAGCGCGCCCATCAGGCTCGCCAGGCGGCCCGTGGTGGCCCAGCCAAGCTGCTTCTCGATACCGTACAGCAGACCGCCGCGGAAGGCGTCACCGCAGCCGGTTGGGTCGAGCACCTGCTTTGCGGTGACGGCGGGGATCTCTTCGATACCGCCAGCGTGATGGACTTGCGAGCCATGTTCGCCGCGCGTCACGATCAGCGCTTCAACCTTGCCGGCGATCTCTTCGATCGACCAGCCGGTCTTGTCGCTCACCAGCTTTGCTTCGTAGTCGTTGACCGCCACGTAGGTGGCCAGTTCGATCATGCGGCGCAGTGTTGCGCCGTCGAACAGCGGCAGCCCCTGGCCCGGATCGAAGATGAACGGCACGCCGGCGGCGGCCAGTCGTTCGGAGTGCTGGGTCATCGCGTCGTAGCCGTCCGGTCCGACGATCGCGAGCGTGATGTCCTTCGCTTCGTCGGCGTGATTCAGATGCGCCTGCATCATCGCGCCGGGGTGGAAGGCGGTGATCTGATTGTTTTCCAGATCGGTGGTGATCATCGCCTGCGCGGAATAGGTATCGTCCAGCACGAGCACGTGTTCGCGCGAGAGGCCCAACTGGTCGAAGCGATCCAGATAGAGCTGTGCGTCGACGGCGCCGAGCGCGCCCATGATGCGCGCGTCGCCGCCCAGCAGATGCAGCGAGTAGGCCATGTTGCCGGCGCAACCGCCGAACTCGCGGCGCATCGTCGGCACCAGGAAGCTCACGTTGAGGATATGGACCTGCTCGGGCAGGATGTGCTCCCGAAAGCGGCCCTCAAAGGTCATGATGTTGTCGTAGGCGAGCGAACCGCAAATCAGCGTAGCCAAGGCGAGTAGTCCTGTAGAAATCTGCAAAGATGAAACACGGGAGGGCTCCCCGGACGCGCCGCTTCGCGCACCGCACAAACCGTGCGACGGATGCGAAAGCGCCGCGCAAAAAGGCGCGGCGCGGGTCCGGGTGCTGGACGCTTACTTCAGTGCGTCGAGTGCCGCGTCGTAGTTCGGCTCGTTCTTGATCTCGCCGACGAGCTCAGCGTGAACCACATTGTCGTTTTCGTCGATGACGACCACGGCGCGCGCCGTCAGGCCGGTCAGCGGGCCGCTTGTCACGTCGACGCCATAGGCTTGCGCGAACTCATGACCGCGGAAGGTCGAGGCGGTCGAGACGTTTTCGATGCCTTCGGTCGTGCAGAAGCGCGTGGCCGCGAACGGCAGGTCGCCCGACACCACGATCACGGCCGTGTTCGACAGCTTGCCGGCGGCTTCGTTGAACTTGCGGGTGGAGGTGGCGCAGGTCGGCGTGTCGAGACTCGGCACGATGTTCAGCACTTTGCGCTTGCCGGCGAAATCGGCGAGCGTGACCGGCTTCAGATCCTTGCCGACCAGTGAGAAGGCGGGCGCTTTCTGGCCCACGGCCGGAAACGTGCCGGCGACTTCGATCGGGTTGCCACCCAGCGTGACTTGACTCATGTTGTGCTCCGAAGATTCATCAGGGATTGACGGTGAACGCGCCCGTGGTGTTCCGGGCGCGCAAGAAAACTGCAGCGAGTGTTCAGGGGTAGAAAATCTGTACGCGGAAATTCGATGCGACCGCGTTGCCGGTATCCAGATGCACGACCATGGTTTGCGTCGAGCGTGGCGGCAGGCCAGCTGCGATCGGCGTGCCTGGTTTCACATAGTCCTGCGGCCACAGTACACGGCGCACGGCGACGTTGTTCTGGTCGTCGAGCAGCGTGAGTTCGATGGCCGGGTAGGCGAGCGCGACGTTGTAGCGGTTGCGCAGCGGCATCTTCAGTTCAAGCTTGTGCGGACCGTCGATCTGACGGAGATCGGACGGCTCGACCTGCAGGCCATCAATATCGTGCGGCGGCATGACGGTGCAGCCGAGCGGCGCACAGGCCTGCGCATAGAGCACTTGCGAGGCCGGCCAATCCACCATGATGAGTTCGCGTTGCCACCAGGCGAGCTGCGCGAGCAGGCCGAGCAACAGGATGAAGGCGACCAGCGCGCCGAAGATCGTCCAGCCGACGCGGCGCGGCGGGGCCGCACGCGTTTCGCGGATTACCTGGAACGGATCGGCTTCATCCTCTGGCGGATTGGTAGCGAAGGGCGTGGCGCTGGCAGCGGCAGCGGCGGTGCCGAAATGGGGTTCGTGGTCTGGAGCAGTGCGTAGCGTTTCGGCGGCGGCCTGCGCGTCTTGCAAGGCCGGTTCGTCGTCTGCGGGACGCTCCAGCGGCCGCCATACCGGTGCAGGCTCGGGCGCCACTTCGGGAGTTGCCTCGGGCACGAGTTCCGGTTCTACCTCGGGCGCGACGTGGGACACGAAATGATCGTGATCCGCGCTGACTGGTTCCGGCTCGGCCGCGAATACAGGTTCCCGATGATCGCCAGCGTCTGGCTCTGCGGCGTGCCACGGCCTGACCGCCAGGCTGCCGGAGACGGGCGCCAGCGGTAGGTTGCTTGCATTGTGCAGCAGGCTCTGGTCAATGACCGCGTCGGCGCGCGGCGCCCACGGATCCCATGCCTCCGCGCTGAAATTCGGTGCTTTCGGACGCTCGGACGGCGCGGGGGCCGCACTCGGAGCCGGGTTCAAGGCAGTCACGGCTGCCGGAGAAATCGGCGTGGCCGTGGCGAAGTCGGCGCCCTCGGCGGTCTCGTACAGACCACTCGATGCGTCGAATACTTCCTGGCAATGTCCGCAGCGCACAAGGCCGCGGCGCAGCGCGAGCTGCGCCGGCTGAAGCCGGAAGACCGTTTCGCAGAAAGGACAGCGCGTCGCCAGGAGCATATTGAGCCGATTGGCCGCAGGGCCGGTGGTTGGACAATACGTCTTATTCTAATGGCTTTTCCGACGCGTTCCCGTCAGGCATACCCAACCTTCGTGTTCACGCCATACAGCTATGTCGATCCACTGCTCATAAACGCGTGCGACTTCCTCGGCCTGGCGCGCGAGAATCCCGGACAGCGCAAGGCGGCCGGCCGGCTTCACCTTCGACGACAGCATCGAGGCCATCAGCTTGAGCGGATTGGACAGGATGTTGGCAACGACGATATCGAACTCGCCTGCCGGGCAGTCTTCGGGCAAGCCGTAGGTGACCTCGGCGCGGTTACGCTCGCTGTTGTGGCGAGCGGATTCGACGGCCTGCGGATCGATGTCGATACCGTAGACGGGATTCGCGCCGCACTTCTTCGCGAGGATCGCGAGAATGCCGGAGCCGCAGCCGTAGTCGAGCACCGACTGGTTCGGTTTAACTGACTGCTCGAGCCATTCCATGCACAAACGCGTGGTCGGATGACTGCCGGTGCCGAAGGCGAGACCTGGGTCGAGTTCGAGTACGAGCGCGTCGGGGTCCGGTGCATCGTGCCATGACGGCACAACCCAGATGCGCTCGCCGATCGGAATCGGATCGAACTGCGACTGCGTGAGCCGCACCCAGTCCTGCTCTTCGACTTCACGCACGCTGAACGTGGGCGCGGGACTCAAACCCAGTTCGTTCGCGGCAGCGGTCAGCAGAACCGCCGGCTCGTGTTCCGTCGCCAGCAACGCGATCACGCGCGACCGCTGCCAGGCCGTGCGATCAGGTGTGAGACCGGGCTCGCCGAAGAGCGGCTGCTCGTCGGGCGTATCGGCATCCGCATCTTCCACCGACACGGACAACGCGCCGAGCTCGAGCAACGCGTCGGACAGTTCCTCCGCGTGCTCACGTGCCAGCTCGACGATCAGTTCCCGGTAACTCATGGCTTACGCCTCTTCCGGCGCGGCCTGCTGCTTTGCGGCCAGACGGTTTTCGAGGTAGTGAATGCTGGTGCCGCCCTCGACGAACTTCGCGTCGAGCATCAGTTCGCGATGCAGCGGGATGTTGGTCAGAATGCCTTCCACCACCATTTCCGATAGCGCGATACGCATCCGCTTGATGGCCTGCTCACGGGTCGCGCCGTAGGCGATCAGCTTGCCGATCATGGAATCGTAGTTCGGCGGTACGAAGTAGCCGTTGTACGCGTGCGAATCGACACGGATGCCAGGGCCGCCCGGCATATGCCACGACGTCAGGCGTCCCGGCGACGGGGTGAACTTGAACGGATCTTCGGCGTTGATCCGGCATTCGATTGCATGGCCCTTGAACACGATGTCGCGCTGGCGGAAGGCGAGCTTTTCGCCGGCCGCGATGCGGATCTGTTCCTGGACGATGTCGACACCGGTAATCAGTTCGGTCACCGGATGTTCGACCTGCACGCGCGTGTTCATTTCGATGAAGTAGAACTCGCCGTTTTCGTACAGGAACTCGAACGTGCCCGCGCCGAGATAGCCCATCTTCTTGCAGGCATCCGCGCAACGGTCGCCGATCCGGTCGATCAGGCGGCGCGCAATACCGGGTGCCGGCGCTTCTTCGATCACCTTCTGGTGACGGCGTTGCATCGAGCAATCGCGCTCACCGAGCCAGATGGCGTTCTTGAACGAATCGGCAAGGATCTGGATTTCGATGTGCCGCGGGTTCTCCAGGAATTTCTCCATGTAGACCTGCGAGTTGCCGAAGGCGCGGCCGGCTTCTTCACGCGTCATGTTGACCGCGTTGACGAGCGCCGCTTCCGTGTGGACCACGCGCATGCCGCGGCCACCGCCGCCGCCGGCGGCCTTGATGATCACCGGATAGCCCACCTGGCGGGCAATTTTCACGATCTCTTTCGGATCGTCGGGCAACGCGCCTTCAGAACCCGGCACGCAGGGCACGCCGGTTTTGATCATGGTCTGCTTCGCGCTCACCTTGTCGCCCATCATCCGGATCGTTTCCGGGCGCGGGCCGATAAAGGTGAAGCCGGACTGTTCGACGCGCTCGGCGAAGTCGGCGTTCTCGGAGAGGAAGCCGTAGCCGGGGTGGATCGCTTCGGCGTCAGTGACTTCGGCCGCGCTGATCAGCGCCGGCATGTTCAGATAGCTCAGGTTCGAAGGCGCCGGGCCGATGCAGACGGCCTCGTCGGCGAGCTTCACGTACTTGGCTTCTTTATCGGCTTCGGAATAGACGACGACCGTCTTGACACCGAGCTCACGGCAGGCGCGCTGGATACGAAGCGCGATTTCGCCGCGATTGGCAATGAGAATTTTTTCAAACATAGCGGATTTTCGACTCATCAATGGGCGCCGGTTGAGGGCAACTCGGCTGCCTCAGAGGATCGGTCGCGCACCCCGTTCCAGCAGGCGCGCGGACGGCAAACGCAAAGCGTGCCGCGTTAGCCGACCACGAACAGCGGCTGGCCGTATTCGACGGCTTGGCCGTTGTCGACGAGGATTTCCTTGACCACGCCGGACTTGTCCGACTCGATTTCATTGAGCAGCTTCATCGCTTCGATGATGCAGATCGTCTGGCCTTCCTTGACCGTATCGCCCACCTGGACGAACGCCTCGGCACCTGGCGACGGCGCACGATAGAACGTGCCGACCATCGGCGAGGTCACTACATGGCCTTGCTGTGCAACCGGGGCCGGCGTGGCCGGAGCAGCCGGTGCTTCGGCTGCAGGGCCCGCGACTGGCGCCGGAGCGGCGTACTGCGGTGCGTAGGACGCGGACGGCTGGACGTAAACCGGCGGCGCATTCTTGACAATGCGAACCTTGCCTTCACCTTCTGTCACTTCCAGTTCCGAAATGCCGGACTCGGAGACGAGGTCGATCAGAGTCTTCAGTTTACGTAGATCCATTGGGCACATCCCCTTTCAATACATGAAGTGCCGGCGGCGTTGCCTGCCGGCTAAAAGTAGTTTGTTGGAATCAGCCGCGCGACGAGCCGGCGGCGAGCCGGTCCAGCGCAAATTCGAGCGCGTACAGATATCCCTTCCAGCCGAGGCCGCAAATGACGCCCTCGGCCTGGTCGGAGAAATACGAGTGATGCCGGAACGGTTCGCGACGATGCACGTTCGACAGATGAATCTCGACGAACGGGATGCCGACCCCCGCCAGTGCGTCCCGAACCGCCACGCTGGTGTGCGTGTACGCGGCGGGATTGATCAGAATGAAATCGGTTTTTTCGATCCGTGCGGACTGGATGCGATCGACCAGGGCACCTTCATGATTGCTCTGGAACGACGCGAGCTCGACACCGGCGTCCGTTGCACGGTCGGCCAGCGCCTGATCGATCTGCGGCAGTGTCACGTGACCATAGACCTCCGGTTCCCGGGTACCGAGAAGGTTGAGGTTGGGTCCGTGCAGTACCAGCAGTCGCGTCATGGTCGCTTCTATTTCCGTGGAGTTGGGCGCACTTTAGCGCTGATTAGAGAAACTTGTCTAGTTTCACGCGCACGTGGCTTGATCTGGACGGCCTTCGACGGACCGTCCGTACGCGCATCTTCCCGCAATTTTATGCAATTTACGCCCAATCCGACGGGTTCCGGCGGCAATTAACCGTTAGGCGAATGTCAAATTCAGAGCGCGTCGAGCGTGTGTTTTAGCTCGTTCGGCTGGATTTGCCCTAATTTTGTCGAGCGAACGTTGCCTTTGGCGTCGATCACGACCGTGAACGGCAAGCCACCCGCATTATTGCCGAAGGCCCGGGCGAGGTCCGCACCGCCAAAACCGATCACGTAGACCGGGTAGTCCACCGGCACCTTTTGCAGGAAGGCCTTCACGTTTTTGTCCGAATCGACGCCAAGTCCGACGAACTCGATGCCTTTCTTCGCGTATTCGCGATGCAACTGGGCAAGCGACGGCATCTCTTCCACGCACGGCCCGCACCACGAAGCCCAGAAGTTGATCACCACCGGGTGTCCCTTGAGCAGGCTGAGCGATTGCGGTTTGCCATCGGCATTGGTGACGGGGGCTGCCCACAACTGCGCGACGGCGCTTTGCGACGCTGGCTGCGCCGCCTCTGCGACGTCCACTCCGCCTGCGTTCAGCAGGCTGTGGCCCGCGAATACGCCTGTACCCGCTGCGATTAACGCTACGAAAGCACTTGCCACAATCAGTTTGGTCTTCATGAGTGTTCGATCAATTGTTGGGGGAGGTGATGCCGCCTTCGTCGAGCAACGCCTGTACGGTCTGCGCGCTCGCCCGGGCGTGGCGGCCACGCGAATCGGCACGGACCGCGCCGCGCAGGTCGTCGGTGCCGTATAGCGCGACGTGGATGCCGACCGGCTCGTTGCCAGGCGCCGCCCGGTCTGGGCGCCACAGGAAACTCAGCGTTTCGACGTACCCGCGGCCCGCGAAATGGCGCGTCTCGGAGACGTCGTATTGCACGTTGGCGTTGAGGAAATAGATCGCGACGTCTTTCGGGTTGTCGCAGAACGCTTGCAGATAGACATCCGAATGCTCGCCCGCGGTGCCGTTGAGCACTGCGCCCGTGAGATAGGGATTGAAGGGAGCGAGCCGCTGCATCCAGTCGAGTGCTACGCCGCGCAGGCGGCGTAGCACCATCGGCTGGCTGTCGCCTTGAAAAAGCGACTGGTACTCGCGGATTTCTTCCTCGATCTGGTCATTATCTGGCAGCCATTCACCAGCAACACGTGTCTCCCCGACGACTTGCCGCGCAGCTTTGCGCTTGGCCGTCGAGTAGTCCAGACCATCCTCGGCGATCATCCGCGCAGCGGCGATGGCGATTTCCTCGCGTACCCGCAGCGGATCGAAATGTGATTTGCGAGCCATCTCACAATCATACTAGAGAATGAAGGGCGGCCTTTCCGCGCTGGGCCGGCGTGCAGTCCGCCCGGTGGGCCAGACCGGCTGGGCGCGTCCGCGCTGCGTAGGGCATTCGAAGGGCGTCGGTTACAATAGCGTCCTTTGCAGACGGACCTTTTCGGCCCTTCCTGCGCATCTCCTCCCACGCAAATACGCCCGCGCGGCACGACAGGCTTATGCACATCCACATCCTCGGCATCTGCGGCACGTTCATGGGCGGTCTCGCGGTACTCGCGCGCGGCGCCGGGCATACGGTGACCGGCTGCGACGCCGGTGTCTACCCGCCCATGAGCACGCAGCTCGAGGCCCAAGGGATTCGTCTTATAGAGGGTTATGGCGCGGAGCAGGTCGATCTGAACCCCGATCTGTTCGTGATCGGCAACGTGGTTTCGCGCGGCAATCCGCTGATGGAAGCGATTCTCGACCGCGGCCTGCCCTATGTGTCCGGCCCCCAGTGGCTCGGCGAGCACGTGCTGAACGGCAAGTGGGTGCTGGCAGTGGCCGGCACGCATGGCAAGACGACCACGAGTTCGATGCTCACCTGGCTGCTCGAAGACGCTGGCTTGAACCCGGGGTTTCTGATCGGCGGGGTGCCGCTGAACTTCGGCATTTCGGCGCGGCTGACCGATTCGAGCTTCTTCGTGATCGAAGCCGACGAGTACGACACGGCCTTCTTCGACAAGCGCTCGAAGTTCGTCCACTACCGGCCGCGCACGGCGGTTCTGAACAACCTCGAGTTCGATCACGCCGACATTTTCCCCGATCTCGCCGCTATCGAGACGCAGTTCCACCATCTGGTCCGCACCGTGCCGGGCATTGGGAGGATTGTCACGAACGGTCGCGAAGATGCGCTCGAACGGGTGCTCTCGCGTGGCTGCTGGAGCGAAGTGGAGCGCTTCGGCGTGCAGGGCGGTTGGGAGGCGCTGCCGGCGGAAGACGGCGTGCCTGTCGACGAGCGTTTCGCCGTGTATCACAACGGGGCGCGCGTCGGCGTGGTCGACTGGCAGGTGCAGGGCGAACATAACCGCCTGAACGCGATCGCGGCGATCGCCGCGGCGCGCAGCGTGGGCGTTCCGCCCGCGCAGGCCACGCAGTCGCTCGCGAGTTTTCGCAATGTGAAGCGCCGGATGGAAGTGCGCGGCAGCGTCGACGGCGTGACGGTCTACGACGACTTCGCGCATCATCCCACCGCGATCGAAACGACCGTCGCCGGTCTGCGGACACGCGTCGGCCGCGAGCGCACGCGCATCCTCGCCGTGCTGGAACCGCGTTCGAACACGATGAAGCTCGGTGTGATGAAGGCGCAATTGCCCGCGAGCCTCGTAGACGCGGATCTGGTGTTCGGTTATGGCGCGCCCACCGGACGCGACGCGCTGGGCTGGAATCTCGGCGAGGCGCTGGCACCGCTCGGCGACAAGGCGCAGGCCTTCGGCAACCTCGATGCGCTCGTCAAAGCGGTAGCGGCGGCCGCTCAGCCTGGTGACCAGGTGCTGGTGATGAGTAATGGTGGCTTTGGTGGTGTTCACCAGAAGCTGCTCGATGCGCTCTCTGAGCGGCCGGCTAAGGCACGGCCGGGTGCACGTCCCGATTCAACCGAGCGGGGCGAGGCGTGATCCTTTATCTGCACGGCTTCCGCTCATCACCGAATTCGTTCAAGGCACGCGTGATGGCTACGCGTCTGGCCGAACTCGGCCGCTCGGCGGAATGGTGCTGCCCGATGCTGCCGGTGTCGCCGCTCGAGACCATCGCCCTGGCTGAATCGCTGGCCGCTAACGCAGCAGCGCCGGTGACCGTGATCGGCAGTTCGCTGGGCGGTTATTTCGCTACGCATCTGGCGGAAAAACACGGCTGGCCCGCAGTCCTGCTAAACCCGGCGGTCGTGCCACAACGCGATCTCAGCGAGTATCTTGGCGAGCAGCCGCTGTGGCACGGCGGCGGCAGCATCGTCGTCGAGCCGCACCATCTGGACGAACTACGCGCACTTGGGGTCGCTGCCATCACGCGGCCCGAACGCTATTATTTGATTGCTGCGACCGGCGACGAAGTGCTCGATTACCGCGAGATGCTCGCCCATTATCCGGGCGCACGCACGACGCTGATCGAAGGCAGCGACCACGCGATCAGTGAATTCGAGCGGTACGTCGACGACGTGCTGGCCTTTTGCAACGCAGAGGATCTGGAGCCGCCGGCGCCACGCGCGGCGGCCTGACCCGGTGATGCATTGATTCATGCCGCCGGCGCCCAGCATGAGCGCGGCGGATCTACCACCACGAACACGTTGCCGACGCGCAGGCCGGATTCAACCGCCAGGCGCTGCGGCAGATGCAAGTCAGAACGAGAGTATTGAGTGAACGTTTTCTTCGAGGAATCGGGCAATTTCAAGGCGGGCAGCGTGCTGTCGCGCCAGGGCGATGCATTCCAGGTGGAGCTGCCGGGCGGGCGGCGCACGAAGGTGCGGTCGAAAGACGTGCTGATCGAATTCGAGAAGCCAAGCGCCGGCGATCTGATCCAGCAGGCCGACGCGGCCGCGCAAGAGATCGATCTGGATTTCCTGTGGGAGTGCGCGCCAGAGGATGAATTCCCGTTTGCGACGTTGGGCGCCGATTACTTCGGTGCGTCGTTCGGTCCGGTGGAGCGGGCGGCACTGGTGTTGCGCATGCACAGCGCGCCGGTGTACTTCCGTCGCAAGGGCCGCGGCCAGTATCAGCGCGCGCCGCAGGAGCAGCTCAAGCTGGCGCTTGCCGCGCTCGAGCGCAAACGTCAGCAGGGGCTGGTGCAAGCCGAGTATGAAGAAGAGCTGAAGGCCGGCCGCCTGCCCGAAGCCTTCGCCGGCAAGGCGCTTGGCCTCTTGACCAAGCCTGACAAGAACACCATCGAATACAAGGCGCTCGAAGCTGCCGCGGCGGCGCGCGGCATTTCGCAGGCGCGTCTGATGCTCGAATGCGGCGGTATTCCTTCGGCGCGCGCGTTGCATGAAGCACGTTTCCTGTCGGAATTCTTCCCGCACGGCACCGGTTTTGCGCCCGTGACGGTCGGCGCCCTGCCCGAGGATCTGCCTGAAGCCGATGTCCAGGCGTTCTCGATCGACGACGTCACCACCACCGAAATCGACGATGCGTTCTCGGTCGAGGATCTTGCCGATGGGCGCGT
>Ga0302220_10001657_pt1 | contig 17212 bp, 15 predicted proteins | sample II_Palsa_E1_3_FD_194572 | JGI IMG/M metagenome (GOLD analysis project Ga0302220, IMG submission 194572) | Peat permafrost microbial communities from Stordalen Mire near Abisko, Sweden - II_Palsa_E1_3 | ecosystem: Environmental > Terrestrial > Soil > Palsa > Peat permafrost | place: Sweden...
GGACTGTACGGCGCCCGGCAACTGCAACAGGATATCGCCGAGCAGCTTGCGGTAATCGGCCATTTCACGCAGACGCGCTTTGATCAAATAGTCGAAGTCGCCCGATACCAGATGGCACTCCAGCACTTCCGGGATGCGCAGCACCTCGCGGCGGAACTGGTCGAACATATTGCCACTTTTATGATCCAGCGTAATTTCGACAAACACCAGCAGGCTCGCACCCAGCATGGCCGGATTGACGCGCGCATAGTAGCCGACGATCACGCCGTCGCGCTCCATACGGCGGACCCGCTCGATGCAAGGCGTAATCGACAAACCGACCTGTTCGGCAAGATCGGTCATGGCAATGCGTCCGTCTTGCTGTAACAGGTTCAGTATCTTCAAATCGAGCCGATCAAGGGCGCGTACCGGTTGGCGTTGAGTTCTCATTGCAAGTTATAACTAATTTTTAATGTTTATGGAATAAATACGCGAACATTTGCTACTTCCAACTGATTATCATAGTCGGAATTACTGAATACACTCATTTTTTTAGCGTCTCTTGGAGCAAGTCATGCACATCATCATCCTCGGTAGTGGTGTAGTCGGCGTATCCAGCGCCTATTATCTGGCACGCGCGGGGCATGAGGTGACGGTGCTTGACCGCCAGCCGGGCCCGGCGCTCGAAACCAGTTTCGCCAATGCCGGGCAGATTTCACCTGGTTATGCAGCTCCTTGGGCGGCACCGGGCATTCCGCTGAAAGCGATCAAATGGATGTTCGAAAAACACGCGCCACTCGCGATGCGCCCCGACGGCACGCGCCTCCAGATCGAATGGGTCTGGCAGATGTTAATGAATTGCACCGCGGATCGTTACGCCATCAACAAGGCGCGCATGGTGCGCCTCGCCGAATATAGCCGCGACTGCCTGCAGGAACTGCGCCGCGACACCGGCATCGAATATGAAGCGCGCCAAGGCGGGACGTTGCAAGTGTTCCGCACTCAGAAGCAGCTCGATGGCGCAGCAAAAGATATCGCCGTGCTCAAAGACGCCGGCATACCCTACGAATTATTGAACGCGGATGAACTGATGAAGGCTGAGCCGGCTCTGGCCAAGGCCGGCGGCAAGCTGACGGGCGGACTGCGGCTACCCAACGATGAAACCGGCGACTGCCAGATGTTTACCACCCGCCTAGCGGAAATGGCCGAGCAGCTCGGCGTCAAATTCCATTATGGCGTCGAGATCGATGGCTTGGCGATCAGTGGCGGCCGCGTGGCAGGCGTGCAATGCGCAGGTCAATTGCGTACCGCCGATTCGTATGTGGTGGCGCTGGGTGCTTACTCGACCCAGTTGCTGGCCAATATCGTCAAGATCCCGGTCTACCCGATGAAAGGCTATTCGATTACCGTGCCCATTGTCGACGCGGCAGCCGCACCTGTGTCGACCGTGCTGGACGAAACGTACAAGATTGCCGTGACACGTTTCGATAATCGGATACGCGTAGGCGGCATGGCCGAAGTGGTAGGTTTCGATAAAACCTTGAACCCGGCACGCCGCGCTACGCTGGAAATGGTCGTCAACGATTTATTCCCGGGCGCCGGCGCCACCTCGCAAGCCACGTTCTGGACTGGGCTGCGCCCGATGACGCCGGACGGCACACCGATTGTCGGCGCGACCGCGCTGCCTAATCTATTCTTGAATACCGGGCACGGCACGCTGGGCTGGACCATGTCCTGCGGCTCGGGCCAGTTGCTGTCCGACCTAATCAGTGGGCGCAAGCCGGCGATCATGTCGCACGACCTGGCGGTGCAGCGCTACACGCCAGGCGCCTCGGTTGCGGGCAGCCCGGCATTTGCCTGATAGCCGGCACTTGAAGCCTTTGCTACCGTTGACCTGCAATCAGATCGACACTTGGCGAGAACGGCCGGTCAGCCGTTAACAAAGCGCGAAACCCAAAGCTCAAAGCAAGAAGCCCGATGAAGTTTATCGGGCTTCTTGCTTTGTAAAAATTGGTCATATGATCCTGGCATATGCATCCGGGCCGACCGGCCCGTCATTTAAGCTTGGCTTGGCAACTAGTAGGCCTCTGCACGATAAACCCCGCCACGCCCGCATCGCCGGACCAGTCTGAAAGTTTCCAGCCCGGCCGTGCCATTTGTAATACTCAGTAAACAATGCATTAACCGGCGCCACAACGCTCAAAGTCGCCGGGACTGTACCGCCCCGACTCAAGCATAACCCATTCCTGGGTTGACGAAAATTCGCGGCAATCCAATTATCTCTATTTAGGAAACAAACGTGAACATCAAGAAAATTTCTGTAGTTATCCTATCCATTTTTTCCTTAGCGGGTGTGGCCCATGCTAGCCCCAACGCGTGCCCAACGGTCGCAAGCATCAAACAAACGGCAGATCAGCACGGCGGCTTAAGCTATACGGCGCCAGCTTTAAATGGACAACAATGGGAGGGCGAAAATCCGATGGGTGACGAGAACGATTTAAATCGCGTGAAATTCAGCGTGGCATACATCCACAACGCCGCTCTATATGTAACCTGTGACTACACCGGAATGGACGACGCCGATCCGATAGGCATTAGAATGGCTTTGACAAGCAACGCGCCGGTCAGCCCTGCCGGCAACAAAACGCTGTGGACAAACGAAACGCAAAGAAATGGCACAGTATTGCCTCGCTGTGCCGCTACAAATCCAAACGATTGTAAATTCGAATAGTCACCTTGTGCCTGCCTGATCCACGCAACAAACCGCAGGGACCAGGCAGAGCAAACTGGCTTGAACCGAACTCAAGCCGGATGCGCTGACAAAGAAGGCACGGGGCCCGTTAGAACAACGTCGAATCGAGTGCCAAGACACTTTCCTGACCGTTTGCGCTAACGATGGACGCTTCCAACGCACCCGCTTGCGACAAGATGTGATCGGCATAGAAATGTGCGGTCGCGATCTTGACCGAATAAAACGCGACATCTTCATCGTGTTTATCCTGCGCCACAAGCAAAGCACGCGCCATTTGCCAGCCTCCCAGCACAATACCGGCCAGCTTCAGATAAGGAACGCTGCCGGCAAACACGGCATTGGGGTCGCTCTTGGCGTGGGCCAGCACAAACTCGACTACCTTGGACAGCGCCTCGCCACCGCGAGCCAAATGCTGGGCCATCGCCTGTGCCGCAGGCGACTTATATTGACGCAAGGTTTCTACGGTTGCAGCAACTTGTTCAAGTATCGCCTTAACCGTGGCCCCGCCGTCACGCAGGGTTTTGCGGCCGATCAAGTCATTGGCCTGGATGGCTGTCGTGCCTTCGTATATCGGCAGGATGCGCGCATCGCGATAATACTGCGCCGCGCCGGTTTCCTCGATAAAGCCCATGCCGCCATGAACTTGCACACCCAAGCTCGTCACGTCCACCGACAGCTCGGTGCTCCAACCTTTGACAATCGGCACAAGAAACTCGTACAGCGCCTGCTGCTGTTTGCGTACCGTTTCGTCAGGTGAGCGGTGTCCATGGTCGGCGGCCGACGCGGCAACATAGGCCAGCGCACGCGATGCTTCGGTCAGGGCTCGCATGGTAAATAACATGCGGCGCACATCCGGGTGCTCGATAATCGCCACCGATTGCTTGGACGAGCCGTCAACCGGGCGGCTTTGCACGCGATCGCGAGCAAACGTCACAGCCTTCTGATAAGCACGGTCGGCCAGGCCAATACCTTGCATGCCGACGCCGAAGCGCGCAGCATTCATCATGATGAACATGTATTCGAGGCCGCGATTTTCCTCACCGATAAGGTAGCCGGTAGCACCGCCATGGTCGCCGAATTGCAGCACGGTGGTTGGGCTCGCCTTGATGCCCAGCTTGTGTTCGATCGACACGCAATGCACGTCGTTGCGCGCGCCCAGCGTGGCGTCGTCATTGATCAGAAACTTCGGCACAATAAACAGCGAGATGCCCTTCACGCCTTCGGGCGCACCCTGCACACGAGCCAACACCAGATGCACGATATTCTTTGCCATATCGTGTTCGCCATAGGTAATGAAAATCTTCGTGCCGAATATCTTGTACACGCCGTCGCCTTGCGGCTCGGCGCGCGTGCGCACCAGGGCCAGGTCGGAGCCGGCCTGCGGCTCGGTCAGATTCATGGTGCCGGTCCATTCGCCCGAGATCAGTTTTTTGACGTACAGCTCACGTTGCGCCTCCGAGCCCGCGGTCAACAGCGCTTCAATCGCGCCGTCGGTCAGCAAGGGGCACAGTGCAAAAGACAGATTGGCCGCATTCATCATTTCGATACAGGCGCTGGCGATCACTTTCGGCAGCCCCTGGCCATCGTATTCCTGAGGATGAATCACGCCTTGCCAACCGGCCTCGGAAAACTGCTTGAAGGCCTCTTTGAAACCCGGCGTGGTGATCACTTCGCCATCGCGCCAGAAGCTGGGATTTTTATCGCCGTCCCAATTGAGCGGAGCCAACACTTCACCGTTGAATTTTGCAGCCTCTTCGAGCACCGCCTGAGCCGTTTCATAACCCGCATCCTCGAAACCGGGTAAGGCCGCGACCTGCTCCAGGCCAGCCAGTTCTTTCATGACAAACAACATGTCCTTAACGGGTGCGGTATAGCTCATTGCTGTCTCCAACGGTTTTGCTTGAGGGATAAAAAAACAGGGGCGCCAGAATTTCTTCTCGCGCCCCTATATGGTGTTGCGCGTCCGACCGCGGATCTTCAACAATCAAGGCCGGAGCGCGTGTCATGCGATTCGCTTAACCCAGCGCGCTGACGAGTTCCGGTACCAGGGTGAACAAATCGCCCACCAGGCCGTAATCGGCTACGCTGAAAATAGGTGCTTCGGCATCCTTATTGATCGCTACGATCACCTTGGAATCTTTCATGCCGGCCAGATGCTGGATGGCGCCCGAAATGCCGATGGCCAGATACAGCGCCGGCGCGACAATCTTGCCGGTCTGACCGACTTGATAATCGTTGGGCACATAACCCGCATCGACTGCGGCACGCGAGGCGCCCAGCGCTGCATTGAGTTTGTCGGCCAGCGGCTCCAACACCTTGGTGTAGTTCTCGCCCGAACCGAGGCCCCGGCCGCCCGATACGATAATGTCGGCTGAAGTCAGTTCCGGACGATCGAGCTTGACGATTTCGCGGCTGACAAATTCCGACAGACCGGAATCGGCTGCGGCATCGAGTGCCTCGATGGCGGCGCTGCCACCGGTGGCGGCTACGGCGTCAAAACCCGTGGTACGCACGGTGATGACCTTGATCGGGTCGCTCGATTGCACTGTGGCAATGGCATTGCCGGCGTAAATCGGGCGTTGGAATGTATCGGCCGAATCGACCGCAATGATGTCGGAGATTTGCGCCACGTCGAGCAAGGCCGCAATGCGTGGGGCAACGTTCTTGCCCGTAGCGGTCGAGGCCAGCACGATATGCGTGTAGTTTTTGGCAATGGCCAGCACGGTGGCAGCCACATTCTCGGCCAGACTGGCCGCCAGTTGCGGCGCGTCGGCCAGCAACACTTTGCTGACGCCGGCGATTTGCGCGGCATGTTCGGCGGCAGTCTTGGCATTGTGACCGGCCACCAAAACGTGCAACTCGCCACCGATCTTGGCGGCCGCTGCGACCGCGTTTAACGTTGCCGCTTTGATCTCGGTATTATCGTGTTCTGCTATCAATAAAATTGTCATCGCTTACCTCTATTGTCCTGTCCACTCATATCCTGGAAACAGCGCATGGAAACTGATCAACCCGTGAGCCCCCAGGCGTGACGTTAAACGCGCACACCGGGCTTGAAGCGTGCCGCAAGCAGCACACAGCGCCTTACAGCGCCTTACAGCGCCTTACAGCACCTTGGCTTCGGTCTTCAGCTTCGCGACCAGCGTTGCCACGTCGGGCACCACGACACCTGCCGAACGCTGCGGCGGCTCAGCGACTTTAAGGGTCTTCAGGCGCGGCGCGACATCAACGCCGAGATCTTCAGGCTTGATGGTTTCGAGCGGCTTTTTCTTGGCCTTCATGATGTTGGGCAGCGTGACATAGCGCGGCTCATTCAGGCGCAAATCGGTGGTAATCACGGCCGGTAGTTTCAGCGACAGGGTTTCGGAGCCGCCGTCGACTTCGCGTGCGACCACGGCACGGCCGTCGGCCACAGTGACCTTTGAGGCAAAGGTGGCTTGCGGCAGATTCGCCAGCGCCGCCAGCATCTGGCCCGTTTGGTTCGAATCGTCGTCGATGGCCTGCTTGCCGAGTATGATCAGCTGCGGCTGTTCTTTGTCAACCAGGGCTTTAAGGATTTTTGCCACGGCGAGCGGCTGCAAATCTTCGGCCGACTCGACGAGAATGGCTCGGTCAGCACCGATGGCCAAGGCCGTGCGCAGGGTTTCCTGGCATTGCGTGACGCCGCACGAAACGACAACCACTTCCGTTACGACACCGGCTTCTTTCAGGCGCACCGCTTCTTCAACAGCGATTTCATCGAACGGATTCATCGACATCTTAACGTTCGCGATATCCACGCCCGTACCGTCCGACTTCACTCGCACCTTCACGTTGTAATCGACCACGCGTTTGACTGGTACTAGTACTTTCATCTCCACGCTCCAAATTGACGAATTTTGCGACCTGCCTATTATAGCTGCCCACCTGGGTTCAATCCTCACTTAGACGGACGAGGGATACGGCAGCTTTTGCGGGTAAACCGGTGTCGAAACATCAATGCGCGACCCGGCTTTTGACCGAATCGCGCAGCAACGTTAAATCGAACGATCGTACTATTTTAAGGAAGTTTGATCGACTTGACTAGTCTGCGCATCGATTAGCTGCTCTAAAAGTGAAAAAAACTCATCCGCCCCACCTCGGCGGGCATTTTCGAGCACGCCTCATGGGCTCTCCGCGCGGCTCCGTTCGTCAGACAGACGCAGGCAACGAGCAGACGACCGATCAGCTCAGAGCTCCGCCAGCACGCGTAGGTGCGCAACCACGCTGCGCCCTAGAGCGGACAGGTTGTAGCCGCCCTCAAGGCAACTGACGATGCGGCCCCGCGCATGGCGCTTGGCGACATGCATCAGTTGTGTGGTGATCCACTCGTAGTCGGCTTCGACCAGCGCCATCCCACCGACATCGTCCTCGCGATGCGCGTCGAAACCGGCCGAGATAAACAGCATTTGCGGTTTGAACGCTTCTAATTGCGGCAGCCAGATCATGTCGATCGCTTCGCGCACCGCCAGGCCCGAACTCCGCGCCGGCATGGGCACATTGATCATATTCGACGCCGGCGCCTCGGCCCCCGAGTAGGGATAAAAGGGATGCTGAAAAAAACTGCACATCAATACGCGCGAGTCGCCGGCGAACGCCGCCTCCGTGCCGTTGCCGTGATGCACATCGAAGTCGATCACGGCCACACGTTTGAGCCCATGCACGTCTAATGCATGGCGCGCGGCAATCGCGACATTGTTGAAAAAACAAAATCCCATGGCACGCGTGGGCTCCGCGTGGTGCCCGGGTGGGCGCACCGCGCAAAAAGCGTTATCGAGCCGGCCGTCGATCACCGCGTCTGTCGCGGCAACAGCCGCGCCGGCTGCCCGCAAGGCGGCTTGCCAAGAGTAAGGATTCATGGTCGTGTCGGGATCGACCTCGGCATAACCCGACTCCGGACTCAGTTGCTGCAGGAAATCGATATGTGCGGCGGTATGTACGCGCAATAGCTCGGAGCGATTGGCCAATGGGGCCTGCTCGCGCGTCAGCAGCGCGTCGATCCGGCCGGCAATCAATTGATCGTCAATCGCCTGCAGCCGAGCCGGCGACTCAGGATGCCATTCACCCATTTCGTGCAGCAGGCAATCCGCGTGCGTATAAAAACCGGTAGCCATCGCGTATTACAGTCTCCGTTGTGTTTATCGGCAATGCCTTTATTCCTGTAAACTACCACAGCGCGGTCGGTTATACTGGCCTATAACTCTCAAGGAAACGCCGGGCCGCCCCCAAGTTTTCCGCCCCGCTGCCCAAGGGGATTGGGGGATTGACCCCCTCGGGGGGCCTGGCGCGTAGCGACAGGTCTGGGGGCACTCTTAACTGACCCGATTGCGGTCTATCGACTCTCGCGAATATGACATTGACGCGTTTAATTTCGGCGCCTGCGACGGCCCGTACCCTGCTGACCTTGACCGTCGCAGCACTCTGTTCCGCCGGGCTATGCCCCACAGTTTTCGCACAGACCTCACCGCAGTCACCGCTGCAAACCCCGACACAAACGCCATTGCAAGCGCCTTTGCAAGCAGCGCCCGGCACTATCCCCATGGGCCACGCCCCGGGAAATGCACCGCCGCTCGGCCCGCGACAGCCCAGCACACTGACGCAGCCCAGCACTGGGACGCCGGCTGGCTCAATCGTGCAGGCCGCGCCCACGACACCCATGGCGCCCACACAGCAAACCAAACCGGCCGGCGCCGAATCGGCCACGCCGGCAAGTGCTGCGGCCGTCTTTGAAGAAGAAATCGTCCCTCAGCGTTACGCCGACAATCCTACCGTCGACAGCTTTATCAACGACATGGTCGCGCGTTACGATTTCGATGCCGGCGCGCTGCACGCCTTATTCAATCAAGTCAGTTACGCTTCGACCGCGGTCAAGCTGGTGATGCCCTCGCCCACCCCTTCGCTGAAAAACTGGCATGCCTACCAGGCGCGCTTTGTCGAGCCGATTCGTATCAATGCAGGCTTGCGCTTTTGGCGCGATAACCAGCAGGCCTTGCAAAGCGTCTCCCAGCAATACGGTGTGCCGCCAGAAATTATTGTCAGCATTATCGGCATCGAAACCCTGTATGGCAGATATATGGGGAATTTCCGGGTGCTCGACGTGTTGACCACGCTGGCCTTCGATTATCCCGACACACCGAACCGCGCCGACCGCCAAGCCATCTTCCGCAAAAATCTGGTCGACTATTTGGTGTGGACTCGCAACGCCGGTATCGATCCCACTACGCTGCGCGGCTCTTATACCGGTGCGATCGGCATTCCGCAATTCTTGCCCAGCAGCGTGGTTCAGTATGGCGTCAGTTATAGCGGCACGCGCGTTGTCGACTTGCGCGGCAACCCGGCCGATGCCATCGCCAGCGTCGCGAATTTTCTAAAACAGCAGGGTTGGGAAACCGGCCGGCCTATCGTCTGGAAGATTGCCCCGGATGCGGGCAGTCAAGGTATCGCACAAGCTGCCGCCGACGGTCAGGCGACCCCGCACTGGTCGCTCGGTCAGTTGCTCAAAGCCGGCATGTTGTTGGATGAAACCGACATCGATGTGCCCGCGGAATTGAGCACCCCGCTCACGCTGATCGATTTGCCGACACCAGGCCTGCCCACCGAATATGCTTTGGGCTTGAATAATTTCTATGTGCTGACGCGCTATAACCAGAGCTTCTTCTACGCCAACACGGTGTATCAATTGGCGCTGCGGCTGGCTACGCTGATGCAGACGCAAACCAGCGCTCAATCCCAGGCCAACCCGATACATTCGGCGCCGCCCGCGTCGACTCCGGTGCAATCCAAGCCCATGGTGTTGCTACCGCCAAGCTTGCCGGCCCGCGCAAATGCCGCGCCGGTTTCCAACGGCATCACGCCGCCGCTGCAAGGCACTCAGTCTACCGGCAATCAATAAGCTGCGAAGTGCGTTGGTAGGCTAGCAGGCCACCTAGGCTAGCGGGCCACCTAAGCAATCGGCCGACGTCATGTCGGCCGATCTGTCACTCACGGCCCACCAAGCCGCTGGCAAATACGCGATCGATACAGCGGCTAACAACGCCGCCGATCATGCCGAAAAGACATCAGGCCGGAAACACGCCGGTCGACAAATAGCGGTCACCCCGGTCGCAGATCACAAACACAATCGTCGCATTTTCAACTTCGCGGGCCACCCTAAGCGCCACTTCGCATGCGCCCGCGGCGGAGATGCCGCAGAAAATGCCTTCGACTTGCGCCAGCTTTCGCGCCATGGTTTCAGCGGCCGACTGACTGACGTTTTCAATGCGATCGACACGGCTGCGATCGAAAATCTTCGGCAGATAGGCTTCCGGCCATTTGCGGATGCCGGGAATACGCGAGCCCTCTTCAGGCTGCGCACCGACAATCTGAATCGCCGGGTTTTGCTCCTTCAAATAACGCGACACACCCATGATGGTACCCGTCGTACCCATCGCGGAAACAAAATGGGTAATGCGACCTTCGGTATCGCTCCAGATTTCCGGGCCGGTGGCTTCGTAGTGGGCCAGCGGATTATCAGGATTGGCGAATTGATCGAGAATAATTCCGCGCCCTTCGCGTTGCATCTGCTCGGCCAGATCGCGTGCGTATTCCATACCGCCCGACACCGGCGTCAGGATAATCTCGGCGCCGTAAGCCGCCATGCTCTGGCGCCGCTCCAAGGACAGATCCTCGGGCATAACCAGGATCATCTTGTAACCGCGGATCGCGGCTACCAAGGCAAGCGCAATACCGGTATTACCACTGGTTGATTCGATCAGTGTATCGCCCGGCTTGATGCGACCGCGCCGCTCGGCATGTTTGATCATCGACAAGGCTGCGCGATCTTTGACCGAGCCTGCTGGGTTATTGCCTTCGAGCTTGCCCAGTATCACGTTATTGCGACGTCGAGATTCCTCGTCGGGAACGCGCACGAGCTGAACGAGCGGCGTATTGCCTATGGTGTCTTCTATGGTTTTGTAGGTCATAACTCGTGGTCATTCCGTCTAAAAAGGCCGCGCCTTGTATCACATCCGGCAGGACTCCAGATTGGCCGCGCCGGATAAAGTATTCTGAATTGTAATGCACGGCATCGATCAGTGCCTGGCGCGCGGCTTATACCCACTAAAGCATCATTGTCAGCAAAACGCCGCGACCCGGAACGAGCCGGATCGCGGTGCATCGATCATTTAGGATTTTTTACTGGCTTTTGCGCTACGCGATGGACTGGCTTTTTCGCCGTCCCCCTTATTGGAAGCCGATGCAGTTGCCCCGCCCGGGACGCTCAGGCCCTGCGCTTCGAGCTTGGCCAGCGATTTCGGGCCCAAGCCTTTGACGCGCTTGGACAGATCATCGGCGTTCTTATAGGCGCCGTGATCGGAGCGATCTTTGACGATCGCGCGGGCGGTTGATGGGCCTATACCCTTGAGGTCCTGAAGTTGCGCTTCGGTGGCGGTATTGACATCAACGGCCGCCCAAGCGGCACCGAACCAAGTGAGTGTAAGTAGCGCCAAGAGGATTTTTTTCAGCATGAGAACTCTCCATAAACAGGGTCGTGTTCTGTGCGCGCGAGATGCACACAGCAGAACGAGTTCTCAATTTAATCGCTTGCGACGCTGCTTTATAGCTGGCCGATTAGCCAGTGCACGTAACGCTCAACCCCTTGCTGGACACTTAGGAAAGGGGCGTCGTAGCCCGCGGCGCGCAGGTGGCGGGCGTCGGCTTGCGTAAAGCATTGATACTTGCCGCGCAAGGCATCCGGGAACGGAATGTATTCGATTAAGCCCTGGTTCACCAAAGCCTCCAGGCTCAGCGGCGCCTGCCCCTCGGTAGCGCGCAGAGTATTGATCACCGCCACCGCGATATCGTTGAATGGCTGCGCGCGCCCCGTGCCGAGATTGAAGATGCCGGAGCGCTCGGGATGATCGAAAAAATCCAGTTTGACTTTGATCAGATCCTCAACCGAAATAAAATCACGGGTCTGTTGGCCCGCGCCATAACCGTTGTAATCGCCGAAGAGCTTGACGCGGCCATCGGCGCGAAACTGGTTGAAGTTGTGAAATGCGACCGAGGCCATGCGGCCTTTGTGTGCTTCGCGCGGACCATAGACATTGAAGTAGCGAAAGCCCGCAATCTGGCTTTGCGCAGGCAGTTTGCGCCGCACCTTTTGGTCGAACAGAAACTTCGAATAACCGTAGACATTCAGCGGGTGCTCGGACGCGCGATCTTCGACAAAAGTTTCGGAGCCGCCATAAACGGCCGCTGAAGAGGCGTACAGAAACGGCACGCGCTGCCCCAGACAGGCATCGAGCAGTTCACTGGAATAGCGGAAATTGTTATCCATCATGTAGCGGCCGTCGTGCTCCATGGTGTCGGAGCACGCGCCTTCATGAAAAATCGCGCGCACAGGACCAAATGCGCCGCGCACAAAGCGTTCGACGAAATCGGTTTTGTCGAGATAGTCGGCAATCTCGCAATCGACAAGATTCAGAAATTTATCGGCGCGCGTCAGGTTATCGACGGCGATGATATTGTTCTCGCCACGCTCATTCAGCGCTTTGACAAGGTTGCTGCCGATAAAACCGGCCGCACCGGTAATGATGACGGTCATGATCACATCCTGCGAGGGTCCCGTGCCGAGGTTGTTGCACCCCGGCCGGAGACCGATAAGCTAAATAGCGAAAACATCAGCCGATGATCCGTTACTCGAGCGCATCCATTCAGCGCTCGATATCGACCAACGTCGACGAAATGTGGCGCATTCAAACGGCGTTTAAGCGCCAAGCACCGGGAACAACTCGTCGTAATCGACGGTGGCCGTGCCCAGCTTCGCGACCACCAGCGCGCCCGCCCGATTGGCGTACGCCACCGCATCGGCCAGCGCCACACCGGCGCCCAGCATCGCGGCCATGGTAGCGATCACGGTGTCGCCCGCGCCCGAAACATCATACACTTCGCGCGCTTCGGCCGCGGCGTGCAGCACGCCCTGCTCGCTATACAGCGACATTCCCTCTTCCGAGCGCGTCAGCAGCAAAGCGTCGATTTCAAGTTCGTGGCGCAGCGCAGTGATACGCGCCTCCAGATCCGGCTCCGAATGCCAGCGCCCGATGACTTCGCGCAACTCACCGCGATTCGGGGTGATCAGCGAGGCGCCGCGATAGCGTTCCCAATCGTCGCCTTTGGGGTCGACCAGCACGATTTTGCCGATGGCGCGCGCATGCGCGATCATCTTCGTGACATGGGTCAAGCCGCCTTTCGCATAATCGGACAGCAGCACCACATCGGTGTCGGCCAACAGACCGTCAAAACGCGCCAGACTGGCCAGCAGCACTTCATGGTTCGGCGTATTTTCGAAATCGACCCGCAGCAATTGCTGTTGGCGCGCCATCACGCGTAGCTTGATGGTCGTCGGCAATGCAGGGTCGCGTTCCAGATGGGTTTCGACACTGCTTTCGGCCAGCAATTGCACAATGCGCTCACCGGGTTCGTCGCTACCGACCACGCACAGCAGACCCGCGCGCGCGCCCAAAGCGGCCACATTGCGCGCAACGTTGGCGGCGCCGCCCAGGCGCTCCTCCGTGCGCTGCACATGAACCACCGGCACCGGCGCCTCGGGCGAGATGCGATTCACGTCGCCAAACCAGTAACGGTCCAACATCACATCGCCGACCACCAGCACACGCCCGGCCGCAAGCCGGGCACGCGCCACCACAGGCAAAGCAAGCGGCCCCACCGGCTGCGTCGAAGTTGCACTCATAGTGCGCCGCCCATGCCCGTAATATTGTCACGGCCGATCGCGTGATATTCGACGCCCAACTCGGTCATTGCCGCCGGTTCATAAAGATTACGGCCATCGAAGACCAGCGGCGATTTCAGTTTTTGCTTCAGGAGTGCGAAATCGGGGCTTTTGAAGGCTTTCCATTCGGTCACAATCACCAAGGCATCCGCCCCATCGGCCGCCGCCATTTGGCTGCTTGCAAAGCTTAGCCGGGCACGTTGCTCGGGCAGGTCGTGTAAATCGAGATCGAGCACGCGTTGCGCTTCGTCCAGCGCCACCGGGTCAAAGGCCGTCACCGACGCACCGCGCGCCAGCAAAGCGGCGATCAGCGGCCGGCTCGGCGCCTCACGCATATCGTCGGTATTCGGTTTGAACGCCAAACCCCAGACGGCAAAATGACGGCCGCTGAGATCCTCGCCCAAACGGCGGCTGATCTTGTTGACCAGGACCCGCTTTTGCGCTTCGTTGACGGCCTCGACGGCTTGCAGGATATGCAGATGCTGTTCGTTTTCGCCGGCAGTGCGCACCAGCGCCTGCACGTCTTTGGGGAAACACGAACCGCCGTAACCGCATCCGGCGTAGAGAAAATCGTAGCCGATACGCGGGTCGGAACCGATGCCGCGGCGCACAGCCTCGATATCGGCGCCGATCCGGTCGGCCAAATTGGCCATCTCGTTCATAAACGAAATTCGCGTTGCCAGCATTGCATTGGCCGCGTATTTGGTGAATTCCGCGGAGCGCACGTCCATATAGAGCGTGCGTTCATGGTTGCGATTGAACGGCGCGTATAAGTGTTTCATTTTTTCGCGGGCAATCTGGCCCAGCGTGTCGTCGTCGCAGCCCAGCACGATGCGGTCCGGACGCATAAAGTCATCGACCGCGGCGCCTTCTTTCAGGAACTCGGGATTAGACACCACCGAAAATTGGTGGCTCACCGCGCGTTCAGCCAGCGCGTCGCAGATCGTATCGGTCACGCGGCCGGCCGTACCGACAGGCACTGTGGATTTATCGACGATAACTTTGAAGCCTGTCATATGCCGGCCGATATTGCGCGCGGCAGCCAACACGTATTGCAGGTCGGCCGAGCCATCCTCATCGGGAGGTGTGCCGACCGCAATAAACTGCACTTCGCCGTGCGCCACGCTGGCAGCAATATCGGTCGAAAACTGCAGACGGCCGGCCGCCCGGTTACGCTCAATGATTTCCTGTAGGCCCGGCTCATGAATCGGCACGCCACCAGCATTCAAAATGGCGATTTTGTGCGGATCGACGTCCAGACAAAACACGTCGTTACCGATCTCGGCCAGGCATGCACCGGTGACCAATCCGACGTAACCTGTGCCGATGATGGTGATTTTCATATGATTTGGCTAAAAATAGAAACAAGATTTTAAAAGCACTTTATGACATGCCGCGCATAATGCAACTCCATCGGCCCGGCTCAAGAGCCCCCGGTCAGAGGCTCCACGCGGCGCGGCGCATAGGTTTCCCAACCGCTGCAACCCGGACACTGCCAGTAAAACAAGCGTGCCCTGAAACCACAACTATGACAGGTATAACGCGGCAGATTTTTAGTCCGCTGAAACACCAGATTACGCATCAATTGCAGCTCCGTGCGCCGGGGCTCTTCAGCCACGGCAATCTGCACATCGAGTAGCCGTATCATGCCCGATACATTCGGCGATTTCTGCATCTGCGTACGCGCCATCACGTGCGCGGCATCGCCTCCATGTAAGGCCGACACATATTTGAAAGCGACATCGAGTAAATCGTTGACCGGGTACTTTTCTATATAGGCAGCCAACACTTCCGCGCCCTCCGCCTCTTGCTTGATGCTGGTGTAACTTTGCATCAAACGCTCGGCGATCAAGGTCAAATATTGTGGATTCTGGTGTTCCACCCGCCGCCAACAGGCAATCGCCGCCTCCGCGTTGCCGCCTGCCTGCTCCACATCGCCGAGCAAGATGGTGGCCCGCACGTTGGCGGGGTTGGCTTTCAGCGCCAATTCAAGTTCCGTGCGCGCCTGATCGGCCTGTTTGCGCAACAAGGCTTCTTGCGCCAGTTCGCAATGGAATTGCGATACTTCCTTGGCGTAGGATTGCACGCCCTTCTGTTCCAATTGTTCGGCTGCCTGGATGGCGCGCGGCCAGTCTTTTTCGATTTCGAAAATCGCCAACAAGCAACGCTGGGCATCGACCTCATACAGGCCCGACTGGAGCTGACGAAAAGCCTCTTCGGCCCGATCCAGCAAGCCCGCCTTCAGAAAATCCTGGCCCAGTTCATAGAGCGCGTGATCGCGTTCATTGATCGGCAAATCGGCGCGTTTAAGTAGATTTTGATGCACGCGTATGGCGCGCTCGGTTTCACCGCGCCGACGGAATAGATTGCCCAGGGCGAAATGCAATTCGGTGGTTTCGGGGTCGAGCTTGACGACCTCAATAAACGCATCGATGGCTTTGTCCGGCTGTTCGTTCAGCAGGAAATTCAAACCGCGAAAATACGAGCGCGGCAGGTTCGCGCTTTCAGACAGCAGATGCTTCACGTCGAAGCGCGCGGCCATCCAGCCCAGCCCGAAAATGCACGGGATTAACAGCAGCCACCAGTAATCTAGATCCATGAACGATATCGGCTTGTGCCGCCGCTCCCACTCGTATCGCGACAATACGGGTGAGTGCGTGGACATTGCCTATTAAGTACCACGATTAAACATCATCCAGCCCATGCTCACATTACAAGCTGTGGACCATCTTGGCGCTAAGGCTAAGGCTGAACGCTCACATCAAAGGCGGCTGTTGCTCCGGCGCCGGTTTCGTTACGCGCGCGCTCTTCAGTTCGCGTTTGAGCCGCCCGTTTTCCAGCTTATGACGGAACAGCGATGGCGTGGCCGATAACCAGCCGGCCAACAATCCGACCACAAAGAACGCCAGGCAGATCAGAATCAGCGGCGCGGTCCAGGCATGGTCCAGGTAGAAATTCAGCGTCACCGGTTGAACATTCTTCAGGGCGAGCAAGAGCAATACAACAAACACCAGGATGCGGATCAGCCAGGCGAGGAATTTCATGGGAATACTCCACAAACGCCCATTGAAGCGAGCGCACATACCCAAGGGGCCGAAAGGACGGCGTACAAAACTTGATGGTGCCGACGACACCGCCATTGTAAAGGAAAGGGGGGGTGTTGCCTAAGCGCCGCCGGCTATCGGTCCGAGTACGCCATATGCGCAACAAGCAGGGACAAAAAAAAAGCGCCCGTAGGCGCTTTTTTTCATACAACGAGGCAATAGGCTAGACCCAACGGGACAAGCCCAGGTCTTTACGCATCATCGGCCGAGCCGTCGGACTTCAGCGGTTCACCCGAGCGCCGATCGACGCGCTCGCGCAACTCTTTACCTGGCTTAAAGTGCGGCACGAATTTCTCCGGCACCTGCACTTTTTCGCCCGACTTAGGATTACGCCCAACACGCGAAGGACGGCGATTCAGGCCAAAACTGCCGAAACCGCGAATCTCAATACGATGACCTCGGGCAAGCGCCTCGGACATCGCATCGAGCATCGTCTTGACCGCGAAATCCGCATCTTTAAGAACCAGTTGCGGAAATCGCGTTGCCAGATGAGCGACCAATTCGGATTTGGTCATAAACGATCAATCGAATTATTGGCTTTGACCGTCCAGCTTGGCCTTCAACAGCGCGCCGAGATTCGTCGTACCGGTG
>Ga0302220_10001685_pt1 | contig 17038 bp, 18 predicted proteins | sample II_Palsa_E1_3_FD_194572 | JGI IMG/M metagenome (GOLD analysis project Ga0302220, IMG submission 194572) | Peat permafrost microbial communities from Stordalen Mire near Abisko, Sweden - II_Palsa_E1_3 | ecosystem: Environmental > Terrestrial > Soil > Palsa > Peat permafrost | place: Sweden...
ATGCCTGCGTGGACAGGGTCCGAACTCTACGTAGCGAGATGAAATGCTCTAATGAGAAATCTCCTAATTGGTAGTGGTTTGTAATAGAAACAACATATCAGCTAACCGAACTAATTTGATGTGCACAGCGCGCTAAGAAAAACTAAGAATTATTAGGGTGCTGGACGACAAATAAATCGATTTCTACTTACTCACTCAAATAAGACATGCCGGTCGTCGCAGAGCAGTTAAGTGGCGCACCTGCACAAGCCCCTTCACCCAGGCATGTCACAATTTGTGTAATTCGCGTCGGTTAACGAATGATTTTAAGATCGCGTTGCCCGGACTTGTTACTTGCCAGGAAATCATCGCTTATGAACATCGCTCAGGACCTTCAAACCATCGTCCATCAAGAACAGACGCTGGTCTTCCCGCACTTCGACTCGGACCGCGCGTGGCAGATCGGCTCGCAACTCCGCGAGATGGCGGTGGCGCGCGGCGCGCCGATGGCAATCGACGTGCGTACCTTCGGGCAGCCCCTGTTTTTCGCGTTACTCCATGGCGCCACGCCCGATAACGTCCGCTGGGCGCAACGCAAGGCGCGCACAGTCGAGCATTTTCGCCGTAGTTCGTATGCAATCGGTTTGAGCTTGCAGCAGGCATCGGCAACACTCGCCGATAAATACAGTCTTCCCGCCGCCGAGTTCGCTTCTCATGGCGGCGCATTTCCGTTGTCGGTCAAAGGCGCGGGCGTGATCGGCGTGGTGACGGTGTCGGGCTTGCCGCAACGCCAGGATCACGAGTTCGTGGTGCAAGCGCTGTGCGCGGTTCTCGGGCACGACGCAAGCGCGTTCGCGTTCGCACCGGACAAGGCGTAACCCATGCGCTCTTCCGCTTATATGCTGCTCGCGGTTGCGATCGTTGCCGAAGTCGTGGCGACATCGGCCTTGCGGGCATCCGAGGGATTCTCGCGGCTGGTGCCATCCGTCATTGTGGTGATCGGATACGGCATCTCGTTCTACTTGCTCTCGCTGACGCTGAAGTCGCTGCCCGTCGGCATTGTGTACGCGGTTTGGTCAGGCGCGGGCATCGTGCTGATCACGCTCGTGGCCGCGCTGCTCTTCAAGCAGATCCCCGATTTGCCCGCCGTGCTCGGCATGGGCCTGATCGTGGCGGGCGTGGTCGTGCTGAACGTGTTTTCGAAGGTCAGCCCGCACTAATCTGCGAAGCGGGACGGGCGTTCCTAAAGCTAGTTGCAGCGAATGACCATCGAGCGGTTTTTAACATTGGCGGATACCACGTTCGTGATGCTGCCGCCCGACGGTCCGCCTTCCTCGTTGTCCTTCGATACGATCGTGTAGCCGGTCGCGCCGCATTTATCGCCTGCCAGGACGTAGCAGCTCGCCCATGTCGTGCTCGCATCGGCGCCGCTGCAGTTGATGGCGTAGCCGCTCTGGCCGTCGGGGAGGTGGATCAGCGATGCATCGGTCGACGACGCGCATCCGCCGAGACTTAAAACACCCGCGGCCACCATGGCGAGGCCGGTGACCTGTAAAACCCGCGTCATGCGAATCGGGGAAGGGATCGGCAAGCGCCGTGCAAATTGCTTCATCGTGTTCCTCTGGTGGCAAACGCCGGAGAACGCCGTGGAAGATCGGGCAGAGCGCACAGCCTCTGCGCTGTAACCCGTCTCTCCAACATTCGTCTCCAACATGTTTCGTAGCCGCATTTTCCCACACGCCGGTGAGCACAGGAAAAAGCGGGCTTTTTGATCTAAATCAAATTCCCCTGGATAAACACTTCCTTAGCGAGCGCTCTGGCGCGCGCCTTGCAATACTTTTGCAAACGGACAAGCTTCGGTCGCTCCGGGCCACCTCAAGTGCCACCTCAAGTGCCACCTCAAGTGCCACCTCAGGGGCGACCTCAAGCACGGAAGAATATGCAACAGGTTGCAACCGCTGAGAACTATTTGCCGGCTGGCATACCTTACAGAGATGCAGGCAACACGCGGCACCTATAAAACACTTGAGAGGAAGACATGGCTGAACGCGTTAGCGGCCCGTATCGCGGGTATTACATCAGCGCGGCGGCGCGCCTTACCCAGGCGCCCGATCAGGCGCACGGAAAGTCTGACGCGCCCATCTACGTGGGTACGGTCAGCCTTGCCGAAGGCGGTCCGGACAACGTCCGTCGCTACGAAGCGCTAGTCGATGTTGGTACACAGCAGCGTTTCACGACCGAGGACGAAGCGCTCGCCACTGTGGAGCAGGCGGCGCGCGCCTATATCGACAGATTGTTGCAAAATAGCTGATGCGCACGCTCAACATCCGTCTCCCGGCGATGCGTTGCGTAGCCGAGGCGCTGCTCGACTTGTTCCCGAGCGGCGCAGATATCAGCGAAATCGGCACGGATCAGAAGCCGTGCCTCTTCGTGAGCTGGCGCACGAGCGGCATGGCAAGTCATCCAGGCAATATTGCGTGGGGCGTGCACTACCGCTTCGAGGCGGAGGCGCTGGGTCTTTTCGATCTCGCCGCCGACCCGGCGCAGCAGCAATTTTGCGAACGGGTAAGGGACATGAGCCGGCATCTGAAGTTCGATTACGCCGATCCGGACGCGGTGTCGCTGCTCATTGTCGACGTGCCCGCCGAGCTGCTCCGGCTCAGCATGGATGAAGCCGGGTAGACCGGATCGAGGTGCCGCGAGTAGGATCGTGCTTTCGTGCGTTACCGCCATTTCCTTGCCATTCGAGGCCGCCATGAACATCCTTTTTCCCGCCGATGCGCCCGCGTATCGCGACGCGAATCTCACGGTGGTATTCGCTGCGCTGGTCGATGGTGAGCGCGTTCCGTGCGCGATCTCGGTCGAGGCGCTGGAGGATCATTTTGGCGTGGAGAGCTGCGACAGCACCGGATGGATCCGTGCATTCGATGCTGCGCGTCCGAGGATTGAAGCGGTTGCGAGGGAACATCTGCACATCAATAATGGTGAGCCCGTGCTCTTGAAGAGCGGCCATTTTCCGCCAGGAATGGCGAGCTGATAGCGGGCATTCAACGAGACGATCACATTCAACGCCATTCAGTTTTGCATTGACTTGGCTGGTGTCATCCGGAAAATGCGCGGGATGGCAGGCTCAAAACAACATCTTTCAAATCAGCCCTTACTGCGCATCCAGATCCTGGATGCGGCACGCGTGATCGTCGTGCGTGAAGGTTTTGACGCATTGTCAATGCGCAAGATCGCAGGGGTCGTCGGTTATTCACCCGCTTCGCTGTACCTGCACTTCGCCAGCCGGGATGCCATCGCCCACGCGCTTTGCGCCGAGGGCCACGCGCAGCTGCTCGAGTCCCTGCATGCGCATGATGGCGCGACGGAACCGGTCGAGCGCCTGAAGGCCATGGCGCATGCGTACGTCACGTTCGGGCAGACGCATCCCGAGGTCTATCGGCTGATTTTCATGCAGAATCCCGCATATACGGATGCCGCTTCTAAAGACACTGCATCGGCTGGCGAGACGGTGCTTTCCATGCTGACCCGGACGCTGGTGCTCGTCCATAACCCACCGGCCCGGGCCGAGACGTTGTGGGCAGCGTTGCACGGTATCGTGTCGTTGAGCCTGACGGCCCCGACAGCTTTCATCGCGCTGACAGATGCGCTTGTCGATGAAACGCTGGACCTATACTTGCCCGCTGTCATCAGGAAGAAATCTGCTCGTCGACGGCCGTCTGCAAGCGCTGGTTGACGTGTTTTCCGGTTCCATTTGCGGCGCCATTTCCACTCACACGAATAGAAACCTGCATTGCATATGACTGAATCCATCGATGAAATCCGTATCGAACGCGCGCAGGGCATTGGCTTCATTGCGCTGAACCGGCCGAAGGCGTTGAACGCGCTGTCCACGCCCATGCTGCACGCCATTCATCGGGCGCTGAATGCCTGGCGCGACGACGCGTCGGTGCACGCTGTCGTTATCTACAGCCCGCATCCACGCGCGTTTTGCGCGGGCGGCGATATCCGGTTTTTATACCAATCGGCGAAGGCCGGCGAACACGCGGTCATCGAAGAATTTTTCACCGATGAATACCGCCTGAATCACGCAATTTTCACATTTCCGAAGCCGTATATTGCGTTGTTGAACGGTGTGGTGATGGGCGGCGGAATGGGCATTTCGCAAGGCGCGCGGCATACGGGCGGCGTGCGGGTGGTCACCGGCTCGACGAAGATGGCGATGCCCGAGACGCGTATTGGCTTGTTTCCGGATGTGGGCGTGAGCTGGTTTCTCGCGCGCACGCCGGGTGCGATCGGGCGTTATCTCGCGGCGACCGGCGCGACAATCGATGCCGCCGATGCGCTCTACGCCGGCCTCGCCGACGCCTATATGGACGATGACGCGCTGCCCGCACTGATCGATACGCTGAAGGAAAAACCGTTCGCTACCGGCGCGGAGGTGGTGCGGTTTATCGAAACGCAGGCGCGCTCGCTTGGCGGGACGGCGAGTGAACTGGAAAAGGAACGCGGTTTTATCGACAAGCATTTTGCGACGGGCAACGGTGCCGCCTGCCTGAAGTCGCTGGAAAGCGTAACGGGCGGTGACGAGAGCGACTGGGCTGTCCGCACGGCGGCGGAGTTGCGTGAGCGTTCGCCGTTATCCGTCGATGTGTCGCTGGAATTGATTGACCGGGCCAAAACCTCGAGCATGGCTGAGACGTTGAGGCGCGACCTCGGGCTCACGCGTGCGACGTTCGATCATGGCGATGTGATGGAAGGCATCCGGGCGCGCATTGTCGACAAGGATAATCAGCCGGTGTGGAAAGTGGCGCGTATGGAAGACGTGACGCGTGATGCGGTCGTGCGGATGTACGACAGCCCGTGGGCTGAGCGCGACCATCCGCTGGCCGCGCTGGCGGATTAATCTGCGTCGCTGCCGGCCATGAAGGCGCGCATGAATACGAGCGCGCCCCAGCCCCACATGCCATTCGATGCAAAACCGAGCGCCAGCCGGGGCAGCATGTTGCCGCTCGGCCAGATGCCGCGCAGCGGATCGACCACAAACACGCTTGCGGCCGTCAGCACGACACCGCCGAACACCAGCGCGCCGATCCACGGCGCCGTGCGGTCGGGTGCGACGCGCAGCAGCCACGCCATCAAGATGCCGAAGAATGCGCTCCATAGCGCATTGACGATGAACTCGGGAATGCCCAGCGCCAGTGGCAGGAATGGAACGGTGGAGTAGCCACTTGGATCGATGACACCGGCCGCGTGCAGCATCGCAATTGTCGGCTCGCGGAAAAACAGGGCGGCGAGAAAGCCCGCGACGAACGGCAGAATGACTTTTTGCATTGAAAACCACCGCTTGGGACGCGAGCCGCGGCTGCGCCAATATTTAAGGTGGCGTCATTATAGAGGCGGGTATGTCGCATTATGGTGCAATCGGGCGAGGCTTCGCGGTCGATGCAACGGGGTAATGGGTAAAGCGCGAATCGGGTTGCAGTTTCGCGGCGATGTTGCTTTGGTTTGGTTTGGCTTGGCTGGAGATGTTGAGTAGCGTGCGCGGTTTTATTGCGCTTGGCGTGGATCCTTTCCCTGCGTCAAGTCGCGACGTGTCTTGAGCGCCCCCGGAGGGCGAATTAGAGGTGAATCGATGGATCGAGCGGAGTTTCGCCGCTGATGCATGCCGCCGCGACATGATTTGCCGCCACGGTTAGTTATCCGGATTCCGCGGGTGTGCTGTGCGCCCGCCGGTGCTATTTCGCGATTGCGTCGCTCGCTGGATTGTTACGCAGCATGCGGTTGCTATTGGGCGGCAGAGCGGGGCGTTTCGTCGGCATGTTGTCCGGGTTATCTGCTCGTGGAGCAGCGGCGTTCGGGGCACTGGGTGTAATCGGCGGTTTAACCATCGACGCAGAGTCGGCCGGCGCCGCGGTCTGAGCCTGTGTGCTCGTTTCCATTCCGATGCCGAGCACGGCTGTCACGAAGGCAAGGGCCACGACGGTGCCGGGGAGCGTTTCAATCGCACGGGATTTCATGAGTTTCTCCGGTTCGACGGCGCATTTCGATTAAATCCGGCAAAGCGCGGTCATCTGGTTTTGTGACACCGGAGCGTGCGGAAGATTCGGTTTTTTGTGGATCCTTCGTAAGAGAAGCGTTGGCCTACGCTCAGAATGATGACTTGGATATTAGAGAATAAAGCGGGCGCGACAAAGCCGATCCCAAAAAGACAAAAGCCGTTCCGATTTATATTCGGAACGGCTTCGCCTTGAAAGCTTGATTCTTTGGGGTGGCTGATGGGGCTCGAACCCACGACAACAGGAATCACAATCCTGGACTCTACCAACTGAGCTACAGCCACCACTGTCTTACTTCTTGCTGCCTCTCTAGCTCACCAGGAACCGGCTTGCCGAATCGAGAAACGAGATTATACGAACAAAGATTGGCTTTGCCTAGCCCCTTATTCGATGAATTCGGCTGCTTCACGCAGATGAGTGCGTGCTTCATCGAAAATGGTCATATCACCGGTGGCGAGACGGCGGCTGTCCGAGAGCACGCGACGCCAGCCACGTGCTCCCGCCTCGCCTCGATACAAACCCAACGCATGCCGCGTAATGCCGCCGAGGAACACCCCGCGCGCCACCTCCTGACGCGCGTAGTCGATCAAGCTGGCCTCAGCCTCCTCGCGCGACAACACGGGTGTGTGCGCACCATAAAACCGTGAATCGACGGCCGCGAGCACGTAAGGGTTGTGATAAGCCTCGCGGCCGAGCATCACGCCATCGACGTGTTTCAAATGCTCTTCCACTTCGTCGAGCGTCTTGATGCCACCGTTGATCGATATTTCCAGATGAGGAAAATCGCGCTTCAACTGATACGCATATTCGTACTTGAGCGGCGGAATCTCGCGATTCTCCTTTGGACTCAAGCCCTTCAGGATCGCATTGCGTGCGTGGACAATAAACACTTCACATCCGGCATCGGCGACCGTGCCGACGAAGTCGCGCACATATGCGTAGTCCTCGACCGCGTCCACCCCAATCCGATGTTTGACCGTGACCGGAATCGATACCGCGTCGCGCATGGCTTTGACGCCATCCGCGACGAGTTGCGGCTCGTTCATCAGGCATGCGCCAAACGCGCCGCGTTGCACACGTTCGGACGGGCAGCCGCAATTCAGGTTGATTTCGTCATAACCCCATTGCTCGCCGAGCTTCGCACTGCGAGCCAGATCGGCCGGTTCGCTGCCGCCCAGCTGCAACGCGACGGGCGCTTCGGCCGGCGTGAACGCCAGATGGCGCGCGACGTCGCCGTGCAGCAGCGCGCCGGTCGTGACCATCTCGGTGTAGAGCCACGTGTGCCGCGTCAAGATCCGATGAAACGACCGACAATGACGATCGGTCCAGTCCATCATCGGGGCAACGCTGACGCGGCGCGGGCTGGGTTTTAAAGCTGTCGACATGGGAACTGCTAATTTTGGACGTTGGGCGCCTTTTCGGGCGCGGAATCCCCAATTTTACCGTAACAGGCAAAAGTCGATCGGCTGGCCGAGAAGGCGACAGCGCGAGCGGAACTTACCCGGAGCGTACCCGGAGCGTACCCGGAGCGTACCGTTATGACGTGCTGTCCTTCATTTATTTCCTTCCGTGCCCACTCACCTGAGCACCCGCATCGCGATGCAGGCTGAAAAGATCCGCCACCCCCAGCAATCCCACCGCCCCCACGATCAGGAACGCGATACTGAAATCGGCCGGCACGACCGTCTGCGCGCCATGACCATGCATCCATTCCGCCAGCCTCAGAGCGATGGCCCCGAGCGCGACGCCGATCCCCATCGTCAACTGGAACAACGTGCTCGACAACGCCGACGCGCCGCTCATCTGCGCCTTCGGGACATCGGCGAAACTGAGTGTGTTCAGCGCCGTGAACTGCAGCGAGCGTGACAGCCCGCTCGCAAACAATACGGCGACGATGATCCAGGTCGGTGTCGTCGGCGATATCAAGCTCATCACCGCCAGCGATAAAGCCGCCAGGATCCCGTTCACGATCAGCACCGGACGAAACCCGAAGCGCCGCATGACGGGCGTGGTGACGAGTTTCATCGATAAATTCCCGGCGAAGACTGACAACGTCAGCAGCCCGGATTCGAACGCATTCAGCCCGAAGCCGACCTGAAACATCAGCGGCAGCAGGAACGGCGCCGCGCTGATGGCGATGCGAAACAGCGAGCCGCCGCCCATCGCAACCTTGAAGGTTTTAATCCGCAGCGCGTTGAGATCAAGCACCGGTTCGGCCGCGCGCCGCACATGCCACCAGGCGCCCACGCCCGCGAGCACGCCGACCGCGATCAGCCCGCTTGCGAATACCCAGGGCGTGTCGTTGCGGCCGACGAGTTCCATTGCGTAGAGCAGGGTCGTGCAGGCGAGGCCGCACAGCACGAAACCCAGGAAATCGAAGCGGCGGCTGGCGTGCTCGCGAGTGTTATCGAGGTAGCGGAGCGCCACCACCAGGCCGATCACCCCGAGCGGCAAATTCAGATAAAAGATCCAGCGCCACGATGAATAGGTGGTGATAAACCCGCCCAGCGGCGGCCCGATCACAGGCGCGACAAGACCTGGCCAGGTGATGATGGAGATAGCGCGCATCAAGCCCTCTTTGGGCGTTGCGCGTAATACCGCGAGCCGTCCGACCGGCACCATCATTGCGCCGCCAATGCCTTGCAGCACGCGCGCCGCCGTGAACGTGGGCAGCGTCGACGTCATGCCGCAGAGCACGGACGCGACCGTGAACAGGGCGATGGCGCTGCCGAACACGGTGCGCAGGCCGAAGCGATCGGCGGCCCAACCGCTGATGGGGATGAATACGGCAAGCGTCAGCAGATACGACGTAATGCCAAGGCTCAGGTCGACGGGATGGAGCCCGAACGAGCGCGCCATCTGCGGCAGCGCCGTGGCGATGATCGTGCCGTCGAGGTTCTCCATGAAGAATGTCGCCGCGACCAGCATCACGATGACGGAGGAACCGCGTGGGTTCGCCGTGCCGGACGTGGTACGGGTGAGGTCGGGGGCCTGCATCGAATGCTTCTCTCTTGTTTGTCTCTGAATGAGCGCAGCGATATTGAAAAGCTAATGAAAGGCAGATTCCGCCCCATGCCGACAGCTTATCGGACTGGAGCAGCACCGTGGCAAAGGGCATCGATGCAGCATGGCCGGGGCTATGGTAGCTTCGGCACTCGGCTAGCGCCTTTAAAACCTGAACACGAACATGGGGAAGCAAGCGATGGAGTACCGCAAACTCGGTGGAACGGATGTCAATGTGAGCCTGATCGGACTGGGCACGATGACCTGGGGCGAGCAGAACACAGAAGCCGATGCGCACGCGCAACTCGATGCCGCGCTCGATGCCGGCATCAACCTGATCGATGCCGCCGAGATGTACCCGGTGCCGCCGCGCCCGGAGACGCAAGGGCGCACGGAGGCGTACATCGGCACGTGGCTGGCAGCGAACCCGGGCGCACGCGAGAAGATCGTGCTCGCGACCAAGATCGCGGGACCCGCGCGCCAGCCCCATAACCCGCGGCATATTCGCGGCGCAGGCAACCAGTTCGACCGGAAGAACCTGACCGAAGCCGTCAATACCAGCCTCGCACGGCTGCAGGCGGATTACGTCGATTTGTACCAGTTGCACTGGCCCGATCGCAGCACGATGACGTTCGGACGCGCGAACTATCCGTGGATCGAGGACGAATATACGGTGCCCGTTGAAGAGACGCTGGCCGTGCTTGGCGATCTCGTGAAGGCGGGCAAGATCCGCTACGTCGGGGTATCGAACGAAACGCCCTGGGGTGTCGCGCAATTCCTCCAGGCTGCCGACAAACTCGGCCTGCCGCGCATCGTCAGCATCCAGAATCCGTACAGCCTGGTGAACCGCACGTTCGAAACGGGGCTTTCGGAATTTACGCACAAGGAAGGCGTTGGCCTGCTGGCGTATTCGCCGCTTGCGTTCGGCTGGCTATCCGGCAAGTACGAGGCGGGTGCGCGTCCGGCAGGCGCCCGCATCACGCTGTTCGAGCGATTTGCCCGCTACAGCAAGCCGCACACGATCAAGGCCGTCAGCGGCTACGTGGAGCTGGCGCGACGTCACGGCCTGAGCCCGGCGCAACTCGCGCTCGCGTTCGTGAACAGCCGGCCGTTCACGACCAGTACGCTGATCGGCGCAACGTCGCTCGCGCAATTGCAGGAGAACATCGGCAGTCAAGACGTGAAATTGTCCGATGAGATCCTGGCTGAAATCGATGCGCTTCACGAAGCCCAGCCAAATCCCGCGCCCTGATCGTTTCGCTGAAAAGTGTCACACGCTGTCGTTACGTTGATCGAAAACCGCTACGATTTTTTACCCATTGCGTTCGTTTTTTGCATGGTTTCAAGCGTAAAGTTATTGTCTCGGTTGATGTCGTAATCGTCTGTCATAAGCCGCGCCGCGCGTGTCTGGCGCGCGCTTCGCTGCTCTTCGGTGACGCGCCAGTTGTCATGGCACTACACTTGCTCGAAGGTCCCGGTTGCCGCTGTGGTGCCCCTCGTGCCTCAGCGCGCCCTACGCAAAGGAGTCGTCGCTCATGCCGCAATCCCCCTCGAAGTCCTCTTCCGATCTCGACACCCTCGCCATCAACACTATCCGCACGCTGTCCATGGACGCGGTGCAAAAAGCCAATTCCGGTCACCCGGGTACGCCAATGGCGCTCGCACCGGTCGGCTTTCACCTGTGGCAAAACCACCTGCGCTATGACCCGGCTGAGCCGCTGTGGCCGAATCGCGACCGCTTCGTGCTGTCGGTTGGCCATGCGTCCATGCTGCTGTACTCGCTGTTGCACCTGACCGGGGTGAAAGCCGTCGATCACGCCGGTAAGCCAACGGGTGGTCCGGCCGTATCGCTGGATGACATCGAGCATTTTCGGCAGCTCGACAGCAAGACGCCAGGTCACCCCGAATACCGCATGACAACGGGTGTCGAAACAACAACCGGTCCGCTTGGGCAGGGGCTTGGGAATAGCGTCGGCATGGCAATGGCCGGGCGCTGGTATGAGTCGCACTTCAACAAGCCGGATGCGCAGATCTTTGACTATCACGTGTATGCGCTGTGCGGCGACGGCGACATGATGGAAGGCATCTCGCATGAAGCTGCGTCCATGGCGGGGCATCTGAAGTTGTCGAATCTGACCTGGATCTACGACAGCAACCGCGTGACCATTGAAGGTCACACGGACCTCGCGTACAGCGACGACGTGGAAACGCGTTTCAAGGGCTATCACTGGAACACCATCCACGTTGACGACGCCAACGACGGCGCCGCGCTCGAAGCTGCGCTGAACCAAGCGAAGGCCAACACTGACGCACCTACGCTGATCGTGGTGAAAAGCATTATCGGCTGGGGCGCGCCGCACAAGCAGGACACCTCCGCGGCGCATGGCGAACCGCTGGGCGTGGACGAAATCAAGCTCGCGAAGAAGTTTTACGGCTGGCCGGAAGATTCGAGCTTCCTCGTGCCGGACGGGGTGTATGAGCACTTCAACGAGGGCATCGGCGCACGCGGCAAGGCGGCCCGCGTTGCGTGGCAAAAGAGTTTCGATGACTACGCGAAGAAGTACCCGGATCTGGCGAAAGAGTTTGCGCAGATCGAAGCGCATGAGTTGCCGGACGGTTGGGACGCGGATATCCCCACGTTTGACGCCGATGCGAAGGGCATGGCGTCGCGGGAATCGTCGGGGAAGGTGTTGAACGCCATTGCGAAGCGTTTCCCGTGGATGATCGGCGGTTCGGCGGATTTGTCGCCATCGACGAAGACCGATATGAAGTTCGAAGGCGCGGGCAGTTTCGAGCACGACAACTACGGCGGCCGCAACCTGCACTTCGGCATTCGCGAGCACGTGATGGGCGCGATCTGCAACGGCATCGCGTTGTCGAATCTGAGGCCCTACGGCTCCACGTTCCTGATTTTCAGCGACTACATGAAGCCGCCTGTCCGGCTTTCGGCCATCATGGAAGTGCCGGTGATCTACGTGTTCACGCACGATTCCATCGGCGTGGGCGAAGACGGTCCGACCCATCAGCCGATCGAACAACTGGCCTCGTTGCGCGGTGTGCCGGGGCTCAGCACGTATCGTCCGGGCGACGCAAATGAGGTTGCCGAGTCGTGGCGTGCCGCACTGGCTGAGCCGCAACGTCCGGCGTGCATCGTGGTGTCGCGCCAGCCAATGGCGACTTTCGACCGGTCGAAATATGCATCGGCGAAGGGCGTTCACAAGGGGGCGTATGTTCTCGCCGACGCTGAAGGCGGCAAGAAGCCGGAAGTCATCCTGATGGCGACGGGCACTGAAGTATCGGTGTGCGTCGACACATATGAGAAGCTCAAGAGCGAAGGGATCGCGGCACGGGTCGTCTCCATGCCGTCATGGGACCTGTTCGAACGGCAGGACAGCGCCTACAAGGATTCCGTGTTTCCGCCGGATGTCGATGCGCGTGTTTGTGTGGAGCAGGCAGGCACGCTCGGCTGGGATCGCTACGTTGGCCGTCTCGGTTCGCAGATCGTGATGCATACATTCGGGGCGTCGGCCCCGCTTTCCGACCTGAAGAAGAAATTCGGCTTCACGCCGGAACACGTCTACGACGAAGCTAAAAAGCAGATCGAACGCGTCAAAACCAGCCATAAGGAGTAAGCCATCATGCAGATCGGAATTGTGGGACTAGGCCGTATGGGCGCGAACATTGCACGCCGGTTGATGCGCGGCGGGCAGACATGCGTGGTGTATGACCATGCACCCGAAGCGACGCAGGCTGTCGTGGCCGACGGCGCGACCGGCGCCACCGACCTGGGCGATCTTGTGAAGAAGCTTGCAGCGCCGCGCTCGGTCTGGCTGATGCTGCCTGCGGGCAAGATCACCGAAGACTCGCTGAACGATCTCTACGAGATTCTCGAAGCGGGCGACACGATCATTGACGGCGGTAATAGCTTCTACAAGGACGACATCGTCCACGCGGCGAAGCTGAAAGAGAAGGGCATCCATTTCGTCGATGTCGGCACGTCAGGCGGCGTGTGGGGACTCGAGCGTGGCTATTGCATGATGATCGGCGGTGAGAAGGACGTGGTGCAGCGGCATGATCCGATTCTCTCGGTACTGGCTCCGGGACGCGGCGATATTCCCGCCACACCGAATCGCGAGGGACGCGATACGCGCGTGGAAAACGGTTATATGCACGTGGGGCCGGTGGGGGCGGGTCATTTCGTGAAGATGGTGCATAACGGGATCGAGTACGGTCTGATGCAGGCGTACGCGGAAGGGTTTGACATCCTGAAGCACAAGTCGTCGACCGATCTGCCCGAGGCGCAACGCTACGATCTCGACATTGCAGACGTGGCTGAGGTATGGCGGCGTGGCAGCGTGGTGTCGTCGTGGCTGCTCGACCTGACCGCGGGTGCGCTGGCCGGTAACAGCACGCTCGATAAATACTCCGCCGAAGTGGCCGATAGCGGCGAAGGGCGGTGGACTATCGAGGCGGCACTCGAGGAGGCGGTGCCCGCGCAAGTTTTATCGGCCGCGCTGTATGCGCGGTTCCGCTCGCGCGAGGAGAATTCGTTTGCCGACCGGATGCTATCGGCAATGCGATTCGGGTTTGGCGGCCACAAGGAGTTCAGCCCAGGACTGAAGTAAGTTGGTTTTCCCGCTGAGTTTTCCGCAGCGGCGAGCGGATTGAAGGACGTTCAAAAGCCCGTTTCAACTCACGTTGGAACGGGCTTTTTCGAGTACGACGGCGTCAAGCGTTCTATCGTTCAGTCACTTCACCTAACGCATCATCCGTCGACGGAACAGCACTGCGCAGATAAAAAATGGCACGATTGCATACGCCACAAGCACAGCCACATGCAGCACCACATGTTCTGCCGGACGGTCGAGCATCGCGGGCCGGATCAGCGCGACCGCGTGCGACAACGGCAACAATAGCGAGACATGTTGCGCCACCGCCGGCAACTGCGTGAGTGGGAAAAACACGCCGGAGAGCAGCAGCATGGGCGTGAGCGCGAGCGTCTGATAGAACATGAAGAAGTCGTAACTCGGCGCCACCGCGGTCACGATCATCGCCGTGCTGGAAAACGCCAAACCCGTCAGGATAATCACGGGCAACGCATAAAGCATCGTCGGAAAACTTGCGTAACCGAGCACGCCGGCCACGAGCATGATCGCTACGCCCGACAGCACCGATTTGCTTGCCGCCCACACAATTTCCGCGAGCACGATATCGCCCAGCGTGAGCGGCGTATGCATGATCGCTTCCCATGTGCGCTGCACATGCATGCGCGAGAAGCCGGAGTACATGGCCTCGAAACTCGCCGACATCATTACGCTCGACGCAACCGTACCCGCTGCAAGAAACGCGATGTACGAAACACCGTCCACGTGGCCGACCATCAAGCCGAGTCCGAGACCCAGGCCGAACAGATAGATCATCGGATCGGCGAGATTGCCGAACATCGACGCAATCGCGAGCTTTTTCCAGACGAGATAATTTCGCCGCCAGACCGACATCCAGTTCGATGCGTTTGCGGGCATCGCACTCAAGAAGGGCTCGCGATAACGCTTGAGTTGCGACTTACCTACTGCGCGAGTTGCGCGCGAAGGTGACGCAGCGGGCGCAGAAGATTCAGCGGTGTTCACATTCGGGTCGCTCGACATCGATCAGTCCACCATCTCGCGGCCGGTCAGGCGCAAAAACACATCTTCAAGATTCGCCGGCCGGTGCAGATAACGTACGCCGGGCCGCCCCTTGACGCGTTGATGCACGGGAGCAGGGTCATCGACGTAACAAAACAGCGTCTCGCCGCTGATCTCCATGCGACCGACGAACGGCAAAAGCTCGTCGCGCAGGGCTTGCGGATCAGGACCGTAGATCTCGATCACGTCGCAGCCGATTACCCGTTGGATCAAGTCGTCGGGTTTGCCTTCGGCCACTTTGCGGCCTTCCTCTATGACGCACAGGCGGTCGCAAAGCCGTTCGGCCTCCTCCATGAAGTGGGTGGTGAGCAAAATCGTCTTGCCGCGCGCAAGCAGCGAGCGCAGCCGTTCCCAGATCAGATGCCGGGCTTGCGGATCAAGCCCGGTGGTCGGTTCGTCCATGACCAGCACGTCGGGATCATTTACGAGTGCGCGCGCTAGCGTCAGCCGCCGCTTCATGCCGCCCGATAGCTCGCCGACCCGCGCGTTCGCCTTGCTTTCCAACCGCGCGAATTCGAGCAGCGATGGCACCACGGCTTCAATCTCGCTGCCGCTCATGCCGAAATACCGGCCGAATACGAGCAGGTTTTCGCGGACGGTGAAGTCCGGATCGAGGTTGTCGAATTGCGGCACTACGCCTACACGGCGCCGGGCGTAACGAGCGCGCGAGGGGATCGGTTCATCGACGAGACGGATCGTGCCCGCATCCGGCGCGGTCAGCCCGAGCAGCATCTTGAGTGTGGTCGTTTTGCCCGCCCCGTTGGGACCAAGCAGGCCGAAGCACTCGCCGGGCTGGACGTGGAACGACAGGCCGTTCACGACCGTCTTGTCACCGTAGTGTTTTTCAACGTCGATAAACTCGATCGCCGGATTTCCCGGCGCGGCGGTCGTACGGGTTGCATTGCTGGGTAACACGGCTGCATCTGACATGCGCAAACTCAGGTGTTGGGTCGGAAATTCGGTTTGAAGACAAGCTAACTAGTTTAATCGATTGCACCAACGGGGCGCGTCCGGCCGCGCGACCTGCACTGCGCACGCGCACGCACGCCATTTTGCGGTCGCCGGGCGCTGGTGCCGCGCGCGGACTAGCGGCCGGAAAGCCCGCCCATCATAGGATTCACGTACCTGGCACGGTGTCCGCTTGGCGTTTCGCAAACGAGCGGGCCGCATTAGCGTTTTCCATCGTTGCCACCGTTTCAGCGACGCACCATGATGAAGGCAACGCGGCTCGGGTTTTGTCGCCCGCCCGGCCCACGGGGCAGAATCCGCAAGACCACGACGACCGTTTTTTGATGCCCTTTGCTGCTTTCGCGCAGCGCGGAGAACCACCATGGCGAGCTACCGAAAAATCCTGTTGTGTTACGACGGCTCCCGCGAAGGGCGTAAGGCGTTACGGGACGGCGCGAATCTGGCGCTCGACCTGAAAGCCGAAACGCATGTGCTTGCCGTGGTCGACATGCGTTCCAGTATTGCGCAAAGTGCAGGCCTTCTCACCGATATGGCGTGCGGCCGTTTCGAAGACGCCGCCCGGGACATCCTGCGCGAAGGCGTGGAGTGGCTGACCGAGCGGGGCGTGCCGGCGCAGGGCCACTTTGCGTTCGGCCATCCTATCGATGAAATCGCCGGGCTCGCTCAGAGCTTGCAGGTGGATCTGGTGGTCGTGGGACACCGGTGCCGCACGGGTCTTGCGCGCTGGTGGATGGGCGCGGGTAACACGCCGCTGATGGATCGGGTGTCGTGCAGCATTTTGGTGGCGGTGTCGCCGACGGGTACATCCGCGGAACAGGAAGACGCCGCGCATGCGGCGATGCCCGCGAAAGCCGAGGCCAGTGTTTGATGCAGCGGCCGGCCTGCCGAGAGCGGCATTAGGCTAAATTAGGCTGAGTGGGTGCCGCTTTCTGCGAGGGAGCCTGCAACCAGCAAGCAGCAGCAACTGGACAGGCAGTCCCGTTGCTGCAGGAAAGCTGATGGCTCGCCTAGCCGTCGTTCAACTCCACCGCGACCAGTTTCCACGAGAACAACCCGGAGCGCCGGAGAATGGCCGAATAGCGCGCGTCGCCGGTTCCATGCTGGTAATTCACCGCGAAAGTATCGAAACTTCGATACCCCGCCGTGGTTTGCGGCGGTGGCTTCGGTGCGGACGGTGAGGCTACGGCAGGCGCCGGTTGGGCGGGCGCGGACGGTTGGGGTTGAGGCGTTTGCGCGGCTCCCGGACCCGCAACAACAGCGCCGTTTGCCTCGGACGGGACCGGCGGTTTCTCGCCCGGATCCCCCCTTGGTGGGATGCCATTGAGAATAGCCGCCACGCCG